>Ga0316230_1004266_pt1 | contig 10570 bp, 11 predicted proteins | sample TBH18025metaG_FD_206004 | JGI IMG/M metagenome (GOLD analysis project Ga0316230, IMG submission 206004) | Freshwater microbial communities from Trout Bog Lake, Wisconsin, USA - TBH18025 | ecosystem: Environmental > Aquatic > Freshwater > Lake > Hypolimnion/Profundal zone | place: USA: Wisconsin...
CAATCAAAATGATATGGGCGCCATTGACCTCAAATGGCAAATGGGTCGGCATAGTGCTAGCAGTCCGCAAGGCCGTCATCCCCTTCTCCGCATAATCGTCTCGATGAAAGGCCACATTAATGACGCCATACTGAGGCAAGCCAAGGTCATGCGCCAGACGCTCTGCAATCCACGCTCCCCCCATCGCCAAACCCGCCAATTGAAAAGGTCTGGTTTGCCCACGCTCACGCAGGTTTTCTAGTAAACGGTGATACAACAATTCCGCGTTCATGTTCAATTCCATCTGTTATTTCTCATTACCCAATGCATTCTGTTGCTGGGCGCCCCATTCTGCAAAATACTGCTCCAAAATCAGGGCTGCTGAATGGGCATCCAAATTGTCGCGCATCTTGCCATCACCCTCCAAAATTGCTGAGGTATAGCGCTCATCCACCCAACTCACTGGCAAACGGAAGCGACCATGCAATTGATTACCAAAGCGTTTGGCTTTTGCTGTCATCTCGTGTGGCGTGCCATCAGGATGCACTGGCAACCCCACCACTAGACAATCAGGCTGCCACTCCGCTAGTAGAGCCTCAATCTCCTGAAAATGGGCATCCCCACTTAAATGAACAATCGTTTTGAGGGCCTGACCGGCGCCCGTGAAGGAATTTCCAATAGCAACACCAATTCTGCGAGTCCCATAGTCAAAAGCCATCACACTACGATGACTAGGCATGACCGGCCTCTCCCGATAGGTGTGATAGATCAAACCCCAAATGACGCATAGTGCGCTCATACCGCGCCGAGGCAGGCGTATTAAAAATAATCTCCACCATTTGCTCTCGCGAAAGGGGGACATTCATCCACCCATTTAATGCAATCTCTTCTTCCAGCTGGCCTGCACCCCAACCAGAATAACCCAGGGTCATCAAGAAACGACTGGGGCCCGTACCGCCGGCAACTGCCTCCAGCACATCTTTTGAGGTAGTCATGGTTAAACCACCAGGAACGATCAGTGATGACCGATAGGCATCCTCTGCTACCGGTTCATGCAACACAAAACCACGCTCAATTTGGACGGGGCCGCCAAAATAAACGGCTTGATCCAACAAGGGGGTAATTTCTAGCTTCAAATCTATTTTGTCGAACAAGCTAAGCAAATCAACTTCCGTGGGCTTATTGACGACTAAGCCCATTGCTCCACGTTCGGTATGTTCAAACAGGTAAACCACTGAGCCAGCAAAATGAGGATCTTGCATCCCGGGCATAGCAATCAGAAATTGATTGGCTAAATGATCTGCCGAAAATGAAATCGACTCGCCGAATTCAAACGGAGTGTCTGAAGCGCTTTCAGAGGCTTTTTTGGCCATAGTCATATCCCTGCCATTTTACAGAAAATCACCCCTTTCTCAGCGCTTTTTAGCAATAAACCATAAGATAGGGGTTATGCAAAAAGCACTTGTTTGGCTCCGCCGCGATTTACGCCTGTATGACCAGGCGGCACTTCATCATGCTCTCCAAGAAAACGAGCGGGTGTGGGTCGCCTTTATCTTTGATACCGACATCCTTGAGCCTCTTCGCCAAGATAGTCTGAATAAAGACGGTTTACAACACGATCGTCGAGTGGACTTTATTTGGCAAGGGCTACATGCCCTCGATACTGAGCTGCGCCAACATGGCGGAGGCTTATTAGTTCGCCACGGTACCCCCCTTGACTGTATTCCCGCGCTTGCTCAAGCACTGGGGGTCAATACGGTCTATACCAATCATGATTACGAGCCTGCTGCAATCAACAGAGATGCGGCCGTGCAAGCCGCACTCGAAGAACACGGCATTGGCTTTGAGAGCTTTAAGGATCAAGTGATCTTTGAAAAAACAGAGATTCTCACCAATTCCAATACGGTGTTCTCGATCTTCACCCCCTATAAAAACAGCTGGCTTAAAAACTTGCAAGAACGTGATCTAAGCGCTTACGATTGCACGCCCCAAAAAGGCCAATTTGCTGCCATCCCCACATCTATGCAGTCCCCCTTCCCCTCCCTAGAGTCGATGGGCTTTAGCCCCACCGGTATTGAAAGCTATTTACCCCCAGGCTCGGAAGGGGGTCAACATTTCTTGGAAGACTTTCTTACGCGAATTGATCAATACCAAATTGGCAGGGATTTTCCAGCAACAAAAGGGGTGAGCTATCTTTCAACCCATTTGCGCTTTGGCATGCTTTCTATCCGTGGTCTAGTGCGCGAAGCCCATCGTCGGATGCTGGCAGGCAGCATGGGGGCTACCATTTGGTTAAGCGAACTGATCTGGCGTGACTTTTATTTCATGATTCTGGCCAATCACCCACGCCTCGCCCAAGGAGAGTCCTTTAAGCCCGACTACGATGCCATCGAATGGGAAAGCGGCACAAGTGCCAAAAAACGCTTTAGTGCTTGGTGTGAAGGTAAAACAGGCTACCCCTTGGTGGATGCAGCTATGCATCAACTCAATCAAAGTGGCTATATGCACAATCGCCTACGCATGGTGGTGGCGAGTTTCCTGAGCAAGGATCTGGGCATTGATTGGCGTTGGGGTGAAGCGTATTTTGCCAAACACTTAAATGACTTCGAGCTGTCCTCGAATAACGGTGGCTGGCAGTGGGCCTCATCATCTGGCTGTGATGCACAACCCTATTTCCGGATCTTCAACCCCATTACCCAATCAGAAAAATTCGATCCCGAGGGGAAATTCATTCGTCGCTATCTCCCGCAATTAAGCAAGCTTTCGAACAAATCGATTCATGCACCCTGGCGCTCTGGCCATCTTGAATTAGAAGCAGCTGGATTACTGCTCGGACGAGACTACCCACTGCCGATTGTGGATCATGATGAGGCGCGCAAACAAACCCTAGTTCGCTATAGCGTAGTCAAAAAGGTAAGCCCAACCTAATCTCCATGACGACCGCCCAGATCAAACACCGCTTTCAGTTAAGATAAAGCATGAGCACGATTTATGCCGTAGGTGATGTCCAAGGATGCGCATCGCCTCTCAAGAACCTACTGAAAAAACTTCCTCAAAAGTCGAATCTGATTTTTTTGGGGGATCTCGTCAATCGCGGCCCCAGTTCCTTGGAGGCCTTGCGACAACTGAAGGCTCTGCAAGAGAGTGGTCGCGCTGAATGCATTCTTGGAAATCATGATCTACATCTCTTGGCGATCGACGCTGGTTTACGCAAACCCAAAGGTCTAGATACGGTTGATGCGATCTTGAAAGCACCTGATCGCGCAGAATTGATTGAATGGATTCGCCATCGACCATTGGCACTTAGCAACGGTAAAGTACTCACAGTTCATGCAGGCGTATTACCCCAATGGGATCTCCAGCAAACCCTGGAATGCGCCCACGAAGTTGAGAGGGCGCTCCGCAAAAAAAACTATAAAGACTTTTTAGCCAATATGTATGGGAATACTCCCAACCAATGGCGGAACTCCCTCAAAGGGTATGAGCGTTTACGCGTCATTACCAATGCGCTCACTCGACTGCGATTTTGCACCCCCTCCGGACAAATGGAATTTGAGAGCACTCAAGGTATTGGCAAGGGGCCAAAAGGTTACGTGCCTTGGTTCAAGATCCCCAAGCGCAAAACTATAGACACCTTAATTTACTTTGGCCATTGGTCTACCCTAGGTCTATTGCGTCAAAACAATGTGATAGGTTTGGATACGGGTTGCGTCTGGGGCGGCAAGTTGACCGCCATGGAGATTTCCAGCTCCAATGCCGATTCAAAAAAGCTCGAGATCATTCAGGTGGGCGGCTACAAGCACCCACTGCGCATGTAAAGCCATTCACCCGCCCCACAAAAGGATGGGAGCATGTTGCCTTAGATTTTCTGAAACGCCTTTTCAGAGGCAGCAATAATAGCCGCGAGTACTGCATCATCGTGCGCAATCGAGGTAAATCCAGCCTCATAGGCTGAGGGCGCTAAGTACACCCCCTCATCCAACATCGCATGAAAGAATGTCTTAAACGCATCAATATTGGTTTTAGTCACTTCCTCATAGGAGGTTGGCACCGTGTTGGCAAAATAAAAACCAAACATTCCACCGACACTATCGACTGCAAAGGCAACGCCAGCTTTTTGAGCTGCTTGCTGCAAACCCGTCATGAGTTTTTGGGTCTGCTGTCCCAAGCACTCATAAAAGCCTTTGCGGGAAACAATCTCCAAAGTCTTTAGCCCTGCTGCAACGGCAACCGGATTGCCCGACAAGGTACCAGCCTGGTAAACATTTCCCAAGGGCGCAAGCTTAGCCATGATTGCTTGCTTACCGCCAAAAGCTGCCATCGGCATCCCACCACCCATCACCTTGCCTAAGCAGGTCAAATCTGGGGTGATACCTTGCAAAGACTGTGCACCACCTAAAGCCACCCGAAAACCAGTCATGACCTCATCGTAAATCAAGACTGCGCCATACTGACTCGTCAGACTCCGTGCCGCAGCCAAAAAGGCAGTCGAAGGCTGAATCAAATTCATATTGCCAGCAATCGGCTCCAAAATCACCGCTGCCACTTGATCGCCCTGCGTTTTAAAAACAGCTTCCAACGCCTCAACATCGTTGTATGGCAACACCAGCGTGTGTTTTACTAAATCATGCGGCACACCACCAGACGAGGGAGCATTTTTCGTAGAGTCTGCAAAGGTCAATAAACCAGAACCCGCTTTTACCAAAAGACTATCTGCATGACCGTGATAACAACCCTCAAATTTAATAATCAGATCGCGCCCGGTATAGCCGCGAGCTAGACGCAAGGCGCTCATAGTGGCTTCCGTACCGCTGGACACCAAACGCACTTGCTCAATACTGGGCACAAGCTCACACAAACGCTCGGCTAACTCAATCTCACCCTCAGTAGGGGCGCCATAACTAAAACTGGTGGCAGCAGCATGTTGTACAGCCTCAACCACCTCAGGGTGAGCATGCCCTACGATCATGGGACCCCAAGACATAATCAAATCAATGTAGCGTGCACCTTCGACATCCCAAAAATAGGGTCCCTGGGCTCTAGCAACAAAGCGTGGTGTACCACCCACCTGACGAAATGCACGGACGGGAGAGTTCACTCCACCAGGAATGGTTTTTTGTGCCCGCTCAAACAACACATCGTTTTGTCCCACAATCTCTTCCTTTAATCCGTGGCGCTACAAATACTCATTAAATCGCCATCATTTCAAAATCTTCTTTGCGGGCGCCACATTCTGGACAAGTCCAATTCATTGGCACATCCTTCCAAAGCGTTCCCGGAGCAATACCCTCTTCGGGCAAGCCTGCTGCCTCGTCATAAACCCAACCACAAATCAGGCACATGTATGTTTTAAATTCCATGACGCATCCTTCTTAAAAAAATTCTCATACTCATTTTAAGGCGCCCCTGATTTCTGGGCACCATTCGTATCAACGCGCTTTTGATGCATCTCAAATTTAAATAAGCGACATTCCAAGGGACCATTAAACAGAGGAGTGCGTTTAGACTCTTTAATACGCAATTGACCGGGCAAAGCCATGTCTGCAGTCAGGACAAACACATTCCAACCACCAAAAGCATCTTTGAGATGTTGCCCAAACTGCCTTAAGAACTCAATAAATTGAGGGTCTTGCTCTTCTTCGGCCTGCAAGCGCTTTAAGGATTCACGACTAGATCGCTTAGCACTTTGGCGACCAGTTTCCAGATGATGTGCAAAGCGGTCTTCGACATCATCGACATCGGAATGAGCGCTCTTGTCTTCACGTTCTCGACCGCGCCCCCCTTTAATCACCAAGCGCTCACCATAAGGGGGGTTTAACAGCATTACTCCAGGATGAGAACTCACTGGCGGCTTGCTAGATAGGGCATCAATTTGCCGCACTATTGGCAAATCGGGCAATTGCGCGCGCTGCCAATTACCCTTAAACATCGCCACTAATTTTTCATTAATATCACCGCCACTAATTCCTAATGACTGCGCATCCGGGAACTGCTGACGCTTCTGAACAATCTCTGCCTGCGAAGCTTCTTTGAGTGCCATCCACCGTTTTTGTTCTGCTGCCTCACAAAACGGCTTCAGCCTTTGAAAACCAAAGCCATGCGCCGATGTCACCAATGGACGATAAGCCAAGCGGCTTGGCTTGGCATCATCACCATACATCCCCGCCCGAATAGCACCGGGCGGAATAGCTAAGGCCATTTGTGCGGCCTCAATTAAAAAGGTGCCACTACCGCACATTGGATCAAATAATGTTTGCGACGGCTTCCATCCGGTAATTGCCAAAATACCTGCTGCCAAATTTTCTTTTAATGGTGCATCACCTTTTTCATCGCGCCAGCCGCGCTTAAAGAGTGCCTCACCAGAGGTATCCAAGTAAATGGTCACATGCGTTGCAGTTAAATGAGCCTGCACACGAACATCCGGAAAGGCGGTATCAATACTAGGACGATCACCAGTAATGTCGCGCAAGCGATCAACAATAGCGTCCTTAATCTTGAGTGTTGCAAAATTCAAACTTTTTAATGGAGAGCGATGAGCTGTCACATCGACCCTTAAGGTTTGCTTCGAACTAAACCATTCCTCCCAGGCCAAACCACTAGCCAGCTTATAGAGATCGTCCTCCTGGCGATAGGTAGATTCTGCCAATTGCAAGAGCACGCGGCTTGCAATGCGCGCATGCAGATTTAAGGCCATCGCCGCAGATAGGGGTGCAGCTAAGCCAACACCACCAGTAGGACTAGTGGGTGTAGGGTCTATCACCCAAGTACCCAATGCCTTGGAATCTGGGCGTGCTGCAATCGCCGCCAACTCTTGAGCCAACGGTACTTCTAGGCCACCAGGGCAAACGACAAAAAATCTCATGGAACGAACAATCTCAGTAGAAAAGAAAAATGGCTGGGCAACACCCTAGCCTTAGGGCTTCATCACCACTAGGGCTACGATAAGCAACAGCAACAACACAGGCACCTCATTAAACCAGCGATACCAAACGCCTGACTTTTGATTGCGATGGGCGCGAAACTTTTTTAACAAACTCCCGCATGCGTGATGGTAGCCAATCACCAGAATGACTAATGCCAATTTGGCGTGCATCCATACTTGATCAGCCCCAATCCCAAAATACAGCCAGAGCGTAGCACCCAGTATCACCGCGGGCACAGCCAGAATGGTCATAAAGCGGAAGAGGCGATCAGCCATCCCCAGAAGACGATCATAAGCTGCTGCATTATTTTCTTCTGCCAAGTTAACAAAAATGCGGGGCAGGTAAAACAGGCCCGCAAACCAAGAAGTGATCATCACAATATGCAAGGTTTTCACCCAAAGATATGCGTTAGCCATCATGTTCCTTAAGAATTAAGTACGGATCTCGCCATGACCCATCACGATGTATTTCAAGGATGTCAGGCCTTCCAAGCCAACAGGCCCACGCGCATGTAACTTGTCATTTGAAATACCGATCTCTGCACCAAGGCCATACTCGAAACCATCCGCGAAACGAGTACTAGCATTCACCATCACACTGGCGCTGTCGACTTCACGCAAGAAGCGCTGAGCCTGCTCTGAATTATTCGTAATGATGGCATCAGTATGCTTGCTACCGTAGCGCTCAATATGATCGATCGCCTCATCCATATTGGCTACGGTTTTAATTGACAAAATCGGTGCCAAATATTCTGTTTGCCAATCTTCCTCTTTGGCATCGACTAAATTGCTCAATCCAGCAGACTCCAAAGTGCTGCGTGTAGCCGCATCTACGCGCAATTCCACGCCTTTACCTTGGTAAATTTTGCAAAGTATTGGCAATACTGCTGCAGCAATTGTCTGATGAACCAACAAAGTTTCCATTGCATTGCAAGGCGCATAACGTTGTGTCTTTGCGTTATCGCACACCTTCACCGCCATAGCAATATCAGCATCTGCATCAATATAGGTATGGCAAATACCATCTAAATGTTTAATCATTGGCACCCGAGCTTCTGCCATCAAGCGCGCAATCAAACTCTTGCCACCCCGTGGCACGATCACATCGATGTACTCAGTCATCGTAATCATCTCACCTACTGCGCGACGATCAGTGGTCGTCACCACCTGCACGGCATCTTTGGGCAGCTTGGCTGCCGCCAAACCCTCTTGAATAATCTTAGCCAGCAGGGTATTGGAATCAATGGCTTCCGAGCCCCCTCGCAAAATGACAGCATTACCAGATTTCAGACACAATGCTGCGGCATCAATGGTGACATTAGGGCGAGACTCATAAATAATTCCAATCACTCCCAAGGGAACGCGCATCTGCCCCAACTCAATTCCAGAGGCTTGCTTTTGTAGAGGGGTAATTTTTCCAATAGGATCCTCTAGCGTAACGATTTGCTCTAAACCCAAGGCCATCGTTTCAATTGTCTTTGGCGTCATGGTTAAGCGATCAACAAAAGCCGCATCTTGCCCATTCTTCTGAGCGCGCTCTACATCGACCTGATTGACTCTTTGAATCTCAGCAGCATGTTCGCGCACCAATGCTGCAATATGCAGTAAGGCTTGATTTTTTTGCTCACTCGATGCGCGTGCCATCGCACGTGATGCCTTGCGTGCCTGCAAGCCAATTTCCTGCATCATTTCTGTAATGGAAGTACTCATGTTTTCACTTTATTGAATCGACAATGCCATTAACGTAATAAATTTCCCACCAAACGCAAGCCATCCCAAGGATCTGACGGCAACTCTGCAGCATGCAGACCTTTAACCTGACGATCCAAGCCTGCAGCCACTTGCAGGGCTCTGCGCAACCTAACAGGCTGAATCCGCTTAAGGGCGGCGGGATAAAGTCGTTCTTTATTGCCCCAAATCCGATTTGCCCGCATCAAATTGGCCACGGATTCACCTGCATCGCTCGCAGCTTTTAACTTAGATAGTAGCCGAAGCTCTTCGGTGACGCTCCACAAAATTAAGACCAAAGGCTCACCTTCGCCCTTGAGGCCATCTAGCATACGATTGAGCCGAGCCAGATCACCAGATAACATGGCCTCAGTCAACTCAAAAACGTTGTAGCGAGCGACCTTTAAAATAGCCAAACGGATTTGCTCTTCACTAAGCACTCCTGCTGGATATAGCAAACCCAATTTCTGAATCTCCTGATGAGCGGCAATTAAGTTGCCCTCAACCTGATCGGCAATGAATTCCAAAGCTCTCTGACCCTCCGGACCAGAGACAACGGCTTGATCCTGCCTCTTCAGTCGACCAGCAATCCAGTGGGGCAAGGCTCCACGGTCCAAGGAATCGATCTGAATAGCCATGCCAGCATCATCTAAGGCAGAAAACCAGGCAGAAGTTTTTGTCTTGCTATCTAGTTTCGGCAATACGATACAAGTAATGGTGTCTGGCCCTTCCGCCCCGATTGTCTGAGAAGCGATTTGCGCAGCGAATTGCTTTAAGGCATCAGCACCATCTCGACCGGGCTTACCAGTGGGAATGCGCAACTCGACCCAGCGCTTATCTCCAAACAAGGACATGGTTTGACCGGCATTAAGTAATGCGCCCCAATCAAAACCTCGCTCTTGTAGCAAAACTTCCCGCTCCGTATAACCCATTTTTTTGGCAGCCAAGCGCAACTGATCCATTGCCTCCATCATCAACAGCGGCTCGTCGCCACTAAAAATATAGAGCGCCCTAAAAGCAGCCCCGGAACTGAGCGACTTTATGTGAACGAGCAGAGCATCGCTTTTAACCATGCGAATGGATCGCCATCTTTTAAAAACGTTTCGTCTGAGGGGATTTCGCTGAGGCAGCAACCCGGCGCAAAATTTGCACCGCTAAATCCTTGCGCATTAATGCTAAGAATTGCTGCTGCTGAACATCGGTCGCCAACACGGTAGAGTTTGAAAAGTCCATATCGCGACTAATATAGATCTCTGAATCGGGCACGATTTCTCCGCCAGCCATATCAAAAGCCCTAAAGCCCACGCGAATGGTTAAACGGTAAGCAGAAATTTGGCCGGTTGAGTTGTAGGACAAAATCTCACGCCCCGTTACCTCATTAGTAATTTCCAAAATAACATCGGCATCCTTCGGATTAATTGCTACTTTTGCATCCGTGCCGGTCAAGATGGCTGTCTGCAAGTCTGCTCGCATAGGCGGCGTGACCTGACCAGTAATAGCAATCACTTTGAAGGGAAGATCCACCATCCCGCGTAGATGGTAACCACAGGACATCAAACCACCAAGTGATAAGAGTGCTAGAAAACCAAACGCTATACGCTTAGATCGACTTACCACTGCCGCAGATGGGGACTTTCCAAAAGGATGTAAGTCGCTATTCATATGCTCACCTCAATCAAAGAGACCGGTTATGCCACGATATTGATTAAGCGCCCTGGTACCACAATCACTTTTTTAGGGGCATTTCCATTCAGCGCTTTTTGAGCTGGCTCGCTGCGCAAGGCCAAAGTCTCAATCTCTTCTTTGCTAGCCTCCGCAGGCACCCGAATGTCGCCACGCAACTTGCCATTGATTTGTAACATCAAGGTGATTTCAGTCTGAATTAAAGCAGCTTCATCAACCGTTGGCCAAGGAGCGTCCAATAAGCTTCCAAAAGATTTG
>Ga0316230_1004290_pt1 | contig 10510 bp, 7 predicted proteins | sample TBH18025metaG_FD_206004 | JGI IMG/M metagenome (GOLD analysis project Ga0316230, IMG submission 206004) | Freshwater microbial communities from Trout Bog Lake, Wisconsin, USA - TBH18025 | ecosystem: Environmental > Aquatic > Freshwater > Lake > Hypolimnion/Profundal zone | place: USA: Wisconsin...
GACGTCGGAGTCATTCTGGTCACGGAAACACCTTCCAAGCTGCAATCCGACCTGCTGCAAAATCCGCACGTGGCCCAGATCAAAATCGAGCTGCCGGATGCCGCCGAGCGCCTGCGCTACTTGGGTTCCGCCACCTATCGCAAGCTGATTGATGGCAACCTGCCGTTGCCGGGGAGCCTTACTGCGGAGGATTTGGCGTTGCGCAGCTCGGGACTGAATATCATCCGCTTGCAGAACTTGGTGGCCGAGGCCGTTCGCAACGCGCTGCCCATCACCCAGGAGTATGTCAGCAAGGGCAAGAAGATCCTGATCGAGGAGTTTTGCCAGGGATTGGTTAAATTCAAGGATCCCAAGCCCGGACTGACGCTGGAGGCGGTGGCCACCCATACCGCTGCCAAAAAGAAATTGCGGGAGCTGGCTTGGCTGTTCAAAAACAACAAGAGCGATGTCATCGAGAAAGGCGTGCTGCTGCCCGGCCGGGTGGGCGTCGGGAAATCCTTCCTGGTGGATGCCTTTGCCGGCGAATGCGGCCTGCCCGTCATGGAAATGGGGGATTTTCGCTCCAAGTGGGTGGGCGACACCGAGCGGCAACAGTCGCGCATCCTCATGACCATCGAAGCCTTGGGACCAGTCATCGTGGTGGTGGACGAAGCGGACGCGGTCTTCGGCTCGCGCGCCGGCGGGGGTGAGGACAACGGCGTTTCGGGCCGGGTGTTCGCCGCGTTTGCCGCCCACATCGGCGACTCCAGCCTGCGCGGCCGGGAGCTTTGGATTGCGATGACCTCGCGCCCGGACTTGCTGACGATTGACTTGAAACGGCAGGGCCGGCTGGGTTTGTGCATCCCCTTATTCCCGGCGCAGAATGCCCAGGATGTTGCCGATTTGTTCAGCACGGTGGCCAAATTCAAGAACCTGAAGGTTTCCCAGGAAGTGGCAGCCAAGCTGCAAGACATGGGAAATAAACCCCTGACCGGCAGCGACGCGGACTCGATCATCACCCGCGCCAAGGAAATCGCCGTGCTCAAGCAACGGGACAACGATATCCAGGTCGGCGATATTGAGGAGGCGGTGGGCAGTTTTATTGATGCGCTGGATCCCGAACTGTTGCGGTTGCAGGAGCTGGCCGCCATTTTGGCCTGCTCCGACAGCCGCTATCTGCCGGAGGCTTACAAAACCGCCAACCGCGCCGAGCTGACTCAGGAATTCAATACGCTGAAACGTGCGCTGTACCGCTAAGCCGGACTCATGCACCAACCGAAATTTTAGCCACAGATGGACACAATCTGTTGCATTGATTCAGATACGTATAAAATAGCAAAATACCCAATAAAATCAAGCACTATTCGCTACTATTGGCCAGAATTTTCCACAATTTTTCATTACTATTACTGGCAGTTTCACTGAATGCGGCATGAGGCTGCTTGAACAACTGTTTGTTATGGACAGTTCATAAACAAACCTGCGGTTCCGTCCGCAGCGTCTATCGGCACCGGCGCGACTGGCAACGGTCGGGTTGGAAGCTGCCGAGACAACGTACTTCCACCATTCATGGGAGGAGATGACCGCGAGGAAATCTCCGGGTCGCCAGCGTCAAGGCGGCCGGAAGGCCAGACGAGATGACATGTCCAACTCAGGTGAACTGCCGTAAAGCATCGTCAATTGTAACGAGCCAAAGACGCTGACAGGCTCCCACCAAAACGGTGTGCAGTCAGGCGCTGGCTTTCAGTGTTCCAGCGCACGGACAATCGGGCTGCCGGTGCAGAGGCAGGGGCTAAATCATCATCGTGGTTCAAGCGGAACATGATAAACCCGACATTCCGCCTCATGGAGGCAGGCACACCGCAAGGTAGGCTGCGGGAATGGCGGGCAGAGGAACGCTGGAGAAAGCAAAGGCCATCCTGTAATGGGATGGATAGGAGTTGCGGTCTCAACTCCGCCGCGCAAGCGGGCTGACTTCCAGCAGGGTCAATCGTTACGAGAGAACTCGTGGAACCTTCACAAGAGGAAAAGCAAATGAACGTGGATTCATCCATGTGTGCGTCCTCTGGCGAGGCGGCACACTGGGAACAGATCAACTGGCCCGAGTGTGAACGCCAAGTCAGGAGGCTGCAAGCGCGTATCGTAAAGGCAACACGGGAAGGCCGCTGGGGCAAGGTGCAAGCCTTGCAACGGCTGCTGACCTGCTCGTTTTCCGGCAAAGCCTTGGCCGTGAAACGGGTGACGGAAAATCAAGGCAAACGCACGCCGGGAGTGGATGGGGTGAGATGGTCAACTCCGGCGGCCAGACTCAAGGCCATTGGGTCGCTGCAACGTCGAGGATACAGACCGCTGCCTTTGCGCCGGGTCTATATCCCGAAAGCCAATGGAAAACAAAGACCGCTGGGCATACCCACGATGAAAGACCGCGCCATGCAAGCGTTGTATTTGCAGGCGTTGGCAGCCGTCGCGGAAACGACCTCCGATCCCAATTCCTACGGCTTCCGACCGGAACGCTCCACCGCCGACGCCCTGCAACAATGTTTCAATACATTGTGCCGGGGATGCTGCGCGCAGTGGGTGCTGGAAGGCGACATCAAAGGCTGCTTCGACCACATCAGCCATGAATGGATGCTCAAGCATGTTCCTACGGACAAGCAAGTGCTCCAAAAATGGTTGCAGGCCGGTTATATGGAAAATCGAACCTTGTTCCCCACGGAAGCGGGCACGCCGCAAGGCGGCATCATCTCGCCGACGCTGGCGAACTTGACCTTGGACGGACTGGAAAAGTGGCTGGCCAAACACTTCCCAAGGCAGAAGTGGAAGGACGGCAAAGTCTGGTCACCCAAAGTCAATCTCGTTCGTTATGCGGACGACTTCATCATCACCGGCGACTCGAAAGAGCTGTTGGAAAAGGAAGTTCGCCCATTGGTGGAGCGGTTCTTGCAAGAACGGGGGCTGGTGCTCTCGGACGACAAGACACGCCTCACCCATATTGACGAGGGGTTCGACTTCCTCGGACAAAATCTCCGCAAATACGATGGCAAGCCGCTGGTGAAACCATCGAAGAAGAACACGCAAGTGTTCTTGGAGAAAATCCGGGGCTTGATTAAAGCGAACCAGTCCATCAGCCAGACGCAGTTGATAATGATGCTGAACCCGGTCATCCGTGGCTGGGCCAACTATCACCGGCACTGCGCGGCCTCGGACACGTTCCGCCGGGTGGACCATGAAATCTGGCGGGCACTGTGGCAATGGGCCAAACGCCGACATCCCAAGAAATCACGCGATTGGGTGAAGAAGCACTGCTTCCCCGCCTGGCGCAATCGAGCTTGGACGTTTGCGGCCAAGACGGGGAAACATCAGCCGGACGGCACACCGATTTGGACTCGCCTGACGTATGCGGGTGATACCAAAATCCGACGCCATGTAAAAATCCGGCGCCATGCCAACCCGTTCGACCCGCAATGGCGGACTTACTTCGTGGAACGCGAGTTCCAGAAGAAGTTTGGCATCACCCGCCAACAGGCCGGGATTAAACCGTCGTGATACCGGCTCCGCTCTGGCGGGGCTTTGTATCGGCTTGAGCCGGATGAGGGGAAACTCTCACGTCCGGTTCTGAGGGGAGGGGGCTGGCGGCAACGCCGCCTCCTTACCCGACCAGTGGCAAGGACAGTGCCAGGGAATTAAATGGCAGCGCGCCGGGATTGTTCAAAACCGTTTCTTTTCCGCCTGCTGCGGAAAGGGCGCGAAGCGCTAAAGCCAGCGCGAGCGGGTGATGGATTCCAAAGGTCACGACCTTTGGCGCGGTCTGGTGCGCGTAGCACCAGAGAACAGAACCGACATGATCACCGGGGAACAGCTTTGCGGCGAGCCGTTGCGCTTCGGCTTTGGTGTGGGTGATGCTGGCAAAGTCCATAAAAAGGGGACGCACGGGGGCGAGCCGTGCGCCGTGGGTGGGGTCAATCTTCGCCAACCATCATAACGGTAATGGCGGGCTGCGGGTTGTCAATATCCAGCGGGCCGCAAGTGGCAATCAGGGTCACCGGCTTGGGGCCGTGGTTGTCGTTCTGAACGTGGAGCGCAACCGGTATCGGGTCAACACCGGCGCGGGCGCGCAAGATGGCAAAGCGCAACATCCAGACAACATCCCAAAGGCGTCCAGCCTCGTCTTGGCCGGTGACGCCTTCCGGCACGGCGACATAAGCATCAAACACGGTGCGGGTGAGAAACACCGGAAACTTGATTCCGGCTTCCTGTGCGGTCTTGGTCACCTCGACTTGGAAACCATCGGCGATGGCTTGGGCGCGGGTGTAGGCGTAAATGATTTCGCCAAATGGTGATTTGTTTTTCATGGTGTCAACGGTTCAAGATTTCGATTTCAGATTGCGGGCTGATGCGTGCCAGCTTGGGCGCGGGTTGGATCGTCACCGGTTGGCTGAATCTCGGCGTGATGGTGCGCGGCTTCTGGACCACGGCAACCACGGCGGCGCATTCGCTGACGCGGATTACCCGGCAGGGCTGGCCGGCGTATTGGACAACGTCACCGGGGCGGAGTGTGTAAATGTTGGTCATAAAGTTGTTTCGATGGTAAAAAGCGCCGCTTGCGCTGCCTCGGCATTGCGCCGGGCTTGGTCAGCTTCGGCGCGTTCGCGGGTGATGCGGTCACCGTCCAGCCCGGTTTCAACCGTCAAGTTGAACGTGGCCGGGGTGAATCCGAATTCATGTTGCGGGACAGGCAAGCGGCGGCGGTTTCGTTTCATGGCGTGGATTAGGCGAAAAAGTAGCCAAGGGCGCGAAGGGATGAAAAATTGCCGTTTCCCACGATGACATGGTCAATCAATTCGATTTTCAAAAGCTGCCCGGCGCGGATTAAATCGCGGGTCACTTTGATGTCGGCTTCCGATGGGCTGCTTTCGCCGGATGGGTGGTTGTGCATGACAATCAGGGCGCTAGCGGCGGTCATGATGGCGAGGCGAAAGATCTCGCGAGGATGCACCAAAATGGTGTCCATCGTGCCAATGGAAACGAGGTGATGACCTTTGACGCGTTTGCGGGTGTTCAACAGCAGCACGGCCAGACATTCACAATCCGGGTTGAAATGCGGGTGCGTGGCAACGTGCAAGCGCCAATAATCGGCGGCTTTGTCGGGGGTTTCGCAGTGCTGCATGTTTTCCGGGGTCGGACATTCCCGCAAGGCGGTCACCTTGTATTCATAGGGGCTGGCCGGGAATTTGAACGGCTTCACCAGTGATTCAAAACCGGGCAAAATAAGCGTGTTATTCATGGCGGTGATTCCTTTCAAGCGGGTTGGAGGTCGGCGGGAAAATAGGCGCGATACTTGGCGCGGGGGTCGGCGGGGTGGGAGCCAAGCGGGTCAAATTTGCCGCAAGGATGCTGCCAGACGTTGCGGCGGGCATTCCAATGGAAGCCCAAAGCCCAAAGCACGCTAGCCAGTCCGGGCTTGCTGGCCGGGGAAACGTCCAGCCAAATCCATTTGCCAACGACTTCCGCCAGTCCGTATTGCTGCGGTAGGCGAGTCCGCAACTGATTCAAAACCGCTTCCGTGGACAATTGCCGGTTAGCGCAATGCCGGACAAATTCGCTTTGCGTTGCCGTGCTGTTTTTTGAAACCGACGATTTCTGAACACTCGCTGGTGCTGCCGCTTCACTTGATGTTGTTGTTTTCATAGCTTTTTTTTTGAACCGTTTTCCGTCACCCTGCCGTTTGCTGCTCGCTTCACAAACGGGGAGACAGCGAGCCGTGCGCGGGAGCGCATTCCCCACCCAGCGAAAGCGGAAACCGTGACAGTGGGGAAAGGGCAAAAGGGAGACGCTGGCGCGGTTTTCGCTCTCGCTTCCATAGTCGGCTCGGTGTCGGACCAGCGAGCAGCGAACGGTGGGGTGATGGAAAACAAAAAAAAGGCGAAGAATAACAACCACTCGTAGTGCCCCCGGCAGGGCCGTGGTTGGAAACCTGTCCGGGATCTGCGGAAAACTTGCACTGGCGGGCCTCGGTCCTCTTCCCGACAGCGCAATCTTTCCGCAGTCACCGGCCATTATCGGGGCGAGCGTGAGGGCAGGCTGGCGTGGCGGTTGGCAGTATAAAGCAATCCGCCATGCCAGCCTGCCCTCACCGAGCGGGGAAATGCCCAAAGTCAAAATCCTGCCGTGACGGATGCGCCGATGAGCTTTGCAGCGCAGCGGAGAAGTTCAACAGCGCATTGGTCAAGCTGGACCATCCCCCCGAGCAACGAAACTTCTTTGCTGACGGAACGGAGCGGTGGATGGGGCGAAACGAAGCGGTGGGGGAGCCGGTCGCGTGGGGTCTCGGGGCAGGCCAGTCATCCGGTTAACGGTTCCTGCCCGTTGGCCGGAAGTCTGGCTTGGGGGCGGGCGTCTCTGACGCGACGGGCGAGCACACAAGCGGAGTGGAGGCCCAGACAGCGCGGCGTGGAGACAGTAAAGTTTGGTTGCAAGTTAACGTTTTCTCCCACTTTCAGCGAAAGGCAACGGTTGGACAACCATGTGAAAACGTGAATCGCAAGTCCGGGCAAGACGACCGGGAATTAAAAGTGTGGCTTTTCGCTGTCATGATTACTCCTTATACGTGTATAATCTTCAACAAGCAGAGTTGACAAGCGGAAGCGTTTGATGTAGAAATGTATTGTCCTACGTGGCGTAGGTGGTATCAGTGATTGTGAATCGTTTGGATCGTTCGGAATATATGGATGCACAAGTCAGAAGGGGTAGCACGCAACGGCCGATGCCTTCCAAAGGCCGGCGAGCAAAGACTGTACCGATACAGCAATGTATTTCGGCGTTTTTTCGTTCGGATTTTCCTCTTATGAAAACTAAAAGGTCGTTATGTTTGCTTCTCGCGTTAACCATCATCAGCGCGCAAGCGCAGGTCGCAAATGGTTCTGGCGGCGGCAGTCCGGGAACGGTAGCCGTGGGAGTACCGCTGCCAGCAGCGACATCCTTCCGGGTGGTGGAGCGCGGAGCCAACCATCGGATCTGGCAGCGGGAAAGCTACGAAGCCGGGCCAAACGGCCATGTGCTGACCCGGGTGCATAAAGTGACGGAACTGAACACCGGGATGCACTATCAACAGAACGGAGAATGGGTGGAGTCGAAAGAGGTGATTGAAGGGTATGCCACCGGAGCCATCGCCCGCCAAGGCCCGTATCAAGTCATTTTTGCCAACAATCTGAACACGGAGGGTTCGATTGAGCTACAAACCCCAGACCATAAACAGCTTAAAAGCAATATATTAGGCCTTGGATACTATGACAGCTCGACGGGACAGGCGGTCTTGGTGGCCCGGATCAAGGATTCCTACGGTGCCCTGTCCAGTGGCAACCAAGTGATCTATCAAAATGCGTTTGACGGGGTGACGGCGGACGTGCGATATACGTACAGAAAATCGGGATTCGAACAAGATATCATCATCCGGGAACAACCGCCGACGCCGGAGTCCTTCGGGTTGAATCCGGCGACAACGAAATTGGAAGCCTTTACAGAATTTATCAACCCGCCTCCGGCAGCCGTCACCCCGGATACGGATCGTGTTGGCGCGACTGTGGACGAGGAGATCTCGTGGGGGACCACACGCATTGGGCACGGTCGCGCGTTTGATCTGTCCAACCAAGCGGACCGTTCCGGGGTGGCCGTGCAAAAGAAATACATCACGGTGGATGGCCGGAGGATTCTGGTGGAATTGGTGCCGCTAAAAGCGATCACCGCGCCATTGAGCCAATTGCCGCTGCAATCCAGCGTCAATCCGAAGCGGCTGCTGCTCGCTGCATCTGAAGCGAGCATCATTCCCACGGCGCGAAAGCACGATGGGAAGCCGCGGCCGATGCGAATGGCGATGGTGCCACCGCCGAGCAAGGGTTATGTCATGGATTACGCCACCCTGGATGTCAGCCAGACCGATTACACGTTTCAAGGAGACATGACGTATTACATCAGCGGGAATGTCAATTTATCAGGGGTGACGACGATAGAAGGCGGGGCCGTGATCAAATTCAACACCAACTACGACTGCGCGGTGAACGTGTTGGGGACCACCGTCAACTGCCAGACGGGACCGTACCGGCCGGCGATCTTCACTTCGATGAACGATTCCACGGTGGGCGAAAGCACCCCCAACGACGGCGGCAGCGACAGCGCCCCCTGCACGGGAAACCTGGCTCTGCATGTGCAAAATGATTGGCCGGAAGATTTGCAGTACGTATTGGTTTATGATCCCAATTGGAACTTGGTAGTTGATGACGAGAGTTATCCGTCAATCATTGCTGGGAGTTCATCGGACTATTCGTTTACCGCCGGGCTTGGCCAAGGCTATTATTTTGAAGCGTACGACGGCGACTGGAACGAATTTTGCGGCCAATTCAATCCAACCTTGAGCAACGGAACCATTGAAATTGGCAGTGATGGGAGCATGAATTACTCCGAAAGCGGGGATACCCTCTGCACTCCGCCGCCGCCGCCACCACCGCCCGTTGTGGCGGCGCTCACATTGGCCAATGGCGGAAGCCTGCATGACCTGCATATTTGCAATGTGAGCGTCGGCATCATCGGATCAAAGAATTACTCGATCACCAACGTGCAATTTGTGAACTGCGGAATCGCCTTGCAGACAGCAAACGCTTTGTTTTACGCGGGAAATATCCTGTTGAGCGGGGTAGGCACAGGGTTTTATGGGCAGAATTTTCAAGGCCGGGCGGAACAATTGACCTTCGATCAGGGAACGTATGTGACGGACGATCCGGCTGGGACGGAAACCGGGACCAGTGTTACGTTGGTGAACGTTCTCTTGACGGGCGTTGGCGGTTATGGAGTGGTTCCCGTCATCACCGACCATGTGGTGAAAATGTCGGACAGCAGCGGCATTTATCAGGTGGTTGGGGCGGGCAGTCATTATCTGGCAACCGGCAGTCCGTATGCCAACGCCGGCACCGCCAGCATCAATCCAGCGCTGTTGGCAGAACTGGGGCAAAGGACGACGTATCCGCCGGTGGTGTACTCCGGCCTGACGTTTCCCGTGAGTACGAACTTCGGCCCGCAAGCTTTGCGGGGCAATACCGAACAGCCTAGTTATGGATACCACTACGATTGCTTGGATTTCGCTATTGGCGGGGCGAACGCCTCCTCCAACATCACGTTTTCCGCCGGCACGGCTGTGGGTTGGTTTGAGTCCTCGGGCTATGCGCTTGGCCTGGCGAACGGGATGAAGGCGACATTCACCGGTACCGCAACCACGCCTTGCATCTTTGCGCGCTACAGCATGGTGCAGGAGGGGGGTAACGGGGTGTGGACTGACAAAGGCTGGTGGGGAGGAATTGTCAATGTTGACAGTTTTGATGCGGCGAATCCGCCGACGCTCTCAGCGCGATTCACCGATTTCAGCAAGCCGGCAGCAGAGAGCAATCATTTCAGGGATGGGACCGGTGCCCAACCATTGATTGTGCAGGCGACGCACTGCGAGTTCTTGAACGGTGCCGGCGGCTACAATTTGTTGATGGGCTTTACGAATTGCCTGTTTGTGCGCGCGGCTATGGGGAACTGCACCGACGAAATATACCCTTATGAGTATTATCGGAACTGCACGTTTCACGGGGGGAGCCTCGGCTTCGGCCATTGGGAATCCGCAGCGCCTTATTGGAAATCATGCCTGCGGGACTGCTCGTTTGAGGGCACGATGTTCTCCATTGACGATCCGTTCGGCGTGAACGCGGCCTATGCTGATTACAATTACAACGCATACCTTTCAGAGGCAGCCCAGCCACCAGGGCAGGGGGCGCACACCAATACGGTGACGGCCTTCAACTGGCAAAGCAGTTGGTTTGGAAACTATTACCTGCCGCCAGGTAACCCTTTGATTCAGCAGGGGAGCACGACAGCAGACAAGATTGGCCTTTACCACTTCACCACGCAAATCAACCAAGTGCCAGAAACCAACAGTGTGGTAACAAGCGGCTACCATTACGTGGCCACCGATGCCAGCGGCAATCCGCTCGACACCAATGAGGACGGCATTCCGGACTATTTGGAGGATTCCAACGGCAATGGAATTTTTGACGTGGGCGATATTGGCGACTGGACCTACGTTGTTTCCAACCCCGGCAGTTTGCAGTTCATGAATGGATTGCGGATTTCTGTCTTTGAGCCCAAACCGTCGTCCGACATCCCCTGATGCGATCGGAACAACCGCAATGCAAGCCAATTTTGCCATGAAAAGAGTAACTTACAAGCTATTGCTCCTAACTGCCTTGTGTGCGGTGCCGCGAGTGTGGGCGCAACAATATATGGTCGGCAGCACGTTCCAGTCCGGGAGTACAAACATTTCAAAAGCGAATTGGACCGGATTCACCAACAAATGTCCACCGGTGACGCGTTACTTTTTGCAGGAACAATTCCACGAGACGAGAAGTGTCAGCGTGCCCAATGCCGATGGTTCAGTGAATTGGCAAGCCAATTTCGGTTATGACGGCACGACGATCTATGACCCCGCTACCAGTGCGACCAC
>Ga0316230_1004296_pt1 | contig 10499 bp, 5 predicted proteins | sample TBH18025metaG_FD_206004 | JGI IMG/M metagenome (GOLD analysis project Ga0316230, IMG submission 206004) | Freshwater microbial communities from Trout Bog Lake, Wisconsin, USA - TBH18025 | ecosystem: Environmental > Aquatic > Freshwater > Lake > Hypolimnion/Profundal zone | place: USA: Wisconsin...
CCTCATCTTTGTCGTCACCGGTGGCAGCGCGAGCAGCACGCTGCAATTTGCGGCGGAAAACGACAATGATTTTTTTGGCCTCGACGATGTCAGCCTCACGCCCATTCCCGCGCCGTCCGTCACCGCATTGGTTAAAACCACCAACGGGCTCACGTTCACTTGGAATTCGCTCGCCGGCCTCACCTACCTCGTTCAATACAAAACCAATCTGCTCCAGCCTAATTGGATTACGCTGACCACCAACACCGCCACCGACATCACCAACAGCTTCACTAGCGGGCTCACCACCGATGCCCACCGGTTTTTCCGCATTCGGCGCCAACCTTGAACCACGGTGGTAGTTGAGGTAAATTGCCGTAGCTGGTTTAATTTGTCAGATTATTTATGTTCATTGGGAGAACAACGGCGGTGGCAGTCTTTTTTTTGCTCGGCACACTGATGAGCGGCCTCGGGGCGCAGTCGGGCCGCGTGGCGTTGCGCGGTCATGTCCCGGCGGCGGTGGCGGGACTGACGGCAAAAGGCCGGTTGCCAGCGACCAACCAGCTCGCGCTTGCCATCGGTTTGCCGCTGCGGAACGAAGCCGAGTTGGATGAATTGCTCCGCCAGCTTTATGACCCAGCCAGCACGAATTTCCACAAATTTCTCACGCCGGTGGAATTCACCGCGCGTTTCGGCCCGACGGAAGTGGATTACGCCGCCGTCCGGCAATTTGCGGAAAGCAACGGACTGGCGATTACCGGCACGCATTCCAATCGCGCCGTGCTCGACGTGTCCGGCAGCGTGGCGGTGGTTGAAACGGCGTTTCAAATCACCTTGAACCGCTACGGGCATCCATTCGAGCCACGCGATTTTTTTGCGCCAGACAGCGAGCCGGTCATGGATGCGGCGCTGCCCATCAAGCACGTCAGCGGACTGGATAATTTTTTGATTCCGCAGCCGCTGCTGGCCAAAGCCGTGCCGTTGTCCGCCCATTTTTCCAACGCCACGCCAATGAGCGGTTCAGGCATCAGCGGTTTGTATGCCGGGAATGATTTTCGCGCGGCCTACGTGCCGGGTTCCGCGCTCAATGGGGCCGGGCAAACCGTCGCGCTTTTTGAACTGGAAGGCTACTACGGCAGCGACATCACCAATTACGAAAATCAATTTAATCTGCCGCTCGTCACGTTGACGAATGTGCCGGTGGACAGTTTTAGTGGCGTGAATACCACGGATACCAATGGCATCGTCGAAGTTTCTTTGGATATTGAAATGGCCATTGCAATGGCGACGAATCTGTCGCGCGTCATCGTCTACGAAGCGGCGAACAACGGCGCCACGTCCCTCGATATGTTAAACCGGATTGCTTCGGACAATCTTGCCCAGCAAATCAGTTCTTCTTGGGCCATCGGGAATAATGCCAGTTTTGACACGGCCTACAAACAAATGGCGGCACAGGGACAATCTTTTTTTCAGGCATCGGGCGACAACGGCGCTTATTATTCCGGCATCACGCAATGGGCCGATGATACCAACATCACGCTAGTCGGCGGCACAACCTTATCCACCACCGGCGCGGGCGGGGCATGGGCATCGGAAATGGTCTGGAACTGGTATAGCACCGGCCAGGGCACTATGGGCAGCGGCGGCGGTGTCAATATCCACAGCGTGGCTATTCCTAGTTGGCAAACCGGCATCAGCATGACCGCCAACCAGGGTTCCACAACATTGCGAAATGTGCCCGATGTGGCATTGACGGCAGATAACATCCAAGTCGTTGCTTGCAACGGGGTGAATTATTCCGTCGGTGGCACCAGCGCGGCCGCGCCGTTGTGGGCCGGTTTCAACGCGCTTATCAACCAGCAGGCGGCACTGGCCGCGAAGCCGCCGGTGGGTTTTCTCAATCCAGCCCTTTACGCCATTGGCAAAGGCATGAATTACACCGCTTGTTTCCACGACATCACCACTGGCAACAACACCAATGCTACTGTCGGTAATAAATATTATGCCGTGACTGGCTATGATCTTTGCACCGGCTGGGGCACGCCCAACGGCACCAATTTAATCAACGCGCTTGCGCCCCTGGTCTTTGCGGCGGCTATTACCAATGCCGGCTGGACGCTCCTCGCCGAAAGCGCTACGCCGACGAACGGCGCGATTGATCCGGGCGAAACGGTGACGGTGAATTTCACGCTGCAAAATCAGGGGAATCTCGCTACAACCAATCTCGTCGCCACGTTGCTGGCCAGCACGAACCTCCTTGCTCCTAGCGGCGCGCAGACCTTTGGCGCGCTGGCGGCTGCCGGTGGTGCCGCCAACAAATCGTTCGCTTTCACCGCCGCCGGCACCTGCGGTTCCAGTATCGTGGCTACGCTGCAACTTCAGGACGGCACGAACAATCTTGGCACGGTTAGCTTCACCTTGCCGCTGGGCAGCGTCTCCACCAATCGCGTCCAAACCTTCGCCCAAAATTTTGATGGCGTTGCCGCGCCAGCACTGCCAGCGGGCTGGACGACGACAAACATCACCGGCACGGTCAACAACTGGGCAACCACCACGGCGGTATCGGACACGTCGCCCAATTCCGTTTTTGTGGCGGATGTTGCTTCAACCAGTGAAAATGCTTTGGTTTCGCCGGTGATTTCCATCACCGTCACCAACGCCCAGCTTTCCTTCCGGCATAAGTATAGTTTTGATTATCATTCAGGCTCGTCTCACGCCTACCGAGACGGCGGAGTTTTGGAAATCAAGATTGGCCCCAACGGTTTCACCGACATCGTTTCTGCCGGCGGCAGTTTTGTCGCCGGCGGCTACAACAATGTCATTAACACTTCTAACAATAATCCACTGAACGGTCGCTCTGCGTGGGTTGGCATTTATAATTTTTGGCAAACCGTCACGGTCACCTTGCCGGCGAGTGCGGTTGGCCAGAATATCCAATTGCGCTGGAATTGCGCGACGGACTCCAGCAACACCGGCATCGGCACCGGCGCGGTCGGCTGGTATGTGGACAGTGTCGTCATCACCAACATCATCCTGACGCCCAACTGTTCTCCAGTGTTCACCGATCTCGCCGTCAGCCAGTCGCTCGCCACCAATTCGCTGACAGCGGGACAAAATTTGGTTTACACGCTCACCATCACCAACCTCGGCCCGCAGGCTGCCGCGAATGTGATGCTCACCGACGCCGTGCCGGCCAACGCGACGTTTGTTTCCGCCACGGATGGTTACAGCTATTCGACCGGGCAGGTGGTCTGGCCAGTGGGAATGTTGGCGTTGGCGACGACCACGAATTTTACGATCACCTTGACGCCGGCCACCGGAAATTTTTTCACGAATTTTGTCAGCGTCGGCACCGTTACGCCTGAAATCACTCTCACCAACAATGGCGCGACATTAATTGCCACGCAGAATGTTTCCACTTCGGTTTCACAACCAAGCATTACCAGCGTCACCACCAGTCCCGGTGGCGGCTTGCAACTCCAACTCGTTGGCGCGATTGGTCAGACTTATATCTTGGAGGCAACGACCAATCTTTTCCCCGCCAATTGGGAGCCGGTGGCAACGAATACACTCGACAACAGCGGTCAATGGCAATTCAATAACCCGCAGCCAACCAACACGCCCAACTGCTTCTACCGGCTCAAACTTGTGCAGCAATGATTTCCGGTCACCGCCGCGAACCGCTTGCCCGCTGCGGGAAAAAACGTAACATGGCCGCGTGAGCGAATTTCTTCAGCGCGTCGCGGCCACCGTCCAAAAATGGCGGTTGCTGCCGCGCGGCCAAAAAATTCTCGTCGCTGTCTCCGGCGGCGCGGATTCGCTGGTGCTGCTTCATGCGCTCCATGCGCTCGCGGAAAAATCCGGCTGGAAAATTTCCGTCGCCCATTTCAACCACCGGCTGCGCGGCCGCGCCAGCGCGGCGGATGAAGCGCTCGTTCGCCGGACCGCCCGGAAAATGTCGCTGCCGTTTTTTTGCGGCGGTGGCGATGTCGCCGCCTTCGCCCGCCGGTCGAAAATTTCCGTGGAGATGGCCGCGCGAAAACTGCGCCACGAATTTCTGGCGCGCACGGCGCGGCGGCGGAAAATTTCCGTCATCGCCCTCGCGCATCATGCCGACGATCAGGTGGAACTGTTTTTTTTGCGCCTGCTGCGCGGTGCCGGTGGCGAAGGCTTGGCCGGCATGAAACGGCGCGCGCCGTCGCCTGCCGACCGGCGCATCACGCTCGTTCGGCCGCTGCGGGATTTTTCCAAGGCGGAGCTGCTGGCGTTTGCCGGTGAAAATAAAATCCGGTTCCGCGACGACGCGACCAATTTCTCCACCGATTTTCTCCGCAGCCGGATTCGCACCGAACTCTTGCCGCTGCTCCGCGAAAAATACCAGCCGGCGGTGGCGAAAACGGTTTTGCGGCTGATGGAAATCACCGGCGCGGAGGCGGCGTTTGCCGGTGACGCAGCGCAGGAATGGCGCAAACATCGCCGCGCCTGCTCTGCCGGTGGCGAACGTGGTTTTGAAACTCTGCCGGTGGCGGTGCAACGAAAAATTTTGCAAGCGCAACTGACCGAAGGTGGCGTCGCGCCGGATTTCGAGCTGATTGAGCTGCTCCGCGAATCCGCCGGAAAATTCGTAAGCGTTCGTCCCCGCTTCGCCATCGCGCGGAACGCCACCGGCAAACTGGTTAGCCGGAAAAATCCGCCAACCGGGTTTGCCGGTGGCGAACTCAAATTGAAATTGGCGGGCCGGGCGGGCGCGGCGGAATTTGCCGGCGTGAAATACCGCTGGCAAATCGCGGTGCCAAAAAAATTTCTTCTGCCGCAAAGGCGCGCTGGCATTGAGGTTTTTGACGCGGACAAAATTGGCGGCGAAATCACTTTGCGCCACTGGCAGCCCGGCGACCGGTTCCAGCCGATTGGCTTGAAGTCACCTGCGAAGTTGCAGGATCTGTTTGTGAACGCGAAAATTCCAGCGGCGCAACGGCGGAAGCTGGTTCTGGCCACCGCGGCGGACGGCGAAATTTTCTGGGTGGACGGCCTGCGGATGGCCGAAAAATTCAAACTCACGCCGCCAACCCGCCGCCGGCTGGTCTGGCGGTGGCGCTAAACCGCCACGCGTTCGCTTGACACCGCGGCGGGCAATCTTCATTTTCTTGCGGTTATTATTTGAATTACATTAACAAATGAGCACATCCCATAACTTGTTCGGCACGTTGCAGACTTTTGAACTCGGCAACGGCAAACCTGGAAAATTTTATTCGCTGCCCGCGCTGGAAGCCGCTGGCATCGGCCCGATCTCCAAACTGCCGGTTTCCATCCGCCTCGTGCTGGAATCCGTCCTGCGTAATTGCGACGGCAAAAAAGTCCACGAAGCGAACGTGAAGGAACTCGCCAACTGGAAGGCGACTGAGACGCGCACGGCGGAAATCCCGTTCGTGGTTGCGCGCATCGTGCTGCAGGATTTCACCGGCGTGCCGCTGCTGGTGGACTTGGCGGCGATGCGCACCGCCGTGAACAAGCTGGGCAAGAATCCAAAAATCATTGAGCCGCTCGTGCCGGTGGATTTGGTGGTGGATCACTCGGTGCAGGTGGATTTTGCCGGCGCGGCGGATTCGATGGCGAAGAATCTGGATTTGGAATTCACGCGCAACCGCGAGCGCTACCAGTTTTTGAAATGGGGCATGCAGGCGTTCGACACGTTCAAAGTTGTGCCGCCGGGCATCGGCATTGTGCATCAAGTCAATTTGGAATATCTCGCCAAGGGCGTGTTGAATGCGGATGGAGTTTATTATCCGGACACGCTCGTCGGCACCGATTCGCACACAACGATGATCAACGGTCTCGGCATTGTCGGTTGGGGCGTTGGCGGCATCGAAGCGGAAGCGGGGATGCTTGGCCAACCGGTGTATTTTCTCACGCCGGATGTCGTGGGCGTGCATCTCACCGGCGCAATTCGCGAAGGCGTCACCGCCACCGACGTCGCGCTCACCGTCACGCAGATGCTGCGCAAGGCGAAGGTCGTCGGCAAGTTCGTGGAATTTTTCGGTCCGGGTGCGGCGGCGTTGCCGCTGGTGGACCGCGCGACCATTGCGAACATGGCGCCCGAATACGGCGCGACGATGGGCTTCTTCCCGATTGACGAGGAATGCGTGAACTACCTGCGCGCCACCGGCCGCAGCGAGGAACATTGCCGGCTTTACGAAAATTATTATCGCGCGCAGGGGCTTTGGGGTATTCCCACCGCCGGCCAGATTGATTACTCGCAAGTGGTTGAACTCGATCTTGCGAGCGTGAAGCCGAGCGTCGCCGGCCCGAAACGTCCGCAGGACCGGATTGAGCTGCCGAACATGCGCCGGGAATTTTTCAGCGCCATTCAGCGGCCCGTCACGGAAAATGGTTTTGGCAAGACGCGCCAGGTATTCGGCAAATCGGTGAAAGTCGAGATGGCTTCCAAGAAAAAAGCGAACATCGGCACCGGCTCCGTGCTCATCGCCGCCATCACCAGTTGCACGAACACCAGCAATCCCAGCGTGATGCTTGCCGCCGGTTTGCTCGCGAAGAAGGCCGTCGAAAAAGGTCTCAAGGTGAATCCAGCGGTGAAGGCGTCGCTCGCGCCGGGATCGCGCGTCGTCACTGATTACCTCAAGAAAACCGGCCTCACGCCGTATCTCAACAAGCTTCGCTTCAACACGGTCGGTTACGGCTGCACGACTTGCATCGGCAATTCCGGCCCGCTCGACCCGGCCATCGAGGACGCCGTGGTGAAAAATGATTTCGTCACCGCCTCGGTGCTTTCCGGTAACCGGAATTTCGAGGCGCGCGTGCACCAGAACGTGAAGTCGAATTTCCTCATGTCACCGCCGCTCGTGGTCGCGTTCGCGCTGGCCGGTCGCGTGGACATTGACTTGAGCTGCGAACCGCTGGGCCAGGATCAGGCCGGTGCGCCGGTGTATCTCGCCGACCTTTGGCCGACGTTGCAGGAAGTGCGCGACGCGATGCAATCCGCGCTCAAGCCGGAAGTGTTCCGCAAGCTCTACAAAAATTTCGCCGCGCAGAATCCGAAGTGGAACGAAATTCCGTCCAGCGTTGGTAATGTGTATGAGTGGGATCGCCAATCCACTTACATCCAAGAACCGCCGTTCTTCGAGAATTTCTCGATGACACCCGGCGGCATCAAGGCCATCACCGGTGCGCGGGCGCTCGGCATTTTCGGCGACAGCGTGACCACCGACCACATCTCGCCCGCCGGTGCTATCAAGAAATCTTCCCCGGCCGGAAAATTTCTCGGCGACAACGGCGTCGAGTTCGCCGACTTCAACAGCTACGGCTCGCGGCGCGGCAATGATCGCATCATGACGCGCGGCACCTTTGCCAACGTCCGCATCAAAAACCTCATGCTTGGTGGTGAAGAAGGCGGAAACACTTTCGGGCCGGACGGCGCGAAGACTTCCATTTACGACGCGTCCATTGCGTATCAGGCGAAAGGCACGCCGCTCATCGAGATTGCCGGTCAGGAATACGGCACCGGTTCGTCGCGCGACTGGGCCGCGAAAGGCACGAATCTCCTCGGCGTGAAAGCCGTCGTGGCGCAGAGTTTTGAGCGCATTCACCGGAGCAACCTCGTCGGTATGGGCGTGCTGCCGCTGCAATTCAAGGACGGCACCACCGCGCAGACCTTGAAGCTCGACGGCACCGAGACCTACGACATCGTCGGCCTCGACGCGAACATCAAGCCGCAGCAGGACCTCACGCTGAAGATCACGCGCCAGGGCGGCGCGGTGGAAAATGTCGCCGTCCGCTGCCGCATTGATACGCCCATCGAAATTGACTATTACCAGCACGGCGGCATTTTGCCGTATGTCTTGCGGCAGTTGGTGGCGAAGGCGTGAGGAAAAAGCCTTAAAAAAATTCCGGTTGCCACCGGCAACAAAAAAGCCCGGCCAGAAATGGCCGGGCTTGATGTTTTTCCACCGGTAAGATTATTTCGGCTTGGCCGGTGCCGGCGTGGGACCTTTGGCCGAACCCACCACCACGTTGAAACCATACGCCGTGAGTGCTTCCTCCTGACCTTCATTCTGCACCAGCAGCAAATCCCGGACATAGGTGACGAGGTTCAACGCCGTGTCCTTGCTATAAACCGTCTGGCCATCGGCCAGACCCAAAGCCTGATCGCGCACCTGCCGTGCCTTTTGCGCCACCGCGTCCGCGTCCTTGGCCGCCTGATTTTGCGGCACCGCCGTGGCGATGTCCGCCGCCAGGGTGGTCATCTTGGCTTTGTCCAACGGACTGGCGTCGCCATCCGCCGTGTGTTTTTTGAGAATTGCCTGGCTCAAAGCCATGAGCGTCTCCGGGCTGCCGGTGGGAATATCTACTCTGACATTTTTTCGCGCCATAATATATTATGATTTGAGGTTAATGTTTTAAGTGTTTAACTAACGGAAGCAATTCTGAAAAAACCATCGTTTCAGTCAAGCGGAAATTATTCAAAAAAGATCCCGCCACCGCACCGGTGGAACGGCCCACCGGCTTCTCCCAAAATGAAAGTGAAACGGCTGCCACCCCGACCGTGATGGTTTGACGCCAGACCATGAAACTTTAATGCCAGACTACGAAACTATAACCCCGATGTGTCATGGTTTGACCACCAACCGTGATACTTTGGCTCCAGACCGTCAAGGTTTAGCGCCAGACCTTCACGGTTTAGGCAAAACCATGAAACTTTAGTGCCAGACCGTGACGGTTTAGTGACCGACCGAGGCACTTTGGTGACAGACCGTGACACTTCGGTATCAAAGTATCGTGGATTAATGCCAGACCGTCATGGTTTAATGCCGGAGTATGACACTTTAACCCCAGACCGTCACAGTCTGGCGTTAAAGTATGAAGGTTTTGGGTGGAAACCCCTGAAAAATGTGACTTTTACCCAAAAACAACCAAATACAGCCAAAACCATAACGACAGGCCGAACTACGGTTGCGCTGAAAATCCCAACGGGATTTAATCAATCAGCCCAGCGTTGCCGATGCAATCGGCTACGCTGGGAAATCGTCCCACAAAATAATTCTCCCTCTCCTCGCCAAACGAGGAGAGGGCCGGGGTGAGGAGTAAAAACCCGATTATATCACAAGCTCGTTCAAAAAATGGCTGTCGATTCCTTTGACCAAATCGAAATAACTTCCTCCTGACGAAGCCACGAATTTTTGGCGGAATAAACTCGCTTAAATGGGTTCTGAATGATTTTGAGTTTTTGCAAATCAAAACCGCCTTTTGAAATAGGAATTAAATAGAGGAAATAATTTTGGCCGTGGATTTGAGCGGTTTCGATTTCATTTCTCGACCAATAAAATTTGAAATCAATTGGAGATACGGCTTTCACCTCAATGCGCCTTTCGGAAAAACCGGATTCAGTTTCAGACTCCGTGAAGCTCAAAACATCGTAGCCTGCTCCGACGTTTTCAGCCGCGATATGTTTGATTCGTTTCACCAAGCCGGGATGATTCCGCAATCTTGCTGCCTCGAATTTCAAAACTTCTAGCTCCGCATCCCATCCGAGTTTTGCACGCGCAAGAAGAACGGCTTGAAGTTCAAGCGGGCTGGTGGCCGAATTGCTTTTGGCTTCAATAAAAGCTGTGAAATACTGCGGGGAAACCCAATAGCGCGGCTTGCCTGAATCTTGTTCGAGAAATTCCAAGTCCAAAAGCAGATTGCGGATGCCCCCGAATTTCCGGCGTTTTTCTGAATCCATCAAGATTTCAAAACTTCCATTCACGTTTTCAAAATGACGGAAGAATTCATTCAGGTGAATTCGGTAGGGCGTATTTGATTCCAAAAGATGTTGAACCAAACCATTTTTCATTTCGGCATCAGTCTTGCCAAGATTTCCCCTTTTGATCATCTGCCCTTTAGCCGCAGCCAAAATTCCAAGCTGACGGAGAAAGTCTGTGACATCCGAAAAATGCAGGGCATCCTGTGAAAATCTCGCCCGGACAAAATCAACCCGCGTCGCCGTCAGATCGCCGAGAACAGCCCACAGGATTTTGATTTCACGAAATGAAATCCGGTGAAACTGCTCGTCAATCTGCTTTGAAGAGTCGTTCGTAAGCTTTGATTTCTTCTTGGTTTTCATCACCCACCGAATCTGGTTGTGGTGCTCTATCGTCGAGCACGCCAAACATTTTTTGAACCTTGCGGTCGAGATTATCCATCACATCGCGGTCAATCGCATTCTTGTTTTGGAGAAAATAGTAATGTGCTTCCTGTGTTTCAGAACCACCGACACGATGGATTCGATCCAGCGACTGCAAGTATTGCGCGCAGTTGTATGAAAGATCGTAGTAAATTGCATGGTGACAGGTTTTGTGGAGCGAAATGGATTCAGCACACGCGCCGGGGTTGGCGATTAGAACATCCAGCCCGCTTTTCGCGTCTTTGAAACGGTTGATCAATTTTTCGCGCGTCTCACCTTGCTCGACGGATGTTTGCTCAACCGGCGTCTCACCAAATAGCACTTCGCAGTTCACCTTTAGCTT
>Ga0316230_1004308_pt1 | contig 10482 bp, 7 predicted proteins | sample TBH18025metaG_FD_206004 | JGI IMG/M metagenome (GOLD analysis project Ga0316230, IMG submission 206004) | Freshwater microbial communities from Trout Bog Lake, Wisconsin, USA - TBH18025 | ecosystem: Environmental > Aquatic > Freshwater > Lake > Hypolimnion/Profundal zone | place: USA: Wisconsin...
GCGTGGGGCGCGCCCGCCGTCCAACTGGAACGCGCATGGAATGCAAAGGAATCACAGTTTATCGGAATCGGGTCAAGGTATTCCGTGTTAGCCGGAACCCGCAAGTCCAGGGGTTAATGACAAAGCTATGACAAGCCAGACGCTTTCCGCCAGCAAGCCCGGTTCGCCGGCGGCGCAGATTTGCGTGAACAGATTACTTTGCGGAGGTGGTGGCCGGGTTGGTCGAAGTTTTTCCCGGCCACTCCCAGTGCTTGAGGTCGTCACTCCACGCCAAGCCGAGGCTCGCATGATTGTCAAAGCCGCCGCGCGGATCGGTTTCAGGATAATCCGAGCCGTGAAAAAATAGCAAAGCCTTGCCCACCGAGGGATCGTGGCGCAAATCCAACACGAAACCGGCGGTCAATCGTCCTTTCGCCCAAGGCCAACTGGCTTGTCCTAATGTCAAAAGACCTTCCTCCCGCCAGTGCTGCAAATCGGTGGAGCGCTTCACCCCGATTCCGTTTGGAGGCGAATGAAACAAAACATAATCGTTTCCATCCACAATTACACAGGGGTTTTCGCCGGCGGCCACCTGACCGGCACTGGTCCAGTTATCAAGGTCAAGCGACCAGGACATGCTGATGCCGTTTTGTTTGTAAAAGCACCACCACTTGCCGGGATCATTTTTGTCCTTCAAGAGGTAAGGATCAATCATCCGGCCCATGTCCTGCCGGGGCACAGCGGGGCCTTTGACCCTCAGCAGGTGTGGGGTATCCCAGTGTTCCAAGTCTTGTGAGCGCAAGCTCCAAATGCGGGACGCCTCATTGCCGTAGCGTTCGCCATGGGGGCGCGGATAAGTTTGCAGGCAAAGAACCCATGCATGGCCAAAGCGGACAACATCACCGGGACTGCTGTAATTAAGGTTGGGATCAAGAGGGGTAAAAACTTTTGGCGAGGTCCAATGGATCAAATCACGGCTTTTACTCCACGCAACACCAGAGACGGGGAGTTGATGGGGAGTCGTGTGAACAAGAGTAAAGTAAAGATAAAACCATCCCGCGTTATAGATGGCCGCCGGATCGCGATAGGCGGTGGTGGCATCACCGCGAAACAGGATGGGAGACGGGATTTGCTCCCAAGCAATGGAATCGGCCTGAGTGGGCAGCGCAAAACCCAAGAAGCAGCCGGAGAGCAGCAGCGAAAAAAAACAAGGTGTCAACTTCATGGTGAATTTAGATTGCCCATTCAGGAAATTAGGCAAAAGCATGACGGCCAGAATGCAATTATGGCGATGGCCACAAGAAGCTCAATCAAAGTGGAGGGTTGCTCGTGCTACCTGTTTTTCTTTCATTTTGACTTTCTGAATTTTATTCGGAAACCACTGTAAAATGCGAGGCAGAGGGTTAATGACAAAGCTATGACAAGCTGGGATTTCGGGTAACAGGCAAATCCGCCCGCAAAAGCTCGGCGGGGATCAACTGTGTCATTAGGTTGTCATAAGAATACTTGAATGACGCCACACGGCTTGCTCGCTAGTCTGGTTCACCTCGCCCGACACAACAGTCATGCCGCATTTGCAAATGTGAGGGCTTAATCAGCAACTAAAAGCTTATTTAATATGAAAATTCTAGTTTGTTTTTTGTCTGTCTTGACCGGCCTTAATTGCTGGCACGCATCGGCCCAAACCATTTCGCTGGCGGGCGAGTGGCGGTTCGATGTTGCCGGGGCGGGGTCGGAAAACTGCCCGGCGGAATTGAGCCAGAAGATTCACCTACCCGGCACGATGGATGACGCCGGCCTCGGCCCAAAAAATCCAAAGACGCCTGCACTTGCCGACCAGAGGAACGCACTGGCGGGACCTTACTGGCTTTATGACTACGCCGGTTGGACTATCCTTAATGAATTTCAAAACCATACGGTTTCTGTTTCTGGCACCGTCGAAGAGTGTCTTGGGGTGCAGAAGGCGCTTGGGGTGAGTTGGTGGTGGCGCGATTTTGAAAGCCTGCAATTCAGTGAACCAGCGTCGTTCGCACGCTGGTGGACTACGCCTATGTCGCCTTCTACGGATGGAAGGGCAATCGCATCGGCCGGACGTAAGAGCGCTCCCATGGGCGATGGCTTATGATTCAAAAGCATTTCTTTACACAGTTCGTCTTGCTTGGGTTGGTTTGGGCAGCGACCGCCCTGGGTTCGGAGACCACCATTAACCTCGATGCCAACGACACTGGGCGCGTCTTCGAGGGCGTGGGAGCGGTCAGCGCCGGAGCTTCATCACGTAACCTAATCGACTTTCCCGAACCCGAACGCTCCCAAATTCTCGATTATCTTTTTAAACCCGGCTTCGGCGCCAGCCTTCAGCATCTCAAAGTCGAGATCGGCGGAGACGACAATTCGACCTGCGGCAGTGAGCCATCCCATGTTATCAATCGTGAAGAGCTTAAAACCCCGAAGGCTCGCGGGTATGAGTTCTGGCTGATGGCTGAAGCGCGCAAGCGAAATCCGAAGATCATTCTGGACTGCCTGCCATGGTGCTTCCCCTCATGGATCAAAGGGGGAGCATTCTCACAAGATTCCGCCGACTGGTTTGCCGCCTTTCTGGAGGTGGCGAAAAAGCAATATAATCTGGATATAGATTGGGTGGGAGCCGCGCAAAATGAGATGGGAACAAAACTGGACTGGGTGGCAAACACCCTCAGACCCACGCTTGATCGACATGGATTCAACAAAGTTAAGCTTCAGGGGCCCGATGACGCCAACGCCACCTGGGCGGTGTTCGAAGACCTCTCCAAGAACCCGGCTTACGACAAAGCCATTGAGGCGGTGACTTATCATTATGTAAGCAAATGGTTCCCTAATATTGAGGATGAATCATGGCGGGTGCCCGAGAAATGGAAGGCTACGGGAAAACCCATCTGGTCGAGCGAAGAATTTTCGTTGAGCGGCAAAAACTGGAAAGAGGCGTTTTTGTGGGCGCAGTTGATCAACAAGTTTTATATTCGAGATCGCATCACCAAAGTTAACGCGTGGTGTCCGATCGCGAGCATTCTTCCCGGCCTCAAATTCGTCGATACCGGTCTGATGCAGGCCAACCAGTCTTGGAGCGGTCACTACGACGTGTGGCCGGCAATCTGGACTACGGCGCACACCACGCAATTCGCGCAGCCGGGGTGGCGTTATCTGGATCATGCCTGCGCCCAATTTAACCCGAAAACCTGGACCGGCACCTATGTGGCGTTGCACGACCCGGCGGGCAAGGACTGGAGCATGGTTCTGTGCACAGCCGAATCGGAAACCATTCGGGTCAACGTAGCCGAAAATCTTAGCCAAGGCCGAGTCCATGTCTGGAAATCCACCGCGTCTGAACAATTTACCGAGCTGCCTGATGTAACGGTGAATCAGGGGACCTTCAGCCTAAAGCTGGAACCCAATGCGATCTATTCACTGACCTCAACCAAAGGTCAGCAAAAAGGGACTTATCCAGCAAGCCCGGCGGCCAAGCCCTATCCTTTTCCTTTTACGGAAACCTTCGACGGCTACCAACCCGGCATGACGCCGAAATACTTTTCAGATCAAAAAGGAACCTTCGAAACCGCCCTTCGGGCTGATGGAGGAATCTGCCTTAAGCAGATTGCGCCAAAGGAAAGCATCCTCTGGCACCGTCATTTCCGAACTCCCTATACCGCGTGGGGCGACGCCGGCTGGAAAGATTACAGCATCCAAGCGGATGTCCTGATAAACGGCGGCTCCGTCGAAGTCGGCGGACGATTCACCGGGAGCATGGAAGCATCCCTGAGCACGAGCTTGGTTCTTAAACAGGACGGCACTTGGGCGATCATGGCCCATGTCACCGAGAAACAGACGAGAGAGGGGAAAACAAAAAACGTGGTCGTGCCCAAGACCCTTGCGATGGGGCAATTAACGGGATTTCAACCCGGAGATTGGCATGCCCTCAAAATCAGTTTTCTAGGGACGCAGGTCGCTGCATTCATAGATGGGCAGGCGGTTGGAGCTGCGGAAGATGGCAGTTGCCAGGCCGGTCTAGCGTTTGTGGCCAGCAGTTATAACCCCAATTGTTTTGATAACCTCAAAGTTAAACCGAGTCACGCCGGTGGCCTGAACCACGTCGCCTCTACGAATGGAAGGGCCACCGCATCGTCCGGACTTAAGGGCGCACTGTCTCTTCAATGAATAGTTACCCCATGAAAAAATATCTGAACACGGCCGTCATTCTCTTCCTATCATTGATGAGCACCGTAGAACAATTTGTTCTGAATATGCTTAATCTCGCTGCGGGGAGCCGCTGAATCAGGCCGTCATGACGATTTTTTAGGCAACTTTGGTTAAGGTATCATGCATATCCATCCTCTGACTACGGTCGTTTTATGCGTTGGGCTTCTGTGGACCCGCTCGATTTACGCGGAGGAGCACCCCATCGACCGCGAAGCGCTTGTCAGAAGACATAACATCCAGACCACCCAGCCTTCGGCATCTGAGCCGCTGCAAGTGGGAAACGGCGAGTTCGCCTTCGGGGTCGATGCCACAGGGTTGCAAACCTTCTCCGGCAACACGCTCGCCCAGTGGGGCTGGCACAGCCTGCCGCCACCGGCCGGTATGCGAGCCGAGGATTTCAAACCCACGGAGCTTAAGCTGCGCGACGGTCGCAAAGTCCCTTACAACATCAGCTCGACGGGGCAGCCGGTGCTCTACAACTGGCTGCGGGACAATCCGCACCGGCTAAACCTTGGACGCCTGAGCCTGCGCTTGGACGGTCACGCACTCAAACTCGACGACTTGCACGGGTTTCACCAGCAGCTTGACCTCTGGCGCGGCGTGGTGACCACCCGTTATGAATTGGACGGTCAACCCGTTCAGGTGGAAACGTATGCCCATCCTACGCTGGATGCGATGGGGGTGCGGATTGATTCTCCGCTGGTCGCCTCCGGTCGGCTGTCCGTCGAACTGGCCTTTCCCTACGGCGCCAACAACAAAGCCTGCGCGGATTGGAAAAGCCCGGAACGACACGAGACCACGCTGACGCTCCAAAACGGCAACCGCGCCGACTTTGCCCGTCGCCTCGACGACGACCGCTATACAACCAGTTTGCTCTGGAGCGGAGCGACTGCGCCTCAGCAAACCGCACCGCACACGTTTGTGCTCACCGGCTCCGGCGCTGGCGGCACGTTGGAAATCGTCTGCGCCTTTGCGCCGAAACCCATTTCCGAAGCCCTGCCGAGTGTCGGAAAACTCGCCGAGGAAAGCACGAGCCATTGGGCGCAATTTTGGCGGAGTGGCGGAGCCATCGACCTCTCGCACAGCAAGGACGAGCGCTGGCGGGAATTGGAGCGGCGCATCGTGCTTTCGCTTTACCTGCTGGCGGTCAACGAAGCGGGATCGCGCCCCCCGGCGGAATCAGGTCTTTACAACAACTCGGGCTGGAGCGGCCGGTTTCACCTAGAAATGCACTGGTGGCACGGCGTGCATTACGCGCTTTGGAACCACTGGCCGTTGCTGGACCGAAGCCTCGGATGGTATCAGCAGGCGCTGCCGGTCGCCCGCGATCTCGCGCGTTCCCAAGGCTACGCGGGTGCCCGCTGGCCGAAAACCGGTCCCGAGGGCCGCGAATTCCCATCGACCATCGGCCCGTTGCTACTCTGGCAACAGCCGCACCCGATTTATTACGCCAACCTCGATTACCGCCTGCACCCGTCGCGCGAGACGTTGGAAAAATGGAAAAACGTCGTTTTCGAAAGCGCGACGTTTATGGCCGCTTTCGCCATGCCCGACCCAGCCACAGGCGGATACTCACTAGACGGCCCGCTCAAAACCGTGCCCGAAAACAATCCCTCCAACATACGCAATCCCATCTTCGAACTGGCTTACTGGCGTTTTGGGCTGGAGGTGGCCCAGCAATGGCGCGAACGGCTCGGGCTGAAACGCGATCCCCAATGGGACGCGGTGCTCCACGGTCTGCCGGCGCTGCCCGAACAGGACGGCGTTTACCTGTTTGCTGATAACGCCACCGACACTTACACCCGTTGGAACTGGGAACACCCGTCGCTGATCGGCATCAAGGGCATGCTCCCGGGTGAGGGCGTGGACCCCATCAAGATGCGGGCCACCGTGCGCAAAGTGATGGACACCTGGCAGTGGGATAAATGCTGGGGCTGGGATTTTCCGATGATGGCCATGGCGGCGGCCCGCTCCGGGGAACCCAAGCTGGCGATCGATGTGCTGTTCCATGCGTCGCCCAAAAACGGTTTTGACGCGCGCGGCCTGAGCACCGGTGGACCGTTCCCCTATTTCCCCAGTAACGGAGGCCTGCTGGCCGCCGTCGCCATGATGGCCGCCGGCTGGGACGGCGCGCCCGCCCGCCACGCCCCCGGCTTTCCCGACGACGGTTCGTGGGACGTGCGCTACGAAAATTTGAATCCTCTCCCTTAATTAAAACAAGATGATCAGGTGTCATTAGGTTGTCATAAGAATACGCGAGTGACGCCACGCGGCTTGCTCGTTAATCTGGCTCACCCTGCCCGACACAACGGTTAGGCTGTGTTGCAAATGCGAGAGCTAAACCTGAAAAAGAAATTGCCATTAAATCATGAAAACGAAATCAAATCTGCACCCGTTCATCAAAGAGAAGAAAAACGCGCTCGTGCTTTTTGCCGCCATCGCCTTGTTGGCGTGTGCGGGCCTTCGGGTGATGGCGGCGGAGTCAGCCGATGCCGACGCCCGCGCCCGGAAGGTCGTGGCGCAGATGGCGCTCGACGAAAAAATCTCCCAGCTGCACGGCCTTTCGGACAGTGGAAATTTTCGGACCGTGCCCGCGCTTCCGCGCCTGGGAATTCCCGCGCTCCCACTTTGCAACGGCCCGGCCGGGGTCGGTCCGGCGGGGCCGGGGCACGAAGGTCGGTCAACTGCCCTGCCCGCGCCCATTTCCCTGGCCGCTACTTGGGATCCTCATGCGGCCCGCATTTTTGGCGAAATTTGCGGCGGCGAATCGGCCGATCTTGGCAACGTGCTGCTGGAGTCGCCGGACGTGAACATTGCCCGCACGCCCCACGGCGGCCGGACGTTTGAGAGCTTCGGCGAAGACCCCTATCTCGCCGCCCAAATCGCGGTCGGTGAGATTCGGGGGATTCAAAGCTGTGGCGTCATTGCCAACATAAAACATTACGCGGCGAACAATCAGGAAGATAATCGGGATAAAATCAACGAAATCATCGATGGACGCACGCTGCGGGAAATCTACCTGCCCGTCTTCGAGGCAGCGGTGAAGGAAGGCAAGGTCGGTTCTTTGATGGCGGCGTATAACCAGGTGAATGGCGAGTTCAGTTGCCAAAACGACTTTCTCCTGAATCAGGTGCTCAAGCAGGAATGGGGTTTTGACGGCTTTGTCACCTCGGATTTTTATGCCGTTCACAACACCTTGGCCAGCGCCAAGGGCGGATTGGATCTCGAAATGCCCACGGGAAAATATTTTGGCGACACCCTCAAGCAAGCGGTCGAGTCCAAGAAAATCCCCGAATCCTTGTTGGACGAAAAACTGGTTCGCCGCTACCGCACGATGATGCGCTTCGGCCTCTGGGACAAGCCGCCGACCCACCACCCGATTCCCGTGAGCCATGCGGAAACGGCGATGAAACTTGGCACCGAGGGTGTAGTTTTGCTGAAGAACGACGGCCAGATGCTTCCGCTGGATCCGAAAAAAATTCACTCGATGGCCTTGATCGGACCTTATGTCAAGAAGGCCCTGACCGGCGGCGTCGGCAGTTCGGAAGTTTCGCCCATTCTCACGGTCACACCTGGCGAGGGTATTTGGAAATATGTCAGCGAAGACGCCATCATCCGCGAAAACGACGGCAAAGATCCGGCCGGAGCGGCCAGTGTGGCCAAGGCCACCGACTTGGTCATTCTGATGATCGGCATTCGCCAAGCGGAAGGCCGGGATTATCCGATCGCGCTCGACAGCCGGCAGGACGAACTGGTCAAGGCCGTGCTGGTGGCCAATCCGCACACCGTGGTGGTTCTGAAATCGGGCGGCCCGGTGCTGATGCCGTGGATAGACCGGGCGCCGGCGATTGTGGAGGCGTGGTATCCCGGAGAAGAAGATGGCAGCGTGGTTGCCGCCGTGCTGTTTGGTGAGGTCAATCCGTCTGGCAAGCTGCCCATCACTTTCCCCAAACGCGACACCGACACACCGCTGCAAACGCCCGCGCAATATCCCGGCGTGGACGGCGTGGCGCATTACTCGGAGGGCATTTTGGTCGGCTACCGTTGGTATGATGACCAGAAGATCGAGCCGCTGTTCCCGTTTGGCTACGGCCTTTCCTACACCACCTTCGGCTTCAAAGACCTGAAATTATCAACGCCCGACGCGGAAAAAAACGTGACGGTTAAATTCACGGTCACGAACACGGGCAAGCGGGCGGGCGCGGAGGTGGCGCAAGTGTATGTGAGCCTGCCATCGCTTCCGAACGTTCCGCAGCCGCCGCGCCAGTTGAAGGGCTTTCAGCGCGTGGAACTGGCGGCCGGACGTTCCGCGAAAGTGACCATCAAGCTCGACGCCCGTGCCTTTTCCTATTGGGACGAGCCTAGTCATGGATGGAAGGTGGCGCCGGGCAGCTACACAGTTTCCGTCGGAAATTCCTCCCGCAATCTGCTGCTCAATCAAACTTTTGAAATCAAATGATCCCGGCAGCCTGTGAAAGCTGCGCCTAAATTTATGGATAAGACCTGCCCCACAGAACGTCACACTTATGAATGAATACCTGACCCTTGGCAAATTCTCCTTCGGCATGGGCGACCGGTTTGGTCATCAGGGCAGGGCGCAATTGGCGGCGTGCGTCAAGGCCACTCAACTCGGCGCGGAGTTCATTCCCGTCTGGAACAAGTCCAACCGCGAACACACCTTCATCGGCACTGAGCCAGCCAGCCTGCGCACCGAGGCAGATGCCGCCGTGCAGGCACTAGGTTGGAAAAAGCCGTATCATGTTGACGCCGACCACATCCGCCTCGAAACCGTGGACCGTTTCATCGCGCCGTCCGATTTCTTCACGATTGATGTGGCCGACAGCATCAGCAAACCCGCCGCCGCTGCGGACGTGAAGGCATTTGTGGACCGCCATCCCGAACTCATTGGCAAGGTTTCCATTCCGCACATTGACCGGCCGTTCGATATTTCGTGCGCGGAAGTCGAGCGCGTGGCGAACAAGTTTTTACTCGCGGTTCAGGACGCGGGAAAAATCTACCGCCACATCGCGAAGGCAAAAGGCGCCGGAAACTTCATCACGGAAGTTTCGATGGATGAAACGGACAGTCCGCAGACACCGCCGGAACTCCTCGTCATCCTCGCCGCGCTGGCAGATGAGAAGATTCCGCTGCAAACCATCGCGCCGAAGTTCACCGGCCGCTTCAACAAGGGTGTGGATTATGTCGGCGACGTGAAGCAATTCGAGCAAGAATTCAACGACGACCTCGCGGTCATCGCGTTCGCCATCGGAAAATACGGCCTGCCGCCGACGCTCAAGTTGAGCGTCCATTCCGGCAGCGACAAGTTTTCCATCTACGAGCCGATGCGCAAGGCGCTGAAGAAATTCGACGCGGGTGTTCACATCAAGACCGCCGGCACGACGTGGCTGGAAGAGCTCATCGGCCTCGCAGAAGCGGGCGGGGACGGTTTGGAAATCGCGAAAGAGATTTACGCCTACGCCATCGAGCACGTGGATGAATTTTGCGCGCCTTACGCCAGCGTGATTGACATTGATAAAACGAAACTGCCGGCGGCGTCCGTTGTGAACGGCTGGAGTTCCCGGCAGTTCACCGATGCGCTGCGCCACGACCTGAAAAATCCGGCGTTCAATCCGAGCTTCCGGCAGTTGCTGCACGTCAGCTTCAAGGTCGCCGCCAAACTCGGCTCCCGCTACCTGGATGCGCTCAAGAAGCACGAGGCCGTCATCGCCAAAAATGTGACGGAAAACCTTTTCGAGCGGCACATGAAACCGCTGCTGATTGGAACGCCGCGCAATCCCTAGCATGAAAGGAATTGCCATCGCATTTCTTGCGCTTTGGAGTTGGGTTGCCGTGAGCGGTGGCAGCGATCCTGGCAGTGCCTCGAGCTTTGCCCCCAGCCCGCCAAACACGCGTTTAGTTGGCCTGGCTTACAGCACCTGGCATGGTTCCACCAACTGGCATAACGTCTGGGGGTTGCCTGCGCTGGGACCGTATGTCTCCAATGACCGCGCCGTGATCCGCAAGCACGCAGAATGGATCAGCGACGCGGGCGTTGATTTTATCTTCGTGGATTGGAGCAACGACGTGGACTACACGCCCGGACAACCGAAGCAAGCGCATCTGAAACCGCTCGAAGATGCCACGGAGATCGTGTTCGATGAGTTTGCCTCGCTCGCCCGCCGTCCGCGCATCGCGCTGATGATCGGCACCGCCGGCGCGCCCGCCGCCGCCAGCGACGGACGGCTCCAGCGCAAGGCGGATCAAGTCTGGAAA
>Ga0316230_1004312_pt1 | contig 10473 bp, 12 predicted proteins | sample TBH18025metaG_FD_206004 | JGI IMG/M metagenome (GOLD analysis project Ga0316230, IMG submission 206004) | Freshwater microbial communities from Trout Bog Lake, Wisconsin, USA - TBH18025 | ecosystem: Environmental > Aquatic > Freshwater > Lake > Hypolimnion/Profundal zone | place: USA: Wisconsin...
AACCAACCTGAGGTCACGACCGTGTACGAATTCTATACCCGCAGCCAGGCACTCGCCCCCCTGAGGGCCCTCGTGGTCCAGCACGCCGACCTGAGCTACAGCCAGGCGGATCTGGCCCGGCTCTTCACCCAGGTCGACGGTTACTGCGCCGAGACCCTGCGCACCCGGCCCCGGAGCAGCCCGTTCTCCCCGATGCTCCTGGGCGGCGCCGAAGCCAACCACACGCCCCCCCACATCATCTTCGCGGTGTATGCCATCTACTTCGACCTGAGGGCCGGCTGCCCGGAGGTGGTGCCCTTCCGGTCCGCCCCCCTGGCCATGAACCGCGCCACTGCGCTCCGGATCGAGCCGGAGGCGGGCTTCACCGTCAAGGCCGGCAGCGGGGAGCTCGCGCCTCTGACCGACGTCCTGTTCCTGCTCCCGTCCTCCATCGACGCCGCCCGGAGCGTGGACACCTACGGCATCCCGGGGATCCGCGAAGGCGTGATCTCCGTGGGCTGCCACGGCGCGGCCGGGTCGGTCCCCGAGGCGATGTTCAGCGCCCTGCTCTATGTCCACCCGGCGTCCCGCACCGTCCTCAACCCCTGGTCGCCCCTGTTCACCGAGGCCGAGCAGCGCACCTTCTTCACGGAACCCGTGGTCCCGGCCAGGCTGGCCGGTTTCCGGGAGCTCAACGCGGCCTCGATGGGGATGCCCATGGCGATGGTCGAGCACAACCACATCACCGCCCGGCGGGTGCTGGAGGCGTGCCTGGCCGAACAGGCCTAGACTGGCGGAGGCCCCGGCCCTTCCCGCCGGGCGCCGGGAGCGGCCATGCACCTTCGTCCGGACATGATCCTGATCGGCTCGGCGGGCCCCGGCACCGGCAGGACGGCCTTCGGCTGCGAGCTGATCCGGCGCCACGCCCCGCGGCTCAGGGTCAACGCCGCGAAGGTCACCTTGATCGGGGAAGGGGATCCGGGCGCCCGGTTCGCGCTCACCGAGGCGCTGGATCCCGCGCTGCCGGGCGCGGCGAACCGCATGCTCGGCGCCGGCGCCCACCGGGCCTTCCAACTGCAAGTCAGGGCGGCGCACCTGGCCGAGGGCGTCGGAGCGCTGCTGGAGGCGATGCCCGCGGGCGAGGTTTCGGTCTGCCTGGGCGGCGCCGCGCGGGCGGTGGTCGAGCCCGGACTGTTCCTCATGCTCCGGCCCCGGGGGGAAGCGGCCCCCCTGGACGAAGGGGTCCGCGGGGTCACCTTCGACGGGGCGGGCTGGGACCCGTCACCGGACCAGTGCCATTGCCACCGGGGCGTCTGGTCCCCGACCTGCGACGCGACCGCCGTCATCCTGGCCGGTGGCCGCAGCAGCCGGATGGGCCGGGACAAGACCCTCCTGGAGGTCGGCGGACAGCCCCTGATCGCGCGCCTCGCGGACCAGCTGCGGCCCCTGTTTCCGGAGGTGCTGGTGAGCGCAGACGACGCGGCCAAGTACCGGTTCCTCGACCTGCCGGTGATCCGCGACGCGGTTCCGGACCAGGGCCCCCTGATGGGCATCCTGTCCAGCCTGAGGGCCGCCGGGCGGGACCGGGTCCTGGTCCTGGCCGCCGACATCCCGGTGGCCGAGCCCGCCTTCATCCGGGAACTGCTGCGGCTGTCGGACCAGGCCGACGTCGTCATGCCCGTGGACGCGAACGGGCGGAGCGAGCCGCTCTTCGCGGTCTACCGGAAGACGGTCATCCCCCGGGCCGAAGCCGCCCTGGCCGCGGGACAGCGGCGGGTGACCGCCCTCCTGTCGGGCCTGACGGCCCTCCAGCCGCCGATGCCCGCCGGGTGGTACCGCAATCTGAACACGCCCGAGGACTATGCCCGGTTCCTCCGGGAGGACGGCTAGGCCACCACGTTCACCATGAAATGGAGCGTGCTCCGGCCGTGATTGCGGAAGGCGTACGGCCCGTCCGCCACGAACACGATGGACTCGCCGGCCTTGAGCACCTGGGTGTCCGGCCCGCGCTCGAGGGTGAGCTCGCCGCGGATCACGTAGAGCATCTCCCGGTAGCCGGTCAGGTCCGGCTCGCCCGGGTAGAAGTCGCCCGGGGCGATCGACCACTTCCACAGCTCCACCGTGCGCGACGCGGGGAAGCTCTGCAGCAGGTCCACCTTGGTGCCGGGCTGCCGGCCCTCCCAGAGGCGGACGCCGCGTTCCGGGCGGTTGTCGGCGGCGGCGGTGGCGGGGTCCTTCACGAGCTCCGAGAAGGTGAGGCCCAGGGCGGAGGCGAGGTGGCCCAGGGTGGAGAGGCTGACGTTGCTCTCGCCCCCCTCGATCAGGCCGATCATGCGCCGGCTCACCTGGGACCGCTCCGCCAGCTCCTGCTGGCTCCAGGCCCGCTGGCGCCGGTGGCGCACCACGTTGCCCGAGATGGCGCGGAGCAGCTTGCCTGAATCGAAGACCATGCCCACCTCTGGGTAATATATTGCGCACCGGGACCTTGGGCAGTATACTGCCCAAGGTCGATGACCGCCAACCGGAAAACCCGGCCGCTTCACGCAGACCCCAGGGAGAAGCCCATGACGCTCGCAGCCAACACCCGCTCGGCCAGCTTCATCGCGCAGGAGAACCAGTACGGCGCCCACAACTACCACCCGCTGGACGTGGTCTGCCACCGCGGCGAGGGGGTCCACCTCACGGACGTGGAGGGCAAGCAGTACATGGACTTCCTCTCCGCCTACTCGGCCGTGAACCAGGGGCACAACCACCCCCGCATCGCCGCCGCCATGATCGCCCAGATCCAGACCCTCGCCCTCACCAGCCGGGCCTTCCGCAACGACCAGTTCCCCCCCCTGCTGGAAAAGCTCTGCACGCTCACCGGTTTCGACAAGGCCCTGCTCATGAACAGCGGCGCCGAGGCGGTGGAGACGGCCCTCAAGGCCATCCGCAAGTGGGGCTACGACGTCAAGGGCATCGAGTACCCCAAGGCCGAGATCATCGTCGCCGAAGGCAACTTCCACGGCCGCACGACGACCATCGTGGGGTTCAGCACGGACCCCGACAGCGTCAGCCGCTTCGGGCCCTTCACCCCCGGCTTCAAGATCGTCCCCTACGGCGACCTGGACGCCGTGGCCGCCGCCATCACCCCCAACACCGCGGCCATCTTCATGGAGCCCATCCAGGGCGAAGGCGGCGTGCTCATCCCGCCCGCGGGCTACCTCAAGGGGCTGCGCCAGCTGGCGGACCAGCATCACTGCCTGCTCATCCTGGACGAGATCCAGTCCGGCTTCGGCCGCACCGGCAAGCTGTTCGCCTTCGAGCACGAGGGCATCCGCCCCGACGGCGTCACCGTGGGCAAGGCCCTCAGCGGCGGCTTCTACCCCGTCAGCGCCTTCCTGAGCTCGGCCGAGGTCATGGACGTCTTCACCCCCGGCATCCACGGCTCCACCTACGGCGGCAACCCCCTGGCCTGCGCCGTGGCCTCCGCCGCCCTGGACGTGCTGATGGACGAACACCTCATCGAGCGTTCCGCCGAACTGGGCGCCCATTTCAACAAACGGCTCAAGGGCATCGCCTCCGACAAGATCAAGGCCATCCGCTGCCGGGGGCTATGGGCGGGCATCGACCTCACGGACCAGGCCGGGCCGGCCAAGCAGTACTGCCTGGCCCTCCAGCAGCGGGGCATGCTCTGCAAGGACACCCACGTCCGCACCATCCGCCTGGCGCCCCCCCTCGTCATCACCCGCGAGCAGATCGACTGGGCGGTGGACCAGTTGGCGGCCGTGCTCGCCTGAGCCGGCCAGGCTCGCCGGGCTCATGCTCCCGGGGCTGCGCCTGGGCCGGAGGCCGGGAGCGGCGGCGGGCCTCCGGAGGCGGCGGGGCGGCCTCGGCGGCGGTCAGGGTCAGGCACTCCGGGCACAGGGTCGACTGGTAGCTCACGAAGTATTCCCGCCGCTCCAGGATCCACTGCCCGCCCACGTAGATCTTGCGGCAGAGCTTGCAGGTGGTGGTGTTCAGCAGATGGCGCGACATGGCCGGCTCCTTTCCTTGGGGACCAGGGGCGGACCTGCCATGGGTGGAGCGACAAGGACTGCCTTCGTGCCATCGCCTGCATCGAACAAGGGCCGTGCGTATAAATGAAGAGTCGGGAGTCCGCATCACAAGATAAGGTCCCGGGAATATAAAGCAAGGGCATCCCACACCGGCCATCCTCAGGTAAGCTGGTCGACATACCCGAGAAATGCGGCACCCCCCACCTCAAGGAGAGATCCATGACCGATCCCCTCCCGGTCATCCTCAACGCCGATGAACTCAAAGGGCCGGACGACAAGCTCCGGATCCTTGCGAAGGCGGTGGAGCAGAGCCCCGTCTCCGTGATCATCACCGACCCCAAGGGCGTGATCCTCTATGTGAACCCCAAGTTCACCAAGCTGATGGGGTATACGGCCGAAGAGGCCATCGGCAAGACGCCGCGGATCATCAAGGGCGAGCACCTGACGCGGGCGTTCTACAAGGAGATGTGGGACACCATCCTGTCCGGCCAGGAGTGGCACGGCGTGTTCCACAACCGGACGAAGAGCGGCACGCTCGTCTGGGAGGCCGCCTCCATCTCCCCCATCCGCGACGATGCCGGCAACGTGACCCACTTCGTGGGGGTCAAGGAGGACATCACCGAGCTCAAGCGCCTCCAGGAGGAGCTGGACCACCAGGCCCGGCACGACCCGCTCACGGGGCTCCCCAACCGGCTCATGTTCAAGGACCGGCTCCAGCAGACCCTGGCCCTGGCCCGGCGGCACCACACCCTGGCCGCCCTGCTCTACCTGGACCTGGACGGCTTCAAGCCCATCAACGACACCTACGGCCACGACGCCGGGGACCTGCTCCTGACCGAAGTGGGCCGGCGGCTCCAGGGCTGCGTGCGCGCCTCGGACACGGTGGCCCGCATGGGCGGCGACGAGTTCACGGTGCTCCTGAACGACGTCGGCTCCGTGGAAGCCACCCGCCGGGTCGTAGCCACGATCGCGGCCGCCCTGGCCGAACCCGTGCGGCTCGGGTCGAATGAAATCCACATCGCCGCTTCCATCGGGGTCGCCCACTTCCCCGCGGACGGCGACGTCGAGGATGCCCTGCTGACCGCCGCCGATTCCGCGATGTACGTCGCCAAGCGGGAGGGCCGGGCGGGATGCCGCTTCGCGTCCGGGGACCCCGGGCCGGCCTGACCCCAGGAACCCGACCCCGCCATCCCGCGGCCCATGCCGGGGCGGCGATCAATTCCTGCCGCGCCGGCACGGTGCTTGGGCTAAGATAGCACTCATGATTGGACCTACCGGCATGGCCTCCCTGGCGCTCCTGTTCTATGTGGGGGCCGAAGGCTTCTCCATCGAGCACCTGCGCAACGACCGCCCCGTGCACGGCATGGTGGCCTCCCTCCTGCTGTTCGCGGGCTTCCTCGTCCATTTCGCGGCGCTGAGCATCGGGGCCAGGGCCATCCACTCCGTGCCCTACCATGACCTGCCGTCCTCGATGTCGCTGTTCTCGTGGATGCTGGCCGGCTCCTACGGCGTGCTCCTGGTGCGCCACCGGGAGGGCTCCACCGGCCCCTTCCTGATCCCCGTGGCCATCGCCGCGCTGGTGGTCTCCATGCTCACCCAGGGCAATCCCCAGCCCATGGACCCCCGGCTCATGGGCGCGGTCTTCGCCTGGCACGTCACCCTGGCCATCCTGGGCTACGCCTCCCTCACCCTCTCGTTCCTCCTGGCCATGCTCTACCTCAAGCAGGTCCGGCAACTCCACCGCCGCAAGCTGGGCGTGCTGTTCCTGCGGCTCCCGGCCCTGGACGTGCTCTCCAACCTGCACCGGACCACGGTGGCCGTCGGCACCGCGGCCCTGGCCGTGGCCTCCTGCCTGGGCCTGGTCTGGGCCAAGCGGAACTGGGGCACCTACTGGGACCCCAAGGTGCTGTTCACCTTCCTCGTCATCGCCATCTACACCTTCACCCTGTTCCCGGGCGCCACGGGCGTCCGGGGCAAGAAGATGATGCTCGTCTCCATCGGGGGCTTCCTGCTCCTGATGTTCTCCTACACCATCGTGAACCTCTTCATCACCTCGGAACACGCCTTCCGGTGAGCGCCCAGGCCGATTCCCCTCTCTTCCTGCTCGGCTGGGATTTCCGGCAGACGCCGGTTTCGCTCCGGGAGCGGCTGGCCTTCTCCCCCGACCGCGTCCGCGAGGCCCTCGCCGAGCTGCGCGCCCAGGGCCTCCTGGCCGAAGGCGTGATCCTGTCCACCTGCAACCGGACGGAGATCTACGGCGTGGCCGGCGCGGCCCTGGCCGACCGGGATCCCGTGCCCGAGGCCATGGCCTTCCTGTCCCGGTTCCACGGCGTGGACCTGGAGGAGATGACCCCTTCGGCCTACCAGGGCCTGGGGGGCGACGCCGTGCGCCACCTCCTGCGGGTGGCCGCGGGCATGGAATCCCTGGCCCTGGGCGAGGACCAGATCATCGGCCAGGTGCGGGAGGCCTTCCGCGTGGCCTCGGGCGCCGGCGCCACCCGGTCGGTGCTGCACCGGCTGTTCCAGAAGGCGCTGGAGACGGGCAAGCGCATCCGCTCCCAGACCGGCCTCAGCTCCCGGCCCATCTCCATCCCGGGCGTGGCCATCGAGCTGGCCCAGAAGATCTACGAGGACCTCACCCCGCGCAGGTTCCTCATCCTGGGCGCGGGCGAGACCTCGAGCATCTTCTACGACCTGCTGCTGGCCCGGGGCGCCCGCAACATCGAGGTGGTCAACCGCACCCTGTCCCGGGCCGAGGCCCTCTGCCGCCGCGGCGGGACCGCCCACGCCTGGGACGACCTCGAGGCCCGGCTGCCCAAGGCCGACATCGTGGTGAGCGCCGTCTCCTCGGACACGCCCGTACTCACGCTGGAGATGGCCCGGCGGGCCGTCGCGCAGCGCCGGGGCCAGCCCCTGTTCTTCCTCGATCTGGGCATCCCGCGCAACGTGGATCCCCTCATCGCCAGGCTGGACGACGCCTTCCTGTATTCCGTGGACGACCTCCAGGAGATCGCGGAGCGCAACCGGCAGGAGCGGCAGAAGGAGATCGAGCCCGCCATGGCCATCCTCGAGGAGGAGATGGCCGAGTTCCTGGAGTGGCTGGGCTCCCTGGCCGTCGTGCCCACCGTCACCTCGCTGCGCCAGAAGTTCGAGGCCATCCGGGAGGCGGAATTCGACCGGCAGCTGGAGAAGATGACCACCATCCCCGAAGCGGAGCGTGAGAAGATCCGCCTCATGGCCCAGTCCATGATCCGCACCCTGCTCCGCCACCCCACCGAGGCCATCAAGGGGGAACCCGATCCCGGCCGCCGCCTGGACCGCGCCGAGACGGCCCGGCATCTCTTCGACCTGGACGTCCATCTCAAGAACTAGGTGATCCATGATCCTGCGCAAGGAATACGGCTTCGAGGCCGCCCATTTCATCTACAACCATCCCGGCAAGTGCCGGAACCTGCACGGCCACAGCTACCGGCTGTTCGTCTCCGTGGAGGGCGCCGTCCTCCCGGAGACCGGCATGCTCATCGACTTCGACGACCTCTCCAGGATCGTCGTCGGCAAGGTCATCGAGCCGCTGGACCACCACTTCCTCAACGACCTGATCCCGCTCTCCACGGCCGAGAACATCGCCGTGTGGATCTGGAGCCAGCTCCAGCCCGCGCTGCCCGGTCTCTGCCAGATCGAGGTGTTCGAGACCTCCGACGCCAGCGTGATCTACCGGGGCGCCTGATGCGCCCTGGCTGGGCGGCCCTGCCCGCGCTCCTGGCCCTGACGGCATGCTCCCCGGTGGCCCAGGTGCCGGCCGCGGCCCGCAGCCTGCGCTTCGCGGTGGACCGGGTCGAGCCCCGGTTCAACCTGGCCTTCCCCCTGGAACGCTCCCGGGTGGCCTTCCGGATCGTCTTCACGGTGGACAACCCTTCCGACGTGACCTTCCACCTCCGCGGCTTCGAGGGCGAGCTGGGCCTGGAGGCGGAGGGCATCGCGGCCGACCTCGGGCACCTGGCCCTCGTCCAGCCCACGGACCTCGCCGCCCGCGGGCGGGCCGCCCTCGTCCTGGAGGTCTCCTTCGGCTACCAGGACCTGCGGGCCAACTGGGACACCCTGCAGGCCGCCCTCATCCCGGGCGCCGTCGGCGCCTGGACCCTGACGGGAACCCTAAAGGCCGAGGCCTACGGGATCACCTGGCCCCTGCCCGTGAAGGCCCGCGAGCCCCTGGGCGGCCGGCCATGATCCGGGCCGTGGTCTTCGACCTCTGGAACACGCTGGTGCGCAGCCAGCAGGGCGATCCCTTCCAGCACCTCCAGCGCCTGCTCGGCCCCGGCCGGGAGGCGGAGTTCGCCGCCTTCAAGCGGGACGCCATGGGCGCGGTCCATCCCGGCGCCGAGCCCCTCCTGCGCGGCTGGCAGGCGCGGCTGGGCCTCGGCGAGGCGCAGGTGCTGGCCATGATCGAGGTCTTCCGCGAAGCCACCCAGGACGCCGAGGTCTTCCCCGAGGCCATGGCCGCGGTGGCCGACACCCGCAAGCTGGCGCGGGTGGCCCTGCTCTCCAACACCCAGAGCTTCGACATGGCCTTCCTGGAGCGGCTGGGCCTCACGGTCCTCATCCCCAACCGCTTCCTCAGCGCCGAACTGGGCTGCATGAAGCCCGACGCGAGGCCCTTCGAGGCCGTCCAGGCCCGGCTGGGCCTGTTTCCCGGGGAGCTCGCCATGGTGGGCGACAGCTGGCGGGACGACATCACCGGGGCCCTCGACGCGGGCTGGACCGCCGTCTGGGTGAACCGCGCGGGCCTGCCCCGCCCCCCCCTGGACCCCGAAGCCCTCCTGGTGGAGGTGCCCGACCTCTCCCGCGTCCCCCAGGCGATCGCCGGCCTCCAGGCCGGCGCGCGCTGCAGCACCTGCCTGGGATGATATCCTGGTCGCAAGCGCGACAAGCCGACACCTCAGGAGTTCCCATGACCGCCACCGTTGAATCGATCCTCCTGGAAACCAGGAAGCGCATGAAGTCGTCCATCGAAACCCTCAAGAAGGAGATGGCGACGGTCCGCACGGGCCGCGCGAACTCCGCCCTCCTGGACGTGATCAGGGTGGAGCACTACGGCACCACCATGGCCCTGAACGAGATCGCCGGGGTGAGCGTGCCCGAGGCCTCCATGCTCGTCATCCAGCCCTACGACAAGACCGCCATCAAGGCCATCGAGACCGCCATCCTCAAGTCCGACCTGGGCCTCAACCCGGCCAACGACGGCATCGTCATCCGCCTCCCCATCCCGCCCCTCACCGAGGACCGGCGCCGGGACCTGACCAAGCGGGTCGGGCACATGGCCGAGGACATCAAGACCGCCATCCGCAACGTGCGCCGGGACGCCAACGAGGACGTGAAGAAGCTCGAGAAGGACAAGCAGGCCCCCCTGGGCGAGGACGCCGCCAAGAAGGCCCTGGAGCAGATCCAGAAGGCCACCGACGAGGCCATCCGCGAGGTGGAGGAGATCGTCAAGAACAAGGACGCCGAGATCATGCATATCTGATACCGGGCGGGAGCCTTCCTGGGAGTGTCCTTGACCGTTCTGGCCCTGCTGATGCTGGCCTCCATGCTCGCCGGCTTCGTGGACGCCGTGGTGGGCGGCGGCGGCCTCATCACCATCCCGGCCCTGCTGCTGGCCCTGCCCGCCGGCACGCCCATCACCACCATCCTCGGCACCAACAAGGTGGTGGCCTGCACCGGCACCACCTTCGCCGCCGGCCAGTTCGTCCGCGCCAAGGTGCTCCGGCTGGAGGACCTGGTGGTGCCGGTGCTCAGCGCCATGGGCGGCGCCGCCCTGGGCGTGGCCACGGCCTACTATTTCCAGGGGCGCTACGAGCCCTGTTTCCGGCCCGTGATGCTCGTGCTCATGCTGGCCATGCTGGCCTTCACCCTGCTCAAGCCCACCCTCGGCCAGCTGCACGCGCCCCGCTACGGGCTGCGCCACCAGGGGCTCCTGGCCGCCCTCATCTCGGCCGTGGTGGGTTTCTACGACGGCTTCTTCGGCCCGGGCACGGGGTCCATTCTCATCTTCCTGTTCGTGTCCGTCCTGGGCTTCGATTTCCTGCGGGCCTCGGGGCTGGCCAAGAGCGTGAACTGGGCCTCGAACCTGGCCTCGCTGGCCCTGTTCGTCTGGCGGGGCAGCTGGATTCCCCTGATCGCCCTGACCATGGCGCTGGCCAACGGGGTGGGCGGGTATCTGGGGGCGCGGACGGCCTTGAGCAAGGGCAGCGGGTGGGTACGGCTGGTGTTCATCGGGGTGGTGTCGGCGCTCATCCTGCGGCTGGGGTGGCAGATGCTGCGGGGCTGAGGCTGGTGGGGCCGGGGTCTTTTCCATTCCCAACCATTTTGGTCTGGTATAGAGTGGGTTGACGGTCAGGAGCCCCCATGCCACCCCCAGCCCCCCCCCCCACCCCCCCCCCCCGGAAGCGGGCCCCCGCGT
>Ga0316230_1004323_pt1 | contig 10462 bp, 6 predicted proteins | sample TBH18025metaG_FD_206004 | JGI IMG/M metagenome (GOLD analysis project Ga0316230, IMG submission 206004) | Freshwater microbial communities from Trout Bog Lake, Wisconsin, USA - TBH18025 | ecosystem: Environmental > Aquatic > Freshwater > Lake > Hypolimnion/Profundal zone | place: USA: Wisconsin...
TGAATGTCCGCCTCGCCGGCAAATGCCCGTGTGCCGCCGAACAGCGCCACCAACAGGATTCCGCCGCCTATTAATCTTCCTTGTCCTTTCATAAGGGTCGCTGCAGCTTGGCCAAGAACCATCCCTTTGGCCAGCATTTTTTTGCTTGCTTACGGTGTCTCGGCCACCGGAGCGTCGGCCCCCGCCCGGCTCGCTGGAGTTCAAGCTTTAGCTTGTCCCCCCGCAGCGCTAAACCGTAAACCCCAGCATGGCAACGAGCCTCGATGAATCGGCAAGCCCACCGCCTCGGCTCGGCTATTTCAGCGAAGTGGTCCGGGCCGCGATCCAGGCCAAATCCGGATTATTGCCCGCGTTGGCGCCATGCGGAATATAGGTGCCAGTGCCCAGATGCACCAGGGTTCGGCCATCCATCCAGCGATGCGTTTCCGCGTGGCCGTCGCCAAATGTCAGCACGCCTCGCAGCCGGTGCTGATCCGACGGATAATGAATCCAGGTGGCCAACGTCATATCTACGCCAAAGCCGGGCGTGCAAATGCTGGCCGGATTCACATCCGTAAACACAAACCGGTTGACCGGGGAGTCGGCCACGAGGTGGGAAGACTTGAAATAGGTTTTATAGGCGGAGCTGATGATGAGCGGACTGGTGGGATAAGCCGGGGCAAGGTAGGAGTTCAAGGCATAGCTGCGCAATTCCGTAACATAGCCCGTCACGGTGGGCAGCCCGGTGGTGTTCCACAGCGGCCAGGTGGAAGTATCCCCTGGACATTTGTAAACCCGTTCGGCGGGTTGATCTTTGGTATAGGCGAACAGGGAGTAGGCCGGGCCCGTCAAATACAAGTCATTGGTCAGGCTGTCGGTCGAACCGTGGTTGCCGCCATACACCCACAAATGTGCTTGCGTTGACAGGGTGGCCAAGTCGCCGCCATTGAGCACCAGTTGGTCATTATAATCGCCCGCATAAACTGTCCACGCCACCAGCAATTGCTTTTCGTTGGCGATGCACTGGATGCGGGCGGCCTGCTGTTTGGCGGCGGTCAGGGCCGGCAGCAGCAGTGCCGCCAAAATGCCAATAATGGCAATGACCACCAACAATTCCACAAGCGTGAACGCCTCCCTCGGGGAAAACCCCGCCCCCGGCCGCCGGGAATGCCCGGCTGTCACACGCCAAGCCACCGATGCAACCTGCTTGAACATGGATATACGCGCAAGTTAAGCCCGTTTCGAGTCCTTGTAAACCCATTTTTGCACCTTGGCGACCTGCCTTGCCGCCGCTGCGCGCCGGGACGGCGCGCGGTCCGCAGGCGGCGGACCGCGACCGGTCCCCGGTCGCAGCGCTCGGGATTCATGCCCAAGCGCCAGAGGTTCACCGCACGGCGCTGCAAACGGAGCGCCGGTCTCCGACCCGGCGCGTTGGCGTGGATGGTCAATCAAGGTGCGCCGGGTCTTTTTGGATTTCGGCATTCGGACTTCCTTCGGATTTCGGGGATTCGGCTTTCGGATTTCCGATCATTCCGGCTTGCCGCTGCGGGCGAACTGCCCCAAGCTTTCCGCGATGCCTGAACGCTTGGATTCGACGCTGAACAAACCCGACGTGGCGCTGGAAATGACGCTGCGTCCGTCGCTCTTTTCCGATTTCACCGGCCAGCCCAAGGTGAAGGAGCGGCTCGAAATCTCCGTGGCTGCCGCCCGGCAGCGCGGCGAGGCGCTGGACCACATCCTGTTGAACGGCCCGCCCGGCCTGGGCAAAACCACCCTCGCCAACATCCTCGCCAAGGCGATGGGCGCCAACCTGAAGAGCACCAGCGGCCCCACCATCGAGAAAGCCTCCGATCTTGCCGGTCTCCTGACCAATCTGGAGGAAGGCGACGTGCTGTTCATTGACGAAATCCACCGCCTGCAAAAAACCATCGAGGAATATCTCTATCCGGCGATGGAAGACTTCAAGCTCGACATCATCATTGATCAGGGGCCGAATGCGCGGAGCGTGCGCCTGAACCTGCCGCGCTTCACACTCATCGGCGCGACCACCCGGAGCGGCCTGCTATCCGCGCCGCTGCTCACCCGCTTTGGCATGCGCGAGCGGCTGGATTATTACGTGACTGCGGATTTGGAGAAAATCGTCCTGCGCTCGGCGAACTTGCTCGGCGTGGAGATTGAACCCGCCGGCGGCCAGGAAATCGCCCGGCGCAGCCGCGGTACTCCGCGCATCGCCAACAACCTGCTCCGCCGCGTGCGCGACTACGCGCAGGTGAAGCACGACGGCAAAATCACCGCGCCGATCGCCGACCGCGCGCTGGCCATGCTGGAAATTGACCAGAACGGCTTGGATGAAATGGACAAGCGCATTTTGGAAACCATCATCCTGAAATTTGCCGGCGGTCCCGTGGGGGTGAACTCGCTCGCCGTCGCCGTGGGCGAGGAACCGGACACCATCGAGGAAGTCTATGAGCCGTATCTCATCATGGAAGGCTATCTCAACCGCACCTCCCAAGGCCGCGTGGCGACGGAACTGAGCTACCAGAAACTGGGGTTGAAAATGGCCAAAGGCAACCAGCCGGGGCTTCTTTAAATACCTTCATTTGCTTGGGTGCTACAATGATGCCGCGCTTACGGCGTTCAACGGCAGGTTAGCCCGGATATTTCATAGTTGGGTTGGAGGACGCGGGCGAAACCGGCGTGCCGCAGGTTTCCAAACCTGCTGTATCGCCGATTTCCAAATCGGCAGGGCGTCGAACCTGCGAGGCGTCCGCGGGTTTATAAACCCGCGATACAGCAGACTTGGAAGTCTGCGGTACAGTTTTGCCTATGAAATATCCGGGTTAGGCCACCGCTTTCTTTCCGTGATAAATTTTGTCCAGAAATAAAATAACAATGCGATTCATCCGTCGGCGATGTGACTAATATCCTCCGTCGCTCCGCGACGGCCGGGCGGGCGGCTGCTTCGGCAACCGCCCTGTCCATGACAATTATCATGGACCATCCGGGACAAGACCATTCGCGACCAATGTCATGGGTTGACTCGTTGGAACGTCACCTTGTCGCGCAGCGACATTGGATATTAGCCAGCCACGCCAGTGTCTGGTGGTGTCCCCAGAGTCTTTCCGTCCTGAAGGGACGGCGGTGTGATCGCCCTTGCGGATATTCATGATTTTCCTCTCGCACAACACGGCGGGCTTAGCGATAACCGCTCACGTCTGGCAGTCCGGCTTAGTTATTTTCAATCAAAAACGCCCGCGCGGATTTTTCGCGCAGAGCCGATTCCGCGTGGAGTACCTTCGCATAATCCGCCGGAGCGATAGTCGCGGGCATGATGTCCAGCTCGTGGGTGAGGTGGAATTTCCCGCCCGCCGCCGCCATCGTCACCCGCGCCGCGCCGCCGCCGGCCGCCTGCAACTTTATGCCCAAGGGTGAAATGACCGCGTGCTTGAACTCCGCCGGCAGGGTGATGTCCGTACTGATTCTGTGCTGTCTGGCGTAATTGATGAACAGCGGCAGCACCCGCGTGTCGGTCCCCAAAGGAAAGAGCGAAGGCGTGAACGGCAGATCGAAGTAAAGATATTTGCCGTCCACCACGGCATAGTGATCCACGGTCACGCTGAATTGTTCCACGCCCGGGTAAGTGTCGAATTTCGTGACGAGCTCGCCGGCCGGCCGGGCGCCTTGCGCCACGGAGGAAACGACCTCCTGATAGTACCGCCGCCGCTCTTCCGGCGGCAGTTCCGAGAAATAGCGGCTTTTGCCGTTGTACTCGGAACCGAAATAGCGTCGCGTGACGCCGATTTGCGCCTGCCCGTCCTTGGTGAGCGCCACCGTGTAGGCCGTCTCGGATTCTTCGCTGCAATTCTTCGCCGATAGCAGGGCTGTCCCTTCACCACCACGCGCACCAGCGGATACTGGAAATACTGCGGCAGCGGAAATTTTTTAACAATACCGGCGATGCTCGGGACCGACGGGAGATCCGACGCCAGCACGAACTCTGGCTGGCAGCCGGCGGCGGTCAGCATGGCTTCAAACAGGATGGCGCGGTCGGCCAAGTGGCCATAGCCGTCGGCTAGCGTGGTATCTGCCGCCGACAACTCACTCAGCGGCAGTTCGGTGAAGCCTGGTCCGGCGAGCCGGATGGACTTGGCGATAAAGTCGCGGATGATTCTCACCGCCTCGAGGCGGTTGGTGGCGGCGGCGGTCAACTGCCGCGCCTTGGCCGCGGCGTGGGTGCTTTTGCCGGCGCGGTCCAGCAGCGTCCGCTGCAACTCGCGATAGTAATCGTTGGCGTCACCCACAAAAAAACTGACCCCCGGATTGAATGTCCACTCCGGCGGCGTCTGGCCTTCCGCCGGCTGCGCCGGGACTTTCTCCGCGGTCCAAGAAAAAACCTGGCGCCCATCCGCGGTCTGGAGCTCTTCATGCACGCTGCCGGCGGGGCCACTCAAGCGCTTTTGAATTGCGATCGCTGCCGGTGCGCTCAGTCGCACCGACTTCGCTTCGAGTGCGTCGGGAAGTTGAAAGGCTTCAAATCCCGTGAGATAGGGCCGGTTGGTGGAGGTGATTTCAAATTCCACTTCGATGGTCGAGCCGAGATCCACGTTGGGCAGATTGGCCACAAGAATTTTTTCACCGGGATAGCGTTTGGCCGAGGCGTTCCAGCCGGCGTCCATGATATTGATTTCGCCGGGTGAGATTTCGGCGCGCTCGCCGGCGCGGGTGATGGTGGCCGCATGGATGAGCCGGGCAGTTTCGCACGACGGATTGAAATTGAGTTTCAACTCCGCCTCGCGCTTCTTGCCTTCGTAGCTCAAAATGCGCTTGGAATACTTCACGCGATACACGGCCGTATGGGCGTCGGTCACGTCCAGTTGCTTGCGGGACTCCAAAATGACGGCATCGGATTGCACGGCGGCGGGCGCCGCGGGATCGGCGGCGGCCAGAGCCTTCGCGGCGGCCTGGGGCGCGACCGCCAGCACGGGCATTTTGCGGGCGTCGTAGTCCAGTTGCTTCAAGGTCTGTTTCAGCGTGGCGTATTGGCTGGGCGAAAACGCGACCACCTTCAATTGCAATTCGCGTGTGGCCGTCAGCCTGTTCCCGGCGAGGGAGAATTGTTCGCGGCTGTCCAGACAGGCATCCTCCACTGGTGAGCACGAGGGCAGCGAAATCACCTGGTTGAACCGGTCATCCAATTGGAGCGACAGCTCCTCCTCCAGGCCGCAGGTGGCGCCGGTTTGCATGGGATACTTCCGCTTTTCCAAACCGGCGTCGCGCAGGATGAAATTCATCACCCCCACGCCTTTGCCAATCCACGGCAGTGTGACAATAGCCTTGTCTTTGCCGGTGGCAGTCAGGCCGGCCGCGGAAAATTCGAGGGCCACGTGAAGATTGGTGGCCATATCCAGAAGGTTTTCCGGCGTAAGCTTGAGGCTTTGAAGTTTCGCGCCGGGCAGCACCACTTTCAGGTCGCGCTCAAAAAAACGCCGCAGGTCGTCGGGTTTCATCTTGACGAAGGCATTGCGGTAGGCGTCATCATTGACGCCTTCAAAGGACAGTTCGGAGCGCGCCGTCAGGACGCCGGCGGCGCTCAACGTGCCGGTGGTCCGGACGCGCATCAAGTTTTGCTCGGGCGGCTTGACGGGGCTGATCAGCAGCTTTTCGCCTTCCGGCCGGCAAATAAGGTAGCTCTGGTCGCAATCATGGGATGGCAGCAGATCGCGCGTGTTTTCGTCGGTGGGATCCATCAGCACATAATTGCCCGGCTGCATTTCCACGCCCACGATGGCGTGGTTAAAGTAGGGGTCCGGCACTTCGGGATCGCGTTTGGTGCCCACGCTGATGAGCACGGGATACGCCCGCACCCCTGCCTCGCGCAGCATCGCCACCAGCAGCGCCGCCTTGTCGCGGCACACGCCGTATTCCTTCTCAAAAGTCAGCCGCACGTCATGCGGCTCAAATCCGGGCCGGTCTTTTTCCGGCGTCAGCCCCATGTAGCGGACTTTTTTCGAGACATGGTAAAACACCGTCTTGATTTTATCCGTCTCCGTTTGGGCGCCGGCGATGAGGTTGGAAACGGTGGTCTGCATTTCCGGCGTGGTGGCCTCCAGATGCGGCTGGCTCAAGTTCCAGTACCATTGGGAAACCGCCTGCCAGTCGGGGAGGGTGCTGATATAAAGCCGTTGCAGCACCATTTCGTAGGGCGGCATGGCGGGCTCCTCGAACATGCGCGGCACATTGCTGGCAGTCCAGCGATGCGTCACCGAACCGTCGGCGTTGGTCTGCGCGGAATAAGCCACGGTGCCCGGAATTTCATCGCGCAGGGCGATGCGGCGCAGCGGCCGGTCCGCCGGCGCGAACACCTCATAGGTCAGGTGGCGGATTAAGCCGCTGCCTTCCAGTACATTTTCCTCCGCAAACTGGCCGGGGATATAGGCTCGTTCCGTGGTCATCCGCGTGACGGAATGCACCACGTCGCCGATTTCCACCTGGGGAATGTTGACCTGCAACTCCTTGTCATTCGGGTCGTAAATGTTCATCGCCATCTGGCTGTCTGCGATCGTCTCCTTGGCATTGGCCGCGATATCCACCGGCACCACTTCGCCGCCGGGTTTGACGATTTCCAGGCGCGTCACCTCGGGGGTCGAATACGGCAGCATGAAACTCAACGCCACGGTGCGATTGGCACGGCGGCCTTTCTCGGTGAGCACCTTGACAAATGATTCGTCCTGGGCCTCGCCCGTGCCGTCCGCGCGGAAAACGCGTACCGAATGTTGCTCCACCGTTGCCGTGTCGCAGTCGGGATACGCCGCGGGCGTGATGGTTCGGGCCGCCGCCAGCGCCTGCGCGGCATCCACCAGCGCCCAGCGGCTGCCGGTGTAATCGTTGGTGCCGCCCCGCGCGGGCAGAAAACCCAAGGCGAGGAGCGCGAGCACCAGTAAATTCAAGCTCGCGGGCCGACGGTAATTGTGTCTGCTCATATCGAGGCGACTCTGGCGGAGCGGAGCTTGGCCCATCGGGCGCTCTGCGCGGCGGCGATTTTGGCGCGGGCGGCGGGGCTCATTATCTTTGGTCCGCGCTTGCCCGGCCTGGCGGCGGCCGTCACGGTGGCCACCGCTGTCGGCGTGCCACTCAAGCGGCTAAGTGCTTGTTTCAGCGCCTCGATTTGTTCCTGGAGGTCGGCTGCGTTACGGAGTTGTGCGGGAGTGAGATTGCTTAAACTCATGCCCGTATTCATAGCAATTAATCGGATTTGGTCAAAGTGAATAATCCACGCAAACAGCTTGGCACTCGCGCGGGGGGACCGCTCGCAGCTGCTCCGGACCGCGCGCCGCCCCGGCGCGCAGCGGCTGGAGAAACAAGCGACGCGACGGAACCTTTGCGTGTGCTGGCCGTGTGGGATGGTTCGATGAGAAATCCGCCCCCCATTTTGTTATCGCGTCCGGCGGGTTCTAGGGGCAGGATGGAAGCGGTTTTAGGTGATGCAACATGAGTGAAGACAGCAAACCATTTACCGAACAAGTTACCCGTGCGAATCGCGGGGCGGGTAACGCGGACACGGCCAGGCTGGGCTGGATCGTGGCCGGCGTGCTGGCCGCGTTGCTGATTGCCGCGCTGCTGCTGTGGGCCACGGCGGTGGGAAAGCTGCGCGGATACCAGCGCGTTCAATCGCGGTTGGATGAGGCCAGCGCCAACCTTGCCGGCGCCCTCAACGATAATGAAAAGAACCGCGAGCAGATCGCCGCCTTGCAAACCCAGGTGGCCGACCTGCAAAAGGAAAAAGATCAGACCGCCCAGGCCGCAAAGGGTTTGGAGGCGGAAATGCGCTCGGATTTGGAATCCAAGGACGTCACGATTTCGAAGCTCCAGGGCAAGCTGACGGTGAACATTCTCGACCGCGTGATGTTTGATTCCGGCGAGGCAATCTTGAAACCAGCCGGGGAAACGGTCATGCGCAAGATCGCGGCCCTGCTGGCGGCGCATCCCAATCTGAAAATTCATGTCATCGGGCACACGGACAACGTGCCCATCCGCAGCCGGTTTACCAGCAACTGGGAACTATCCACCGCCCGCGCGCTGGCCGCCGTGCATTTCCTCACCGAACGGGCGGGCGTGGATCCGCGCCGCGTGGGCGCCGTGGGCTACGGCGAATTTCGCCCCATTGCCGACAATGCCACGGCGGAGGGCCGCGCCAAGAACCGGCGCATCGCCATCACCATCCTGCCGGACGAATTGGCGGGCGCCGACACCGTGGCGACCGCCAAGCCAGCCGCTGTGGCGGATCCTGCGCCGCCGGCCGATGCCGCGCAGGCACCCCTGTCGGTTCCACCCGCTTCGGTTCCACCTCTATCGGAACCGCCCGCGCCACTGCCGCCCGCGGACCAAAATTAGAGCCGCACCTGTAGCGCAGGCTTTCCAGCCTGCGGGTTCTGGCGACTTTCCAGTCGCCAGTTCCCGAACAGAAACACGGGACTGGAAAGTCCCGTGAACCCGCAGACAGGAATGTCTGCGCTACAGAAGCTGGCATCAACCGCGCCACAGGCAACTTCGGATTCCAAGTTACCCCTCATCACCACTATTGGCGATTGCCAGCTATGGTTTGCTGTGCTCCAATTTTGCCCATGAACAACCTGATGCGACTGGCCAAGATCATCGTGTTTGCCGTGGCATGGCCACTTGGCGCGGCGGAGGTATTCACGCCGCCAACCTCGCCGCACGCCATTTATGATTTCAACCCCGGCTGGAAATTCATCCGCGAAGATGTCACGGGCGCGGACCAAGCCGCCTTCGACGATGCCAAATGGGCCGACGTCAGCGCGCCGCATACCTACAACGACGTGGATTCCTACACCGACTTCATCAGTCACAGTGGCGGCGACCGGCGGGCGTGGACGGGTATCACTTGGTACCGCAAACACTTTAAACTCCCGGCCAGCGCGAAGGAAGGGAAGGTCTTTCTCGAATTCGAGGGCTTGAAGCAGGCTGGACATTTCTGGGTGAACGGCAAACCCGCCGGCAAATATGAAAACGGCATCACCCCGCTCGGTCTCGACGTGACGGAATTCGTGAATTTTGGCGACGCGGACAACGTCATCGCCGCGAAGGTGGACAATAGCAATGATTACCAGGAAGAAGGCACCGGCACGGGACTCGAGTGGATGGGCCGCGCGTTCAATCCCAATTACGGCGGGTTGAACCACGACATTTGGCTGCACCTCACCGGCAAGGTCTATCAGACCCTGCCGCTCTACGAGAATTTGAAGACGACCGGCATTTACGTCTATCCGTCCAACTTCGACCTCAACAACCGTACCTGTGACGTAAACGTCGAGTCGCAGGTGCGCAACGAAAGCGGCGACCAGCAATCCATCACGCTGTCGGCGGTGGTGGTGGACGCGGCAGGCAAGGTGTGCGCCAAATTCGAGAGCGACGCATCCGATCTGGTCAGCGGCGAGACGGAGGTGTTCAAGGCCTCCGGCAAGCTGGCGGATGCGAAATTCTGGAGCGACGACCAGCCCAATCTTTACGCGGTCTGGTCCCTGTTGACGGTGAACGGCAAGGTCGTGGACGCGCAAAAAATCACCACGGGCTTTCGCCAGACCGAATTCAAAGGCGGCGCGGGCACCGGCGGCGTCTGGCTGAACGGCAAATTTGTCTGGCTTACGGGCTACGCCCAGCGTTCCGCGGATGATTGGGCGGGGTTGGGCGAAGCGTATCCCGACTGGATGCACGATTACAACGCGGCACTGGTGCGCAGCACGCACGCCAATTATATCCGCTGGATGCACATCGCGCCGCAGGCCGTGGATGTCCGCGCCTGTGACCAGACCGGCATCGTCGAAGTCTGTCCGGCTGGCGACAAGGAGGGCGATCCCGTTTTGGACAAGCGGTTGGCACCAGCCGCCGCCGCGCGGCAGTGGGAGCAGCGCACCGAAGTCATGCGGGATGCGATGATCTATTTCCGCAATTCGCCCAGCATTCTATTTTGGGAGGCGGGCAACAATGGCGTCACCACGCCGCACCTGCAACAGATGGTAGATTTGCAGAAACAATTCGATCCGCACGGCGGGCGCGTCACGGGCTGCCGCACATTGAACGAACCCTCCGCCACGCCCGTGGCCGGCTACTTTGGCGTGATGATCGGACAGGACCCGCGCACGGATGCGCTCAAAAACCCCACCGAGCTGTTCCGCGCCTATAGCGCCGAGCGGCGCGACCGCGCGCCATTTATCGAGACCGAAGATTTCCGGGACGAGGCGGCGCGGCGTTTTTGGGACGATTTCTCGCCCCCGCATTTTGGGTTCAAGCCCGGGCCGAACGACACCTACCATTGGAATTCGGAGACGTTTTGCCTCGCCGCCGCCGCGCGCTATCACGCCTATGCGATCAACAAAATATCCAATCCCGACCCCGCGCATGCCAAATGGTCGGCTTACGCCTCGATTTATTGGTCGGACTCAAACGCCGACGGACGGCAGGACAG
>Ga0316230_1004338_pt1 | contig 10437 bp, 9 predicted proteins | sample TBH18025metaG_FD_206004 | JGI IMG/M metagenome (GOLD analysis project Ga0316230, IMG submission 206004) | Freshwater microbial communities from Trout Bog Lake, Wisconsin, USA - TBH18025 | ecosystem: Environmental > Aquatic > Freshwater > Lake > Hypolimnion/Profundal zone | place: USA: Wisconsin...
AATGCTTAATAATTTCTAGTTTGAACTCTTTGCTGTATTTGGACATGAGACTGACCCTTTTTAGTTGGATTTGGTGTCCAACTTTTGTGGGTCAGTTCACAATGTGGTCCCTTTTCTTTTAGTTTCTTGGAATGTGTAGTAACTGCTTGGTGACAATTGGCGATCTTGTGGACCGCGATGAGTGGGGATGGGGGACGCTGGCAGACAGTGGGCGACTTTCAAGTGTCGTGTTTCCGGACACTTACAACAATAATTAACGCTCTACCACGTGATATTTACACATCACCTCAAAATGCAATGGAAGCCAGTCTAGACAGTGGAATAGCGCCGCGTATCGCGACCCTTGATTAGATGATTAGATTCTAAGTAGGCTTAGCCATCATTTTAAAAGTGTCATCGCAGTCAAAAATAGTAGTCCACTAAAGAGTGCCTTTAACTTTCGCTCAGGCAGGCTATGGGCAAGAGAAACACCCCATGAAATGCTGATAATCCCCCCTGCAGCCAGTGGAATGCCTACCTGCCAATTTACCAGCCCGGCAAAAGCGTAGATTAAAAGAGCGATAAATGCGCCAGGAACAACCGTCGCTAAAGCATATCCTTGTGCAGTTGTTTGCTTCTTTATATTAAAAAGGCCCGTCAATGCTGGTGCAACTAAGAGGCCTCCGCCAATTGTAAATAAACCAGAGCAAATTCCACTGAGGATACCTAATAATGCCAACCATTTTTTATGCAAAATAATTGCCGGCTTCTTGACAACCTTATGATGTCGAAGACCCAATAAAAATATGCAAGCCAAAATAATTAAAAAGATCGCGAAGTAAAGTCGCAGACTCTCCGACCTTAACCCAGTTGCATATGTTGCGGTGAGATAGGTTGCAATAATTGAAGAGAAAACAAGTAGCAGCGCTGGAATCTTGTCAATTTGATTTCTTTGCTGATAACGCCAAAATCCCAGTAAAACATTTGGGGCGATCATCACCAGAGCAGTACCCTGCGCAAATTGCTGATCCATTCCATATAAAAAAATTAAAGTTGGTATCGCAATGAGGCCCCCACCAATACCAAATACCCCGCCAACAAAGCCAAGAATAACTCCAAGTCCAAAATTAGCACTAAATGGTAATAAAAAATTAATCACTAACTAAACAATCCAATTAAAAAGATAATAAAAAAGTGCCCCATCCTAAACTGTGGGGGACTTTTTACATCATGCCAATCGCTTACGAGTGGATATGGCTATGTCCTTGACCCAAGGTTGCGCGCCCCAATGTTTTCTAGCGAAATCTTCGATTTGAGGTTTGTATTTCAAGCTTAGGCCAATAACATCTAAACCCTCCAAGAACATTCTGCGATGGCGCGTTGAAATAGAAAAAGAGAATTGATGTTTTAAAGTTTGAACGAGAGATTTTTCAATATCGATATCAATTGCAAGTGGTTTACCATTTCCCTCCGCCTCCCTCATCAGGGCTTGAACTTGCTCTTCAGGAAGAACAACTAAGAGGAGTCCATTGCCCATGGCATTGGAATAGAATATTTCTCCAAAGCTAGAAGCTATAACAGCTTTAAAACCATATTGCTGCATGCCCCATACAGCATGCTCACGACTTGAACCACATCCATAGTTTTGGCCAGCAAGCAGAACGTCTGTTTGCGAATAAGCGGGCTGATTTAAAAAGAAGTCAGCCCTGATTTTGCCAAACTCATCAAAACGCAAATCATAAAATAAGCCCTCTTTTAGGCCTGACTTATCAATACCTCGCAAAAACTGCTTGGGCATTACCTGATCAGTATCGAAATTGGCAATTCTTAATGTAGCAGCATGCCCTTGAATGTGAGATTGTTTAAGCATTTTTAACACCCTGTAATTTGCGAACATCCGTTATCACGCCAGTAACAGCTGCAGCTGCAGCCATTGCCGGACTCATTAAATGAGTGATAGCGCCACGACCTTGACGACCTTCAAAGTTTCTATTAGTTGTAGAGGCGCATCGCGTTCCGAATGCAAGCACATCATCATTCATCGCAAGGCACATAGAACAACCCGGTTTACGCCACTCGAAGCCAGCTGCAATCAATTTATCTGCAATACCCTCTTGCTCGGCCTGCTCCTTAACGGCGCCAGATCCAGGAACAACCATTGCACGCACTCCTTGAGCAACCCTTCTATCCCCAATGGTAAGAATCACATCACGAAGATCTTCAATGCGCCCATTAGTACATGATCCAATAAAAACATGCTTAATTGGCAAGCCTTCCAATGTTTGCCCATCTTCCAATTTGGTGTACTTTAAAGCCTGTTCCAGACTCAGCTTAACAGTAGGATCTTTTATAGACTCTTTGAAGGGAATGTGATCGATAATTGCAATAGCCTGATCTGGACTAGTACCCCAAGTTACAAAAGGTGCCATTTCCGTTGCATCAAACTCAAATTCTTTTTCAAACTCTGCCTCAGGATCTGAATACAAATTTTTCCAATACTTTAAGGCGTCATCTTTTGTATCACCACTGATATCTGGAGCCCTTAACAGAACATAATCAATTGCTGTTTTATCGGGAGCAATGAGAGCGCCCCGGGCTCCAGCCTCCACAGCCATATTGCAAATAGTAAATCGAGCCTCTGTGCTCAACGCATTGATCGCGGACCCGCAAAACTCAACAACATGCCCAATCGCACCTTTTGCACCAATTTTGCTAATGATATTGAGGATCATGTCTTTAGATGTGGTGCCAATCGGTAATTTACCGTTGACCCTAATTCGCATATTTTTTGCCAAACGGTAAACTAAAGTTTGTGTTGCTAACACATGCTCAACCTCTGAGGTACCTACTCCAAAACCCAAGGCACCAAGTGCTCCATAAGTAGTGGTGTGGCTATCGCCGCAAATTACGACCATTCCCGGTCGAATCATTCCATGCTCTGGTGAGACAACATGCTCAATACCTTGAAGAGGATCATTGGTATCAAATAAAGGGATGCCATGCTTGACGCAATTCTTTTTTAAGTTCAATGCTTGCAAAGAAGATGCGGGATCAGCAATCTGTCTAGGTGATTCATTTTGAGTAGGGATGATATGACTCACCACCGAGACATTTTGACCGGGGACAAGAACCCCACGATCCCTTTCGTCTAGACCCGCAAAGGCTTGTGGACTAGTATATTCATTCATCAAATGAAGATCGCAAAAAAGCAAGACGTTCTCATCGTCCAATACCGTAACAGTATGGGAATCTATGATCTTTTGATATAAGGTTTTTTGAGACATATTTTTAGATTAATTAATTACGAAGCTAGTTTCATAAGGATAGTAGCGAGCACAACCATAGCAGCCCCACCAATACGGGTAGAGATTTGCGCAAAAGGCATCATCTCCATACGGTTTGCAGCACTTAAAATTGCTACATCGCCCGTTCCACCAAGGCCGCTATGACATGCAGTCACAAGCGCCGATTCAATTGGGTACATTTTCATAACCAAGCCAATACCGAAACCGCTAGCAATCATGGCGGCCACAGTAGCAAAGCAAATTAAGAAATAACTAGGCGTTAATGAATTAATCATTTGGTTCCAGGGGACAAATAAGGTGCCCAATCCAACCAAAATAGCAAAGGTTAGGTTATTGGTCATAAATTTATACATTTGATAAGCACCCAGCTCCATACTTGCGGGCATCAACTTAAAAACTTTTAATAAAGCCGTGGCAATAATCATCATGATTGGGCCTGGAATACCTGTATAAGGCACAAGCAAAGCCCCAAAAGTGAACATTAAACAAGTAAGCAGAAGTCCTGCCCCCATCAATTTGATATCTATAGGGACATCATGCTCTTTTTTTAATAACTCCTTATCGTCGCCCTCTTTGACTAGATTTCCATGGCCCGTGAGTGATGGATATTTTTCACCGACCCAACTCAATGTACCTGCGGTCAAAATTGCCACAATATTTGCAATCAATGCGGCTGGAATCAAAGTAGCCACAATTTCTGCTTCTGGCTTTCCTAAAATTTCCGAATAACCGATTGCCAAAGGCAAAATTCCCTCACCGATCCCGCCACCTAGAATGGGGGTCACAATATAAAAGAAAGTGTAGCTTGGCTCATATCCAAGTAGCATTCCAGTACCAACACCTCCCACAACCGCTGCCAGTGTGCCAACTGCCAATGGAACAAACATTCGCAAGAAGCCTTGAACTAAAACCCGGTGACTCATCCCAAAAATACTGCCCACCACCAGTCCAGCAATGTAAAGGTACTGGAGATTTGCACCCTTCATGGCTGTTGTGAGCGCTTTATGCATGTCCGGGTTAAACCACCCAATCCCAAGCATTGCAGATGGCACAAATAAACACAAAATAGCCGAACCACCAATATGCCTTAGCAAAGGAAGCCTACTTCCGAGTTCCCCCAAGAAGAATCCTGCAATCATCATGACAGCCAACCCGCCAATAATGTCATTGGATAGCCTGTGATTTAAAGCGGCTAATTCAACCAAAACCGCTGAAACTATAAAAATAGGTAGAGGTAGTGGACCAATCTTGACGGCCATCATTTTTGCCCATAAACCCGCTTTCTGAACAACGACATTTCCATCCACCCGATACTCCATAAGCGTCTCCTTGCTTTTATATAATTTATACGGTTATGCTACATGCAAACTTAATAAACATAAAATCGTTTAAATTACATCTTTATGTCTTTTAAGTTACTAATACAATCATGGATGCATTTTCAGATATTGCTTTCTTTAGCCTTCTCATTAAACAAGGCAGTATGGCCGCTACTGCACAAGAACTGGGCATAACGCCACCGGCAGTTAGCAAGAGACTTGCCCTCATTGAGAAAAGGCTCGGAGTAAGACTTCTCCAACGAACTACACGCCAACTGAGTCTTACTCCAGAGGGTGAAACCTATCTCACAGAAGGTGCAAATGTACTGGCCAACTTGGAAGAATTAGAGCGCGTAGTTTCAGGTAGCCGCGATAAACCAAAGGGAGTCATTAAAGTTGGGGCCACTTTAGGCTTCGGGCGCCGTTTTATAGCGCCCGCCGTGTCTAAATTTTCGGACCAATATCCAGACGTTGAAGTACAACTCACCTTAGATGATCGACCAATAAATATAGTTGAAAAGGGTCTGGATGTGGTGATTCGGTTTGGCGAGCTACCAGACCTGCGCTTAACCGCGAGACTCTTGGCAAAAAATCATCGAGTTGTATGCGCGGCCCCAAGCTACCTCAAGAGAATGGGTAAACCCGAAACTCCAAAGGAATTGAGTAAACATGAATGCCTCTTTATTCGAGAGGCCGATGAATCATACGGAACATGGCATTTTCAACAAGGACAAAAATCAGAAACCATTAAAGTACGCGGCCCATTAACGAGCAATGATGGTGAATCGGTCATCAAGTGGGCATTACAAGGCAAGGGAATAATCGTTAGGTCAATTTGGGATGCCGAGCAATATATCAAGAACGGTAAGCTTGAGCCCATTCTCAGAGGGTGGGACCTACCTAACGCAGATATTTTTGCAGTATTCCCCACAAGAAATAATTTATCAGCTAAAACTAGGGTGTTTGTTGATTTCTTATTAGAATATTTTTCCAAATATTGAGAAAAAAACACCACCTCAAATCGATTATCACACCCCAATACAAGCCATGATGCAGAATCCAGCCAATAGACAAGCCTTAGCTTAAAGCGACATTGTCATTGGGTGCTGCCAGACCTCTTAAAGAGGCTCACTAAACCACCATGGATGGAGATTGCATCAGCTGATTGGGATGTACTGGATTTGAAGAAAAGCTGGTTAAGATTTTGCATGCAAGTGAACCGCTGTCAATTTAGTACCACTACCAGTGAGAGTTTTTCTATACTAAATCATTGCATATAACTGGGTTGGATTTGAGTAATTCTAGGCAGTATTGCTTGAGGTGCTGGTGGCCTGTAACCCAACGAACTATGGGGCCTTACTTGGTTATAGTGCTGTCGCCATTGCTCTACTAAAACCTTGACTTCCTTCAGGTTGTAGAAGATCTCCCCATTAAGAAGCTCATCTCGAAGAGTGCCATTAAAACTTTCACAAAAGCCATTCTCCCAGGGCGAACCGGGTTCAATGTAAGCAGTTTGAACTCCAATCTCTTTTAACCAATCCCGCAATACTTGGGCTACAAACTCGGGGCCATTGTCCGATCGAATATATTTTGGGATGCCATGGATGACCATGGTATCGGCTAGTTGTTCAATCACTTCTTTAGATCCAATACGCAGTGCGCAGTGGATCACTAGGCAGATTCTTGTAAATTCATCAATCATGGTGAGCATCCTGATTTTTCGCCCATAAGCATCCCGAACAAAGACAAAGTCATAACTCCAGACATGGTTTGGATATTGCGCTCGCAGGCGCAGGCAACTGCCGTCGTTTAACCAAAGCCGCCCTTTAGGGGTTTGTTTTTCGGGCACCTTAAGACCCTCTTGCCGCCAGATGCGTTTGACCCGCTCCTGCGTAGCCCTTTGCCAACCTGCGTTGCGCATGAGGGCGGCTACGGTTCGATAGCCGTATCTGCCATAGGTGCAAGCTAAGCGGATGATCTCCGCCCTAAAGGGCTCTTCATCATCATGCGGCAATGGCATATACCGATAGGCTGTTCGCGATAGCCCCACCAAACTGCAGGCAGACCGCTCAGAGATCTGGTGGCGATCCATGAGTAGCTGCGCTGCATTTTTACGCTTAGTGGGGCTTAGAAGTTTCCCTTGATGACTTCTTGGAGCATGACCTCTCGTAAGGAGAGGTCAGCTACCAACTTCTTGAGCCTAGCGTTCTCTTGCTCTAAATCTTTGAGCTTCTTGGCTTGGTCCGCCTTCATACCGCCGTACATCTTGCGCCAGCGATAGTAGCTTTGGACGGTAATGGACAAAGACTTGCAGGCCTCTTCTAAGGTCTTGCCGTTAGCAGTTAAGACCTCAATCTGTCTCAGCAGGGAAACGATTTGCTCGGGTTTAAAACGCGCGCCATGTTTGGCCATAGTACAACTCCTTTTTAAGTAAAAGATTATCAAAATCTCTCACTTGGAGTGGTACTAAAAATCAACGCGGGTCACAATGCAATTGCCCTATTAATAGCCCTAATAGCTAATTCGTGTTCATTTAATTTGAAGCATGCTATCGCATAAGCATTAAAGACATCAAATGTCTGAGTTTGGCCAAAGCTGTTTTCAATCAACCCTTTGGCTTCATAATATTTTCCAGAATTGATAAGCTCAATGACGACTTGAAAATCAAGATCAGAGTTATTGTTCATGATTTAATAAAGTTTATTTTTAATCGAATTTTTATAAATCACATAAGAATACAGCATCAATTGCAGTCTCCAATGTATTTCTGATTCTTGCTAAACAGACTTATCGCCTAAGATCCAGCATTGCAATCTTCGCCATCAGAACTGCCATCATCGGGGCAATCGACTGGAACAATATCGACGGTTCCAGACATCATGATATGCAATGGGCTTGGAGGCGGAGTAGTTAGCGCAATATTTGGTACAGTCACAGCTATTGGAAATGGGGGTGCTATTGCCCCATTAAGCAGAATGATATTTCCAGTAGTGGTAAGTATTGGATCAGCCACTATGTAATTTGGGTTGCCTCCAATAATATTTACACCTGATACCTGAATAGTTTTGCCATACCCAGTATTAGGAGTTAAGTAATTGGCTGATGAGTAATTAAGTGCTATTGAATCACCTGCCACTGGGTTACTATACAAAGTGACATTTGTTGCAGTACCACCATTAAATATCTTATATGGGGTTGCCACTGCAGTAACTGTGAGCGGTCTTGGCGTAATTGTTCCAACCACGGTTGGTTCTGCAAGAATGTAGTTGCTTGCATTTGGGCCAACCAAATAGTCATTTACGGTGACAGTTACTGCGCCAGCATTTGCAGACTGGAACACGCCAGATTGAACAAGTGAAACGCCTGGAGAGTAGAAGCCACTTAATACCCCACCTACTAAGGTTGCATTTGTAGTACCGTCATAAACTTTAGATGCCGTTGTACCTGTTACTGTTAGATTTACGTTACGGTCAATATTGGCGAATAGAACTGATTGGGGCGCAATGTAATTGCTTGCACTTATACCCGACAGTGTATTGTTCGTATTCACAGTAATATTCTGACCAACATTTGGCGAAATAAAGTTACCGAACTGATTAAGACTCACCACATCGCCGCCAATCACGCCACTTAACACTCCTCCAGTTACGGTTGCATTGGTTGTGCTATCGTAAACTTTATTTGCAGCAGTTTGATTAGTGCTGAGTGTTAACTGTTTTGGATTAATTGCAGCGGTGGTTTGTGCGGTGCTTGACGGCAATACATAGTTATACAAATCACTGCCAGTTACCGCAATCCCATTAATATTCACCAAAACTGATGGTGCAGCATTAGCATTAACAAACGCAGCATTAGAAAAGCTTACATTGAGAGAATCGGTTGATGCTTGATTAATTGATAGCGAGACATTTACGGATGTATTGCCATCATAGATCTTGTCTTGGGCATGCGGCGTGACAACTAGCGTTGCTTGTGTCACATTAGCAAAAGCAGCGGTGGTGTTATTAAAGACATAGTAATTAGATGCTGCAGAACCGGAAATACTGATACCTGAAATATTTACGTATTTATTTGTACCGACGTTCTTATCCAAGAAAACAGCACTTGAGTCGCTTACTGAAAGGTTAGCCGCATCTTGCGCCAAAACGTTGCTAGATAAAGTCACAGTGGCGTTTAATGAACCATCATAAACTTTATTGGCGGCTGTAGCGGTTACAGCTAATGGCGCTTGCGTGATGTTTGCATATAAACCAGGAACCTGTACTAGCTTATAGTTAAGTGCATCTGGTCCATTCATGGTAATCCCAGTTGCAGTGACAGCAATAGATGACCCTACATTAGCACTAGCAAATACACCCGAACCACTTGAAAGGTTGCCTACGTTATCCCCCGGAAAGACACCAAAGAATGATGCAACAGCAGTAGATAGTGTTGCATTTGTATTGCCGTTATAAACCTTATCCTGAGCAACTAATCCCACTACAGAAATATTCGCCTGATCAACAATACCAATATTTGCACTTATGGTGGTATTAGCTAATTGATATCCATAAACAGCTATATTGCCATTATGTGCTGAAACAATGCTTAAATTTCCAACCGTTACGGTTTTACTGCTACCAACATTCTTGGTGTCATATGAACCAAGGAGCGGATTATTTAAGGCAACAATATCACCGGTGATAGTGCCTTGAGTAGTATTGTAATTTGCTGCAGTCATGTAGGCGGTTGTATTGGCTTCATACACCTTCTCTACACCACTAGTATTTGGAGCTACAACTAATGTAGCGTTCACTATTGGGGCAAATGTAAAGACATATCCATCTTGACCAATAGTGGCATTCGGTAAGGCGCTAGAAAGGTTAGAGTTATACACCTTAAATTGAGGCGTCAAACCATTTTCTAGATCGCTAAGTGGCGATGTCGAATAAATAGTCCATGTACCAGTATTCGTTTGTACGGCATTTGAGCCAACATTATTAATAAAATTACCATTTGTAGCTGCAAGAATAATATTGCCATTGGCACTAGTGGCTACGGAGCCATTTAGGGTAATGTTTCCTGAGTTAGAAACTAAGCTGACGTTACCTGAGGAAGTAATATTGCCTGGCATCACAGTCAAACCCAATGAATCAACTATAGATAATCCGGCAATACCAAGATTACCGCTTATTAAATTAACAGCATTATTAGCATTTGAAAGAGATGCACCACGTGCATTGATGACTCTTAGTCCATTTATAGTTACTGGACCTACAGCGGAAATAGAACCATTATTACCCGCATTGAGCGTAACGTTAGAGGTCTGCCCGGAACTCAGAATTCCATTAGTAAAGACAATATTTGCACCCGTAGAGGATCCTGAACCCGCGGTATTAACTACCAAGTCAGCCGCAATATTAACAGGTGTATTAAATTCAATTAATGAGCCATTAGATGTATATGTGCTGTGTGTAATTGCTTGATTTGCGTTATAAATTTGAGCGCCGGATGTAGTCACGTTATGCATTGATAGCACATTAGTGCTCACTGTTAAAGATGCAAGAGGATGCAAGGCCCCAATTGATGATGCAAAGGTTGTAAGGGCCGTATCTGCAATAGTTAAATTGGCCGCACCATCGATGGCACCCTGAATAGTCAAATTACCGCTTCCAGAATTAATGCGCGTATCGCCTGTCAACAAAAGCTGATTCAATAAAATATTCGAATTATTGGTACTGGTATTACCTGTAATCGTGGTGGCACCACTAGTGTGGGTTAAGCCAGCAGTAAAGACGGTATCACCTGCCAAGCTCGCGCTACCGTTATTGAGTAAGTTGGTATTGCCAGCAATG
>Ga0316230_1004344_pt1 | contig 10433 bp, 5 predicted proteins | sample TBH18025metaG_FD_206004 | JGI IMG/M metagenome (GOLD analysis project Ga0316230, IMG submission 206004) | Freshwater microbial communities from Trout Bog Lake, Wisconsin, USA - TBH18025 | ecosystem: Environmental > Aquatic > Freshwater > Lake > Hypolimnion/Profundal zone | place: USA: Wisconsin...
ACTTGGCCTCGACGGTACGCTGCGCGCCGTGCAGGGAATGCTGCCCATTGCGATTGCCGCCCGCGCCGCCGGCATCAAGAACCTCGTCATTCCAGCCTCAAACGCACGCGAGGCGGCAGTCGTCGAAGGCGTCGATGTCTATCCGGTGCAGACCCTCAGCGAGGTACGAGAGCTGCTGAACTCTGCTTCCTACGGTGCACTCAACGCCAAGCCTCTGCGCATCGAGGCCGCCAGCCTGTTAGAAGAACTGCAACACTTTCCATACGACTTTAAAGACGTGCGTGGTCAACAAGTCGCCAAGCGCGCGCTGGAGGTCGCGGCTGCAGGCGGACACAATATTCTGATGATCGGACCGCCTGGATCCGGCAAAACCATGCTGGCCAAGCGCCTGCCCTCCATCCTTGCTCCGTTGCGTTTCGAGGAGGCGTTAGAGACTACCAAGATTCACTCTGTTGCCGGAGTACTGGATGCCGACCGCGGTCTGGTAACACACCGTCCCTTTCGCTCGCCCCACCACACCATCTCCGACGCAGGCCTCATTGGTGGTGGCATGATCCCACGGCCAGGCGAGGTCTCGCTGGCCCACAACGGCCTGCTCTTTCTGGACGAGCTGCCGGAGTTTCCTCGCAATGTCCTCGAGGTTCTGCGCCAGCCGCTGGAAGATGGCATGGTGACCATTGCCCGCGCGGCCATGAGCCTTACCTTCCCAGCCCGATTCATGCTGGCCGCCGCCATGAACCCATGTCCCTGCGGCTACTTCAACGACAAATCGCGCGATTGCATGTGTACGCCGCCCATGATCCAGCGCTACGTCAGTAAAGTCTCTGGCCCACTGCTCGATCGCATCGATATCCACATCGAGGTTCCCGCCGTGCAGTACAAGGAGCTGCGCGGAAAGGCATCCTCCGAAGGCTCTGCAGAGATTCGTACCCGCGTCCTCGCTGCACGTGAACTCCAGCACGTGCGTTTCGCCCAGCCTCTGGTCGAGCCAGCGCCCACCAAGTGCACGGCCCGCGCCACCAAACCCATCTTCTCCAACTCGCAGATGAACACGCAGCAGGTTCGCACCTACTGCGAGCTCTCCGCCGACGCCGAACGCCTACTGGAACGCGCCATGCAGCAGCAGGGACTCACCGCCCGCGCCCACGACCGCATCCTCAAAGTTGCCCGAACCATCGCAGACCTGGGAGGGGAGCCCGATATTGCCGTCAAGCATATCGCCGAGGCCATTCAATACCGTACTTTAGACCGCAGCTACTGGGCATGAGCAACAGTCTTTGGTCAAAATCTATGCTTATCCCTATCCTTTACAGTCACTTCCCATTAATGGGATATTAATTATATAAACTTCCCAAAATAAGTATTGACTCGGGCCAATAGAACATTTATCTTTCATGTAGTAAGAAGATGAACTCACGGCCGGTCTGATAAAGAGTTTTAGTCGGTACGAAGGGAAGTCGAGTTAACTAGGCTTTGTTGTATCGCAGGGGTGAGCTTACCCCTAATTTATATAAATATCGCGATCCATTTCAGAGCGCGGATCATCGTGCCGTATTCAAACACTGCCTACAGATGTATATCGGGAATAAATACTTCAGAGGGAAAGTAGCCATCGCCCAAATTCTGGCATCTAAAATTTGGGTCTGACATCTAAGTAGGCAAGCGACAGTTGTATCAAGCTACTTGGATTCATTCATTTAGAGAGTTTTTATCGGGATCACACTTGCGATCCTATGATATTGGATGACAGGTTCGACCATGTCAATCCTTCGCTACGACGAAACGAAAGGAAGCATTATGCGCTCAGACCTTATTTTTGGAGCACTCACTCACGTCACTAACCGCTACGAGCTCTGCCAACTTGCCTCCAAAGCGACCCGCAAGTTGCACAAGCCCAATACCCGGCTGCAGGACACCACAAACGAAGTGCTCGACCGTTTCAAGGATACCGTTCCCATGGAAGCTGTCTCTGAAACGGACATCGACAGTCTACAGGAACGCCGCGCGGCCTAGCCCGCGCGGCCATGCTGCCCCTATATGCTTATTAACTTCTCCCCCTACTCTTTCTGCCCGCCAAGCGTATAATCCATAGTATTCAGTAAGCTATTCCATCGCTCCGCACGGCCCCATCTTCATTTCCAGAAGAACCGTCAAGCGTATCCCCTGCAACTTCCCCCTCAGAAACAAATCCCTCCTACAATTCAGGTAAATCATGACAATTTCAGAACTTAAAGAGCACAATATCGCCGAGCTTACCAAGCTGGCCCGCGGCCTCGACATTGCCGGAACCAGCGGCCTGCGCAAGCAGGACCTCATCTTCAAGATCCTACAGGCGCAGAGCGAAAAAGAGGGCCACATCTTCGCCGAAGGCGTACTGGAGATTCTGCCTGACGGCTACGGCTTCCTGCGCTCGCCCGACTACAACTACCTGCCCGGCCCCGACGACATCTACGTCTCACCCTCGCAGATTCGCAAGTTCGACCTCAAGACCGGCGACACCATCAGTGGTAACGTCCGCCCGCCGCACGAGGGAGAGAAGTACTTCGCCCTGGTCAAGATCGAGGCCATCAACTTCGAGTCGCCCGAGGAGACCAAGAACAAGATCCTCTTCGACAATCTAACGCCCCTCTACCCCGAAGAACGCATCAAGATGGAGACCGACCGGGAGCACATGTCCGGTCGCGTCATGGATCTGCTCACTCCGGTCGGCAAGGGCCAGCGCGGCCTGATCGTCGCGCCGCCGCGCACCGGCAAGACCATGCTGTTGCAGTCCATCGCAAACTCCGTCACTACCAACCACCCCGAAGTTGTCCTGATCGTCCTGCTGATCGACGAGCGCCCCGAAGAGGTCACCGATATGCAGCGCAGCGTCAAGGGCGAGGTCATCAGCTCCACCTTCGACGAGCCCGCCGCTCGCCACGTCCAGGTCGCCGAGATGGTCATTGAGAAGGCCAAGCGCCTGGTAGAGCACAAGCGCGACGTGGTCATTCTCCTGGACTCCATTACCCGCCTGGCGCGCGCCTACAACACAATCGTTCCACCCTCAGGCAAGGTCCTCTCCGGCGGCGTCGACTCCAACGCGCTGCAACGCCCCAAGCGATTCTTCGGTGCGGCCCGCAATATCGAGGAGGGCGGCTCGCTCACCATTATCGCCACCGCCCTGGTCGATACCGGCTCGCGTATGGACGAGGTCATCTTCGAGGAGTTCAAGGGTACGGGCAACATGGAAGTCATCCTCGACCGAAAGCTAGTGGACAAGCGTGTATTCCCGGCAATCGACATCCAGCGCTCCGGAACCAGAAAAGAAGAGCTGCTCATCCCCAAGGAAGAGCTGCAGCGCACCTGGATTCTGCGCCGCGTCATCAACCCGCTCTCCCCGGTCGAGGCCATGGAGCTGCTCACCGACAAGCTCTCCAAAACCCGCAACAACCAGGAATTTCTGCACAACATGAGCTCCATCTAGTTCAACAACCAAATAGGGTGCCCCATATCTCGTCTCTGAGATATGGGGTTTTTCATTGGAGATACAAGCCGGGTGCCCCATTCATCGTGTAGGTTGCGATGAGTGGGAATTTACGCCTCGCGCGAACCATTATTCCCTTACTGCCAAAATCCTCTGCACGCTGTAAAGTGGATAACGCGCACACGGATGTGAATTTACACACACCCAATGCGCGACTGAAATCTACGAGGGAGTAAACGGCCATGGGCAAGTGGACGCGACGCGATTTGGTGAAGGCTGGACTGGTTGCATCGGCTGGCGTGATGACAGGAAAAGAGCTTTTGGCCGAGGCGCGATGGCCACGCATGGCAGACGCATCACCCATCTTCGCGCAGATGGCCGCCACACAGATCGCGGCAAACCAGCCCAACACGCTTCGCGAGCACATGCTGCTGGACTATGGATGGCGTTTCGCTCTGGGCAACGCCAACGATCCAGTCAAGGACTTCGGCTACGGCAAGCTGAGTGGCTCAGGCCTCTTCGCCAAGTCGGGCCAGGTGAATGGACCGGCCTCGCCGCGCTTCGACGCTTCTGCCTGGAGCAAGATCGACCTCCCCCACGATTGGGCTATCGATCTGCCCTTCATCGAAAACAATCCTGCCTTGGTGGGCCACGGATCCAAGCCGCTGGGACGCGAGTTTCCCGAGACCAGCGTTGGTTGGTACCGCCGCGAGTTTGTGTTGCCCGCAAGTGATGCGGGACGTCGAATATGCGTGGAGTTTGACGGCATCTTCCGCAACTCCACCGTATTCTTCAATGGCTACTATATGGCCGAAAACATGAGCGGCTACGCGCCGTTGAGTCTCGATCTGACGGACTTTGCCAACTTCGGCAGCGCGGAAGTGCCTGCTGGTTCGAGGCAGGGAACGCAGGCGCCAGGGTTGAATGTACTGGTCGTCCGCGTGGACGCTACGTTGGACGAAGGATGGTTCTATGAGGGCGCGGGCATCTATCGCCATGTATGGCTCAGCAAGACCGCGCCAGTGCATATCGCGCGCTGGGGCAACTATGTGCGCACAGAATTCGCAAAAGAAACTGGAATAGTTATAAATTCAGATCCGGCGACCGTATTTGTAACAACAGAGGTTATCAATGAGAGCGAAACTACGGTTTCCGGAAGGGTTCATGCCGATCTGCTGGATGCAGCGGGCAAGACGGTAGCAACGGCGGTCTCCCAGTCCACATCGATTGCCTCCGGCGACACGCACACATTCGCTCTGCAAGCCACGGTAGCGAAACCTGCACTATGGTCCTGCGAGCAGCCCAATCTGTATCGTGCGGTCACCACCCTGGAGGTGGACGGCAAGTCGGTTGATCGCGACGATGCCAGCTTCGGCATCCGCACCCTGAAGTTCGATGCGGACAAGGGATTTTTGCTTAACGGAAAGCAGGTGAAGATCAAGGGAACGTGCAATCATCAGGATCACGCGGGCGTCGGCGCGGCCATCCCGGACCGACTCCAGGAGTACCGCCTGAATCTTTTGCAGTGGTTTGGTTCGAATGCCTGCCGCACCTCGCACAATCCTCCGACACCGGAGTTTCTGGATGCCTGCGACCGTTTGGGAGTGATGGTCATGGACGAGACTCGCAGAATGTCGTCCGACCCAGAGGGGCTGAGCGAGTTGGAACGGCTGATCAAGCGCGACCGCAATCATCCCAGCGTCATCATCTGGTCGCTGGGCAACGAGGAGCCGCAGCAGGGATCGGAGCGCGGAGCGCGCATTGTGAAGACCATGAGGACGCTGCAGCGTAAACTCGATCCGTCACGTGTCTCAACGGCAGCCATGAATGGCGGTTGGGGCGGCGTAGGCATCTCCAATGTGCTGGACGTGCAGGGCTGCAACTACAGCGACAACCTGATCGACGATTATCACAAGCAGCATCCAAAGCAGCCGATGATTGGCACGGAGACGGCCAGTACGGTGGCCACGCGCGGTATCTTCACCAACGACACAGTGCGCGGATACGTCAGCGCCTACGACACTGAGAAGCCACGCTGGGGCAATACCGCCGAGGAGTGGTGGTCGTTCTACGACGAGCGCGAATTCCTTGCCGGAGGATTTGCCTGGACCGGCTTCGATTATCGCGGAGAGCCCACGCCCTATGGTTGGCCATGCATTAGCTCGCACTTCGGCATCCTGGATACATGCGGATTTGCCAAAGACACGGCTTACTACTACAAGGCTTGGTGGGGCGCGGAGCCGATGCTGCACATCCTTCCTCACTGGAACTGGGAAGGTCGCGAGGGGCAGGAGATTGAAGTCTGGGCCTACTGCAACCAGGACAGCGTCGAGCTCTTCCTGGACGGCGCCAGTCTCGGTTCACAGCCCGTCAAGAAGAATGGTCATCTGATGTGGAAGGTAAAGTACACACCGGGAACGCTGATGGCGCAAGCCAGCAAGAACGGCAAAGTCGTGCTGACCGACAAGCGTGAGACGGCTGGGCCTGCAACTCATATCCTTGCTTCGGCTGACCGTACAAAGATCACCGCCGACGGACAGGATCTTGTGGTGATCAACGTTGCAATTATGGACGCGCGGGGCAGTCTCGTGCCCACTGCGAATCACAAGGTGACCTGGACCGTGGCTGGCCCGGGCAGCGTGATCGGCGTGGGCAATGGCGACCCCAGTTGCCATGAGCCGGATCGTGCCATACAGCGTAGCGCCTTCAACGGTCTCTGCATGGCGATTGTGCAGGGCAAGCGAAGCCAGCCCGGCGCTATCGTTGTCACAGTTTCGGCAGATGGACTACAGCCGGCAACCGTGCCGATCATCTCGCAGTCAGGGCCGCTACCTCCAGACGTTCTGTAGAGCCGTCGCATTGCGTTTATGTTCCTCGCATCGCGCCCTGCACCCTCCGGCGTTATGCTTTAAGGATCATGAAACTACTGCTGCGCAGTATCGTGCTGCTTTGCCTGCTTGGGATGGGTGGTGCGCGGATGGCCCGCGCTATTGAGGTGAAGGTCTCGGCGCAGGCCCTGGAACGTACCTTGCGCACGCAGCTCTTCAATGGCCCCGATGGCCGCTATTACATGCACGGAAATGCAACATCTCCTTGCTCCGCCTACGCGGAGGATCCCCACGTCACCTTCAAGGACGATCGCGTTGTGGTGCATGTCCGCACCCATTCCAAGCTGGGCACGTCTTTGCACGGCACCTGCATCGGCGTTTCGCTCAGCACGGAATCCGTTGTCTCGATGGTTCCCCAAGCCGAGGGCGAGTCAGTGGGTTTTCGCGATGCCAAGATCGAGAAAATCAGTGAATCGCAGGAGTTGAACTTTTTGCTGGAGCCCTTCCTCAGCCGCAAGCTCCCCTCGCAGATGAAGCTGAACGCCGCCGACCTTATCCGCAAACTGCTTAGCCAGTCGCTTGCCTCCACCGGCTACACACTCACGCTCGACTCTCTGAAGCTGCACTCCATGCAGGTAGATCACGACTTGCTGGTTATTGATGTGGACGCGACCATGAGCCTCGGCTAAACCAGCAAAGGAATACAGTCGTCCAGCAGCTTTTCATCGTTCCAGGGCAGGCTACTTGGCATGAGCTCATTATTGGAGGGCAATCCAGACAGTTTGATCCCCTGTGTAAATTTATTGATGTTAATCATTGACACTAGTTGGCATAAGAACAATAATCCACCTTAATCCAATAACTTAACTCTCCCCGTAATTGTGGGAGACAACTTGTTGTATCGCACGCGAGGCAATATGAGTCACCGGGCCCTGGTATCAGCTATTACTTCTACGAAGTCAGTCCTTAGCGCACTCTTCCTTTTCACCCTGTTCGCCCTCCTCTCAGTACCCCTCTCATTAAGAGCACAGACTGCCGGTGAAGGTTCACTCACAGGCACGGTAACAGACAGTACAGGGGCGGTTATTGCCGGTGCCACGATCACGGCTACCAACGCCGCCACCAATGTAGTTACCACGCGAACGTCGTCTTCCGCGGGTAGTTACACGATTGCTCCAATTCCTCCGGGAATCTATTCCGTTCAAATTGCCGCCAAGGGATTCAAGACCCTGCGCCAGGACAACCTTTCCGTCGATGCGTTGGGTCAGTTGAGCTTCAATGCTGCTCTTACCCTCGGCGAGGCGTCTGAAACGGTCGTCGTCACCGCGGCTCCTCCGGTGCTCGACACCAGTAATGCCACCCTGGGAACCGTGATGGAGAACGAGACCTATACCAATCTCCCCATCCAGATGAATACTACGCAGCGCGATCCCACGGCCTTTGCCACACTGACTCCGGGTGCGCAATCCTCCACGGGCCGTCTTCCGCTCGTCGGCGGTACTGGGAACTATCTGCAACAGCTCTACCTGGAAGGTATCCCCGCTGAGACCATCAACCAACAGGGTGACAATCGCGTGGTCTCGTTGAATGTGGACCTGGATGCCGTCGACCAGTTCCAGATTGTCAGCAGCATCCCGCCCGTGGAATATGCCGGTGCCGGTTCAGAGAACTTTACCATGAAGTCGGGTGGCCTGAAGTATCACGGGCAAGCGTCAGACTTTGTGCGCAATACCATCTTCGATGCATGGAGCTTTACCAATAAGTGGGTGCAGGCCGTAGGTGTCAACCCTGCTACGGGTGTCAACTATCCAACCTGCAGCGCAGGCAGCAGCACAGCGACCGTCAACGGACAGATCGTGACCTATGCCCCCAGGGTCGGTTGCCAGGCCAAGCCTTTTGAGCATCAGAATGAGATGTCGTTTTCTATCGGCGGCAAGGTGCCGCTCACCAACAACAAACTCTTCTTCTTCTTTGCTTATGACAAATTCCACGGTCGACAATACGCTACCCCAGCGTTGAGCACCGTGCCAACAGTATTGATGAGGACGGGCGACTTCACCGAACTGAACGCCAACGCAGTCGTCGGGACAGGCTATACCGGTATCGCGGGCAATCCTGCGGGCACAGGAAATGTCAATCCAGCCATCATCTACGATCCCACCTCAAACACTTGTAACTCTGGCGCGACGGTTTGTAGCCGCACGCCATTCCAGGGACTGAAGAACGGCCTTCCGACCTACAATGTCATCCCCACCAACTACATCTCTCCCATCGCCCAGGCAATGCAGGCATTCCTGCCCGCGCCGACTTACTCGAATGTGATCTCGAACAACTACTTTGGTACCCGCGTGCAGGGCTTTGACAATCATGTCTACAATGTTCGCCTGGACTATGACTTGAGTGCGAAAAACCGGCTCTCGGCGGTTGCAGCGGTGGGCGTTGAGGCATATGTCAATAACTTCGCGGCACCCTATATTCCCTTGCCGTATGAGGGCGGAGATCTGGCCACCCTATATCCCAAGCAGTTTGTCGTTGAAGACGTCTATACCGTCAACGCGAATCTGGTGAATCAGTTGAAGTACGGCTTTACTCGCTTCTTCCAGGACATTCACAACTCTACCGATGGCGTCGCACAGTGGGACGCGCCTGCATTCGGCATCACCAATCTGCCGCCGGGCCTGGCCACCTCCACCTTCCCGGGTGCCGCATTCAGCACCAACACAGCGATTGCCCCCAACCCAACCACCTGGACCGGCAACACCAGCGCAACCAGCACTCAGCCCACAACTCCCAGCTCCTATACCATCGTCGACAACCTGCTATGGACCAAGGGCAAGCACTCCTTGACCTTTGGCTTTACTTATCAGTTTCTACAAGTCAACGCACAGTTGCCGGCCACATACAGCGGCGGTCTATATCTTAATTACAACGCCATCTCAACGGCCAACTATAACTCCAACGCTAGTGCTCTATCGACTGCCAGTGGTTATGGATATGCCAGCTACCTGCTGGGCGCAGTGGGCGGAACACCGACCCTTGCCATCCAGCCCGTTCCAGAGATCGGTAGCCGATACAAGCCGTTTGCGCCGTACATCTCGGATAACTTCAAGGTCACGCAAAAGTTGACCGTCGATATGGGCCTGCGTTGGGACTATCTGCCTCCCTACCATGAGGTGAACAATCACTTCAGCTTCCTTAATCCGAATCTGACTGGCATCACCGGCCAGCCCACAGGGGCCGTAGGCGCGCTCCAGTTCGCCGGAAACTACGGCGGTGCGGGAATAGGTATCGGTGATAAAACACCGGTCAACACTTACTGGAAGAACTTCGGGCCGCGTCTTGGATTGGCCTATTCGGTCGACGACAAAACCGTCATTCGAGGCGGCGTTGGAATCGTCTACTCGTTCGGCGGCGGTTCCGGCGGCGGACGCACCAGCAACGGCGGCTCACTCGGGGCAGGGCAAACCCTGGGCTTCAACCTGACTGCGACTGCAAATCCGGAACTCACGTCCGGACTCGCCGCAGGGCCTTCCTTCTTCCTCAATAATGGCACCTACTTTACCGGTATCGGCAAGGCGAATACCGCGATGTTTGGCGCGGGATACAACTATCCCACCCCCACAGCCATTACCGCTGCCTCGCAGCTGCTGAATATGGGCAACTACCTCAACTCTGCCGGCGCGATCGTAACGGCTGGCAGCGTTGCCTACGCTGACCCCTATGTCTCGGACCGCGCGCCGGAGTTCACCTTCTACAACCTGGGCGTGGAGCGCAGCCTCACCAAGGACATGACCCTCTCCGTCAATTATGTCGGCAGCGAAAGCCATCGTGTCTTTGAGTACAGCGCCGGCACCAATTCCAATGGTTACTGGGTCAACCAGTTGAATCCCATCTACCTTGCTGCACTGGGCAATGTCCTTGACAGCACGGGCACCAAGCCAATCCTGACTGCTGCGGCCACCACAGCCAACATCACCAAGGCGCAGACCGTGATGCCCAGTATCACAATCCCCAGCTTCTTCTCTACCGCGGCAAACGCGTTCCCATCCAGCACGGTGGTCACGCTGGCCCAGGGTCTCGTTGCCTTCCCGCAGTACAGCGCCGTCAGCGATGGCTGGGGTTCCAATGTGCAGAACTTCAAC
>Ga0316230_1004348_pt1 | contig 10431 bp, 5 predicted proteins | sample TBH18025metaG_FD_206004 | JGI IMG/M metagenome (GOLD analysis project Ga0316230, IMG submission 206004) | Freshwater microbial communities from Trout Bog Lake, Wisconsin, USA - TBH18025 | ecosystem: Environmental > Aquatic > Freshwater > Lake > Hypolimnion/Profundal zone | place: USA: Wisconsin...
AAAATTGGGTTGTTGCCGCTGTATCTGAAACTTTACGACGACAAGCTGCCGGAATACCGGGCGGGCTTTGACCCATTGCTGGCGACAGTGGCGCAGGGGCTGACGGCGCACGGCGCGACGGTCCTCGCAGCAAAAGTTTGCCGGGTGACAGCAGAGGTGAAGGCGGCGGTGGCGTTGTTCGAGAAGCAAGATGTGGATTGCGTTGTGACGGTGCATCTCGCGTACTCGCCTTCGCTGGAGTCGGCGCCGGTCCTGGCCCGGACGAAATGGCCGTTGATTATACTCGATACGACGCTCGACGCCGATTTTGGCCAAACGGTGGATCCGGCCCGGATCATGTACAATCACGGTGTCCACGGCGTGATGGATTTGGCATCGCTGCTGCGCCGGTCTGGCCGGCCGTTTGAAATTGTGGCCGGGCATCTGACCGAATCGGATGTTTTGCAGCGAGTCGCCGGTCTGGCAGAAGCGGCGGTTGCGGCGCGGCGGTTGCGCGGGGCGCGGGCGCTGCGGGTGGGGCCGTCGTTCAAAGGGATGGGCGATTTTGCGGTGGAAGCGGAAGCATTGCGGCGCGCGCTGGGAATTCGGGTGGAGCAGGCGGGCCTGACGGAACTGACCGGTGCAATGCGGGCGGTGAAGCCGGCCGAGATTGAGGCTGAGATGGCGCAGGATCGGCAACGCTACGATGTGCGTGTGAAGCCGGAGCTGCACCGGCAAACGACACTGGCCGGATTGGGGCTCCGGCGGTTGCTGGGCGCGAAAGATTATACCGGCTTCAGTGTGAACTTTCAGATTTTCGACAAGCCGAATTCACCGGCGATGCCGTTTGCGGAAATTTCCAAGGCGATGGCACGCGGAATCGGGTTTGGCGGCGAAGGTGACACGCTGACCGGCAGTTTGGTCGGCGCGCTGGCGACCGGTTTTGGGACAACGACGTTCACGGAGATTTTTTGCAGCGATTGGCGGGGCAATTCGCTTTTTCTGTCGCACATGGGCGAGATCAATCCGGAAACCATTGCCCGCAAGCCACGGTTGGCCCTGCGCGATTACAAGTTTCTCGGAACGCACACGACGGCATTGGTTGGCGCGCTCAAGCCGGGGCCGGCGGTGTTTGTGAATCTTGTGCCGGGACCGAAGAACAGTTTCGATTTGCTCGTCGCGCCGGTGGAGATGTTGGGGGACTCGAAGCGGGCGGACATGCAAAACACGGTGCGTGGTTGGCTGCGGCCGGGTCAGCCGGTCGCAAAATTCTTAGAGGAATATTCCCGGCACGGCGGCACGCATCACAGCGCTCTTGTCTATGGCCAGAAAGCAGAAGCGGTGAGTGCGTTCGCGCGATTTGCCGGGTTGGAGTTGGTCAAGTTGTAATGCTCAAAGCGGAGTTGTCGTAACGTCAGCTTCTCCCTCGACGGTGCGCGGGACCCTGAGCTCCGACAGGATTCGCAAGCCCATCATCATGGATGGCCCGCCCACGACACGGCGCGGCGACCATTTGATTTCAAACGCCTGTAGGCGGGTCCCTTGTTTGATCACCAATAAGGCGTAAATTCATTTTGACTTGTGCGGTCTTTGGGAGCGTAATCGGCTTTGTTGTTTTGCAGACCTGATCGCAACAACGGAGTTGCCATGCCCCTCAGCCAGATTTGGAGAATCAATTTAATTTTCGCACTCGTCGTCGCCAGCGCAACCGGTGCACCCCCTGAACCGGCCTTGCAAAATGGCAATGCCCGGGTCGTGTTGGTGGGGGATAGCATCACAGGGCTAAGTCGCAACGCCGGTGGGCAGGGTTGGGCGTACCAGATGGAAAACGCACTCAAGGCTGTCTATCCCGACGCCAAGCCCAACATCATTGCGCTCGGTGGCAGCGGGCAGGGAGTCGGCAGTTGGTCGGGTGTCGAAAAAAATTCACGCACAAACTCTGTCAAACTTGATGTGCCTGGCATCAATGTCAAAGAAACGCTCGATCAACCGGCGGATGTGTTGGTCATCATGCTCGGCATCAACGATGTGCTGGCTCCGTACGTCGGGGAAGACCAGCGATCCCTCGACGGTTGGCAAACCCAATATGAACAATTGATCGCGACCCTGCGGCGAAGGATTGCGCCCCACGTCATCGGATTGGCCAAGATCACGCCGATGACCGAAGAGATGAGTTCCCCGAAAAATCGGCTCATTGCGGCTCTCAACGAACGGGTGGAAACCATCGCCAAAAAGCTGGACCTGCGTGTCTTGCCTGTCGGCGACTGTGTTCGGGAGATTCTGGCGCAGGGCCGGACCCTGCGCCCCGATTTCCATATCTCGTACGATTTCGTGCATCCCAATGAAGCGGGACAGATCGGCATCGCCATCGGAATGCTCGAAGGACTGGGCGAACACAAAGCCGCTGACTGGCTCCGCGAGGAACACCTGTCGAAAATCTGGCAGAGAGACGGCCAGAAGCCGTCAATCTCCTGGGCCGTTCTCCCCATGACCAACTCCGTGAGTTCCGAGAGTCAGACGTTTCGCGTTCGCTACTGGTGGCCACCCGTCAGTCAAGCGGCAGATCACAAACCGCGCGTGGAACTGGTCATCCCCAAAGGCTGGCAGGTTTCTCCGTCGGCAGTTGAGGAATTCAACGGTGAATTCACCGTCACCGGCACGCCCGATCAAATCAAGAATATCCTCTTCCTTCAAGGCCAGGTCGGCGCTGAACAGCGGCGCGCGGACGTGCCGATCCCGACGCCTTGGCTGGTGGCTGCAAAACTCGTCCAACCGGTGTGGGAAAAAAATACGGTATTTCAACCCGACCGAGGGCGCACACCGATCGATCAAGCGATTGAAGCGGGGGCGAACTTCATTGGGGACATGGATGTTGGCCATGGTCAGAAATTGACCTGGCAGAGATACTACCCGTCTGTGAATTACACGGGGTTTGCGGCTCCGTCGAGCGTGGACTTCGCCGCGATTACGCACGGGGTTCCCTTCGAAGGCGGTTACGGTGCTCGCTGGATTTACAGTGAACGGGCCGTCTGGATCAATGGCGCTGCCCTCTACCGGGGGCACATCACGTCCGAGCCACTCCGCCGTAAATCGGTGGAGGCCCACCTCCAGAAAGGTTGGAATACGCTGGTTTTCAAGGCCAACCATTGCACCTGGCAATGGCAGGTGCTGGTGGACTTGGCTCCCAACGAAGGCGATTCACTGGCGAACCTGCGCTATGCAACAACACCTCCTTAAGCTCTTGGCTTTGGCCGCTCTGCTGGCGGCCGCCGCGGGCGGCCGGACCGCAACCGGGCAATCCGTTGCGGAAGACGCTGTGATTTACCATCTCCCACAAGCCGGCTTTGTCACACTGGTCATCGAGGACGCGCAAAGCAACCGGGTGCGCAATCTGGTGGCCGGCGCGTGGCGCGAGGCCGGCCAGCAGACCGAGCCGTGGGACGGACTGGACGATGCGGGCGAGCCGATCAATCCCGGCCTGTATCACTGGCGCGGCATCAGTCACGGTCCGATCACCAGTCATTTCCAAGGGGCGTTCAACTCCCCCGGCAATCCGCCGTGGCTGACGATGCAGCAGCCCGCCCAGTATTATATCCGGGCCTCCGGCAGCGGCGGCTGGTTGTCCGACCACGAGCGACCGTTGTGTGCCGGTTCGACCGGCGACCGGATCTATCTCGGAGCGGCCATTGCGGAAGCCGGCCACTCGATCATTGAAGTTGATCCCGCCGGCAACAAACGCTGGGGCACCCTCTGGATGGGGCTTGCCGGCGCGAACGCGATTGCCGTGGAGAGCAACATTCTGTACCTGGCCGGCGAAAAAGGTTGGCTGCATGACCGGCTCACCGTCAATCGCCTTGACCGCCACACCCATCTGCGGATTCCCAATCCGCCTCAGCCGCAAAAGCAGCGCACAACCGAGGGGTTCATTGAAGAAAAGTCCGCTGACTTTTCCGCGATCCGCGGTCTGGCGATCACGCCGCAGTTCATCGTCCTGTCGCTGGCCGATCGCGGACGGTTGGCCTGTTTCGACAAACAGAGCGCGGTCCACATTCGCGATGTACCGTTACCGGACGCGGGCGGGTTGTGCCAGTTGTCCGACGGCGGCCTGCTTGCGATCAGCAGCAACCAGGTGGTGCAGGTGGACCTCGAACAGGGCCGGCATCAACCGGTCATCACCGCGAATCTGCTCCTGCCGAGTGGCGTGGCGGTGGATGCGCACGGGCAAATCTACGTGACCGATCTGGCCCCCGCCGAGCAATGCGTGAAGGTCTTTACCGCCACCGGCAAATTTCTGCGCCGCATCGGCAAGCCCGGCGGACGCCGGGAAGGCCCCTTCGACCCGCTGACGATGGGCCATCCAACAGCGGTGGCGATTGATAACCGCGATCAGGTTTGGGTAACCGAATATGACTTCCTGCCCAAGCGCGTCAGCGTCTGGAGTCCGGACGGAAAACTGGTTCGCGATTATCTCGGCCCGCCCCATTACGGCGGCGGCGGCGCGCTCGATCCCCGCCAGGCATCCCGGGCATTCTATAAGGGAATGGAGTTTTCCTGGAAACCGTGGCCGCAGTGCGCGGCGTTGCAGCGGGTGCTCTTCCGCCCCGAGGAACACGCCGACCTGCCGTATCCGTCGTTGAACGACGACACCATCCCGCAATACCCGGTCTACCGTGGCGACTCGCTTTACCTGGTGCACGATGCCGGCCCGAACTTGCCCGGCGTGTTCATCGGCGAGGTAACAAACGACCGGCTCGTCCCCCGGATCATCTTCGGCACTCTGGACAGCTTGCGGAAGGCGTGGGCGAGGCAGTATCCGGACTACATCCGCAAGTTTAGCGATCGCGCGGCCAAACCTTGGCAAGGTGTGTTTCTCTGGTGCGATACCAACGGCGACGGCCGCGCCGATCCGGCGGAGGTGACGGTCCAACTCGACTGGCGATTCACCGCGACCTGGGCGATGCGCACAGGGACCAACCTGACTCTCTATGCCCTGACGGACAAGGCGGTTGTGGCCCTGCCGCCGCACAGCGCTGCCGGACCGCTCCGGTACGATCTGGCCGACGCGCGTCTCGTTCCTTTTCCCGCAACGCACAAAATCCTCGCGGCCTGCCCGGACGCAGCCGGCAATCTCATCATCAACACGACGAACAACAAACAAGGCGATCGCCACAATACACTTCTCAGTCTCGCGCCCGACGGGCGCGTCCGTTGGACGTACCCCAATCCGTACCCGTCGAACACGCACGATTCGCCCCGGCCCCACTTGGGCGACATCCAGCACACGCTCAACGTCGAAGGCCTTGCGCACATCAATGATCAGATTGGCGATGTGTTCCAACTGAATGGAAACAAAGGGGTCCGGTATCTATTCACCACCGACGGCCTCTTCGTCGGCAACCTGTTTGCGGACATGCGGCTTGCGCCGGTGCAGCAGACCGTGTCGGCGGCTTCCTTCGACATGCCGCTGGAACAAACCAGTCTGGGCGACGAATGTTTCTTCGGCTGGTTTGGCCGAGCCGACGACGGGCGCTTTCTACAGGTACTGGGCAAGGACGCCAGCAGCGTGTTTGAAGTGCGCGGCCTGGAAACGGTGAGCCGTCTGAACGGTGGCTCGCTCCGTCTCACCACAAACGCTGCCGCTCAAGCTATCCAAACCGCTGCCGCCCCCGTGCGCCCGGTCGCGGTCAACCTGGGGGGACTACAAATTGGGGCGGTGAAGAGTAGCCCCTACTCAATCCCATCCGCCCAACCGGTTGCCCGCTTCCTAATGTCCGCCGCCCCTGATGAACTCTCGCTGGCGGTGGAACTGAGCGGCAGTAACTCGTTTCAAAACGCCGGCGATGACGTGAATACGTTGTTTCACTCCGGTGCGGCAATTGACCTGCGATTGGCCATCGACCCGAAACTGCCGACAGGACGGACACAGCCGGCGCCCGGCGATCAGCGATTTGTGATCGCGATGCTTCAAGGCAAACCGGTTGTCGTCCGCTACGAGTATGTCGTGTCCGGCACGAAAGAACCGGCGAAGTTCGCCTCCCCCACCGGTGTGGCGACTGTGGATCGAATCACCGTCCTCAAGCAGGCTCACGTGACAGTGGATCGTAACGCCCAGCGCGTCCTCGTGGTCATGCACCTGCCTTGGACCAGTCTTGGATTGGCCGGCCCACCGACTGTCAGCCTGCGTGGCGACGTGGGAGTGATCCTTTCCGATTCAACCGGCAACCGGGCCGTCGCGCGGCATTACTATTTCGACCACGGCAGTCAGGTCGTGTCCGACCTGCCGTCCGAGGTGCGGATCAACCCATCCCAATGGGGGATCCTCCAGTTTTAGCCCGGAATCAGTAGCCGGTGATCATCGGTCAATCGACAACCCAAACCAGCCGCTTCGCCGAAATTCTAGCCGAAGGATTTTCGGGTTGAGAAAGAGATTGCTCCACACGTTCTAAGTCCATGGGGCGCAAGGCTTGGAAGTTGGTGGATCCGGTCGGACTTGAACTGACAACCCGCTGATTAAGAGAATTTGTAGGTTGCTAAAATCAGGCTCTAAACTGCTACACATAACACGGTAAGTTTATCATTGATATAGCTAACATATATAAGGTTTTTTAGTAGACATGTTAAGTGTTTGTGTATATACTAATGAGCAAGAACTGGTGGAATTTCGACATTGGATTGCGGAGTGTGAGGGGATGAAATCATCAATCAAACGCCAACCGAATGAGAAGCATGGTGCCATTGCATCGCAGTTGCGCCGGCAAATAATTAACGCTCACTACCGGCCGGGAGAAATTCTGCCGACGCGGGCTGTGCTTTGCCAGCACCTCGGCACAACTGCCGTGACGCTGCAAAAGGCGTTTGCGCGGCTGAAAGAGGATGGCTTTATCGTCACCAGTGGCCGGCTTGGGTCCCGGGTGGCAGAGCGGCCGCCGCACTTGTCCCGGTTCGGTTTGGTGTTTCGTGGCGCACCGACGAAAAACCGGCAGCCGGATTTCAACCAACACTGGACATTTTTTCAAGCCGCCTTCGCGCAGGTGGCCACCCAACTCCGGTCTCAGACTTCGGATTTGGAGTTGGTTCCGTTCTTTGGGGTTGACGAACGACTGGAATCTGGCGACGCCAACCGGCTGGCGGAGGATGTCCGTCACGAGCGGTTGGCCGGAGTCATTTTCATTGATCCGCCATGGTGGCTCGGCGGGGTGCCGGCCTTCCAGAACTCGACCGTTCCCTGCATCAGTTTTGCGACTGCGCCCCATTATCCTCCGTGCCCGTTTATTCGGCGGGATGGCGTTCCGTGGATGCGCCGGGCCGTCGCATATCTTAAGGAGCGGCGCCGGGTTCGCCCGGCCGTGATTCTCGGGGTGCGCGCGGCTGGTTTCGATGGCGACCCAAATAATCAACGCTTGATGGAGTGCGTGAAGAGCGAATGGCCGGCGTTGCCGGACCATCTGATTTATCCCGTCCACGTCGGCGCGCCCGAAATGGCGTGTAAGCTGGTCCAGACCCTGATGACGTTGCCGGCCGCGATCCGGCCAGACGCGGTGCTGGTCAACGACGATCATCTGATCGAACAAGTGGCGCGCGGTTTGGCGCATGCTCCAGTGGTGGTCGGTCAGGAACTGGACGCGGTCTCGCATGCCAACTTCCCGTTGCTCCCACCGGTGGCAGTGCCGGTGAAGTTCCTCGGGTACGATGTGGTTACGATCTTGCAAACCTGCATCGAGCTGCTCGCGGCGCAGCGCGAGGGACGGCAGCTGGATATGGTCACTCCGTGGGAACCGGTTTTTGACCACGAAATCATCAGCCTGACGGAGGTCGGGGGGCAGCGGGCGAGGGGCAGCGATCAGCGGTCAGCGGTCAGCGGTCGGCGGAGGACAGCGGTCGAGGATCAGCGGTCAGCAGCAGTCGCAGAGCGCGTGTCATGAACCGATCCAGCCGCCGCCTGATTCGATTGCGAGCGAAAAGTGGAACGGGCGTCTCGCCCGTTCATTCGGTAATTCGCATAAAACCAACGGGCGGAGCCGAGTCTGACGAGACGCGGTTCTCCGCAAACCCCGTTCCACTATTTTTCAAACACGCTCCAAGAGTTACCCCAAGGTCCCGGTGTTCCGATCGTTGGCAGTGGACCGCTGTCCGCGCCGCATTTACGCTTGTGGAGCTCCTGGTCGTGATCGCGATCATTTCAGTGCTGGCGGCGTTGTTATTGCCGGCGTTGAGCAAGGCGCGGGAGCGCGCCCGCCAAGCCGCCTGCCTCAATAACGAGCGGCAGATGTATACCGCCGCGGTCACCTATGCGAGCGACAACGACAATTTCTTGCCGGCCTACAATTCGAATCTCAATGCGGGTTCTGAAATTGACATGGAGGCGCTTGGATCGGATTGCAACATGCAACTGGTCACTTGGATCACCAAGTATTGCGGGTCGAACATCATCACCAACCGGGGGTATGGCGGTGCTTGGCGATGTATGAGTTTCGTAAATCGCGGCATCTTGGGCTGTCCCTCGTGGATCGCCGGTGGCAGCCAGGGATTTTATGATGGCGGGCTCGGCTTATGCTACTGGCTGGCGTACACGCCGGGCAGCTATGGCAGGTTTGGCAATAACAACAACCCAATCTATAATGTGCCCCCCGGCCGATTTAATGCCCGCCTGGAGGCCGTGGCGCAACCGGCCTATTGGCCGGGATCGGGGTCGTATCCCAACAATCCCGCCGGGAATTACCCCAAGATATTCTTCATGGATAACTTATGGTTGAATACAGCAACCGGCTTGTGCCAGACAAAAGCCAATCATTTTCCCGGCCGGGCCCCTCTAGGGCAGAATGTGGTGTTGGGAGACGGCTCTGGCAAATGGATTCCTTGGAAACTGCGGCTCGGATTATCGTTGAATGGTCCCTTTACCTCCGGTTGGCAAGTGCCCGATGGCTATTGGGTGCCAATCTATTATTCTATACCCAGTCCGACCTCCGAAGGCACCATCGCTGCCGTGCCGCCTTTTGGCGCGGGAACCGGGTATTCGGATTATTATGGGGCGGCGGGATTTGCAAACAACACCCGGGTTCAATGGCGATGAAAACACAATCCTCAATTCAGCAGCAAACGGCACGCGGATCAACTCCGCGAGGCGGGTTCACTCTCGTGGAGTTATTGGCGGTGATGGTGGTGATCCTGATCCTGGCTGGAATCTTGATTGGCGTCAACGCCTACGTGCAGCGGCGCATGCAACTGATGACGGTGAAGTCGCAGTTAAACGCGCTGGCCACAGCGCTGGAGGCTTACAAGAGTGATTGGGGCTATTATCCGCGCACTTTCGCGCCGCGGATTTCCAACATGGGGGATGCCGAGGCCCGGAACAATTGGCTGCTGTACCGGGCCTTGACGGGCGCGGGCGGCAGGACCTATCTCCGTTCAACGGCGGGGTTCCAAGCCCGCCTGAACACAATCTACGGAACCAATTATATTACCGGCTTTACCACCAACAACGTCTACTTCAGTGGCACAAATTGGTTCGATCCTTTTGGCAAACCGTACAATTACTACAATTCACCACAAACGGCATTTGGGCTTTCTAATAATATTTACAGCCTCCAATGGGGCCCGGGCAGCGCCTACACTGTGGGGGGGGCAGGTGAATCTCACCAGCTACGATCTTTTTTCCTACGGCCCCGATCGCTTGACCTATGTCCCGGGCGCTTCCACCAATTGGTATCTCATCCCGAGCTCTTCGACGATTGTCTATGTTGGCCAACCCTTCGTCGCCAATGATGATATTTGGAGTAATCAGAGATAATGAAAGACACAGGCCGACGAGAAAATCGAATGCGGGCATTTACCCTTGTCGAGCTTTTGGTCGTGATCGCTATCATTTGTGTGCTGGCGGCGCTATTATTGCCGGCGTTGAGCAAGGCCCGGGAGCGGGCCCGTCGCGCCGCCTGCCTCAATAATGAGCGGCAGTTGTACGTCGCCGCAGTTGCCTATGCGGGCGATTTCAAAGGGTATCTGCCGGCGGATTGGGCATGTTATAACGCGTCCTACGAGGATTTCATTTTGCCGCTCGGTCTCGATAACGACATGGAACTGATGACTTGGGCAACCAAGTATGTCGGCGCCAGCATGACCTCGAATGCGTGGGGCCAGTGGTCTTTCGCCAACCGCGGCGCATTTGCCTGCCCGTCGTGGGCGGCCGCCCCCAACCATTACCTCTACGCATACGGCAGTTGCTATTTTTTGGCCTATACACCCGGCAGCTACGGCTTTTATGGCCCGACCCAAGGTTGGACAGCGGATTCGATGGCGCCTTTCAGGCGTTTTAACGCGCGCTTGGATGCCGTGGCACAACCGGGCTATTGGCAGGGATCATGGCAGTATCCCAACTGTCCCGCCGGGAATTACCCCAAGCTTTTCTTCATGGATAACTTATGGGTGGATGGAACCGGCCGGTGCACACAGAGTGGC
>Ga0316230_1004351_pt1 | contig 10423 bp, 9 predicted proteins | sample TBH18025metaG_FD_206004 | JGI IMG/M metagenome (GOLD analysis project Ga0316230, IMG submission 206004) | Freshwater microbial communities from Trout Bog Lake, Wisconsin, USA - TBH18025 | ecosystem: Environmental > Aquatic > Freshwater > Lake > Hypolimnion/Profundal zone | place: USA: Wisconsin...
TAGTCGGCCGGGTGCTCCAGGCCGTAGGACAGCAGGCCGCCAGCCTCGAGCAGGCGCCGGCCGTACGGGTCGTCCACGTTCACCAGGCCGCGTTCGCTGTGCTGGAACAGGCGGGCCTTGGCCTGGAAGTAGTTCTCCATGGTCAGGTGGAAGTCCAGGTGGTCCTGGGTGAGGTTGGTGAACAGGCCGACCTTGAAGCGGGCCCCGTGCACCCGGGACAGCATCAGGCTGTGGCTGGAGACCTCCACGGCCACGGCGGCGTCGCCGGCCGCGACGGACGCGTTGAGCCAGCGGTAGAACACCGGGCTCTCCGGGGTGGTGAGCACGGCCTGCTCCTCCCGGTCGCCGGCGGCGTTCAGCACGCTGCCCATGAGCCCGCAGCCCAGGCCCGCGGCGCGCAGCAGCTGGCGGATCAGGGTGGTGGTGGTGGTCTTGCCGTTGGTGCCGGTGACGCCGATCAGGGCGAGCGCCCGGTCCGGCTCGCCGTACAGCTTCCGGGCCAGGAGCGCCATGGTGTTGCGGCCGTCGCCCAGGACCGCGCGCGCCACTCCGGGGAGCGCCAGCTCCCGGTCGCACAGGATCGCCGCGGCCCCCTGGGCCAGCACCGCCGGCACGAACACGGCGCCGTCCCGGTGCTCGCCCTTGAGGGCGACGAAGGCCCAGCCCGGCTTCGCTTCCCGGCTGTCGCAGGTCACGTGCCCGATCTCGACCGCGGCTTCCGGCAGCCCGGAGGCCCCCCGCACGTCCTCGCCCTTCATCCAGTCGGCAAACTTCATGGCGCCCCCACTTTGAATTTCACGATGGCATCCGATTCCAGCGCGGACCCGGCCGGCGGGCTCTGCTCCTGCACCCGCAGCACGGACTGGCCGACATTGCCCAGGCCCTCCAGCTCGGGCCTCCCGCCGGCCAGGATCACCCGGTGGATGGCGGATTTCAGGGTGAGCCCCTTCAGGTCCGGAACCTTGCCGACCTCCACGTGCATCACCGCCTCGTCGTTCTCGCTCACCGGCCAGTCCCGCAGGCCCAGCTTCAGGTCCGGCTCGGGATCGCTGTCCCGGGCCGAGAGCCGGTAGCGCATGACCGCGTCGCCGACCATCTTGAACAGGGGCGCGGCCACCTGGCCGCCTTCCAGATCCCCGGCCGGGTCGTCCAGCATGAACAGGATTCCGTACTGCGGCTTGGCCGCCGGAAAGAAGCCCATGAAGGAGGCGTAGTGCCGCTTGGGATCGTATTTCCCGTTGATCAGCTTGCGGGCGGTTCCGGTCTTGCCGAAGGCTTCCACGCCGCCGTCCAGCGCGGCCCGCCGGGCGGTGCCGTTGGTGATGACCCCCTTGAGGGCCTCGCGCATCATGGCCGAGGTCTCTTCGCTGATCACCTGCTCCTTGACCCTGGGCTTGAACTCCTGGAGGATCGCCCCCTGGTCGTTGAAGATCTTCTGCACGATGTAGGGCTGCATGAGCCGGCCGCCGTTGGCCAGGGCGCAGCCGGCCATGAGGATCTGCAGCGGCGAGACGGACAGGCCGTAGCCGTAGCACATGGTCTGCTGGGTGGTGTTGGACCAGCGGTCCGGGGCCAGCAGCCGGCCCGAGGTCTCGCCGGGGAAGTTGAGGCCGGTGGGTTCGCCGAAGCCGAATTTCCGCAAGTATTGGTAGTGCGCCGCCGGCTCGACCCGCAGGCCGATCTTGGCGGCGCCGATGTTGGAGCTCTTCCAGAGCACCTCTTCGAAGGTGAGCGCGCCGGTGTGGTGGTCGTCGGTGATCATGGCGCCGTTGTGCATCCAGCGGCCGCCTTCGCAGTTGATCACCTCGCCCAGGTGGACCTTGCGCTCCTCCAGGGCGATGGAGGCGGTGAAGATCTTCATCGTGGAGCCGGGCTCGTAGCTGTCCTCCACAGGGTGCACCTTGCGCGCGGCCTTCTGCCGCTCCTGGTCGTGCTTGTAATCTTCCTTGTCGCCGCTGCTCCATTCGGACTCGCTGCGGTTCATGAACTTCCTGGGCAGGATGTGGTTCGGGTCGAAGGTGGGCGTGCCGGCCATGGCCAGGATCTCGCCGGTGAAGGGATCCACCACCACGGCATAGGCGGTGGCGGGGTGGGTGCGCTTGACCCCCTCCTCCAGGGCGTCCTCGACGATGTGCTGGATGGTGGCGTCGAGGGTGAGCTGCAGGGTCGAGCCGTTCACCGGGATCTTGGAGAAGTTCTCCTGGAGGATCAGCAGGCGCCCCTTGGCGTCCCGCGGGGCGATGAGCTCGCCTTCCTTGCCGGCCAGCTGTTCGTCGAAGGTCTTCTCGATGCCCAGCTGGCCGATGCCGTCGATGTTGGTGAAGCCGACGATCTGGCAGGCCAGGCTGCCCCGGGGATACTGGCGCTTGCTCTCCGGCAGGAAATCCACCCCGTCCAGCTTGAGCGCGCGGATGGCGGCGGCCTTGGCCGGGGGCAGCTGGCGCTCCATCCAGACGAAGGGCTTCTTGCGCAGCAGCTTCTCCAGCACCGCCGGCCGGGGGATGTCCAGCAGCGGCGCCAGCTGGGACGCCACCTTCAGGGCGGATTCCCGGTCCGGATCGCCCCAGCTGCGCACCGAATCGCCCTTGCCGGCCCGGTAATCGGGATAGAACGCCGGGGGCGTGCAGAACAGGCTCTCCACCTTCAGGGAGATGGCCAGGGAGCCGCCCCTGCGGTCGCGCAGTTCGCCCCGGATCGGCTCGATGGGCACCACCACCGTGTGCTGGTGCTCCGCCCGGGAGCGGTAGCGGGCATGCTCGACCACCTGCAGCCAGAACAGGCGCAGCAGGATCATCAGCACCCAGAGCAGCATGCCGGCCAGGATCCAGGGCAGCCTCCCGGCCAGAAGATCCTGCGGTTCCGGCCTTCCCAGCAGGCGCCGGGGCGGATGCGGACTGCTTAGGATGCTGGTGAGCGCCACGGGATCTCCAGCTACCAGCTTAGCAGCCGTTGCGGGGCTTGCTCCGCTACGGCTGCTTATGCCCAGCCGAGAACCCCAAGCAATACGGATATCACGGTGTTAGCAGCCGTTGCGGGGCTTGCTCCGCTACGGCTGCTTATGCCCAGCCGAGAGCCCCAAGCAGTACGGATATCAAGGTATTAGCAGCCGTTGCGGAGCTGGCGGTCAGCCCAGGCTGAGTCTGGCCCCGGGCAGGGTGTCCTCCAGCCAGGTCTGGGCGTATGCCAGCATGCGGTCGTGCTGGAACTTGAACCAGCGCTCGCGCAGGGAGGGGAACTCGAACAGGGTGTCCTTGAAGCAGCGGAACGGCCTGGGCAGCCTCAAGGCGCGGGCCAGGGCCCGGCAGGCCTCGCCCTCCGGCAGGCCCTCCACGAAGTCCTCCATGATCTGGCAGGATTCGAAGGAATCCATGGCGGGAATCACCAGGAACCGGTCCGGTTCGTACAGGTCCTCATCCTCCATGTCCGCGACGTGGACCACCTCGCCGGATTCCAGGTCCAGAAGACGGGAGGCGTCGTCCAGGTGGTTTTCCAGGGCATCGATCAGATCGACGGCGTCGACGCGGAGGTGGTTGTAGGTATCCATGGAAGGCGCCCTCCGAAGCTGAGGCTAGCACCGGGCCAAGCCCGAGGCCAGCCCCCTCAATTCTCGTCGGAGACAGGCAGCTCGGCGGCCGGTGGGGGCGCAACCTCGGGCTGGGCGCCCTTCGGCTCGGTACCCATGATGTAGAATTCCTCCCGCCGTTTCGGATCGTTCTGATCCGCCAGGTTCCCGGTGGCCGGATTGATGGCGACGGCCACGACGGTGTCGGGCTTGGGGAAGTCCGCGACCGGTTTCCCGGCCAGGGCCTTGGTCATGAAGTGCTCCCAGATGGGGGCGGCCACGATCCCGCCGGTGAAGCCCCTCCCACCCGGCTGGGGCTTGTCGTGGCCGACCCAGACGCCGGTGATGAGCTGGGGCGTGAACCCGACGAACCAGGCGTCGCGGTAATCGTCGGTGGTGCCGGTCTTGCCGGCCGAAGGACGGCTCTGGCTGAACTTCTTGAGCGATTTCGCGGTGCCGTAGGTCATCACGTCCCGCATCATCTGGGTGGTGACGAACGCGGCCCCGGGGGTGAAGCCCGGCCTGACGGCCGCGGGCTGCTCGGTCCAGGTGCCGGTCTTGCGGTCATGGATCTTCAGGATGGTGCGCGCTTCGGCCCGCTCGCCGCCGCTGGCCAGGGGCGTGTAGGCCTCCACCAGGTCGTTCAGGGTCACCTCGTCGGTGCCCAAGGCCAGGGAAAGACCGCTCTGGGCGCGCAGCTGCAGGCCCAGCTTGCCGGCGAAATCGACGAAGTACGGAACGCCGATGCTTTCCAGCACTTTCACCGTGATGACGTTGTCCGAGTGGGCCAGGGCCTCCCTGAGGGAGATGTCGCCGAACTGCTCGCCGCCGTAGTTCTTGGGTTTCCAGACCTGGTTGTTGCCCCAGTGGTAGGCCACCGGCGCGTCGTTCCAGATGCTGCCCGCCGTGATGCCCTTTTCCAGGGCCGCCGCGTAGATCAGCGGCTTGATGGCCGAGCCCGGCTGGCGCTTGGAGACGAAGGCGCGGTTGATGGTGTTCTGGCCGCCGTCGACGCCGCCCACCGCCGCCAGCACGTCGCCGGTGGCAGGGTCCATGCAGATCAGGGCGCCCTGCAGATCGGGGGCGATCCGCCGGACTCCATCGCGCAGGGCCTGCTCGGCCTGCTTCTGCAGGGTCAGGTCGATGGCGGCGGTGACGTCCAGGCCGCCCTGCTCGACGACTTCGGGGCCATAACGCTCGATCAGCTTGTTGCGGATCTGGGCCAGGTAGTACGGGGCGATCCCCGGCCCCTGCACGACGCCCCGATGGGCCCGCAGCACCGCTCCCTGCTTGGCGGTGATGATCCTGAGGTCAACCATCCGCTTGAGCACCACGTCGGTCCGGCCCGCCACGTCGGCCGGCTTGCCGAGGGGGTTGTAGCGGCCCGGATTCTTGGGCACCCCGGCGAGCATGAGGCATTCGGCCTGGTTCAGCTCCTCGGGGCTCTTGTTGAAGTAGAGCCGGGTCGCCTGGGCGAGGCCCATGGCGCCGTTGCCGTAGTAGATTTCGTTGAAGTACATCTCCAGGATCTGCCGCTTGGTGTACTTCTTCTCGAACTCCATGGCTAGGCGGGCCTCCCTGACCTTCCGGTCGATGGAAACCTCGGCGCTCAGGAACTTGTTCTTGATCAGCTGCTGGGTGATGGTCGAGCCCCCTTCGGCCATCCGGCCCTTGACCATGTCCTTCAACGCGGCCCGGGCGATGCCGCGGAGATCGATGCCGCCGTGCTCATAGAAGCGCGCGTCCTCCACCGCCAGCAGCGCCTGCTGCAGGAAGCCGGGGATCCGGTCGATGGAGACCCAGTAGCGCTTCTGCGGCAGGATCCGGCCGACGAAGCGGCCCTCGTGGTCCAGCACCGTGATGGAACTGACGCCGGGCGGCTGGGTGGGGTAGCTGGCGATGTTCTCCTGGGCCGCCGCCGTGGCGGCCAGGCCCAGCGCCAGCGCGGCGCCCAGCAGGGCCGGACGCCCTGGTATTCCAACACGGAAACAGATTGGGTAGCTCAAGGCCGGTTCTACTCCTTCGGGGAAGCGGGGATGTCGCAGCTTCGTATCTATTCTATCCGCTCCCCGGGAAGGGGTTGCCTACCCTCGACGGCAGCGGGATTGGGCCCGGAGAAGTAGGCGGTCGCCGCATTCAGGTAGTGCGGCAGCCAGGGTTCCGGCATCCCGGCCTGGGCGCCGAGCCGATCCAGTTCGGCGTTCCGCTGGACATGCAGCCTGGTCTGGTCCCGGGTGGAGGAAGCGCAGGCCAGCAGGCCCATGAGCATGGCACCCAGCGCGAGCCGGGAAAATGGATTGATGGGCATCATGGACTCCCGGGCGGATGGCGCGAACCCGCGCTGCCGAGGAAGCAGGGAGCACGATTGATGCCATTAGATAACACCAAATTACCCAATGATTTGGATCCAAGGCTCGGCTTCGTGGGGTCAAAATGATCGACCGCTGCTACGGCCCTGCCCGGTCTCCTTCATTCTGAATGGGCCGGTTTGCCGGGGGCCGGCCGATTCAGCGTAAGTGCTTTTAATGATTCAAAATATGATCAATGGCCCGAAAGCTGCTTTGCCCCGTCCAGGCGCGGCAACCGTCGCGCAGCAACGAACCCATCCATCCAAAGGACCTTGCCATGACCCTCTCGCTCACGGGCCTGTTCATTCTCATCCTGATCGCCGCCATCTGCGGTTCCATCGGCAAGGCGATCGCCGGCGACGCCCGGGGCGGGTTGATCGTCTCGACCGCCCTCGGCTTCATCGGTGCCCTGGTCGGGCCGTGGATGGCCCGGGCGCTGAAGCTCCCGGAACCTTTCGTGGTCGTCATCGACCGGCACCCCTTCCCCATCCTGTGGTCCATCATCGGCGCCGCCCTGTTCGTGGCGCTCATCCACATCTTCTCCCGCCGGCGCTGGTAGTTGGGGTAAGGGCCGGAATAAGGACTGAATTTCCAGGATCAGAACCCCGACACCACCGGCGGCACCAGCTTGGCGAGCCTCTGGTCTTCCTTGGTGAACGCCCTGGGCACCAGATGGCTCTGCTTGCGCGGCATCAGCCCGGCCTTGTCGGCGTAGGCCTGGATCTCCTCGTCGCGCTGGAAGCGGGAGCGCTCCAGCAGCAGGGTGCGCCGGACCTCCTCCTCCTGGCGGATCTGGCCGCGGATCTCGCTCATCTCGTAGCTGAGCCGGGTGTGCTGGATCTTGAGGTAGGCCATGGACGCCATGGGCATGGCCAGGGCGAAGGCCAGCAGCAGCATCCGGAGCACTCCTTCACCCTCCACCTGGCGCTGGGGGTAGGACGCGGGTCGCTGGACGTAAAGTTTTGCGTTCATGGCGTGGTCCTGGAGGATTGGATGTCTTCAAGGCGTTCCCCGATACGTAACCGGGCGGAACGGGAGGGTGGGTTGGCGCCGGCCTCGGCCTCGCTGGCCTTCAGCCCGCCGGCATGGATCAGCCGGAGCTTCCTGGGCAGCGGCTCGGGGGCGCTGCGCCCGGGGCCGTCGTAGATGCCGGCGAGCCGGCGCAGGGTCTGTTTGGCGATGCGGTCTTCCAGGCTGTGGAAGGAGATGACGCCCAGGCGGCCTCCGGGTTTCAGGCTGAGCGCCGCCTGGGTGATGGCCCGGGCCAGCCGGTCCAGTTCGCCGTTCACGGCGATCCGGATGGCCTGGAAGGTGCGGGTGGCGGGGTCGATCTGCTTCTTGCGCCGGGCGATTTCCCGGGGCAGCACGGTATAGACCGCGGCGGCCAGGTCCAGGGTGGTGTTGAGCGTCCCGGCCTGCAGCGAACGCAGGATGGCCCGGGCGATGGGGCGCGAGGCCCGCTCTTCGCCGTAGCCGTAGAGCGCGTCGGCCAGGGTGGCGTCGGTCTGCTCCGACAGCCATTCCAGGGCGGTGACGCCGGCCTCCGGATCCATGCGCATGTCGAGGGGCCCTTCCGCCTGGAAACTGAAGCCGCGGTCCGGGTCCTTCAGCTGAAGGGAGGAAACGCCCAGGTCCATGAGCACCGCGTCCAGTCCGTCCGGAGCCTCGGTGCGCATCCAGCCCTGGAAGCCGGCGTCGTCCCAGATGTCTTCGTAGGTGCCGCCGAGGATGGCCAGGCGGGCGTCGTGGCCCAGGCGGGCCTCGGCCCGCGCCCGGGCCCGGGGGTCGCGGTCCACGCCGAGGTAGCGGGTGCCGGCGTCGCACCGGGCCAGGATGGCCTCGGCGTGGCCGCCCAGTCCCAGGGTCAGGTCCAGCACCCGCCCGGCCGCGGGCACGGGGAGGTTGTCCAGGACTTCCTGGAGCAGGACCGGAACATGGAGGGGGTCGGGGGTCGCCATGGTCAGATCCCCAGGTCCGCGAGCGCGGCCAGATCATCGGTGGTGAGGGGTTCGGCGCTCATCCGGCGCTCGAAGGAACCGCGGTTCCAGATGGCCAGGTGATCCATCTGGCCGAGGATGGCCAATTCACCGGTGAGCTGGGCGGCTTCGCGCAGGATCGGCGGGATCACGAACCGGCCCTGGGCGTCGGGCTCCACTTCGGAGCCGTAGTAGGCCGTCACTTCCAGGAAGCGCCGCTTGGCCGGGTTGGTGCCGGGCACCTGGGCCAGCCGGGCCTCGATGGCTTCCCAGACCGCCAGGGGGTAGAGCCGGGCGCCCTTGCCGTCCAGGGAGGTGAGGTAATGGCGCAGGCTCCCCCCGCCTTCGCTGGTGGCGAAAGCTTCGAGGTCGGCCTTGAAGGTGGTGGGCAGCTTCAACCGCCCTTTCTCGTCCACCGTGGCCGGTGCATTGCCGCGCAGTCGCAGCACCTGAACCGCCTTTCCAATGAGTCCCCGGTCTGGATGGGGTGTTGAGCCTATCTCCCACTAATTGCCACTTCAATCCATTTTGGTCCACTCAGTTCCACTCCCAAGTGTAGAAATGGTTTGTAACGCCACAAGCCGGAAGTTAGACGAATGTTTGGCTGTGGATTCTCACAGAATTTGAAAGATTTCTTATATTTATGAGGCTTTTCTCACAAAAGCGATCGAGATTCTCAGCGAAAATTTTGCGAGCAACCTTTACCTAGCCCAAATTTTTTTCTTCCGAGGGAGGGAAAGTCCCTCCAAAAAAACCGCCAACGATCTGGCAGACGGCCTATTCGGGTCCAAACGTTTGCGCTACGGAGAACCGTCACCCGGGACCCCCCGCGCGGACCCCTGCCAGCGCAATTACCGCACACGGCTCTTGTCCCGGATTCGCTCGGCGAACCGCTGCGCATGCCAAGGCACAGTCTGAGGGAGAAGGAAAGATGAGCCCGACAACCTGGAAACTTGCATTTGTCCTTAGCGGGCAGCCTAATCAATCTTTGAGAGGAATACGCCATGCCCCCATTCCGCAGTCTCGCAAGTTCGCCAATGGGATCGGACCAGGTCATCCCGACCTCGACCCCGGTCGATTTCACTACCCTCGATCTGCTGCCCTACGGTGTGGTCGTGGTTGATGCCAACGGCGTGATCTTGTTCTACAACCGCAGGGAGGAGCAGATCAGTGGCATGGCCAGGGACCATGTCCTGGGGCGCAACTTCTTCACCGAGGTGGCCCCCTGCACGGCGGTCCAGGCCTTCCAGGGGCGCTTCCGGAACATGATGGAACAAGGGATCGAGCGCGAGGAATTCCGCTTCGTGTTCCCCTTCGCCCAGGGGCCGCGGACGGTCCAAATCAGCCTGCAGCCCTTCACCAAGGACGGCGGGCACCTCTGCGTGATCTTTGTGGCGGACCTGACCGAGCGGGAGCTGATGCTGCAGAAGATCCTCCAGAACCAGCGCTTCAGCGAACTCGGATCAGTGGCGGCCATGGTCGCCCACAATTTCAACAACCTGTTGGCCGTTATCCAGATGAGTGCCGAAATGGCCGGTCAGGAAGCGGTGCCACCGGCCGCCCAGGTCCAGTTGAAGCGGGTGCAGAAGGCGGTCAACGACGGGGTTGCACTGGTCAACCGGTTTCGGGCCATCGCCCAGTCAGGCCAGACGCTGGTGTCCGAGGTGGTGGGGTTGGATGGGGCGGTGGCGAGCGCCGCTGATTTCGCCCGGCAGTACGCGGAAAAGATGCAGGCGCTGGACGGGCGGAAGGTGGAACTGCTGGTGCAAGATTCCGCCACCCCCCTGAAAATCCTGGGCGATGCCGCGGAAATCCGGGAATTGATTTTGAACCTGCTGCGCAATGCCATCGACGCCATCCCTGACAAGGGGGCGGTGTGCATCACCATCATGGCTGAAGGGAGCGTCGCGGTCCTTGACATCCTCGATAACGGCACCGGGATGACGCAGGAGGTCCAAGAACGAATCTTCACCCCAATGTTCACCACCAAGGGCGACCAGGGCACCGGGCTCGGCCTAGCCAGCGCCCACGCGGCAATCCGCCGCCACGGCGGCAGCATTTCCGTGCAATCGGCCCCCGGCCGGGGCAGCCGGTTCCGGATCGAATTTCCGCTAATCTAGGCCCTCACCACTACACCCCCATCCACGGGCCAGCCTTCGACACGTTCCCTGATCCTCAATGGCTAAGTCCGGCTCGAAGCTGGGTGGAGCGAAGCGATCCCATTTGCTGATGGGCCGAACCGGAGGAAGGCGGACACTTTGCGGCAATGGAAGGCCCTTCCCTGTTCGCGGCTGATGTCCTCTAGCCGTAGCCTCCGCCAACTGGTTAACACGGTCCATGATCTAGAGAAGCGCGGAGTCGCCTTCAAGGCCCTGACAAGTCAAAGGGCCTGTATCGATACCAGCACCCCTTCAGGGAAGTTAATCTTCGGTATTTTCGCCGCCCTGGCCGAATGTGAAAAAAGATCAAATTGTCGAAAGAACCAAAGTTGGCCTGGCGGCTGCCCGTGCAAGCAGTCGGACCGGCGGTGCCCACTT
>Ga0316230_1004353_pt1 | contig 10420 bp, 9 predicted proteins | sample TBH18025metaG_FD_206004 | JGI IMG/M metagenome (GOLD analysis project Ga0316230, IMG submission 206004) | Freshwater microbial communities from Trout Bog Lake, Wisconsin, USA - TBH18025 | ecosystem: Environmental > Aquatic > Freshwater > Lake > Hypolimnion/Profundal zone | place: USA: Wisconsin...
GAAATTAAAACAATTCCGGATTTCTTGCCATCTCAAGAAGTAATGGGCACTGACGGATTATCTGGGATTGCAGTGGATATCAATCAAAGCAAAATATGTTTAATAAAAAATTCAACAATGATCACCAAACGAGTTATCGGGTATCGTGATATTATTTCCGTTGAATTATTTGAAGATGGCGATTCAATTTCGAAAACTTCAAGAACATCACAAATCGGTGGAGCATTGGTCGGTGGAGTTTTGCTTGGAGGCGCTGGTGTTCTTTTGGGCGGATTAACTGGTAGCAAAAGAACATCGTCAAAAATAAAAACTATTGATCTTAGAATTCTGGTAAACGATCCAGTTGCTCCGCTTCATGATATCAAATTTTTGAATTTTGAATCCAAAAAAGATTCATTTTCGTACAAGAATGCTATAAATTCAGCCCGTCATTGGCATGGCGTTCTTGAAGTATTAATCAAACGTGCGGATTCTGAAGTATCAGTTAAGAATCCAGTCATGGCAAAGCAGGAAATCACCACTATTAAACCGAGTTCAATCGCTGATGAATTAAAGAAGCTTGGAGAACTGAAGGATTCTGGAATCCTTACGAGTGAGGAATTTCAAGTCCAAAAAAAGAAATTACTGAATATGGTCTAAATCTTTACGCGGTTTCAAACCAATTTTGCAGGATGTTCACCCTCTAAATTGTGCAATAGGTGGGCAACCAAAAGCAATGAAGTGCGCCGAAATCAGATCATTTTCCAATTCAAGCCGATGATGATCCAACCATTCCGGGTTAAGCGCCCAACTCACCAGGATCGAAGTAGGATCCCTGAACATGGAGAATTGTGCGTGCTCTGGTACCAATCCTTTGGATTGATGAGCTTTCAAGCGGTCCCTGACGATGCCCTGCCCAATGTAAATCAACCCGCCTGAGGTCGTGCGCCGAAGGCGGTACAACCCTGTCTGCATCCCGAGGGAAAGAATGAGTTGTTTGTTAGGCAAGACCCAAGGACTCCAGATAATCCCGCACCAAGCATCCCCCAGACAGTCCACATCCAGGACACCGCAGGGGATGATTCCAGGCGCATGGTATTCCCGTGGGTCCGAATCCGAATGTCCACCACGTTGTACCTTGCCCGCCCTCTGAAGTTTCACGTTGTTGTGGGATGAACGGGTGAACCCCGGTGGCATCCTTCCGAAGTTGATGGTCGGCGAGGATCCAAACTCTTGCCTGTGAAGGCTTATCTCAAGGGCTTCCCTGGTCTTCCTCTCGACCACCCCTACCTTTGGCATCGGCATCGTGCTGACCTCAAAGGGAACCCCGTACAGCCTCAGCAATGCCCACAGCCCCGGCGCTGCTACATGCGGATCGCAATATGGCATTACCGGGGCGTAGACGCCCTTGAGCATCGCCAAACGCTTTCTCAGGGTCATCGTGCCGGTCCCGGTCTGCCCAAGATAATCCAGTGATGCCCCGCCAATCCTCCTGATGCGGTAAAGACCGCCAATCGCGGGCAGAACATCTCCCCGCCAGGAGTTCAACAGAGGTATCCAGGGGGTCCATCTCGCATCGGGAAGCATTGTTAATAGCTTGACATGCGGTGGTCGGAAATGTGCGCCAACCAAGGTTCTTTCGGACGGGTGCCCTAGAATCGAATTCAACGGGAGCGAGGCGTTTTCACGGCAACCCGAATCTGCGGGTGGTCCTCTGGTGCGGCAATAGAAACCCCTTCCTCCAGACTCAGTTCGATAAAGCCGTGGATACCAGACCATTGGCAGTCGCCAGAGGCGTGGAGAGATACCTTGTGTTGTCCGCCAGAGAGCCATGTCCAAAGGTAGATGTCGTCCTTGTGGGGCAAAATAGTCCATACAGAAGAGGACACCCCATTTGGGGTTCCAACGGCAAACCTCAGAACGGACTGGTCTGGTGAGAGGAAAATCGGCATTGTTTATCAATGACTAGGGCGCACTTGCAGGTGGAATCAGGGATTCGCCCTGTAGCTGCCTCAACATGGAATCCATTTGGGTGGTCATTCGCATAAGCTGCTCGTCTGCCATGCGACTGAGTATTTCATCAGAATCACACTCTAGGTTCAATTCTCTCCTGATCGCATTCGAGACGCGAATCTGAAGGGGAAGCAATTCCTTTAACTCCTTCATCAAATCCATCGCATAGGTGATGTTGAGTGAATCCCTATGTGTAAATAGTCGATTTCGTTCCTCTGAAATGGTTTTTGCTTGTCCCTGGTTGAATTCAAACGCACTCTGTAGTACACGCATCTTATTAGGATCCGGAACTCCTGATTCGTTATTTGCTGACATCATTGCAAGAATTCTATCCACTTCTACCGTATAACGGTCAATATGGTGACTCCTAATCTTAATATCGTTCTGAATACTATGAATTGGTGACACCTTTCCCAACAACCGTAAAAGCAATGAACCATAGTTACTTACCAACTCGCTAACTAGAGAATAGGTCTTGGGGTCACATACAAGTTGAACTTTTGCTGCAGAAGCAAAAAAATCGCTCATACCTGCCGATTGGACAGGGTCTGTCAGATCGGCTTGCGGTAAACTAGACAAATACTGGACAGCTTTAGCTTGTTCTTCGGCAGCAGAAAGATATACTTCCTTTCTAAGCGCCGATTTCCGCTCTCTGTCCCTCTCGCGCGCATCATGCTCCAATTGCATTCGCGTACGTCTAGTACTCTTCCAATCCGAGATAAGGACACCGGTGACCGCCACTGTCGAGGCGAGAAAAGCGGACCAAATGACATCTGAAATGTTAAACCAAGAGTGATTCGCAGGTTGGGGCGGCAGGCATGAGATTTTCTCCTGTGCCATGAGGTTGAAGGTTGTCAACCAACATGCAAGGACACAAATCAGACGGGGGATGCGCATTCCAACGCTCCATGCAGGACAGAAAGAGTACCGATTTTAAAATATCTTATCCGCTCTCGGCACATCAGCGGGTGCTGCCTTCCTGGATTTGTCGACATCGGTTCGAAAGTCGAGCACCCCTCTTGGTTCTATCGGCGACCGGGCAGGGGATCGTAAAACCCCACCCCCCACCCAAGGGGGGATGCTTGGCAATGTAGTGCCTGTGACAAGATTTTGAGGCAAGAATCGGATAAAAGTTAATGCTGGTGCGGGTTTTGACGATATAATTGTTGCACCTCTATTGCACCTCGACTAGCAAATCAGAGGCGATTTCCCACCAAAAACCCTGCGGGGCGTTCAGATCTTAAATAATTGGGCGAGATAGATGAAACCCCCGTCAGCACTGTGCCTTCGGGGATTAATCTTGCTGCGATCTGGTGGTCCCGGCGCGACTTGAACGCGCGACCTTCCGCTTAGGAGGCGGATGCTCTATCCACTGAGCTACGGGACCAAGGCCTGCAGCGCCAGTGTAGCGTGGTTCCAAGGGCTTCCGGAAGCCCGCTGCCCTCGGGCGTGTTGGGGAAGGTTCATTACCTACCGGAAATCGGCCCACTCGGGCTCGTTGTTGAAGATCCAGTGGTAGTACTCGGTCCCCTGGAGGTCGCCGGCGGCAGCGGCGTCCACCACGACCTGGCACTTGGGGTGCAGTTGCAGGGCGGAAGCGGTGACCATGGAGGTGATCGGGCCCTCCACGGCCCGGGCCAGGATGGCGGCCTTTTCCGCTCCGGTGGCCAGCAGCAGGCAGCGGCGGGAATCCAGGATGGTGCCCACGCCCATGGTGATGGCCCGGGCCGGGACCTGGGCCGGGTCGCCGCCGAACATGGGGGCGTTCTGCTGGCGGGTGGCCGGGGTCAGGGCTTTTTCCCGGGTCCGGGACAGCAGGGCCGACAGGGGCTCGTTGAAGCCGATATGGCCGTCGCCGCCCAGGCCCAGCAGCTGCAGGTCGATGCCGCCGGCCTCCTGGATCATGGCCTCGTAGCGGACGCATTCGCCCCCCAGGTCGGCGGCGGTGCCGTTGGGCAGCTGGGTGCTGCCTTGGGCCAGGTTGACCTGGCGGAACAGGTGCTGGTCCATGTAGGTCCGGTAGGAACCCGGGTGCGCCGCCGGGATGCCGATGTACTCGTCGAGGTTGAAGGTGCGGCAGCGGGAGAAGTCCAGGCCGCGTTCCCGGTGCAGCGCCGCCAGGCAGGCGTAGACGCTCTCCATGGTGCGGCCGGTGGCGAGGCCCAGCACCAGGGCCGGGTTGGCCCGGAGCTCCTTCTCGATGATCCGGGCTGCGAGCAGTGCGGCCTGCTGAGGGTCGGATAGGATGATCACTTCCATGGCGCCCCCTTGGCGTGCGCAGGGCCCTGCTCCCAACAGCCTACCCTGGCCGGGGAGGAAGCGGGAAACCGCCGGTCAGCGGTCCGCCTGGTTCCAGTGCGGCGAATGGTCGTGCACCAGCGTGATCAGGGTCGTCAGGGCCGGAAACTGGTCGTCCTTCCGGTAGGCGAACAGCAGATCGAGGGTCGGCGGCGGATCCATATCGAGGGGCCGGGCCACCACGCCCTTGGGCACGATGCCTTCCACGTATTTGGAGAAGAAACAACAGCCGAGGCCCGATGCGACCGCGTTCATGGAGGTCATCAGGCTTTCGGAACAGATGCCCCGGGTGAACTTCACCCCGGCGCGGGCTTCGATCTCTTCGGTCGCCTGATGCACGGCCGGCGCCACCGCCGCGGAGATGCAGATCAACGGCAACCTGGCCAAGGCTTCCACCGAGACGCGCTCCTGGCGCGCCAGGGGCGAGCGCTCCGGCAGTACCGCGACCACCTCTTCGCGCATATAAACTTCATAGGCGATTTCGTCGTCTTCGATCGGCCCCCGGGTGAAGGCGGCCCGGATCTCGCGATTCAGCAGGGCCTGGATCGCCTCGGGCGCCGTCATCGTCCGAAGCAGCAGCTGGCTGTCGGGCGAGCGCAGCAGCAGCAGCGGCAGGATATGCGAGAACACCATGCCTTCAGGGCCCGGGATCATGCCCAGCACGATGGTGCCCACTTCACTCCGGGCCGTGTCGCGGGCCTGCTGCAGGGCCTTCTCCACGGCGGCCAGGATATCCTTGGTCGACGTCAGCAGGACCCGTCCGGTTTCGGTCAGCTTGAGCCGGTGCTTGTCGCGGTGGAACAGCGGCGCTCCCACCAGCCCTTCGAGCTGACGGATCTGCTGGCTGAGGGAGGGCTGCGCGGTATGCAGCTTCTCCGCGGCCCGAGTCACGTTCAACTCCTCGGCCACGGCGGCGAAGTAGCGTAAAAGTCTCAGTTCCATATGCTCACTTACCGGGAAGGCGGGGCGATGGGAGCCACGCCACCAAGCCTAACGCCAATAGAAGATATATTGGTAATCTTATGCCAAATGAATGACGAGAAAAAAAAGGATTCCGGCACCGAGCGCGCCGGAATCCCGAAAGCGCGGACGGTTCAGCTGATGTCGGCGTCCTTGTTGGTCTCCTTGGCGAAGGCCACCGCGACGACGGTGATGACCACCAGCAGGATCATGTAGTAGGCGATGTAGGTCGGGCCCTTGCCGGCCGCGACGCCCACGGCGAGCAGCCAGGTGGCGACCAGGGGAGACAGGCCGCCGGCGAAGATCGAGGCCAGCTGGTAGCCGAAGGAAGCGCCGCTGTAGCGCACCCGGGCCGAGAACATCTCGGACAGGAAGCTGGCCTGCGGCCCATACATGGCCGAATGGCCGAGGGTGACCGGGATGACGATGGCCAGGGCGATCATTGTGGGATCCTTGGTGCCCAGCATCCAGAAGAACGGAAAGGCCAGGACGCCGCAGGCGATGGCGCCATACATGTAGACCGGACGGCGGCCGACCTTGTCGGACAGGGCGCCCCAGCCGGCGCAGGTGAAGATGCCGATGAAGGCGGCCCAGAGCAGGCCGTTGAGGCCCACGACGCGGGGCACCTTGAGGTAGGTGGAGATGTAGGTCAGGGAGAACACGGTGAAGACGTAGAACAGGCCGTTCTCAGCGAACCGGGCGCCCATGGCGATGAAGATGTTCTTGGGGTGCTTGGTGAGCGCCTCGATGATGGGCATCTTGGCTTCCTTTTGCTGCACCTTCATCTTCAGGAAGACCGGGGACTCGGCGATGGTCATCCGGATCCAGATGCCCACGGCGACGAGGATGAAGCTGAGCAGGAAGGGCACGCGCCAGCCCCAGGACAGGAAGGCGGAATCGGGCATCTTGGAGACGGCCCGGAACACGATGGTGGAGAGCAGCAGGCCGACGAAGGCGCCCAGCTGCGGCCAGGAGCCGTAGAAGCCGCGCCGGTTGGCGGGAGCGTGCTCCACCGCCATCAGCACCGCGCCGCCCCACTCGCCGCCCAGGCCGAAGCCTTGGCACAAGCGCAAGGTGACCAGGAGGATGGGCGCCCAGATGCCGATCTGGCCGTAGGTCGGCAGCAGGCCGATGCAGGCCGTGGCCAGGCCCATGATCATCAGGGTCAGGTAGAGCATCTTCTTGCGGCCGATCTTGTCGCCGTAGTGGCCGAACACGATGCCGCCCACGGGACGGGCGATGAAGCCCAGGGAGAAGGTGGCGAACGCCAAGAGCGTGCCGACGATGGGGTCGTAGCTCGGGAAGAACAGCTTGTTGAACACCAGCGCGGCGGCCGTGCCGTAGAGGAAGTAGTCGTACCACTCGATGGAGGTGCCGATCAGGCTGGCGAACGCCACCTTGACGATCTGGCTGTACTCCTGGGACGGCACGTCGGGCTGCTCGGGCGGCGTGTTGGGACGGATGGCCTGCGGGGCCGCAGGGGCTTCGGCGAGAACCACGGTGATCTCCTGGTTGTTGGGTTGGGTTTGGGAAATGGGGGGATGGCTATACGAGGGCGAGTTCGGGTTCCGGGACGGCCCGCTGCCGCTTGGCTTCGACGATCTGGCGCAGGCCGCCCCACTTGGCGTGGAAGATCTCGGCGGGCATCAGCTTGAGGTCCTTGGCGATGACTGGCTTGAACTCCATCTGGGCGAGGATGTCCCGCTCCAGGTCCATGCCCGGGGCGATCTCGGTGAGGGTCAGGACGCCCTCGCGCAGCTCGAACACGCAGCGCTCGGTGATGTAGAGCACCGGCTGGCGGGTCTGGGTGGCGTAGGCGCCGCTGAAGGTCACCTGCTCCACCATCTTCACGTACTTCTTGCCCTTGCCTTCCTGGGTGATGACCAGCCTGCCGTCCGCGACCAGGACCTTCAGGCCGCCGGCGGTGAACGTGCCGCAATAGACCACCTTCTTGGCGTTCTGGGTGATGTTGATGAACCCGCCGCAGCCCACGCAGCGCCCCTTGAACTTGCTGACGTTGACGTTGCCGTGCTGGTCCACTTCGGCCGCACCCAGGAACGCCTGGTCCAGCCCGCCGCCGTCATACCAGTCGAACTGCGCCTGCTGTTCCACGAAGGCCTGGGCGTTGAAGGACATGCCGAAGTTCTCGCCGCCGGCCGGCACGCCGCCGATGGCGCCCAGCTCGGTGGTCAGGGTCAGCAGGTCGGCGGCGCCTTCCATGGAGGCCACGATGGCCACCCCGTCCGGGATGCCGATGCCCAGGTTGACGATGGATCCCGGGGTCAGCTCCATGGCGGCGCGCCGGCAGATGACCAGGCGCTCGTCCAGGGGCCATTCCGGGATGGAGCTGAGCGGCACCTTCAGGTTGCCGGCGAAGGCCGGGTTGAAGTAGGTCCCGGCCGACTGCCAGTGGTTCTCCGGCTTGGCCACCAGCACGTAGTCCACCAGCACGCCCGGCACCCGGACCTGCTTGGGGTGCAGGGTGCCCCGCTTGGCCAGGTTCTGCACCTGGGCGATGACGATCCCGCCGCTGTTCCTGGCCGCCTGCGCCAGCGGCAGGCATTCCAGCAGGGCGCCCTCGTTCTCCACCGTCAGGTTGCCGTCCTCGTCGGCGGTGGTGCCGCGGATGATGGCCACGTCCACCGGGAAGGCGGGGTACATCATCCACTCCTCGCCGTTCAGCTCGATCACCCGGACCAGATCCTTGGTGGTGGCCTTGTTCATCTTGCCGCCCTCGAGCCGGGGATCGACGAAGGTGCCCAGGCCGATCTTGGTGATCACCCCCGGACGGTGCGCGGCGATCTCGCGCCAGAGCTGGGCGATCACGCCCTGGGGCAGGCAGTAGCCTTCGATGGCCCCCTCGATGACCATCTTGGCGAAGTCGGCCGCCAGGCCGGTGTGCCCGCCGATCCAGCGCCGCACCATGCCCTGGTGGGCGAAGTGCTGGGTCCCCCGGTCCTTCCAGTTGCCGATCCCGGAGGCGTGGACCAGGGTCAGCTGGGCGGGATGGCTGGTCTCCAGGAAGCTCTTCTCCATGGCCATGGCCACCTCTTCGGGCCAGCCCGCCAGGGCGAGAGCGCTGGCCCCCACGGTGGCGCCGTCCTTGATGAGCGCTGCGATGTCTTCCGGCCGGATGATCTTGGTCATGACCTTGCTCCTAGAGAGAGTTCGGATTCGTTGAGACAGGCCTGCGCCACCGGTCCCCGGCCGATGGTTCGGCGGCGAAGGACCCTATTCGAGGCCAAAGTCGGTTCTGTGCGAAGAACTGTGCGGTTGGCCTCAGCGTAGGGCTGGATTTAAGAGGTACTCATCGGAAACCAGGTACATGCGAACACTGGCCCAACTGAGACCACCGACCGGCGCTGTCACCATATGCAAGGTACTTCGTGTCCCTTACCCACAGAAAGACTTATTTCCATCGAGGTCAGACGACCCGCGTCTGAGATCCCGCAGGTTTGAATTCATAGCCAATACATATCAATTCAGGCCGCCGCGCTCCACCCCTTCCGGGGACTGGAGAACGGCGGCGCGGCCAGCGGTCAGAGGCGTTTCAGCGGGGATCGGAGGGATCCAGGGTTTTGCCCCGCTGCCGTTTGCTCATCCGGTGGTCCAGATACCAGATGGCTCCGCCCTGGTCTCCCACGGCCCGCAGATGGTCCAGGATCGCGGTGATGATCGATTCCTCGGCCACCTGCTCGGTCACATACCAGTGCAGGGTGATCTCGCTGGCGTAATCCTTTTCGTTGCGGGCGGTTTCGAACAGGCTGTGGATGGAGGCGGTGTTGTCCTTTTCGTGGGTCAGGGCCAGCTCGAACAGCTGGATCACGCCGTCGTACTGGGACGGCGGGGCGGCGATGGGCTTGAGCTCCAGCGTGCCGCAGCGTTCCAGGACGAAATCGAGCAGTTTCATGGCATGGGCGCTCTCCTCTTCGGCCTGGACGCGCAGCCAGTGGGCGAAGCCCTTGTATTTCCGGGCGTCGAGATGGGCGCTCATGGCCAGGTAGAGCTGGGAGGAATATTGTTCTTTGTTGATCTGGGTGTTGAGGGCGTTCTGCATGGTGCTGCTGAGCATGGGCGGTCTCCGCAGGGGCCGGGGATGGAAGGCCGGCTCCAGAAGGTAAGAATGTCCTGACGCCCCGCTCCGTTCCCGAAGCTGTCTGCACCCGCCTAATCCTCCAGGATCGGCTTGCCCTGCTCAAGCCGGGCGGCCCACTGCTTGCCGGTATCCGGGTTGCGGGCCACCAGCCGGGTGAAGCCCAGGGCCTTCACCGCCTGGAAGAGGTCCGCGTAATCGCCCTTCCCGGTGAGGACGGGCTTGGCGTGCCTCGGCTTTTCCAACCCCTTGACCAGGACCACCGCGGTCGAACCGCCGCCCTCCAGGGCCACCCGCAGGGTCTTGCCGGACATCTCCATGCGCTGGTTGGTGACCTTCACCCAATCCTGCCGCGCGCCGTTCCGGTCCAGGACGGCGCTGTGGTCGTCCATCTGCAGCGGCACGAAGGGGTCCTGGGCCCCGGCGCCGGCGGCGAGAAGCAGGCAGAGCACACCGGCGCGGACCATGGTTCGACCTCCAAGGCAATGATCCTAACCGGATCCCGGGTGCTTCAGCCAGCCATCATCCGGCGAACGCCGCCCGCCGCACTTCCAGCCGGGCCGCCTTCCACTCGACCCAGGCCAGCTTGAATTCCCGCTTGCGCTGGCCCATGGCCTCCTGCCATTCGGCCTTGCGCTGGGCCCAGGCCTCCAGCCGGTGCGCCTTGCGCTCGGCCTTGCGGCGGTCCCAGGCCTCCCGGTGCTCCTGCAGGGCCTGCAGGGCCAGATCCAGGCGCTGCCGGGCGCGCACCACCCGGGTGTTCAGGGCTTCGGCGGCCAGCGGCGGGGCCTTGGCCAGGCGCGCCAGCAGGGCCTTTTCTTCCATCTGGATCCGGGCCCGCCGGATCACCGGGTCGGGCACGGACCGCAACCCGCTGGCCAGGCCGGTCCAGGCCATGCCCTTGATCGCCCACTTGGCCGGGTCCCACTGGTACCACTTGACACCGTTGCGGTAGTCCCACTGCCACATGTGGTGGTAGTTGTGGAAACCCTCCCCGTAGGTGAGGGGGGCCAGGAACGCGTTGTCCCGGGCGGAGTTGGCGTCGGTGTAGGGCTGGGTGCCGTAGAAATGGGCCGC
>Ga0316230_1004354_pt1 | contig 10414 bp, 9 predicted proteins | sample TBH18025metaG_FD_206004 | JGI IMG/M metagenome (GOLD analysis project Ga0316230, IMG submission 206004) | Freshwater microbial communities from Trout Bog Lake, Wisconsin, USA - TBH18025 | ecosystem: Environmental > Aquatic > Freshwater > Lake > Hypolimnion/Profundal zone | place: USA: Wisconsin...
CAATTTTCCATGGACAGTCAGCTTTGACAAGGATGGGAGAGCGATCAACTCCGGATACGCCCGCAAGACTGTTCTTCCAGAATTCGTCGACGCCGATGCCTATAGGACTGATTACGCCAATGCCGGTAATTACCACCCGCCGGCTATGTTTGGAACGCATATACCAATTCGTTGGTGGGGAACAATGATTTCAGATTCTAAGTTCCTCCTTGAGAACTCAGTCTATAACTAACCAATTCTCCACTAATTGTGAGTGTACAAAAATGGACAGGAATGTAAATACTTAAATGCCGACTACTTGACGGGTCAATCCAGTGGTAAATGAACTTGGAAAGCCGCTCCCAAACCTTCGACGCTGGAGACGGTGATGTAGCCGTTGTGATCGCGGATGATTTTTTGCGAGATGGACAATCCCAAGCCAGTACCATCGTGCTTGGTCGTGAAGAATGGATCAAACAACCGCCCACGCACTGCGGTTGGGATACCGGGACCGCTGTCGGAAATCTCAATGACGCCAAAACGCTGGTTTGGTAGTTCGGATTTACCTTCGGTTTGATGGGTGCCGGTGGTAAAGCGGATTTCACCGCCATCTGGCAACGCGTCAATTGCATTATTGATAATGTTAAGCAGGACTTGGAGGATCTGTTGTTTATCGACGCACAATGTCAGCGGGTCAGATGAGAGCTTGGCCACTTGGATTTTTTTGCTGCGCAGCCGGGACTGAGTTAATATCAAAGCCTCGTCAATTAATTCCGAGGCACTGTAATTACCGATATTCACAGTACCGGGTCGTGCGAATGACAGCATGCTTTGAATTACTCGAGTGATGCGATCCACGTCTTGAACCACAATTTTGCTAAATTCATTGGTGAAGTCCGGGTCATTGATTCTGGTCGGCAGCAACTGGGCAAAGGTCCGGATGGACGATAACGGATTGCGGACTTCGTGGGCGATGCCGGCCGACAGCGTGCCGAGCATGATCAATTTGTTGTGGTGAATCGCTTGTTCTTCAATGTGCCGGTACTTGACAGCCAGAGCCACCTCATCTGCCAAATTGGCCAGCAACTGGAGATCGCTTGCGTAAAACATCTCCTTGCTCAATTTCTCACCGAGACACATAACGCCCATCAATTTTCCATCCAGAATCATCGGCAGGCACGCCGCCGCTCCTAAACGATTTAACTCCGCTGTCAGCTCCTGCAACATTTCATTGTCCACCAGTCGACCCAACTCATCCCGTACCAAGGCGTCTTTTTTCTGCCGGATGTAACGGATAACATGCGATTGGTCGCCCAGGGAAAAGTCTTCCGTCGGTTCTGTCTCCTTCAATCCACTCGCAGTCTCCATCTGAAAGGAGCCAGACAGGGGATTCTCGACTAGAAACAGCACGCGTGACAACTGCATGTGCGTCTTGACATTGCGCGCAACTATATCCAACACCTGCTCGACAGTGGGAATCAAACTCAACTCCCGGGACATACCGGTTAATTTCTCCAGGTAATCCGCCCGCCTTTCCAGCAGCCGGTCATGCATCGCCTGCTCCGCCCGCGGCAACCACTGCGGTAACACCATCGACAACACGATTCCCATGAATGCCATCAGCGCCACCGTCAGCATTGCCTGCTGCGGCGTCATAAACTGGGGCGCCACATACGTGATGGACCACACAAAGAACAGGCTCACACCAGCCACCAATACTAGCGTCAACCCATACAACAATACCCGGGCCAAAACGACGTTGTGGTCTGCGAGCCGCGCCGTGCCCATCACGTACGCCAATAGAACCAGATTCACCGGTAACAGGAAAAAACCGAACGGAGCAATGTTCACTCCGTATTCCAGCGGCAAGATGAACACGACAAACCACGCCACGATATAGTAGATGAGTTGAGTTCGCCGGTAGCCAATGGCGCGTCGTGCTTCCAACGTCATCACCAATACCCCGAACGCCTGCCATAAAAGTAAGTGCCCCCCCAAGATTGGATACCAGAGACGGCTGTAGCGAACATAGTGATCCATAAACGGCGCGTGCGTCAACCCCACCAGCATGGAGCCGTCCCACAATGGAACCACCAGTCCCAATCCCATTGCATACCCGATAGCAATCCACAACCGGTACCGCTCTTGCACGCCCGACAACGCACACGCCGTGTGAAACCACAGAGAGTGCAGCATGATTGACGCCGTCAATGTCCACATCGCCCAATGCATGGCCGCGGCATCGGGCCAAGGCCGGTAGTACTGGGCAAACCCAATCAACCACCCCATCAACCCCATCATCGCCGCGCACAACAGCACACCGGCGCCCTGATACCTGTTCCGCCAAAATACCGCCAGGGCCACCGGCATGCACATCACCGCGCTCAGCAAAATCAGATAATAAAACAGTTGCGTCATGGTGCGTGCTTGCAGCACGAGGCGCGCTTCGGCACCAGTGCCCCCACTTCACGTTGGTATTGCCGGTATGGTTCGCCAAATTTTTCAGCCAACGCCACTTCTTCCTGTTTCATGCGGATCACCAACAGCGGCACATATGTTGCCGCCGCAAATGTCAGCGCCCACCACGCGTTCACTGCCAGCGGCACCACCAACACCTCCAGCACAATCGCCGCGTACGCCGGATGCCGCACAAACCGGTATGGCCCTTCCCTCACAAACTGATGCTTCTCCCGTATCTCCACCACCAAACTCCAAAACTTCCCCAACGCCCGAATCGCCATGTTCCGCAACACTAGCGACCCCACGTACAACACCACCCCCGCAATGCTCACCGGCCAGATCAACGTCTTGCGTACCCACACATACTCCGCCAGCGCCCCGCCGAAAATCAACACGTGTAAAATCGCAAACGCATAAAACGACCAAAGCATCTGCTGCTGCCCTTTCTCTTTGGGCCTCCGCGAAAACGTTTCAAGAATGCGCTGGAAAGACGCGAACAATATAAAAACAACGACAAATAATTTCATAAATGAAATACCCCCTCGTCAAAACGGCAATTATGCTAACGCAGTTTCACCTTGCGTCAAAGAGCAAAATCCTTGTAATTGCTCTACAGACTTGCCCATGAACCGCACCGAATCCCAAAAACAAATCACCGCCCTCCGCAATCAAATCCGCCGGCATGACCACCGCTAATACACTATCATCCGGTTTCACGTGGAGATTATTCAGCAACCATAACGACTAGTGCTACTCCCTTCCATCAAAACCGGTCAACCCCAAAATCTACCAGCGCGATGTTGCCAAGCCGTTGTACCGCAGTTATTCTCATCGCTAAGTAGTCCATGAATCGTCCTAAAGCCTAGAATCAATGCATTGAGCTACATATGAACCGATTTTTTCAATGGTTGCCTGCGCTGATGTGGGCCGCCGGCATTTTTTACTTCTCTTCCCAAGCTCATGCCCCCCACGTCAGTGGTAAACCCGGCGTCCAACATGTTGTCCAAAAATTTGGTCATGCCATTGAGTATGGTATTCTCGCTATCTTTATCTTTCGTCCGCTTTGGCGTGCCCACCGGCTCCCACTCCGTCGGGCACTCTTTTTTGCTGTCCTTCTCAGCGGCGCCTACGCTGTTTCCGATGAATGGCACCAATCATTTGTTCCCGGTCGGTCCGCTTTGTTTTCCGACTTTGCCATTGACACGACCGGGGCTACTATTGCCATGCTTAGCTTTTATATTCATGAATCAAGCCGCCGCCAAAAAACAAATCGCTGATCTCCGCGATCAAATCCGCCGGCATGACCGCCTCTACTACATCGAGGCGCGTCCAGAAATTTCCGACTACGACTACGACCAGCTTTTTACCGAATTGAAACAACTCGAAGAGCGATTTCCAGACCTCGTCACGCCCGACTCCCCCACCCAACGCGTCGGCGGTGCACCGCTAAAAGAATTCCAAAGCGTCCGGCACGCTGTCCCGATGCTTTCTCTCGAAAAATCTGACACACTCGACGGCCTCCGCAAATTTGACGCCGACATTAAAAAACAATTACCTGGCGAGCTCATTGAGTACGTGCTCGAACCCAAAATTGACGGCGTTTCCATTACCTGCCAGTACGAAGCTGGTCTCCTCGTCCAAGCCGCTACGCGCGGCGACGGCCAAACCGGTGACGACATCACCGCCAATGTCAAAACCATCAAAGCGATTCCGCTTCAGCTTGCGAAGCCAGTCACGCTAGAAGTTCGCGGTGAGGCTTACATCCCGGTCGACGCATTTGAAAAACTCAACGACAAACTCCAGCACGCCGGCGAAAAAACTTTCCCCAACTCGCGCAACGCCACCGCCGGCACCCTCAAACAACTCAATGCTCGCATCGTCGCCACCCGGCCATTGAGCGCTGTTTTTTATGCAGTTACCGGTGACGAATTCGCATCTCACGCCGAAGCACTGGAGACACTGAACAAGCTCGGTTTGCCCACGGCGCACTTCTGGTGGAAATGCCGGGACATGGACGAAGTTCTCGCCCGGTACGACAAAGACATCATCGCCGGTAACGACGAAACCAAAGACCTCCGCACTAAAGTCCCGTACGAACTCGACGGCATCGTCATCAAAGTCAATTCGCTCGACCAGCGGGCCAAAATTCCGGCCAAAGCCCGCGCGCCCGGTTACGCCATTGTCTTTAAGCCGGAACACTGGATCAAACCGGCCGAAACCAAACTCCTAAATATCACCGTCCAGGTTGGGCGCACCGGCGTCCTTACTCCCGTTGCCGAGTTGGAGCCGGTCTTTGTTCAAGGCTCGACCGTTTCCCGTGCCACGCTTCACAACGAAGAAGAAATCAAACGCAAAGATATCCGCATCGGCGACACCGTCATCATCCGCAAAGCCGGCATGGTGATCCCAGAAGTTGTCGAAGTCGTCACCGGCAAACGCACCGGAAAAGAAAAAGTTTTCAAGATGCCGGATAAATGCCCGGCCTGCGGCGGCCCGGTACAACGCGATCCTGAATTTGTCGCGTGGCGCTGTGAAAACATCGCCTGCCCTGCTCAACTCAAGCGCACGCTCCAGCACTTCGCTATGCGCGGCGCGATGGATATCGAAGGTCTCGGCGAAGTCCTCGTGGATCAACTTGTTGAGAAAAAAGTCGTGCGTGATGTGGCCGATTTATACGCTTTGACGATTGATCAACTGGCCGTCTTAGAACGCATGGCAGAAAAATCCGCCGCCAACGTCGTTATCGCCATTGCCGCCAGCAAAAACCGGGAACTCTGGCGATTGCTGCACGGTCTCGGCATCACGCATGTCGGTGAAGAAGCCGCCCGGAAATTAGCCGGCTATTTCGGCGGCCTCGACAAACTTACCGGCGCGACAGTCGAAGAACTTCAGCAATGCGACGACATCGGACCGGTCATGGCCGAAAGCATTCGCGATTTTTTTCAGAACCCACGGAACCGGGAAGTGCTCGACAAATTGAAAGCTGCCGGAGTGACACCGAAAGCGGCCAGCCAAAAACCAAAAGCCGGAGGTCCATTCGCCGGTAAGACCGTAGTCGTGACCGGTACATTGGTGAAATTCTCTCGCGACTCCGCCAAGGCTGCACTCCGTCAAGCCGGCGCGAACATTTCAGATTCGGTAAGCAAAAAAACCGATTTTCTTATCGTCGGCGACGATGCCGGCAGCAAACTTGAAAAAGCCCAAAAGCTCGGCGTGAAAACGCTGACCGAAGTAAAATTTCAGGAGATGTTGAAATGAGTGATTGGCGATTGACTCCGCAGAACACAGCGCTGGTCGTCGTGGATGTGCAGGAACGGTTGATGGCGGTGATGCAACGCCGGGAAGAAACCATTGCCGGCATCGTGAAGCTCATCAGCGCGGCACGGGTGATGCAGATACCGGTGGTACTGGCGGCGCAATACGTCAAGGGACTTGGACCGGTCTGCCAGGAAATTCTTGCGGCCGTACCGGGTGTCACGCCTTTGGAAAAATTGACGTTCTCGTGTGGTGATGCGCCGGAGTTGGTTCAGGCGGTAAAGGCGTTGCGCCGGCAACGATTGATTATCTGCGGCGTCGAGGCGCACGTGTGCGTCCAGCAAACGGTGATTGATTTTATGAAGGATTATTTTGTGTACGCGCCGGCGGATGCAATTTGCTCGCGTAAAGACCTTGACCGGGAGGTGGCGCTGCAACGAATGCACGATTGCGGCGCGGTGATTACGACGGCGGAGAGCGCGATCTTTGAGTTGCTTCGCGAAGCCGGCACCGAGCAGTTCAAGGCTTGCCGGCCGTTAGTCAAGTAGTCGTTAGTGGCAACAAGCGCACCCGCCACGATGTCTGGCGCGGGCCGGTGCGGGACAGCTACCGGTATCGCACGGCATCGGCCCACTGTTGCCGGTGGCAACGGCGGAGGCAAAGACGGAAAGTTTCTTTACTAGTTTCTTCGTGCCGCAATGCGGACAGGCAGCCTGGCCTTCCCACTTGGCGGAACGGACAAGCTGTTCGAAATCTTTCACGCACTTGGGACAATGAAATTCATAGAGTGGCATGGCGTAATCTTACCGGGTTTTTACGGGCTGTCCAGTAACTCTTGTGTGGCTTTATTTGGTTGAACGACCGGCGCGACGACTTGTCGGAATTCTGACTTTGTAATTTGCTTATGTACCGGCAAGCCCATTACGTAGGCCACATACCGGAGGCTGATCACTACACGTTTGTTGATGAACTGTGTACCGAGACGGCCGGTAAGCCGCTGGGGAATCGTCGGTTCATCGGAATCTTCATATACAACATCAATATTGCTGGCTATGACGGTGATTCCTAACTTGTGTGCCGTTTGGATGATGTCGGTTTTAACCGACTCTTTTGTGGTCTCGTCAACGAAATCGAGTGTGCGCTGGACGAACGTTTCCAAGTCACCCTTGGCCCGGTACATTGTGCCGACTTGCGCGAGACCATAAACCGCCAATAGCAGTAGCACCACAATCACGATTGTGCTTCTCATGAGTTGGCGCCTTGCAAGACTGTTTGCGAAGTACGGAAGTGCATCTTTGCCACTTGTGCCAATGTTTCCGCACCATGCTTCTTCACCAACTCAATCCCGGCGGTAATTACCGCTTGCGATGCGCCTTTTGGTAACGCTATGCCAATCTCCTTGCCGAGCAGTCGTAACCGACACACGAACTCATCGCGCGCCAAAATCGAAGCCGCCGCCACAGCCAAATCGCTTTCCGCTTTGTGGCGTTGGATCAGTTCAATTTTCTTACCGCGTTCCATCAACGCACGCTGGATGATCGCCTTGTTGCCGAATTGGTCGGAGATCGCTTTCGGCGCGTCTGGCACTTTTGCTAACATATTTTCGATTACGCGCGCGTGGCCCCAACCGAGCAGATTATTTACATTGCCCATTTTGGCCTGCAACCGGTTGTATGCTTCGTTGCCAATGGTTAGAACATCCCATTTTGTCGCGGCGCGAATTTCCTTGGCCAGTTCACCGATTCGCTTGTCACTAGTGATTTGCTTGCTATCTTTGACACCAATCTCATGCATCGCCATCGCCGTACCGGCATTGAGGTAAACGCCGGCGACCACCAATGGCCCAAAAAAATCGCCCTTGCCGGACTCATCCACGCCAATCCGTGCGACGGTCATTTCCGGATTGAGAATATGCTCGTAGCCGAGTCGTGCCTCACCGAGTAAGATCGGCTCCAAATAAAACTGGATGAAATCAGTTGTGCCTTTGCCTTGAATCACCAGTTTGCCGGATTTGTAGAACGCGAGGCTAATTTTTTCGCCACGGTGTTCTGCGCCAAAATGCGCATACGGTACATCGCGGAACATGAATCCACGCTGTTCCAAGTCAGTCTTAAATTGAGTGGCTTTGTCAGCAGCCAGCAGGCATGTGTAGGATGTGCGGTCAGCCATTCCAAGACGATTCCACATTCTGCTACTGCCGGTCAACGTGAAAACGTGTCCACCCGAACTCAGCGCAACAACAGGACTGGCACGTCGGTGGTGCGGAGGAGGTGCACAAAGATGTCGTTGAAAAGCCGGTTGGAAAATTTAGCGCGTGTGCGCGGCGACATCAAAATCATGTCCACCTTGGTATCGGCAATGAATTTGGTGAGGTTCTCAGTGCGATTTTTCGGTTCTTTGAACATCAACACGTTAGCGTTAGAGCCGTGTTGCTGGTAGAGATTGCGGAGTGTAGCTTGCTCAGTGGGCTTTTCAAGGTCACCCAACGGAAAGATGTGGAGCATGGCGTTGAACCGTTGCACCCACGGCATGACCTTGGCAAGCGGCACGCTGCCGCCGGGTGTAAGTTCCGTCAATAATAAAAGATGCCGGAACCGTGGGCGTTGCCAGTTTGCCTCATGGATAGCGCGAGCCCGCGTGCAGAGAACGGAACAAGGCGCATTCTCAATGATGGTCTCAACCGTCTTACCGGCTGACCACCAGGCAAAGTTAGCGCCGGGGCGGATGACTGACATGCAAATAAGGTCAACATCCTTTGCCTTGGCGACGCCGAGGATTACCTTGGCGGTGTCATCGTTGTAAATATAGAGCTTGGATGATGGAACCGAGGCTTTCAATGGTGGGGTGAACCAGCCTTCCCTGTCTTTGGCAAAGAAATCGTTTAGTGTAGGAAAATCTTCGAGGCGCTCCGGCTTGTTGACAGCATCTGGATCCATGACGTGCAGCAAATAGAGTTTCTCCGGAAATGCCTGCGCAATGGTGAGTGCCAACGGAAATACCGAGTTGGATTCACACGACAAATTAGTTGGAACTAAAATCCGGCCTTGCATTATTGGCGCTAATCTATTGATGCCTGCATGGATTGCAAGTGCAGACGTGGTAATTATTCAAAGGCAAGCGCTCATGCCTAACCTTCTACATCTCCTACAATTTCCTCGACGATGTCTTCGATGGTGATGATGCCGATAGCGCGACCGTCTGGGTTAACGACGATGCACATCGGATTTCGGCTAGCGCGTAATATTGGCAGGACCCGGTTGATTCGGTCAGTCGAAAGTACGCACTGTGGTTTCTGCATCAAATTTTGCGCAGTTTGACCGGTTACGACGTTAAACAAAACTTCGTAAACATTGACAACGCCAAGGATTCGGTCGCCATCGCGTACCGGCAAACGCGCGTAGCCGGTGCGCTGCGAAACGTCAAACAAATCTGCAATGCCGGTCGTAGTCGCGACTGTGATTGTCCGCGCCAGCGGTACCATGATTTCGTGGACGGTCTTGTAGGGGAAATCAAATACGCCGTGAATCATCCGGCGTTCCTCGGCGGTCAGCGCGCCGCCGGCTTCGCCTTCTTTGGCGAGGTGTTTCAATTCTTCCCGGGTAACGAAAAAGCTGGCCGGTTTCTCGCCGTTGTGGCCGCTGAAGTAAGCGATTAGGTGCATCAACACGCCCAGCAACCACACCAACGGCGCGAGCAGCCAAGCAGTAGCCGTGAGCGCATCGGCAAACGTAAAACACAGCCGGTGGGCGTATTGTCGAAACAATGCCTTTGGTGTGATCTCAGCCACTACAAGCACCACGACGGAACTGAGCAGCATGGTTGACAGATCAACCACAAAGCCTTCCCCGAACCAACGCATCGCCATTGCCGACGCCGTAACGGCAATCAGGACACTGCATAGCGTTGAACCGGCTAAAGTTGTGCCGAGGAGTCGGTCAGTGTTTTCGACAAAACTATTTACAATGATGGCTTGCCGGTGTTTGCGTTCAACTTCATGCCGGAGTCGGACCTTGTTCAGCGAAATTAGTCCGGTTTCCATGCCGGCAAAGAACGCGCAGGCAACCAATCCAAATCCGATCGTAAGACTGAGCCAGAAGATATCCACTAGTTGGCTACCTCCACCATGACTTCCCGGACCCGGTTTTTCACAACTTTACAGGCGATTACGCGGACGTTATCCACGTGCACCTCATCGCCATCTTTTGGCAATGCGCCGAGTTGCGCGATGATCCAGCCGGCAATTGTTTCACTGCCTGCCGCGCGCAGTGTCAGACTGCATTCGCTATTGACCAATTCGAGCCGGGCCTTGCCGTTGATGAGCCAGTGGCCAGGCCCCAGCTTCTGAATCAGGATTTCGCGGGTGTCGAATTCATCTTCAATCTCGCCGATGATTTCCTCCAAAATATCTTCGAGCGTCACCATCCCCTGTGTCCCGCCGTACTCGTCCACCACGATTGCGACCGGATGTTCCTGCTTGCGAAACGTCTTCAGCAATTTGCCAACGCGCATCGTGTCCGGTATGAAATTCGGCAATTCCACTACTTCATCGAGACCCCGGTGCGGGTTCATTAAAAATTCTTTGACGTTCAGCAGGCCTTCGATAGTGTCCGGCGAATCATGGATGATTGGCACGCGCCGGTGTTTGATCCGGCGGAGCGTCGCTGCCATCTCGTCAGGAGTGAGTGTATCTTCGACGTATTGCATATCCACGCGCGGGGTC
>Ga0316230_1004356_pt1 | contig 10411 bp, 8 predicted proteins | sample TBH18025metaG_FD_206004 | JGI IMG/M metagenome (GOLD analysis project Ga0316230, IMG submission 206004) | Freshwater microbial communities from Trout Bog Lake, Wisconsin, USA - TBH18025 | ecosystem: Environmental > Aquatic > Freshwater > Lake > Hypolimnion/Profundal zone | place: USA: Wisconsin...
AGCCATTGGCCCAAGGTGAAACGCGAAAAGGGGAAGACCCAATACACATTGGGAACCATTGTTATTGCGAAGGAGTTGTGGGTCCGGCCAAGCAAGGCTGTGGGTTAACCGGACAGTATTGGTCTACATCCTGGAGAACGATCCGGATATCAGGATCATTGGCACCGCCTGCAGCGGCGAGAGCGCGCTGGAATTCCTGGGTAGACATAACCCCGACGCGGTTCTGATGGATATCCACCTGCCGGGGATCGATGGATTCGAAACCACCCGCCGGATCATGGCCACGAATCCCATTCCGGTCGTGGTCTGCACCGCCAGCACGCACTTCGCACAGATCCACACTGCCATGCAGGCCCTGGAGGCCGGCGCCTTGGCGGTGATGAAGAAGCCCAGGGGCCTGGGCGACCCGGCTGCCGAGGCCGAAGCCGCGGAACTCGTCAACACCCTCAAATTGATGTCCGAAGTCAAGGTGGTGCGGCGCTGGCGCCGTGAAGTAGCCAGCGCGACGGAAGTGAACCCTTTCGTCGCCAAGCCCCTTTCCGCTCATGGCGATTTCGCCGTGGTCGCCATTGGGGCCTCCACCGGGGGCCCGCCGGTCATTTCACAGATTCTAGCCGATCTTCCGAAGCCCTTCCCGGTACCGATCCTCGTGGTCCAGCACATTTCCACCGGTTTCACCGCCGGTTTCGCCCAGTGGCTTGGTACGGTCTCAGGTTTGCCAGTGCATGTGGCTCAGGATGGGGAGACGCCGCTGCCAGGGCATGTCTACATCGCCCCTGACGATCAGCACCTCCGGGTCGGTCCTGCCGGCGCATTGCGGACGGCCCGGGATCCCCTGCACCACGGTCTGCGCCCCTCGGTGGGAGTCCTGTTCAGATCGGTGGCCGAATGCTTCGGCCACAGAGCCATCGGCGTGCTCCTGACCGGCATGGGCCAAGATGGCGCCGAAGAACTCAAGCTCATGGCCGACAAGGGCGCCCTTACCGTCGCCCAGGACGAGGCAAGCTGTGTGGTATTCGGCATGCCGGGCGAGGCCATCAGGATGGGGGCGGTCCGATTCGTATTCCCGCCTGAAAAGATTGCCCAGTTCCTGGCCACATCGGTCCGGCCTGGGTTGAAGAAAGGAGAAACCGATGGTTAGGGTTCCAGAACCAGCGATGAGAACGGTGACAATCCTCGTGGTTGAAGACAGTCCCACGCAACGTGAAACGTTGCGCTTCCTGCTGGAAGAATCGGGTTATGCCGTCGTCCTCGCAGCCAACGGCTGCGAGGGCCTCTCTGCCGCCAAGGCCAGCAGGGTCGACCTGGTGATTTCGGATGTCGTGATGCCCGAGATGGACGGCTACGAGCTTTGTCGAGCCCTTCGAGCCGATGGGGAGTGCCATCGCCTACCGGTGATCATGCTGACCTCCTTGTCCGACCCGAAGGATGTGATCCGCGGCCTCGAAGCCGGGGCTGACAATTTCATCTGCAAGCCTTACGAGGACCAGGCGTTGCTCGCGCGGGTGGAGAGCGTCCTGGCCAACCTGGAACTTCGCAAGAGCGTGAAAAGCGAAATCGGGGTCAACATCTTCTTCGCCGGGCAACAGTTCCTGATCACCTCCGACCGGCTCCAGATCCTGGACCTCCTGCTCTCGACCTACGAAAACGCGGTCATTCAAAACAAGGAATTGATCCATGCCCGCAACGAACTGAGGGTTCTCAATCTGCAACTCGAGACACAGGTAGCCGAGGCCACGGCCGACCTGAAGGCGCGGATCAAGGAAATCAGGTGCCTTTACAGCATTTCGAACCTGGTGGCTGCCCCACGGAAGTCGATTCAGGCATCGCTGGAGGCGGCGCTGCCCATGATCCCCCAGGGATGGCAGTATCCGGAGGCGGCCAGATCAAGGATCCGCTTCGAAGGGCTGACGTTCTCCCTGGATGGCTTTCAGGATACCGCCTGGAAGCAGTCAGCCGACCTCGTGGTCTCGGGCCAGACCATTGGAACAGTCGAGGTCAGTTACCTGGAAGAGAAACCCCCGCGGGATGAGGGTCCCTTCCTCCAGGAGGAGCGGAACCTGGTCAATGACATCGCCAGGCAACTCGGCGTCATGATCGAGAAAATGCGCAGCGAAGCACAGGTAGAATACCTGGCCCGATTCCCGAAGGAAAACCGGTCCCCGGTCTTGCGGGTCGCCCTGGATGGCACCCTGGTATACGCCAATCCGTCTTCCGTTCCGCTTCTGCAGCATTGGGGCAGCCAACCCGGCCAGAAACTGCCAGAAGCGATGACCGCCAACGTCCACAGCGCGTTGACCACCGGCCTGAGGCAGGAGGTCGAGCTGGAATGCGCGGGCCAATCCTACGCACTCGATCTGTGCCCGGTCATGTCCGAGGGATATGTCAGCATCTACGGCTACGACATCACCCGACGCAAACGGGCCGAGGAGGCGCTGCAGCGCCTCACGGACATCCATGCCACCCTGAGCCAGACCAACCAAGCCGTCGTGCGGGCCCAGACCGAGGAGGAACTGCTCCGGGAAACGGTTCGAATCTGCGTGGAATTCGGACATTTCGACCTGGCCTGGATCGGAGAGGCGGACGAAGAGCGAGGCTGCGTTCGCATCCTGGCGGCCTCAGGCCCCGCTTCAGGCTTCATTGAGGGACTGGAGATCAGCCTTGACCCGCAACGCGTTGAGGGCCTGGGGCCAAGTGGGAAATGTCTAAGGGAAGGGCACTTGGTCATCGTCCAGGACTGGGATCAGGATTTGAGCCTGGCTCCCTGGCGGGAGCGTGGCCGGTCCTTCGGCATCCAGGCCAGCGCATCATTCGCATTGTTCCAGGGGAACCGTGCCCGCGCCGTCTTGAGCCTCTACTCGCGCGAAGCTTATGCATTCACTCAAGAGCGCCTGAAACTCCTGGAGGAAATGTCCATGGACCTGGGCTACGCCCTGGATGGTTTCACAAGCGAGCGCCTGCGCCGCCAAGCCGAAAAGTCGCTCAAGGTCAGCGAAGAAAACTACCGGGGCATATTTGATAACTTCACTCTGGGCGTTTACCGTACGACTGAGGATGGTCGGTTCCTGCTCGCCAACCCCGCATTCGTCAAGATGCTCGGTTATACGTCTTTCGAGCAAATCCAGGCGTTGAACCTGGAGAAGGACGCGCAAAACCATGGCTTCAATCGATCAGCCTTCAAGAAAGCGTTCAAAAAGGGCGATGAGATCGTCGGATTGGAATCGCCATGGGTCAGGACCGATGGGAAAATCGTCTTCATCCGTGAGAATGCCAGGGTCATCCGCGACAACGACGGTCAGGTCCTGTACTACGAGGGCTATGTCGAGGACGTCACCGAGGCGAGGGCGGCGGCGGCTCGAGAACAACTATTCCGGGCTACGCTTCAGCTGCTCAACAGCGTTGACGATGGCGATGAATCTATTGGCTCCATTCTGCAACTAATCAAGAAACACTTGGATATTGAGGCCGTTGGTTTGCGCCTGCGGGAAGGAAATGACTTCCCGTACTTCCTAACGGAAGGTTTTTCCGAGGATTTCGTAATAACTGAGCGATTCCTCTGTGAGAAGAACTCGGCCGGCGATGTTGTGTACGATTCCAAAGGGAACTGTGTGTTGGAGTGCATGTGCGGGAGAGTCATCCTCGGACAGACCAATCCCAGTATGCCCTTTTTTACCGAAGGAGGAAGTTTCTGGACAAATGGAAAAACCGCTCTGTTGGATTCAGTGGCCATAACGGAACTCCAAGCAAATACCCGCAATCGATTCAAGAATGAAAATTATGAATCTATAGCACTTGTGCCCTTGAAATCCGGGCAGGAGATCATTGGATTGCTGCAGCTCAACGACCATCGTCCAAATCGTTTCACACTGGATACCATCCATTTCTTTGAGGGGTTGGGGGCCAGCATCGGGATCGCATTGGCCAGAAAGCAGTCGGCGGAAGCTCGGCAGTCTTCCGAACTCCGCTACCGGCGTCTTTTCGAATCTGCCAAGGACGGCATCCTGATTCTCGAAGCCGAGACGGGGAGGATCATGGATGCGAATCCATCCCTGGCGGTTCTGCTGGGCCACACCCAGGAAGCGGTCATTGGTAAGCAGCTATGGGAGTTGGGGGTCTTCGGTGACTACGCTTCCGCGATAAACAGCATGGAGGAAGTGAAGCGCAAAGGGTCCCTCCGGTACGAGGACAAACCCATGGAAACCTCAGATGGAGGCAAGGTCCATGTAGAGGTCATCAGCAACGTCTATCGGGTAAACGACCGCCAAGTGATCCAATGCAATATCCGCGATATCACCGAACAACGCCTCGCGGCGGCTGAGATCAGGAGTCTGAATGAGAATCTCGAGAAAAAGATCCAGGAGCGCACGCTCCTGCTGCAGTCCGCCAATACGGAACTGGAATCCTATTCCTATTCCATCAGCCACGACCTGAAGGCACCCCTGCGCTCCATCGCAGGGTTCAGCCAGGCGGTGATCGAGGACTACGCGGACCTGCTGCCGGCGGAAGGCCGGGAGTATCTCCAGCGGGCCCAGGACGAGGCGATCCGGATGGGGGGCCTCATTGAGGACCTGCTGAGGCTTTCGCGTTTCGGCAAGCAGGAAATGGCCACCGAGGAGTTGGACCTCACCGCGCTGGCCCATTCAATCCTGCACGGGCTCGCCGGCCTGGAGCCCACTCGCAGGGTTAAATTCGCGCTGGAACCCAACTTGAAAGTCCATGGGGATTCCGTGCTGATCCGCGTACTCATGGACAACCTGCTGGGCAATGCCTGGAAGTTCACTTCGAAAACGGAAGCAGCGACCATTCAGGTTCGCCGCTGCCCCAGCGAGGCCGGTTGGCTGGCCTTCTCGATCTCAGACAACGGAGCCGGGTTTGATCCAGCCTATGTGGATCGGCTCTTCACCCCCTTCAGGCGGCTCCATTCCACCGAGGAATTCGCCGGGACCGGCATCGGTCTTGCGATTGTCCGGCGCATCGCGCAGCGCCATGGTGGGACCGTCGAGGCCGAGGGCCGGCCTGGAAACGGTGCGACCTTCACGGTGGTCCTCCCTGAGCCGCAGCCATGAATCGGGCGCTGCTTCTTTGGGCGGAAGACGATCCAGGGGACAGGGCGATGATCCGGCGGACGCTTCAACGTTCCAGCCTCGACCTGAAGCTGGTCATGGCGATGGACGGCAAGGAGGCGATGGATTTCATCTCAGGTTCCGGTTCCAGACCGCGAGTGGAACCCACAATCGTGATCCTGGATCTGGAGATGCCGCGAATGTCCGGTTGGGATCTCCTCACAGCCATCCGCGCCCTTCCCGGCTGCGAGGATCTCCCGCTGGTGGTCTTCTCCAGCAGCGGCATGCCGTCCGACATCGGCAAAGCCCTCAAGCGCGGAGCCACCGATTACCTGATAAAGCCGCTGGAACCTCTCCGATTCAGGGAGATGGTTCTGGACCTGGGCCAACGCTGCGTGCGCTACGCCTCGTCAGACGCGCCTCTGCTCTGGTGAAACCATGGAAACCCTAAACCTGCTGCTCATCGAGGACTCGGAGAACGACGCGAAGCTGCTGCTCCGCCTGCTGGAGCGGCAGGGCCTGAACGTGAAGTGCCGCAGGATAGAAACCAAGGAACAGCTGGCAGCATCCCTGGCGGAAGGTGGCTGGGACCTGGTGGTCTCCGACTATTACCTTCCCCATTTCGATGGGGTGGACGCCCTTCGGCTGGTCCGCGCCGTGGATCCGGACCTCCCCTTCATTGTGGTCTCGGGCAAACTGGGCGAGGACCTGGCGGTGGCGGTCATGCGCGCCGGCGCCAACGAATTCCTGCTCAAGGACCACCTATCCCGGTTCGGTCCGGTCATTGAACGAGAGATGCGGGAGTCCGCGAACCGTCGGATCCAGCGGGCCTACGAGGAGGAGCGGCGCCGTCTGCACATGGCCATAAACCAATCGCCAGATGCCGTCCTCATCACGAATCAGGACGGGCGGATAGTCTATGCCAATCCCGCATTGGAAGCCATTTCGGGCTATTCCCTCCCGGAACTGCTGGGTCAGAATCCCCGCTTGTTCAAGAGCCATCGCCATGATGCCGACTTCTACCGCGTTCTGTGGGACACCTTGAAAAAGGGGGAAACTTGGCACGGCCTCTTCGTGAACAAGCGCAAGGACGGCCAGTTCTGGGAGGCCGAAGCCTCCATCACTCCGGTGTTTGATCCGGAAAATCGCCTGGCCAACTACGTCTGCACGCAGCGGGACGTCACCCATGAGCGCCTGCTCCAGTCCCGATTGGAACAATCCCAGCGCCTCGAAGCCATTGGCTTGCTGGCAGCGGGCATCGCCCACGATCTCAACAACATCCTCACACCCATCCTGGTCCGCTCGGAAATGAGCCTGACCCGCGAGGATCTGGATTCAAAGCTCCGATGGAACCTTGAGGTCATCCAGATCTCAGCGAACCGCGCCGCGACCCTGATCCAGCAGGTTCTCAGTTTCTCCCAAAGGATGGCCAGGGATGTGCGCAGCCTCGAACTGCATCGCCTCGTGAAAGAATCCCTGAAGTTGGTGCGTGCCGCGATCCCCAGCAGCGTCCAGTTCAAAGTTGACCTGGAGGCGGAAAGCGGCTTCGTGATGGGTGACGCGACCCAACTCCACCAGATTGTGCTTAACCTTTGCTCCAACGCCGCCCATGCCATGCGCGAATTGCCTGGGACGCTATGTGTTTCCCTGCGAAGGGAGAAGATCCCTGCAACGCTTTGCGTCATGGGCCTCCAGCTTCCCAAGAGCCTGTACCTGGTCCTGGAAGTATCCGATACAGGACATGGCATGGACGCCGAAACCCTCTCCAAGGTCTTCCTGCCCTTTTATACAACAAAAGGTCCCGGGGAAGGGACGGGGTTGGGCCTCTCCATCGTCCACGGGATCGTCAAGGACATGGGTGGCGGGATCCAAGTTGAAAGTAATCTGGGTGTGGGCACCACGTTCCGGGTCTTCCTGCCCATGGCGGCGCCAGTCGGGTCCCCCTCACTCGAAGGCAACCGTCTTCTACCGCTCGGCACCGAACGGATCATGATCGTGGATGACGATATGCATGTGCTCTCGACGCTGGAGATCATGCTGTCCGGTCTTGGCTATCTTGTCGTGGCACTTCGGCATCCCCAGGAGGCTCTCGAGCGATACCAGGCCGGTACGGATGGCTTCGACCTGCTCTTGACGGACCTTACCTTGCCCGGGATGACGGGTTACGACTTGATCACCCAGGTGCGGGCCCTCAGACCCGGGCAGCGCACGTTGCTGATGACCGGCAATCTGGGCGTGGTGGATGCGCAAGCCACCGGTCCGTCCATGCCCGATGGCATGCTTGCTAAACCGTTCTCGGTCCAGAATGCAGCCGAGATGATCCGGAATGTGCTGGACCGTTAAAGATGCTCCATGGCCGGTTTGCCTTCCAAGGCATCGGATTTAAGCTTTCCGGCCGCATCACTTAACGCCATGCATCCCGGGTGGTTGGAGCTTGCCGGAGGGTTAACTCAAACCTTTCCAATGGGGAACCCCTATGGGGCAAGGCTATTGGTGAGGTCGTCCTCCGATTTTAATTGTTTCGATTTCATTTCCTGCCGATAAGGTGGTACGAACGGAATTTGTCTCGTCCGGTGAGGAGGGTAAACCATGGACGCCATTCTGAATATTTCGGGAATTTCGACAGTCGATCATGTACCCCATGTTGTTTTAAAATCTGTGGCATCACCATCGGTAAACAATTTGCTTCCAAAGCCAGCACTTTCCCAAATGCTTGACGAGCCGTTATTTGAACTCAAGCAGCTGGCTGCGGAAGGCAATCAAATGGCCAAACAGATACTGACGCATGAACAGACTAAGGAACAGCTAGGACAGATGACGGCTAAGGCCGCTGGAAATGTCCCTGAATTTGGTCTAATCAATATTATTGCTGGATTACGTGGCCTCAAACGTCGGCCGTTGTATACAATTGCTGGCATGAGGTTCCCGAGGGTTCGCCCGCATGACTCTGCTTGGGTACCAACCCTCTCTCACTGGAGGCCACCCAGGGGGCATAGCGGCGTCCAGGGTTTGGTTAGGCTGACCTTCGCGCCGATCACGTCCAACAGCGTTTCGTGCAGAGATTTATTTTTATTCCTTCCACGGCGGCATCGTGGGTGGTGGACTCAGGCCGTCCCGGCCTGGATATCCCTGGTGATCTTCACTCCCGGTTTCACCTTCTTACCGGCCATCGCCTCCGCGATCCAGTCCGCCGTCTCCTGGCTGGCCGTGGCCATGATGCCCTCGCTGCCCAAGTGGACATAGGTGTCGCGAATCTTGCCCAGCGAGTGACCCAGCAGGGCATAACCGATGGCTGCGGGGTAACCCAGTTACATGCTGGTGGTCTTGAAGGACCGCCGGAGGTCATGGGGAGTGAACCCAACCGCCCGGGCGACTCGGCAGGTCCCCAGGGCCTTGGCTAGGCGAAAAGCCTCCGCCCAAATCTCCTGCGGCATGTGCTCACGTCCTACGCGGCTTATTCTCCAGTCCAGGATCCGAGCCCTCAGGTCCTCGACGTCTACCGGCAGTTCCTCATCCTTCGGCTTTCCCATGGCTCGCTCCAAGCAAGATCCACGAGCCTACCGCCCCTCAACAGGCAAGTTCACGCACGCATGCTGCAGGGACACCATTGCTGGGACCGATATCTGCAGAAGCCACTTGCACGCTGTAATCATTTGGATACATTTATAGGATGAAATTGATCGAGCGGACTCCGGAATTCGACATTTGGCTACATCAACTGAAAGACCTGAAAGGCAAAGCCCGGGTTGCCGCCCGCATCAACTCCGCCGCCCTGGGCAATTTCGGGGACTGCAAGGCGGTGGGGGATGGGGTCTATGAAATGCGCATCGATTTCGGCCCAGGCTACCGGGTCTATTACGCTCGACGTGGGCAGGTCGTCTACCTTCTGCTGATCGGTGGCGGCAAGGGCGCCCAGCGCCAGGATATCGCCAAGGCCAAAAGCCTCCTCCAGAACCTCCCCAAGGAGTGACCATGACCACCAAGACCGCCCCCTTCGACGCCGCCGATTACCTGGACAACGAGGAAACCATCGCGGAATTTCTGACCGCCTCCATGGAAGACCCCAATCCGGACGTCTTTCTCATGGCCTTACGCGATGTCGCCAGGGCTCGGGGCATGGCCGACCTGGCCAAGGCCAGCGGCCTGGGGCGGGAAAGCTTGTACAAGGCCCTGGCCCCTGGCTCCAAACCTCGATATGAGACAATAATTAAGGTGCTGCACGGCCTGGGGATTGCCATGCTGGTCCGGACCGCGCCCACCCAGGCCCCCACACCGGCGACCAAAGTTACCACCTAGGCGGGACCAACCGGGATTGGGACGGCCGGGACTCGAATCGAATGGTCCAGGTTACACGCTACCCAGGGAGTTCCAACTGCCGCTGCAGTTCCTTCACGCTGAAGGGCTTGGGCAGCAAGGAGACCCTCGGGAAAGCCCTGGTGAGGTCCAGCGCCGCCTGGTCGACCCGGCCGGTGGCGAGCAGCACGGGCACCTCGGGCTGCAGCGCGCGCAGCCGGGGCAGGGTGCCGGCGCCGCCCAGACCGGGCATGTTCATGTCCAGGATCACCACGTCGGGCTGGGCCCCCGCTTCCAGCTGCTTCAGGGCCTCCTCGCCGCTGGTGGCCGCCATCACCTTGTGGCCCAGGATCGCCAGGATCGCCTGCATGGAACTCTGGATCAATTCGTCATCATCGATCAGCAGGACCTCAAGGCTGCGGGGAGCCGGCAGCGTGGGCGGTTCGACGGGAGGCGCGGCGGGTGCGGGCGCCGGCGCCGTGGCCGGCAGCAGGATGGTGACGCAGGTTCCCCGGCCCGGCTCGCTGAGGAGCTCCAGTTGGCCCCGGTGCAGCTTCACCGTGCTGTACACCATGGAAAGGCCCAGGCCGGTGCCCTTGCCCGGGGCCTTGGTGGTGAAGAACGGATCCATGGCCTTCTGGAGGACCTCCGGGGGCATCCCGCATCCGGTGTCCACAACCTTGATTTCGACCCATTCGGTTCCGTGGTTCCGGGTCCGCAGCGTGAGGGTTCCGGAGTCCGGCATGGCGTCCACGGCGTTGACGCAGAGGTTCATCAGGGCGTTGGTCAGGGCCGTGGCGTCGCCTTTGACGGGCAGCAGCGCGTCCGCGAGGTCCAACACCAGGCGGACCTTGGCCAGGGTGGTCCGTTCCAGGAGGTTGACCTCTTCGCGGAGGATCACGTTCAGATCCAGTTGCCGTTCCTCGACCACGGTCTGATGGGCGAAATTGAGCAGGCTTTGCACCATCTTCCGGCCCCGGACGGCGGCCTGGGCAATGGTGTCGAAGGCGGAGTGCGCTGAACTGCCGGGGGAGTGGGCCACGACGCTGGCGGAG
>Ga0316230_1004357_pt1 | contig 10410 bp, 5 predicted proteins | sample TBH18025metaG_FD_206004 | JGI IMG/M metagenome (GOLD analysis project Ga0316230, IMG submission 206004) | Freshwater microbial communities from Trout Bog Lake, Wisconsin, USA - TBH18025 | ecosystem: Environmental > Aquatic > Freshwater > Lake > Hypolimnion/Profundal zone | place: USA: Wisconsin...
GGCAACTACGTTCGCTCCACCGCCACTTTCACCGCCAATACCTCTCCCTACAACGCCGTCAAGGTTACAGCCCGCCGAACAACCGGCTCTCCGGCAGGACCGCTCAATCTTGTTTTCGGCCCCATGTTCGGCGTCACCAGTTCCAACGTCTCACGCTCCTCCATCGCCATGAGCAGTTCCACCACGTCGGCCGGTATTATTCTACTGAACCCCAACGCTGCTGGTGCACTTACCATGAGCGGATCAGGCACGATTACTGTCAACAATGGCGGCATGGTTGTTAATTCCACCAGTAGCAGTGCCATTGTGTGGAGCGGCTCTCCGACTATTGTGGCTAAGTCGCTGTGCCTCAGTGGCAACGATACCGCCGTCAACACTGGTTGCTTGTTCTCCGGTGGCGTGGCACTTCTCAATCAAACGCCCTTGGCCGATCCGCTGGCATCTCTTGCTCCACCAGCCAAGCCAGCTGTGGCTGCCAGCGGCAATCCTCTCCCGCCAGGATACTATGCCAACGGTCTTCCTGCCGGGACGCTCGCCGGCGGCGTATACTGGGTGGACAATGGTATCGTTCTGAGCGGGAGTGCCGGAATTGATGCCAGAGCCGGTTGTCTCATTTACATCCATTCTGGCGGCATTGTCCTTTCCGGTAGTTGCACTCTCAAATACGCTCCCATGACCACTGGCACTTATGCCGGCATCGCCTTTTACCAGGACCGCGGCAACAGCAGCGCTGTCGCCCTCAGCGGGGCAACGGGAGTGACCAATGCCGGTGTCCTCTACTTCCCTCAATCCACCATCACAATTTCAGGTAGCCCTACTTCCATTGGAACTCAGTTGATCTGCAATAAAATTGTCACTTCCGGCAGCTCGAATATTGTAGTCAACTACAGTTCCAACAGTTCAGGGCACAGCGCGTTTTTGGTGCAGTAGCATATAGGCATTCCCTGTGTGCGGCATATTTGCAGCAGGATATGAAGTGTGCGATAAGGAATGGCGGTCATCCCTGTTCGTGCTGTTGAACGTGCTGAATCCAACTTACATGAGTCCGCTGATGACGACCGCCGCGGGGCAGTTGCTGATGGTGGCCGCGCTAACGCGGCGAAGCAGGAGAAGCGGAGATCAGAAGTAGAGCGGAAAGAGTACGCGATTAAGGGAAGCTTGGCTGTACGGTGGTTTGACGCTCTTGCTGTTCTAATTGAAAGGCAGGGATTTATGCATACTAACACAGCCTGTGGTCATGGTTTGCACATGAGCCGGGGGTTGACCAGTCGGCCTTGCCGCCATGGCGTGGCCATTGTCTACCTTGCGCTGATCATCTCCGTATTGCTTGGCATCATGGGGCTGGCCGCCGACACCGCTTACGTATTCTGGACGGCGCACCAGCTTCAGAACGCCGCCGATGCCGCGGCCCTGGCCGGCGCCGCCGAGGTGGGATTTTCAACCTCCCAGGCGGTAACCAATGCGGTCAACGCAGCCGCGGTTAATAAAGCCGCAGGCGCTGCCGTACAACTGAACTCTTCTACGGATGTGCAGGTCGGCAACTACGTTCGCTCCACCGCCACTTTCACCGCCAATACCTCTCCCTACAACGCCGTCAAGGTTACAGCCCGCCGAACAACCGGCTCTCCGGCAGGACCGCTCAATTTTGTTTTCGGCCCTGTGTTCGGCGTCACCAGTTCCAACGTCTCGCGCTATGCTATCGCCATGAACACCGCTTTGGTGCATCCCGGGGTAGTCGTTCTGAATCCCACCGCCAACCCGGCTGTGCAGCTTACAGGGACAGGCAGCAATCCCACCAAAATCACTGTTAACGGCGGCGACATGGTGGTCGATTCCAACAGCAGCACCGGCATTTCGTGGAGCGGCCATCCCACCATATCCGCCAACAACCTTTATCTGAGCGGCAATGACACCGGAGCCAACAGCGGAGGCGTGTTTCCCAGCGGCACGGCCCAGTTGAATCAGACGCCGTTGACCGATCCGCTGGCATCGCTTCCAGCGCCTGCCAAACCGGCCACGGCCGGCAGCGGTTCGCCCCTCCCGCCTGGGTACTACGCCAATGGCTTGCCTGCCGGAACCCTGGCCGGCGGCATCTACTGGGTAGACAATGGCATCAGTCTCAAAGGGAACGAGAGCATCGACGCCACCGCCGGTTGCCTGATCTACCTCCATACCGGAGGCATCACTCTAAAAGGCAATTCCGGCATCAGCTACGCGCCGATGACCACGGGCACGTACGCCGGTATTGCCTTCTATGAAGATCGCAGCAACAGCAGCGCGATAGCGCTGGGAGGCACTTCTGGCGTCAGCAATTCCGGCATCCTTTATTTCCCAAAGGCCGCCGTCAGCGTTGCTGGCACTCCCAACGCGACGGGAACCCAGTTGATATGTGATACCCTGTCTGTTCAAGGCAACGCTCAGATCATCATCAACTACAATTCCAGCGACGACCCCGCCAGTCACGTCGCGTTTCTGGTGCAATGATTGGCGGGTGGGTGAAGCGCCCGTGATCTTTGCTTGCCGCTTGAGCGCGTCCTCACCTCGAGCGGACCTTGTCATAATCCCATGCGTTATTGCGGCACAAGACGCGGACGTGCGAGTCCCAGGTGGGTTCGGCGGTGGGGCGGCCGGCAGGGAAGCAGTCGATGGCCAGATAGCGCAGGACTGTTTGGCCGGTGCAGAAGATGCGGTGGGGGGCGCTGACGGGAATGCGCACCAGGTCGCCGGGCTTGACCTCATAGCACTGGGGTTCGCTGCCGATTTCCAGACGGCCCTGGCCTTCCATGACGTAGAATAGCTGCTCGGTGTCATCGTGCTGGTGACGCGGCGGGGCTTCGCCGGGCTCCAGAACCACGATGAAGGCCTCCGAGGCTTTGGCCTGCGACCGGTCCATCACCAGATCGTTGGTGTGGGTGGGGAAACGGTAATGATCGAATTTGCTGATGGGGAATACGTATTGAACGGGTTTGGCGGGGGATGACATGTTCTGATTCCTTTGTCAATTGATTGTACTAGCATCTGCCCAAGACAGCACGCGGAACGTACTCTGCGGAAGCGTTGGCAAATCAAACGATCCGGGCACCGGCCATAAGGCCATAACTGATCGTGGAAATTGGTCGTACAAGCCCATCCTACACGATCTGCGGATTCTCCATAAATGCGTAGCAGAGCATGTGGCAGATTCCCATGTGGGCGTCTTCCACACGGCCATAATGTTCCGAGTTGATGACGATCGTCTGGTCGGCGATCTCGGCCAGGCGTCCGCGTTTGCCGCCGACCAGCGCCGCCGTGAATAGGCCATGATCCTTGCTCCATTGCACGGCTTTGACGATGTTGGGCGAGTTGCCGCTGACGCTCATGACCAGGACCACGTCGCCGGCCCGGCCGTAATTTTCCAATTGCCGGACGAAGATGTCCTCGTAGGAGTAATCATTTCCCAGGGCGGTGATCCAGCTTATATTGTCATTGAGGGTCAGGCAACGGAAGCGCTTGCCATTGGCGTTGGGGGCGAGTTTGTCGCTGGAGCCTTTTCCCAGGTCCGTGATGAAATGGCTGGCATTGGAGGCGCTGCCGCCGTTGCCGAACACAAATACCTGGCGGTCCTGGAGATAAGCCTCGCGGAGCTTGTCGATGAGCCCCTGGACGCTGGCCAGGGGTATGGAATCCAGGGCGGTTTTCTGAGCCTGGACATATTGTTCAAGCCAGCCGGAGACAGCGGTGGATTTGCCGCTGGTAAAGACAGGTCGGGTAGAAGTTTTTGGCATAGGGCGATTCCTTATAGTTACACGCGTTTCTGGGTCAATAGAACCCAGGGAAGTTTAGCCACTACAATGGCAGGGTCAAAGAGTTAGGCGCTGCGTCTGCACGCCAGGACGCCGGGAGGGGAGAAAAAGACAGGCAATAGTATAGTGAGGAGGCAGTCCCCAAGCATCGCGCCAGTACCCGTCGATTTTGGAAAGGTGGCGCCGGCCCGCGTTTTTCGTTAGCGCCGGGTGGTGCGTTTCCGCCGCCTCGCCAGAAGGCCCAGGGCACCGAGGCCAAGCAGGCTCAGGTCGGTAGGTTCGGGAACTACCGCTACCTGGTAGACCTCAAGACTGCCACTGCCGGGAACGTTGCTGAAATCAAAGGTCACGGCGTCGTTGCCATAGTCCAGGGTCGGGGTTGCCAAGGTCATGGCCAGATCGTAGCTGGGGTTCATGTCCAACAACGCTTCATCAGGCGTGTTGCCGGATAGCCCGTGCGTGTCGTTGATGGCAAAGGCGTAACCCAGGCTGCTTAAGTCTGCAGCCAGAGCGCTCAAATCGGCACTGTGGATATCGGGCGTGGAATCGAAGCGGAATAGCAGATTGGGCGGCACCCAATGACCATCGGTGGCTGAGGAATCTATGGTCACGTTACCAGTGGCGATTCCGGTCAAGGTGGTTTGCCCGAAATAACCGACCGTCTCATACAGGTGGATGGTGCCAACATTCCCACGGGCGCTGTTGAAATTGGCATCGTTGCTGGGCATGACGGCCGCGATCGGGTCCACCAGCGTTGTTGTGGTGCCGTTGATTGTGACGCTGTGGGCGCTCTCGCCGGTCAGCCCTTCGCCGGTCAGCATACCGTTGCCGGTGGACAACACCATGCTGACTGTAGCCATGGCCGTGCCGCCGACGGCGCCTGGGAATGATCCGGTGAGGGTTCGGTTGTCGGTCGCCTGGGCCACCGAGCCGCCGGTAAGGTTGGAAAACAGCGTACCCGAGCCCGAGGCGGCCATGGCCAGCACTCCGCCCCCGCTGATTGTGGCGATGGCGCTGGAGCCGTTGTAGGTCACGTTGGTCAGATACGGACTGCCTGGCGATGTCACGCTCAGGGTCACGCCGGACAACATCTGGCCCTGGGTGATCCGCGCCGGCAGGTTCAGGGTTCCGGTAAGGGTTCGGTTGGTGACCACCTGCCCGCTGACGGCGGTGGTTGTGAGGGTCTGGCTGGTGGTGCTGGTTCCGAGTATTCCGTGGGTCTGATCGTCTAGGTAGGTGAGACTGCCCAGGATGCTGGCGTTGCCAGTGACGCCACCGGCGACGAAGACTCCGCCTACGTAAGGCCAGTTGCCGGGTTGGATCAAGCTGCCAGCGGTCAGGCCGTTCAGGCTGCCTTGTATGGTCAAATTGGTGGCCGAATAGTTGACGCCCCCGCTGGCCACCTGCATGGCGACACGGTAGGTGCCACCAGAAGTATCGCGGGGATTGGCATAGGTGAAGCCGGCCGCTACCGTTCCACCAGCCATTATGCGGAAACTGCCGGTGTTGTTGGTGGCGCCGGAGCCGGTCAGGCTGGACTGGTAGACGCTGACATTGAAGTTGGCGTTTATGGTTCCGTGAGCGTTGGTGACGCCGGAAATCCCGCTTTGCTGGTCGAGATAGGTTAGGCTGGCCGTGCCATTGTAGAGACCCGGGGCATTTCCGGCGGTGATGGCGGCGGTGATGTTGGAAGAACTGCCCGAGGCGATCAGGGAGTTGACAGCCAGTCCGTTGGTGGCGAGGGCGAGGGTGAAACCCGACGCGGCGGTGCTGAAGCTGTTGACCTGGATAGCGGCGCGCCAGGTGGTGCCGCCGATCAAGGAGTCGCCGAAGGTGATGTTCTGATTGCTGAGGCTTTGACCGGCAAGCACGGCGAAGTTGCTGCCACCGGCGAGGGTCGCGGTAGCACCGCCATTGAGGCTGGAGGCATAGATGCCGATGGTGTTGGTGAACGACTGATTGGCGGAATATCCGGAACCATCGGAGCCGTTTAAGGTGGTTGTGAGGTTGCTGGCGCCGTACCAGGAGGAGTTGGCGGTGAAAGTGCCACTGATGGTGGCGCTGCCGCCCTGGGCCAGGGAGCCGGTGGCATTGCCCGATAAGTTGTAGCCTGGGGAGCCGGCGGTCGCCGTGTAATTGAGGTTAATAGCCGGGGCGCTGCCGGTATTGGCGATGGCCCAGGATGCGCCGGTGGTGCTGCCGGAGATAATCGGCGTGTAGGTGAGCGTCGGCGATAATTGGGCGACGTTCATGGCGGCCAGATTTTTGACGATCAGATCAACTTCGGTGGAAGTGGTGGCGATAGTGAAACTGTAGCCGGCAGGAAGGATGGCGCCGTTGTTGGTACTCAGCAGCAGGGAGCCGCTACCGGTCCAGAAGACGGCGTTGGTGGCCGATGCGGTGTTCATCGATACGACCGATCCCGCCGTGCCTGCGAAACTCAAACCTCCGCCGCTGTAATAGATCAGGGGATAGGTACCGGCGCCAAAGCCGGGCAGTTTGGCGATCTGGAGGGCGCCGCCCAGCACGATAGTGCCGGAGTTGACGACGATTTCGTCGCTGGTGGCATAGTTGGTGCCGATGTTCCTCGTACCCAGGTCAAACTGAAGAGTGGTGTTCGAGGCCATCCAGAAATTGCGTCCGGCGTAGGCGCTGAGGCTGAGGATGCCGACGTTGTCGGGAGAGCTGGCGCTGTTGCTGAAGCCCATGCCGGGGGAGATGGAGGTATTGGCAAGATTGCTGGCGATACCGAAGTCGTAGGCGCCGGCCATTAATACTGAGCCGGCGCCGGTGATATTGACGAGATTTCTGACATTTCCGGAAGGTGATTGCTGGAAGGTCGCCCCCGGTGCCACCTGGATGTTTGCCGCGGGGATGTTAGTGGCGCTGCCGCCAAGCTGGAGCAGGCCTTCGTTGACATAGAACGGGAAGGGGGCGGCACTGCCGGTATTGGTGACGGTGTTGGTGATGTTCAGCGAACCGTCGCCGTATTTGGTGATTGACTTGGCGATTATGGCACCGGCCAGGGTTTCCATGTTGACCGGGGCCTCGCCGCCATTGATGCCAGTGTTGCCGTAGAGGTTGGTGGTGTAGATATAGGCATCGATGGGGGCGCCGCCGGTGTTGGCGAACTTCAGCGTGGGGTTGATGGTGACCACGCCGCTGGAGGTGTTGCCCGCTCCGGTGATCAGCAGGGCGCCCTGGGTGAGGGTGATGTTCGAGCCGGAGGCGGTGGAGACCAGGGTATTGTTGTAGTTATTGAGTATGTTTATGTGCAGGGCGCCGACCGTCATGCTGTTGGATATTCCGGAGGTGCCGCCGACCTGGTTGTTGACGTTGATGGCAGCGATGTCGGTGGCGCCCCAACCGGAGGTTGTGGCCAGGCCCGAGGCGTTAATGGTGGAGGTCTGCGAATAGGGCACGGGGGCTATGGACGAGCCGTTGTAGTACACAAACTGCCCCGGAGCAGCCTGGCCGCCCACCGTGGCGCCGAGGAAGGAGGCGGCGAAGGGGATGATGTTGCTGGGGGTATTGTAGTTGGCGAATACCGCGGCGTAATTGTTGACGACAATTTTGCTGTATTTGCCCAGGTCGGCGGGGTTGCCGCCGGCGCCGTTGGAGTTGCCGCCCAGAATTTCCAGCGTGCCGTGGTTGGTTATCGTCAAGCTATTGAGGGTGATTTGATTGGTGGCCCCGGCGGTGTTGGAGGAATGCAGCAGGAGCTGGGATCCGCCGATGACGCTGATCGTGCCGAAATAATTGTTGACGCTGTTGCTAGCGGCCCCAAAGTTTTCCTGGCTGAGTTGACCGCTGTCGAGCACGATCGCGCTATTGGTGGCGATGTTGGCGCTGGTGGTGCCGAAGGTGATATTGTCAACTTCGAAATTACCGCCGCGTATGGCCACCAAGTTGGTCGGCATGATGGCGCTGGAGCCGCTGAGGGTGAGCTGGCCGTATACCGTAATAGACCCGGCGCCGAAATACGTGCCGGCGGAGGCGTTGTTGGTGACCAGCAGATTGCCGTCGCTTTGCACGAGCACGCCACCGCTGAAGCTGTTGGAGGCGTTGGCCAGCGTGACGTAGCCGCTGTTGACGCTGCCCAGACCGCCAGCGCCGATGTTAACGTAGGCCCTGGAACTTGAGGCGGCGATGTCGCTTAACTGGCTGTTGACGGTGAGCACGCCATAGACGAAACGGCGGTTGAAAAACAGGTTATTGTAATCGCTGAACTGGGCATTGATAAGGTTTGTCGAGGCATTGCCGCCGAACATGTAGACGGCGCCGGCGTTGCCCAGGGTGGTTCCGGTGTAGGCATAGGGGGTGATACTGGCGGTGGCACTGATGGATTGATTGCCGTTGGCGCCCAGTCGCACGCTGGGAAGGTTGGCCGCGTTCGAGCTGAAATCGAGACTTGCGGCTAAAGGTGTCCCAGAACTTATGCCTACCACGCCGGCCAGCGAGGTGGGGCTGATGAGATTGAGGAAACTTTGGTTGAGGGCAAGGCTCTGGCTGGCGTCGGGCTCCAGGTATCCGCCGTTGAGGACGATGGCCCCATTGGAGGCGTTGTGCAGCGATCCGATTCGTCCCCAGCCGCCAGGGCCGATATTCAGCGAGGCCCCGCCGGTGACAGCGGCGTTGGGGCCCAGGACGAAGAACCCGCCGAGGCTGGAACCGGTGACGTTCACGCTGCTGGAGGCGTTGCCAGTGAGAAGGAAGTTGACGTCTGAGCCGCCGGCTAGAACCAGATTGAGTGTGTTGGCGGAAGCGCTGATGGTCCCGAGGGTGACGCTGGCGTTGTCCAGGATGGTGCCGCCGCTGGCAAGCTTGAGCGTGCCGAGGTTCAGAGAGCGCCCGTTGTTGCCGACGATGGATAGCGTGTTGGTCGGGGTGGATCCGTTGAGGGTCAGGCTGCCGATGGTGAACGTCCCTTGCGAGGCGCCGCTGGCGTCGGATTGATCCAGGGTGAGAATCGAGCCGGCGCCGTTGCTGGCGGCGTAGGTGATGTTAAGCCCAGTGGCGATGGCAGCGGCACCGTAGTCGTTCTGGAGGGTGAGGTTGCCGCCGTTGCTCAAAGTGACGTTTACATTGTTGAGGGTCAGGTTGCCGGTTCCCGAGCCGTTGGCGACCAGGGTAATGCCGTTGTTGATGTTGACGGCGGCGTTGTTCCAGGCCCAATTAGCGGCGGTGTTGCTGGCGTTGCCAAGAGTGATGGTCGTGGCGCTGTTACTGAGGCCAAAGAGGCCGAAGTTCACCGCGGAGATGTTGGTGGTCCCCAGCAGGGTGCCGTAGATATTGATGGCGCCGCCTCCGGTGCCATTGGCGGCGATGGTGCTGCCAATGGTCATGGTGTCGTTGCTGTTGCCGGAGTTTATGGCCCAGTTGGTGTCAAAGGTCAGGGAACCTGAGTTGGAGGCGGCAATGAACGGGCTGGTGCTGGCATTGTTGGTGAACATAAACAGGTTGCCCGTGGTGCCGGCATTGGTGATAGTGAAGTTATAGATCGATCCGCTCTGGAAATTATTGAGAGTCAATGAGTAACCAAGATTGTCGTTGACGCTGCCATCGCCTCCGTTGGGAGCGAAGATGACGCTGGTAGTGGCGGGGTTGGACGTGCTGGAGTCGGGATAATTGGAACTGGCCCAGTTCTGCTTTTTGCCCCAGTTTCCGCTCGTCTGGGTATAGGTATAGGTAGCCGCACCTGTTTTCCTGGCCAAGCCGAAGATGGCCACCGCTGTACCTGCCGCCGCCACAAGCGCCTTGAGGCGCCTAGATTTTTTGTGTGCCATACCTGCTCTTCCCGAATACGTGTCTGACCTTTCGGTCTCGCTACCAAAACAACAGTGGTCTGGCAGGGCGAAACATAGCCATTGCGCGCGCGTAACTCCCTCTGAGCCCATGGCCATGGGCTTTTTCGAGTTGCATGCGCAACATATAGTTGTCGAAGGAGAGCTTCCTGCTCCGCCATCATCGTGCAGAAAACTGCACTTCTACTGCCGATGGAAGACGCAAAAACAAAGGACGTGCCAAGCCTTATATGGCTATGCTTTTCCTGGGCCACCACCAGAACATAACCGTGGGCATAAATCTATCTTATATTGTGGTTTATATTCCTATTTACATTGATCCTCCGGCATTAGCCGTGGCCGCGGATATGTCTTTTATCATTGCGTCAAAATGTTCTTTTTACGTCGCACGGTGGTGACGATCTGACATACTGAGAACGACGATGTATGTATCGCGGAGCGTCCGGGTCCGGGGTCGGGAACCGCAAAAACAGTTAACTACAAAGGGGAAGATGAAGAAAAGTGGATAACGATGAGCGTATCAGCGCAGTTTATACGTTATCCACAAGTAGAGCCAACTGCGGATTTTCTGATGGCACGGATAAATTTTGTTGGCACGCTCCGCGCGCCTGTTTGCGGTGACGAAACGCGACGCTTATGGTGCGGCGTACGCCGTGTCCAGGCGGCTTGATCAATCTATCTGAGCCACAATCTTTTTCACCGTTTATCGTTGGGTGTTTTCCAATGCCACTCTGGCCATATACATTGCGCCAATCGGCACGACATCTTCTCCCAGCGCCGACAGACGCACCTCAGGCAATGGTCGGAATATCTGCATCACATAA
>Ga0316230_1004376_pt1 | contig 10378 bp, 8 predicted proteins | sample TBH18025metaG_FD_206004 | JGI IMG/M metagenome (GOLD analysis project Ga0316230, IMG submission 206004) | Freshwater microbial communities from Trout Bog Lake, Wisconsin, USA - TBH18025 | ecosystem: Environmental > Aquatic > Freshwater > Lake > Hypolimnion/Profundal zone | place: USA: Wisconsin...
GGACTGCAAGCAAAACCAGAAACCTGGCGCTGCTGAGCAGCGATGGCGGCTGATGCAGATCGCGTCTGGAGTCGTTTGGCAAGGAGGTTTGAAAAAACGTATACCATTACTTATCGGCTTGGTATATGACTGGAAGATGAATTACTTCCCATTAATACCCCATGCCGCAAACTCTGGCTCATAATGGCCCGAATCGCTCCTTTCGCTGGACCGCAACGCTCAAACATGATCCAGCCCTGATTCTCCCCTCCGGATTCCCCGGTTTGGTCCCCTGCACCACCGTAAATTACACTCATCTATTGCTGCAGTTGCCGGTCTCAAGACTCTGCAGATGATTTTTCGCAACCAACGCCCATGACGACCATCCAACCTATTGCAAGTGAACTCGAGCCGCATCCCGACGTTGCCCTGGTTGCCAGGGTGCGTGGCGGTGACGTTTCGGCCTATGACACGCTGGTTCGCAAGTACGAGCGGCAAATCTTCCGGATTGCGCAGCACATCACGCAAAACCGTGAAGACGCTGAAGACGTAATGCAGGATGCGTTTCTAAAGGCCTATGAAAAGCTCGAGCAATTTCAAGGGAATTCGAAGTTTTACACATGGTTGGTTCGCATTGCAGTCAACGAAAGCCTGATGCGCCTGCGCAAGCGCCGCACCGGCAAAATGGTCTCGATCGACGAGGATATCGAGACAGAGGAAGGTTCTGTCCCTCGCGACCTCGCCGACTGGGCCCCGGATCCAGAGCAGAATTACAATCAGGCCGAACTGGCCGAGATTCTGCGAAAAACCATCCAGGGACTTCCCCAGGGCTTTCGTGTCGTCTTTGTGCTTCGCGACGTGGAAGGTCTTTCGACAGAAGAGACCGCCGAGACGCTGGGCCTGAGCGTGCCAGCCGTCAAATCGAGATTGTTGCGTGCGCGCCTGCAACTGCGCGAGCGGCTCAGCCGCTACTTCCGCAAGAAAACGGGGCCGAGAGATATGGGAGTTGAAAAGTGACCTGCACTGAATTTCTCGCCCTTCTCGACGACCTGATAGACGACTCCATCTCACCGGAGACGCGCGCTGAGCTGCAACAGCACCTGCACAAATGCGGCCATTGCGAAGTCGTCTTCAATACCACCCGCAAGACCATTGAAATCTATCGCTCCCATGAGATTTACGACCTGCCACCAAGCCTGCGCGATCGTCTACATGCCGCCATCATGGCACGCTGCAAAAAGGGCTGCTAAACCGCTTTCCCGTTTCCCTCTGTCTTTACGGAGCGAGGCGGAGAGCCAATCCCGGCAAAGTTCTCGCAAAATATACCGGGCTTCAGCCCCGAAGCAACTCACTTCGGGCATCTCGTTCAAAGACTCCATTACCGGCCACCGCAATAAGATAGCCATTCCACAAAACGATTCCTCCCCATCACTCCTCTGGCAAGGTCTAACCAACTGCGCATATTATGGTGCAATACCGGCCCTTGATCCATCTTGAGGAGCGGAAAACAGATCGAGAGGCACGCCTCAAGTGAGCAATCCGTCCAGTCGGCCATGCAGTTCCAGCATCAAGGCCAAATCTGCCTCTCAGCGCTCTCCTGTCCATCGCTGCCCTCTTGCTGGGCAAGTCGCAACCAGACCGCAGGGAAGGGGCGCGGAGCAATGATCTTTGACATTCGCTCTTTCTGGTTGATCGGTGCGCTCGGCGCCTTCGCCTTTGGCCTGTTGGTGCTGATCGTTAGAAGTGCATACCCTGAATATATGGGCCGCGTCCTCAAGCTTTGGGGCGCTGCCAATCTCTGCCTCAGCGCGGGCTACGCCCTCCGCTTGGCGCGCGATTGGGAAGGCATGTTTGCCTTCCATGTATTGAGTTGCACCATGATGGCGACTTGCCTGACCCTCGAGTATTGGGCCGTGCGTGAACTCAAGAAGTAACCGTCGAAACCAGGCTGGTTCCTGCTCCCGCCCCTGCTCATGTTTGTCGTTTGCACTTGGTTCACTTGTTTCCAGTTGAACATCTCCGTTGAAGTTGTCGCCTTTGACATCATCAACATGGCCATGATGCTTCTCATCGCCCGCTCTCTATGGCGACGGGAAGACGGACGAAGACTATTCGCGGATATTGTCGCCGCTGTTGCTTACTCTCTGCTTGCCGCCGCTACCTGCGGCGTCATCTTTGACCTCCTCCGTAAAGGCCAATTCACGCCCGACTACAACTTCAATGCCCCGCGCTCCATCTTCAACAGCATCTCGGCCATTCTCACTGAGGGACTTGTTTTCCCCCTGTTTCTACTCATGCTCTCCGAACGGCTCAACCGCGACCTTGTGGTTCAGGCCATGCGCGACCCGCTCACCGGCCTCTACAACCGGCGCTCCTTTGAAGAGATTGCATTCCGCGAAATGTCCGGCTCGGTCAGAACCGGCCTTGGACTTGCCCTCATGATGCTTGACATCGACCACTTCAAACAGGTGAACGATAAATATGGGCACGTCACAGGCGACGCTGTGCTCAGTGCCGCAGCGGCCACAATTCGCCGCAGCCTGCGCGATGAGGACTTCCTCTGCCGATGGGGTGGCGACGAGTTTTGTGCCCTGCTCCCGCGCGCCAAGGGTGAACAGGCAAAGTATGTTGCCGAGCGCGTTCTCCAGGCTTTCAAAAATCTGGACTTTTCCATCGAAGGCAAACCGGTGACGCTCTCCATCAGCATCGGCATCACAACCGATGAAGGCCCAATGAAGAACGTCTCTGCGCTCATTGAGCGCGCGGATGCTGCCCTTTACAGCGCCAAGGAGCAAGGCCGCGGCAGGTTCGCCTTCGCTTCAGAAGGCAATCCAGAGCCAACCTGCAATTCGCTCGCTTGACCAGCCACTAGTCCCGCCTCAATGCTTGCTATACATCTCCATCACATCCTTGCGCAACGCCGCGCGGCTTGACTCCCGCGTGTAGAACATATGTCCGCCTGGATACTCGCGCACTGCTACCCGCGTCGGATCGCCCATCACCGGCATCTGATCCACCGTAAGAACCGAACCCATGAACGGGCATGAAAGATCGTTCCAGCCGTGCACAATCAGCACCCGCAGTTTGGGGTCCGCGGCCACGGCCTGCCGCAACTGTGGAACCGAACCGGAGCGCAGATCGTTGTCGCGATCCCACAACCGGCCCACCTCATATGAAAGCGCGTTGTAGCGCGCATCCACCTTCCAGCCCACCGTCCGCGTCACAAAATCCACCATCGCGGTGGTCAGCGGAGCCACAATGCTGGCCAGGATCGGATCACTCGCCCGCTGTTCCGGCGCAAACGGAAACGGATCGAACGAAGTCACGTTCGAGTCGTAGATGGAACCCAGTTTGCTCTGCTCGCGATGCGCCTCTCTCAGGTAAGCCTCCACATCCAGGCGCCCGCCTGAGTACTTTACAAATGCGGGATCGAGCCCCGTCATCTCCGTCACCCGCGCAATCATCTTCTGCGTCGCTTCGGGATCTGACCGGCCCTTCAGAAGCGTTGTCGCGTACTCTCCCCGCGTATATGCAATCACGTCCGCCATCGCCTGAGCGGTCAGTTTGTTCTCGCGCTCCAGGTGCGCCGCTGAAATCGACGGAAGAGACATCATCCACGCCAGCGGCGAAAGGTCTGAGCTGTCATCCTGCGACGGATTCAGATACGGCGACACCAGCACCACGCCGTTCATCGCTACGCCCAATTGCGACTGCAGATAGTACGTAATCCGGGGCCCGCGAAACCCGCCGTAGCTCTCGCCTACCAGGTACTTCCGCGAGCCGAGCCGGCCATTCTTAACCAGCCAGTCGTAGATCACGCGCGAGAGATACTGGATATCGGGCGTCGTGCTATAGAACAGCTTCTTGGCCTGATCCTCAGCAACGCTGGCCCGGCTGAATCCCGTGCCCACCGGATCAATAAACACAAGGTCGGTAAAATCAAGCCACGTCCCCTGGTTGTCGCTCAGCGTCGGTGGATCTGACGGGCTGTCCCCTTCATTACCTGCCTGCAGGCGCTTCGGCCCAAAAGCGCCAAAGTTCAGATACACGCTTGAAGCGCCCGGCCCCCCGTTCAGTGCAAATGTAACCGGCCGGTTCTCGCCCTCCACCGTGTACGCAGTCACCACCACCTCGCCGGCAGGCTTGCCATCCCTGTCCCGAACCGGCAACGCGCCTACAGTTACGGTGTAGTGCAGCGCCTTCCCACCCAATTGGATGGACTGCTGCGCATGTGCATCGCCCGGCAGCGGTGGCAGCGCCGATTTGTCCACCGCAGCCGCCGGCTTGTCGGCCGCTGGTTTATCGCCTGCCTTATCGGGCTGTGCAAAAAGGCGAGCAGCGGGAATCGCAAAGCAAATCAGGGCGCAAGCCACTACCGCCAGGCGCCTCCGGACGGGTTGCAAACAGAAAAGGCTCATTGCATTACGATACAAGGCCAACGCCGGGTACTGGCAGCCCCCCCGCCGCTTGATTTAACCTCAAACACGGCATGAAACTTAAGAACACGCTCCTCATCTCCGCCCTGGCTGCGGCCTGCGCCGTAGTCGCGCCTGTCTCTGCACTCGCACAGCAGCCCACGCCGCCCGCTGCCCAGCCGGTCGAGGACCTGCCCGACGCGCCCACCGCCACCGTTGCCGCCTTGGTCGTTCCCAACGGCCCCACCGTGGTCATGGATACCTCCATGGGCCGCATCACCTGCCAGTTCTACCAGCGGCAGGCGCCCAAGGCCACGGCCAACTTCATCGCCCTGGCCCAGGGCACAAAGGACTGGCTCGACCCCGCGACAAAAAAGGTCCAGCACAACAAGCCGCTCTACGACGGCACCACCTTCCATCGCGTCATTCCCAAGTTCATGGTTCAGGGCGGCGACCCCATCGGCACCGGCATGGGCGACCCCGGCTACACCTTCGAAGATGAGGTCGATCCAAACCTGAACTTCGACCGGCCCGGACGCCTCGCCATGGCCAACTCCGGCCCCAATACCAATGGCAGCCAGTTCTTCGTCACCGAGCAGGCCTACGACACCCTCAACGGCCACTACACCCTCTTCGGCCAGTGCGACGAACCCAGCGTCCAGGTTGTCACCGCCATCACCCACGTCCCGCGCGACTCCGACGACAAGCCGCTCTCACCCGTCATACTTCAGAAGGTAACCATCGTCCCGGAAGGCCAGCCACTGCCACCTTCGCCTTCCGTCATCCAACCCGTACCTCAGCCAGCGCCCGTCGCGCCCAAACAATAATCCCCACCCGACCGGGTGCCCCAGGCCTCGATGCTGAGATCTGGGAATCAAATCAAAACAGGAGTCCCAATGGCACTTGCAGCAGGAACATACGCCGTCTTCAACACCACTGAAGGCAAAGTCACCGTCCGCCTCTTCGAAGCAGACGCGCCCATCACCGTCAAGAACTTCATCGAGCTGGCCGAGGGCTCCAAGGAATGGACTCACCCAACTACTCGCGCCAAGTCAACAGACAAGCTCTTTGACGGCACCATCTTCCACCGCGTCATTCCTGACTTCATGATCCAGGGCGGCGATCCCACCGGCACCGGCATGGGCGGACCCGGCTACCGTTTCGGGGACGAGACCAAGGGCTCCCCGCACAAGTTTGACAAGGCCGGCAAGCTAGCCATGGCCAACAGCGGCCCCGGCACCAACGGCTGCCAGTTCTTCATTACCGTCGCGGCCACCCCTTGGCTCACCGGCAACCACACCATCTTTGGCGAGGTTGTTGAAGGCCAGGAGATCGTCACCAAAATATCCCTCGTCCCCACCGCGGCCCAGGACAAGCCCCGCACTCCAGTGGTGCTTCAATCCGTAGTCATCGAGCGCGTCGCCTAGTTAAAGCCCAATCCCCAAACAACACCGGGCCCCCAACTTCAGTTGGGGGTTCGGCATTCAGAGCCAGCATTGGAGCAACGATGAAACGGTACCCCGCACCTCGCACCCTTCGCACATTCCTCAGTGTGCTGGCCTGCTTCCTCTTCAGCGCCATGGCGACCCATGCCCAGGCAGCACACCCAGCGTCGGCTATCCACCACATGCACGCCCCGGTAAAAGCCGCTGTGCCCACCACCGTCGCCGCCCTTCTCGTAAGCGATGTCCACTTCGAGCCTTTCTGGGACCCGGAAAAGGTCGCTCTGCTTGAGGCCGCACCCGCCAGCCAGTGGAACTCCATCTTTGCCGCCGCGCCCTCGCCCAACCGCGCGCAGCGCTTTGAGGTCCTCCAGCAAAACTGCCACACCCGCGGAGAAGACACCTCCTACCCCCTCCTCCAGTCCAGCCTCCAGGCCATGCGCGGCCCTGCCGCGGCCATCCGTTTCGTCACCGTCAGCGGCGACCTCATCTCGCATGCCTTCGAATGCAAGTACCGCGCCCTCTATCCCCGCGCCACCGCCGGCGCCTACAGATCATTCGTTGAAAAAACCATCAGCTTTGTCATAACCCAGCTCAACGAAATCACTCCCGGCATCCCCGTTTACGTAGCCCTCGGCAACAACGACTCCGACTGCGGCGACTACCGCCTCGATACCCACAGCGAGTTCCTCACCGCCACCGGCACGCAGATCACCCAGGCCGTCCCCGCCTCCCAGCGCGACCTCGCCCTCCGCACATTCGCAGACGGTGGCTATTACAGCGTCCCTCTGCCGGCGCCCATCCGCAACGCCCGCCTTCTCGTCTTGAATGACATCTTCATGTCCGCCAGGTACACCGCCTGCTCCGGCAAGCCCAGCCCAACCGCCGGCGATGACCAGCTTGCCTGGCTCCAGCAGCAACTCAACCAGGCCCGCACCCTGAACCAGAAAGTCTGGGTCATGGGACACATCCCGCCCGGCATTGATGCCCACGGATCAATGGCCAGAATGCTGGCCCCCTGCGGCCCAGCCTCGCCAAAAATGTATCTGTCTTCTGAGAAAATCGCAGACGTGCTCATCGCAAACAGTGACGTGGTGCAACTTGCACTCTTTGCCCACAACCACATGGATGAGATAAAGCTGCTCCAGGACGGTCCCAGAGCCGTCGCCCTCAAGACGGTCCCCTCCATCTCGCCCGTCGATGGCAACAATCCGGCATTCACCCTCGCGCAGGTTGATCCAGACACGGCAACACTCGTCGATTACCGCGTCCTCGCCGCCGATGACCAGACCGGCGCAGGCACGTGGACTGAAGAGTACGACTACGCCCTCGCCTACCGCGAGCCGTCCTACTCAGCCGCCTCTGTCAGTCAGTTGCTCAGCCGTTTCACGCAGGACTCCACCGCTGCGTCCGACGCCAGCAAAAACTACCTGCGCAGCTACTTCGTCGGTGGCAAGGCATCCGTACTCGCGCCCTACTGGCCCCAGTACGTCTGCACCCTCACCCACGACTCCCTCGCTGGATTCGGCGCATGCGCCTGCCCCACGGCTCACTAACCCGCCCCGCACAACTCCAGAATGGCCTCGCCAAACTTCTCCACCTTCGCGGGGCCCATTCCACTCACATCCAGCAATTGCTTCGGGTTCTTGGGCCGCTCCTGCGCCAGCGCGTTCAGCGTCCGGTCGTTCAGCACCATGTAGGCCGGAAGACCCAGCCGTTTCGCCTCAGCCGTCCGCCACTCTCTCAGCCGCGCCGCCACGGCCTCGCCCGCCGCGCTCAGGTTCACCGGCGCTTCGTCCGCCTCTTTCTTCTTTGCAGTCTTCCCCGCCCCTGCCTTTGCCTTCCTCGCCCGCGCCGCAGCTCCCGTATGCCCGCCAAACTCCTTCACAATTCCATCGCTCAGCAGCAGTTCCAGCGCCGTCCCCGGCCGCACCTCAAGCCCTCGCTCCGTCAGCCGTACCTTGCGGAACCGTATAACTTCGCCGTCCTTCTCAAACTCCGCTTCCTCAATCTCCGTCAACCCTGCCCGCACCATCGCATCCAGCAGCGCTTCGAAATCATCCCGGCTCAGCCTGCCCGCCAGGTCAAGATTCCGTTGCAGTGTGCCCACAGCCTTGTAATCCACTGCCCGCAACTCTTCCACAACAGACTGCACTATCGCGCGTTCTCCCTCTGAGGCCCACCGAAACTGCCGCAGCACGGCCCCGCCCGGGTCGCACACATCGCAAATTCCGCACTCCCGGCCCGCGTCCTTCACGTCGCCAAAGTGCCGTACCAGCGCCCCCATTCTGCACTCCGACGAGGTCGTATAGCGCAGCACTTTTTCCATCTGTTCTGCGCGATATTGCGCCTGAATCGTATACGTCTTCTTCCAGCCCGTGCCGCCCCTGGTTACGCCCCCGCCAAAGTCCACCAGCGCTCCGCCGTGGATCTCCAGCTTCTCCAGCGCCTTGTCAAACTCCTCTTCGCCCAGCTTCGATGCGCTACGCAGCTCATCCACGGGCCGCGGATCATCGCCCAGCACTTTGAAGACCTGGTTCAAGTGGTCCACTGGCGGATAGTCCCTGTTCAGGAAAAAGTCATGCGTCCGCTGGTCGGCATAGCTGTGCATCAGGTAGGTCCGGCTCGGCGCGCCATCGCGTCCCGCGCGCCCAATCTCCTGGTAGTACCCCTCCAGCGTCGCCGGCAGCCCCGCATGGATCACCGTCCGTATGTCCGCCTTGTCAATCCCCATGCCGAAGGCGATCGTCGCCACCACTACTTCCAGTTCGCCTGCCTGGAAGGCCGTCTGCACCCGCTCCCGCGTCTCCGGATCGAGCCCCGCGTGGTACGCCGCCGCCGGAATCCGCCGCGAAAGCTCTTCCGCAAGCCGTTCTGCCTGCTTGCGCGAAGTGGCATACACAATCGCTGGACGCCGCTGCGGCTCCCCCAGCAATCCGCAAATCGTCCCTGCCCGCTCCGGCACCGGTAGTTCCACCACCTCAATGCCAAGGTTGTCGCGCCGGAATCCGTGAATGAACTGCACCGGCTTCGTCATCCCCAGTTGCGCCAGAATGTCCGCCTGCACTGTCGGAGTCGCCGTCGCCGTCATCGCCAGCACTGGCACCTGCCCCTGAGCCTTTTCCCCCGCGGAGTTCTCTGCGCCCGGCCCGCCCCGCAGCCCCGGCAAATACTGCCCCAGCATCCGGTAATCCGGCCGGAAGTCGTGCCCCCACTGCGAAATGCAATGCGCCTCGTCAATCGCCACCAGCGCCAGCCTGCGCTTCGCCAGCATCTCCGCAAAGCCCGGCACCCGAAGCCGCTCCGGCGCAATAAACAGGAACTGCAACGTCCCCTGCAGGTACTCCACGCAAGCCTGACGCGCCACTCCGCGATCCAGCCCGGAGTGAATCCGCGCCACCTTCAGCCCCAGCGCGCTCAGCTTCGCCGCTTGGTCGTCCATCAGCGCAATCAGCGGAGAAATCACCAGCGCAGTCCCGCCCCGCGCGATCGCGGGCAACTGGTAGCACAAGCTCTTTCCCGCACCGGTAGGCATCACCAGCAGCAGGTCGCGCCCCTCAATCGCAGCCCGGCACACCGCCTCCTGCCCAGCCCTGAAGCGAGGAAATCCAAACACTGACCGCAACAGTTCCGTCAGCGCATTCGAGTTGTCAGGAGTCGTCAAAGTTAGAGAGGCCCGCCGGGGAAATACCCGCGCAAGAAATGGTTGTGCCTTCATCAAATCTACAGGAGCAGCTTGCCGCCGCGTCCTCAAACTCCCGCTCTCAGCCAATACCCCAGAAAATGCGCGCTCCTCGCAAGCAGAACCTGATAAGCGCAGTTCAACTCACACAGCAGCCTCTGGCCGTTAGAATGGCTGTTGACCAGAACGGCAGGAAGGATTCACATGCAATCACAAGGCAACGCAACCCGGCGCACTTTCTTGAAAAGCGCTCTGCTCGCATCGGCTCCGCTTTTGGCATCATCTGCTGCCTCGGCGGCGGCAGCGCAAACCTCCGCGGAAAAGCCCGCATCCGGCAAGCAGGACCGCGCAAAGTGGCTTCAAATCGTCGAGCGCGTCTCGCAACCCCTGCTCGAAGCCTGCAGCCGCCAAATGCTCCGCGCCACCATGCCTGTCGAGTGCGCCAAAGGGGAAGAGGCAGCCAGCCGCGCCTCCACGCATCTCCAGGCCGTTGGCCGCCTGCTCTGCGGCATCGCGCCCTGGCTTGAGGCCGAGCCCGGCAACGACCCCGCGGAAGAAGCCCTCCGCACGCGCTACCGCGAGTGGTCGCGCCTCGCCCTCCAGTACGGCTGCGATCCAAAGTCGCCTGACGCTCTCAACTTCGGCAGCAATCAGCAGTCGGTGGTCGATGCCGCCTTCCTCGCCCTCGCCATCCTCCGCGCTCCCAACCAGCTCTGGGCCAAACTCGACTCCACCACAAAACAGAACATCGTCCGCGCCATGCTCGATACCCGCAAGGTGCAGCCGGGCTTCAACAACTGGCTGCTTTTCTCCGGCATCATTGAGGCCATGCTCTGCAAGTTCGGCGAGCAGTGGGACAC
>Ga0316230_1004384_pt1 | contig 10364 bp, 8 predicted proteins | sample TBH18025metaG_FD_206004 | JGI IMG/M metagenome (GOLD analysis project Ga0316230, IMG submission 206004) | Freshwater microbial communities from Trout Bog Lake, Wisconsin, USA - TBH18025 | ecosystem: Environmental > Aquatic > Freshwater > Lake > Hypolimnion/Profundal zone | place: USA: Wisconsin...
TGCGTCCACTGCGCGTCGGGAGCCAGGCCGGGATTAAACCGCCAGACGCCATGTTCCTCCGTGCCCGCCCACACGTTGCCCGCCCCATCCCGCGCCAGCGCCATGACGATCCCGCCGGGCGGCGTCAGGCTTTTCCAATTGGTGTTCAACGCCCGCAATTTGGCCGCGCTGGGCGGATGACTGATGGAAAAATAAACGACCGTCACCAGGCCGATGGCCACGGCCAGCAAAACCAATGGAATAAATATCTTTCGTTTCATAGGGGCATTTTAGAACAATTAAACAACCGCCCCAGACTTAGGCTGGGCTTCCCGACTCCGAACGGAGGCCGACTGGCCTTGCCCGATAATCCCGAATTATTCCTGATCCGTCACCGTGTCGTGGAATTTCAGGATGTCGCCCTTCTCGCCCTTGAGCTCGGCTTCCTTGAACTTGATGGCGGTGCGCGGGTGCTGGTTCAACATGCCAGTGAGCAGATACGGCAGGTCGTAGCCCCAGAGCAGTTTCGCGCGCATCGGCTCGATGTGGTTCTGCACGAGGTCGAGCACGGGGCGCAGTTCGTATTTCGGATTGTGCAAAAAGGCGAGGAGCAGTTCCATCGGACAGTTGCCCGCGCCGCGGCCGAGACCGGCGATGGTGGCGTCGAGAAAATTCGCGCCTTCGATGATGCCTTCGATGGTGTTGGCGAACGCGAGCTGCATGTTGTTGTGCATGTGGACGCCCACTTCCTTGCCGGACGATTTGCAGTAGCCGAGATATTTTTTCACCAGCTCGTGAACGCGTTCGCTGTAAAACGCGCCAAAGCTGTCCACGACGTAAATCGCCTTGGCCTCGGATTTCGCCAGCATTTCCAGGCCTTCGTTCAGTTCGCGATCAGGAATGGTCGAAGCGGCCATCAGGTTGACGGTGGTTTCGTAGCCCTTGTCGTGCGCGTCCTTGACCATTTCGAGCGCGGTCGGGATCTGGTGGATGTAGGTCGCCACGCGGATCATGTCCAGCACGGAATCTTTCTTCGGCAAAATGTCCTCGTGATAATCGCTGCGCTCGGCATCGGCCATGACGCAGAGCTTGAGCGCGGTTTTGTTGTCGCCGACGATGCGGCGGATGGATTCCTCGGTGCAGTATTTCCAATCGCCGTGCTCGCCCACCTTGATGCCTTTGCGCGACGATTTGTAGCCGATTTCCATGTAGTCCACGCCGGCGGCAATGCAGGTTTCGTAAACCAGCTTGACGGTCGCGTCCTCGAAATGGTGGTTGTTCATCAGGCCGCCGTCGCGGATGGTGCAGTCCACGACCTTGATTTCGGGGCGGAAGGAGAGCCAGCGGCTGGTGGCGTTGTCGTGGACGGCGGGTTGGGCGGCTTTCATGATGTTATTTGAAATGGTTGTTGGCGGTGAACACCCATTATTCCCGAAACCACCGGAAAAGGGACAGAACAAATAATGTCAACCTTGCGACACTTCTTGCACCGGGGAATTCATGGCCGAGGCGGGAATTCTGCGCAGCGCGGCCATGACCTGCTCCGGCGAAATCGCCGCAAGGCAGTGGCGCGCGGCGGTGCAGGTGGCGGAGTTGCCGTCGCAGCCGCAGGTTCCGCCGGTGAGCGCCAGATGCTTTTCGCCGATCGGCGCCCAGCGCGCGGGCGGCGTCGGGCCAAACAGCGAAATGGTCGGCACGCCCAGCCCGGCGGCAAAATGCAGCGGCCCGGTGTCGCCGGAAATAAAAACCTGCGCCCGCGCCAGCACGGCGAGAAACAGCGGCAGCTCGGCGACCGGCGGCAGAATCACCACATCGCGCGCGAGCTTTTTGAGTTCCGTCATCAGCGCGGCCTCGCGTTCGCCGCGCGCGGTGGTGAAAACCATTTTCATGCCGGCGGCGGCGGCGAGCCGGTGCAGTTTTGCCCAGTGCGCGAGCGGCCATTCCTTTTTCGGCTGGCTCGACGCGACGTGGCAAATGACAGCGCGCTCGTCGGGCAGGATTTTTTTCGCGGCCTCTGCCAGCAGGATGTCGGCGTGGAGTTCCGCTTCCAACGCGTTGGGCAACGGGATTTGCCAGCCGGACAAAAGCTGCGCCAGCCGGGCGGATTCGTGCGGCGGATTTTTTTCCGGCACCACGCGGTCGGTGTAGAGATATTTGCGCCCGATAAACCCGCCGCGCTCCGCCCAGCCGAGCCGGCGTCTGGCGCCGATGAGAAAACTCAAGATTGCGCCGCGATCATTGCTGGCGAAATCCACCGAGCGGTCAAACCGCTCGCGGCGCAGGGCGTAGATGATGGGAGCCGTCTCGTAGATGTCGGCGCGGCCGCGCTGGCGCGGCATCGGCCAGACCTGGTCAATCCAGGGCAGCGGCTGGAACAGCGGCGCGGCCTCCTCCGGCACAAGCAGGTGCAGCTCGGCCTCGGGAAGATTTTCGCGCAGGGCGCGCAGCGCGGGCGTGAGCAGCACGGCGTCGCCGAAGTATTTGAATTGCAGCGCGAGGATTTTTTCCGGCCGGGCGTTCACGAGGAAAATTGCAGTTCGTAAAGTTTCTGATAGGTGCCGGCGCGCTGCACGAGCTGGTCGTGCGTGCCGGTTTCAACAATTTTTCCCTGATCCAAGACGACAATCAAATCGGCGTGCAAAATTGTCGAGAGCCGGTGCGCGATGCAGATGGTGGTGCGGCCCTTCATCAGCTCGTCGAGCGCAGCCTGCACGGCACGTTCGGATTCGGTGTCGAGCGCGCTGGTGGCCTCGTCGAGGATAAGGATGGGCGCATTCTTCAAAACGGCGCGCGCGATGGCGAGCCGCTGGCGCTGGCCGCCGGACAGCACAACACCCTTTTCGCCGATGACGGTGTCGAAGCCATCGGGCTTTTGCTCAATGAAATCAAGGGCATAAGCGTGCTTCGCGGCGGCGATGATTTCTTCGTCCGTCGCGCCGAGCCGGCCGACCTCGATGTTCCGGCGGATGGTGTCGTTGAACAAAATATTTTCCTGCGCAACGACGGCAATCTGGTTCCGCACATCGCGCGTGGCGACCTCGCGCAGGTCCACGCCGCCAATTTTCACCGCGCCGCGTGCGGGGTCGTAAAAGCGCAGGAGCAGGTTGGCCAGCGTCGTCTTGCCGGAGCCGCTCGCGCCGACAAGCGCGACGAGCTGGCCGGCCTTGACGGTGAGGTTGATGTTGCGCAGGACGGATTTTTCACCGTAGTTGAAATCGAGGTTTTGAAACTCGATGTCGGCACGCGAGGCGTGGAGCATCTTGGGCGCGGCGGGCTCGGGCACGGAATTTTTTGTTGCGAGCAGCTCGAAGACGCGCTCGGTGGCGGCACGCGCCTGGACGACCTGGTTTTGCAGCCGCGTCAGGTTTTTCAACGGCTGATAAATATAGATGATGGAGATTAGCAGTTGCAGGAAATCCTCGGGCTTGGGCCGTTCACCTGACGAGCGGATGACGTAGCCGAGCATCAGCGCCAGGCCGCACGCGCCGAAAAATTCGATGAGCAGGCTGGGCATTTCCGTGGCGCGGGTGATGCGCATGACGAGATTGACGGCGCGGCCGGCGGTCTCGCGGAATTTTTCCGCGACGATGGTCTCGAGGTTGTAGGCCTTGATGACGCGATGGCCGGTGAAGCCCTCGGTCATCGTCTGCACCAGCTCCGCGACCTGCGTCTGCGCGTCGCGGCTGGAGCGGCGGATTTTGCGGCTGTAAATCGCGATGGGCACGATGCACACCGGCAGCACGATGATGGAAATGAGCGTCAGCCGGGGCTGCTGCATGAACAGGAAGGCCAGCACGCCGACCAGCGAAACCGGGTCGCGCACGACGACGGAAACGACGTTCGTCAGGATGGTCTGCAGCGCCTGCGTGTCGCTCATCACGCGCGAGACGAGCTTGCCGGTGGCGTTCTCGGTGTAAAAGCCGGCGGACAAATTTAACAAATGCGCGAACAATTTTGTCCGCAGATCCGCGACCGCGTGGGTGCCCGTCCATTGCAGGAAATACACGTTCAAATAACCGGACACGCCGCGCAGCAGCGAAATGAGCGGGATGAGCGCAATCAGCATCCACACCGCGCCGGGATGCGTGTGCAGGCCGCTGGCCAGGCCGTCGCGCGCGTTGTAAAACCAGGTCTGCGCGAACTCCGGCAGGTGCTTGATCGGCGGCCGCGCGTCGGTGGCGTTTGCCGAGGGAAAAACGGCGGCATAGATGAACATCGCCGTGGCAATCAGCAGCGGGCCGATGAGCCCGCTGATGACGCCCATCACCACGCCGAGGAAAAGCCGTGCGCGGTAGGGGCGCGCAAGTTCCCAGATTTTGCGGAGGAAGCCGGTCATGCGCCCCCATTTTGGCGACGGCGGCGGAAAGGGAAAGTTTTGTTTTCAACTTGGCACGGCGGGCGGGCTTCTTTAGCTTCGCGAACATCCGATGATTTACGACTGCTTCATTTTTTTCAACGAGCTGGAGCTGCTGGAGCTGCGGCTGCACGAACTGGCCGGCGTGGTGGACAAATTTGTCATCGTCGAGGCGAACGAGACCCACACGCACAAGCCCAAGCCGCTGCATTACCAGGAAAACCGCGCCCGCTTCAGCGCGTTCCAAGACAAAATTATCTACGTCGTCGTGGACGACATGCCGCCTTCGCCGAGCGCGTGGGTGATGGAGCGGTTCCAGCGCAACGCCATCGCGCGCGGGCTGGTGAACTGCCGCCCTGATGATTTCGTGCTGGTGTCCGACGTGGATGAAATTCCCCGCGCCAGCGTCGTGGAAAAACTGGCCGGGGAAATTCCGTTCACCAACAATTTTTTCAGCAACGCCGTCCACGCCGCCTTGAACTCCGCGCCGGTGAAAAGCGTCTTTCACCGGAAAGCCCTGCGCCATCAGCTGCGCCGGAACCATCCCTTCGTCTGGCGGTTTCACCAGGCGCTCTACCGCCATTACCTGAACTGCCGCGCGGTGGAGACGCCGTTCAGCCACGGCACGCGGATGCTGCGGTTCCGGGATTTTTCCAGCGCCGAGGAAATGCGCCACAGCGGCTACAAGACGGTCGAAAATGCCGGCTGGCATTTTTCGTGGATGGGCGGCGTGGAGCGGATCCAGGAAAAGCTGGCGGCGTATTCCCATCAGGAACGGAACCGCCCGGAGATCGCCGACGCGGGCAACATCGAAAAGTCGCTCCAGGAAGGCCGCGTGTTTTTCGACCAGGAAAAACGGCTGGAATTCGTGCCGCTGGACAGCACCTTTCCAAAATATCTTTTGGAACATCAGGACAAATTTTCCAACTGGATCCGGCCGGTCTGAAGCGCCGGCGCCGAAATCTGGATTTACTTTGCCGCGCCCAGCGCCAATGATGGCGGCGCAAAACCGATGATTGTCTTTTTGCACATCCCGAAAACCGCCGGTTCCACCTTCCAATTTATTTTGGAAAACACCTTCGGCGTCTCGGCCTGCCACACCAACCACACCAAGCAGGATTTTTTCCGGCCGGATGATTTTGAATTCGCCCGCAAATTTTTCCCGCGCATGAAAAGCCTCGCCGGCCACAATCTCGTGGATCCGCTGGCGCTGGACATTCCCGGCGCGTTCCACGTCACCTTCCTGCGCGAGCCGGTGGCGCGGGTGTTTTCGCATTACCAGGACACGGTGCTGACCGGCGCCAAGACATGGACGTTCGAGGAGTTCATGCGGCAGAGCGACTATGCGGAAAACCTCCACGTCCGGCTCATGTCCGGCGAACGCAGCCTCGACAAGGCCAAAAAATACCTGGAGCGCTGCGGCTTTGTCGGCCTCACGGAAAAATTCGACCTCTCGCTGCACGTCCTCGAAAAATTCACGCCGCTGCCGCTGAACCTGAACTACAAGCGTCGCCGCACTGCCGCCACCAACGCCGTCCGCCAACCCGTCGCCAAGGATCCGCGCATGATCGAACTCGCGCGCGAACGCAACCAGCTCGACCTCGCGCTTTACGATTTTGCCGTGAAGGAAATTTTCCCAAAGTTCTGCGCCAAGGCCGGGTTCACGCCAGATTCCCAAGTGACTTCCTTCGACACCTACACCAGCGACCGGCATTTGCGCTACCGGCTCTGTCATCTCTACAACCTGTTCTCTACCGCCAGCTCGGCAAGCTGCGCCGCCGCCCATGAAACGCCCGTTTCCGTCCGCCTCATCGCCGGCCACGCGGCGCGCGGCATCCGGCCGCGCGGCGAGATTTCCTTTGCGACGGCGGCCCGCCGGGCGTTAAGCTGGCCGGCCATCTGATTTTACCATGCCTGAACCCGTCAGCCTTTACATCATCACGTTCAACGAGGCGCAGAACCTGCGCGCCGTGCTGCCGACGGTCTTGTGGGCGGACGAGGTCGTGGTGGTGGACTCGTTCAGCACCGACGAAACGGCGGCGGTCTGCGCGCAGTTCGGCGTGCGCCATGTGAACTTGAAATTCGAAGGGTTCGGCAAGCTGCGCAATGATGCGATTGCCTTGCTCAAGCACGACTGGGTCGTGAGCATTGACTCGGACGAGCGCAGCACGCCGGAATTTGCGGCGGAAGTCCGCCGCACGCTCGCCGCGCCGCGCCACGCGGCGTATTTCGTGCCGCGGCTCAACTATTTTCTCGGCCGGCCCATCCACCACTGCGGGCTGTATCCCGACTACCGGCAGCCGCAGGTTTTCGACCGCCGCAAACTGAAATACCGCGCCGACCTCGTGCATGAGGGCTTTGATTGCGAAGACCCCGTCGGCCGGTTCCAAAACCCGGTGCTGCAGCATCCGTGGCCGTCGCTCGCGGTGGTGCTGGCCAAGACCGACCGTTACACCACGCTGATGGCCAAACGGTATTTTGAGGCGGGCCGCCGCGCCGGATTTTGCCGGCTCGCGCTGAATCCGGCCGGCGCGTTCCTGAAAAAATATCTCGTCCAGCAGGGGTTCCGCGAGGGCGTGGCCGGCTTCATGGTCTGCGCGCTGCACGCCTATTATACGTTCCTGAAATACGCCAAGCTTTGGGAGCTGCAAAACAAACCCGCGCCGTGACCGCCCGCCCCCACCTGCTGCTTTACGAGCCGCGCACGGAAGGCCACCACCTCGGCTGGCTGCGCTTCATCGCCGACGACTTGCTGTCGGCGGATTTTCAACTGTCCATCGCCGCTGATTTGCGTCCCGGCGCGCGCGAGCGCGTGGAACAAAATCTCGCCGGGCTGTCCGGCGAGGTGAAATTGTTCTCCGCCTACGACGAAAACGGCCGCCGCCATCTCGACGGCAAAGCCCGTTCCGTCGCGCACTGCCTGAAAATCAGCGGCGCGGAAAATGTTTTCCTCTGCGCGCTCGATGAAATCGCCTCTGATTGCTGGCGCAGCGCGACTTTCGGTTTGCGTCCGCCGCCGGAATTGCGCGGACGCATGGGCGGCATCTACCACCGCCCGCGTTTTCTCGAAGCGCCCAAATGGTCGCCCGACCGCGCGCTGAAAATTCCAGGTTTCCAACGCCTGCTGCGCGAAGGTTGGTGGCGGCAAATGTTGTTCGTGGACGAATTTCTCGCGGCAGGGCTTCAGTCCGCAAATCCGTCGTCGCCGATTTTTTTTCTGCCCGACGCCTGTCCGCCCGGCTACGACGGCGCCGCGGTTACGGCCAGAAAAACATTGGAGATTCCCGCCGGCCGGAAGGTTTTTTTGTTTTACGGAACCGGCGCACGGCGCAAAGGATTGCACATCGCGGTCGAAGCGATGCTGCAACTGCTGCCGGAATCTCCGGCGTTTTTGCTCTGCGCCGGACAGCAAAATCCAACCGGCAAAACCGCTGATGGAATCGCGCAGCTCGTCCGCCAAAATCGTGCGCGGCTGCTTGACCGCTACGTCACCGTTGAGGAAGAAAAAATGTGTTTCGCCGCGAGTGACGCGGTGCTGCTGCCTTACCTGAACCATTTCGGCACGAGCGGCGTTTTGTCGCGTGCCATGTCCGCCGGCAAACCGGTTATTGTCTCCGACGAACAATTGCTCGGCCGCCTCACGCGCGAACACCGGCTTGGATTGGTTTTTCCCGCCGGCAATGTTTCCGCGCTCGCGCAAAACCTCCGGCAGATGACGCAGCTTTCCGCCGCCGAAACAAGCCGGTTCGCCGCCGCCGCGCGGAACTACGCCAAAACTTATTCGCGCGCCGCGTTTCGCGCGGCGCTGCTGCGGTCCTTGGCCGCCGGCTAAAAATGGAAAACCCCGCGCGCATATTGGTCATCCGCCTGACCGCCATCGGCGACGTGGTGCTGACGCTGCCGGCGGTTTCCACGCTGCGGCAGAATTTCCCGGCGGCGAAAATCACGTTTCTCACGACCACGGAAAACGCCGCGCTGCTGCGCGGGTTCCGCGACGTGGACGAAACCGTCGCCCTCGACCGCGCGGCGTTCCGCAGCGGCAACCCGTGGCGGATCGGCAAGGAGTTTTTTTGCCTGCTGCGCGGCCTGCGCGCGGGTAAGTTTTTGCTGGCCGTGGACCTGCAGGGCAACGGCGAGAGCGCGTGGCTGACGCGGTTCACCGGCGCACCGGCGCGCTGGGGCGTCGTCCACAAAGCGGGACGCCGGCACGCCTTCACGCAGAGCGTGGACCGGCGGCGGGAAATCCACGCGGCGGAAATGCACCTGGAGCTGCTCCGGCATTGCGGCCTGAATGCTGCCGCCGCCCGCAACGAATTTTTCCTGCCGGCGGACGCGCTGGACGCGGCGCGGGATTTTTTTGCCGCGAACAAAATTGTTCCCGAAAAGCCGGTTTTGTTTTTGCAGCCGTTCACCAGTTCGCCGGCGAAAAACTGGCCGCTGGAAAATTATCTGGCGCTGGCGCGACACTGGCAGGCGCGCGGCTGGCAGGTTGTTTTTGGCGGCGGTCCGGCGGATGCCGCCGCGCTGGAACCCGTGCGGGCATTGGGTTTTGTGATTTCCGCCGGCGTGCCGCTGCTCGTCACCGGCGGGCTGATGCAACTGGCCACGCTCACGGTCGGCGGCGACACCGGCGCGCTGCACCTCGCGGTGGCGCAGGGCAGACGCGTCGTGATGCTGATGAACACAAACCGGCTTGGCCGACCGCATCCGTTCCGCCGCGCCGAATGGACGCTCGCGCCGGCGACCGAGCGGATTATCGCAAACATCGCCGTCAGCACGGTCATCGCCGCATGCGAGGCCGCGCTGGAACAAGCCGGGGCGTGACGAAGAAGTGATTGCGGCTGCCGTCAAAAAATCATAAAAAACAAGATGCTTTCGTTCCTGCGCCAGACCAGCCCCGTGCGGCTGGCGGTTTTTCTGCTGTTCGCCCTGACCTGCTACCGGCTGTGGTTCATCACGCAGATGGAGCTGGTGCCGGACGAGGCTTATTATTGGCTCTGGTCGAAACATCTGGCCTGGTCGTATCGCGACAAGGGCCCGGCGGTCGCGTGGACAATCGCGCTCGGCACAAAAATTTTCGGCAACACGGTTTTTGGCATTCGCTTTTTTGCGGTGATGTTGAGCACCGGCACGGGAGCCCTGCTGTTCCTGATCGCGCGACGGCTGTATGACGACCGCGTGGCGCTGTGGACGCTGCTGCTGGCGTCGGTCATCCCGCTGGTGGCGGTCGGCTCCATCCTGATGACGATTGATTCGTTGAGCGTTTTTTTCTGGGCGTGGGCGGCGCTGATTTTCTGGAAGGCGATTCATCGCGATAGTTTGATGGACTGGTTCTGGCTCGGCCTCGCGATTGGCGCAGGCTTTCTCGCCAAGTTCACCAACGGCGTGCAGCTCGGCTGCATCGTGTTTTTTCTGCTGTGGTCAAAGGAACATCGCCCGCTGCTGTTCAGCCGGAAAATGCTGGTGCTGGGCGGCTCGTTCGGCGTGTGCATCCTGCCGATTCTCTGGTGGAACATGCAGACGGGCTGGGTTCACGCCATGGCGCTGCACGCGCGCAGCGGGGTGGACAAGAGCTTTCATGTCCATCCGTGGGAACTGCTGCAATTCATCGGCGGCCAGTTCGGCGTGATCTCGCCGCTGATTGCGGCGGGCATGGTCGTTGCCGCCGGGGCGCTGCTTTGGAAAAAATCCACGGATCCGCGCGTGCGGTTTTTGTTGAGCCAGTTTCTGCCGCTTTACGGCCTGTTCGCATTTTTCAGTTTGAACAAAGCCGGCCAGGCCAACTGGGCGGCGCCCGCGCTGGTCACCGGCATAATTTTCACCGTCGTCTATTGGCGCGAAGTGGTCACGCGGCATCCGGCCTGGCGCTGGGGCGTGGGCGCGGCGTTCGCCGTGGCGCTGCTGATGACGGTGGTGCTGCACAACACCAATCCACTGATGGTCGCGGCGAAAAACGTCACCAACGCCCTGCACCGGCGGCCGATTCCGGATCCGCTGCGCCGCGCCCAGGGGTGGAGCGATTTTGCCGCGC
>Ga0316230_1004395_pt1 | contig 10341 bp, 8 predicted proteins | sample TBH18025metaG_FD_206004 | JGI IMG/M metagenome (GOLD analysis project Ga0316230, IMG submission 206004) | Freshwater microbial communities from Trout Bog Lake, Wisconsin, USA - TBH18025 | ecosystem: Environmental > Aquatic > Freshwater > Lake > Hypolimnion/Profundal zone | place: USA: Wisconsin...
CTTAAAGGTGCAGAGCACCGTTTATATTTGTAGAAAAAGATTTAAATTGTATAAAATTGAGGTCCAGCGTACCAAAATATTACACCTGTGATTTTTTTGGCAAGAAAAATATCACACTACTCTGTACCTTAGAACAGGGGTAATTCATCTTATCTACAAATCTTGCGGTACTCCGTACCTTTTTTAACCGGCAATACCTATCATATTGCCTTGATAATCAAGATAAATGAATCCAATCACCTCTTCATCACATACCTTTCCGGATAAATATCCTGATAAAAAACTTATTAGGGTGGCTGTTGCTTTATTTTATTTCAGCATGGGATTTTGTTTTGCCTCCTGGGCAAGCCGAATTCCCGAAATAAAAACGGCGCTAAACCTTAGTGACGCCGCCTTCGGAAGCATCCTTTTCGCATTACCGGTCGGGCAATTTCTGATGATGTCATTTTCGGGGAAATTGGTAACCCGCTTCGGAAGCCGTAAAGTGATCCTGTTTGCAATTCCCGGGTATACTTTGTCTTTGTCGAATCTTGCAATAGCCACACAGGGCTGGCAGCTGGCAATCGGACTTTTCTTATTTGGCATCTTCGGGAATATGTGTAATATTTCGATTAATACCCAAGGTGTTGCAACCGAGAAAATCTACAAAAGGCCTATCATGGCCGCTTTTCATGGTGGTTGGAGTATAGCTGGTTTTACTGGTGCGCTTGTCGGACTGGCAATGATCAACCTGAAAATAGCTCCCTATATCCATTTCTGGTTTGTGGTAGGAATCGTACTTACAATCGCCTTGTTGAACTACAGAAATCTGATTCCAGGGAGGTCCGGAACTCCCAAAACGGCAGCTCCGAAAAAGAGATTATTTTCGAAACCGGACAGCGGACTGGTTCAGCTTGGGATCATTGGGTTTTGCAGTATGGCCAGTGAAGGGGCGATGTTTGACTGGAGTGGGATCTATTTTAAAGATGTGGTCAAAGCACCTCATGCCCTGGTTATCCTGGGATATACCTCTTTTATGATCACTATGGCGTCAGGTAGATTTATGGCTGACCAGGTTGTTTTGAAGTTCGGCAGAAAACTTCTGCTTCAGGTGAGTGGCATTCTGATTTCCACAGGACTTTTAATCTCTGTTTTATTCCCCTATCTGATCCCTTCAACCATCGCCTTTATGATGGTAGGATTGGGAGTATCGAGTATAGTTCCATCCGTGTACAGTGCAGCCGGAAGACATGCCACCATTGCCCCGGGAATTGCCCTGGCTACTGTTTCAAGCGTTAGCTATCTTGGCTTTCTGATGGGTCCCCCGCTGATTGGATATATCTCAGCAGCTGCCGGCCTGCGCTACTCGTTTGCAGTAATTGGAATCTTTGGTTTTTGCATCACCCTTCTGGTTTCGAAGATTAAGGTGATACATTAAATTTACATTTAAAAACCAAAGGGAAGTCATAAGTTCTTCCAGAATGAATATGGGTGGACAACTGTTATTCCGGATCATGGCGGAGCACTAACAGACTGTTCCCCCAACTCCAACTTATCACTCAAAACTCAAAACTCATTTTAAAATCATCCATCACAAATCCGTTTCCAATATCGGCAATTACGGGACCGTCATTTTTAAACCCGAGTTTTTCATAGGCTTTTATGCTGTTGAAATTGTTTATATTGACGGTCAGCGTTATCCTGAGGAGGCCAGATTTTTTAGCTTTACGGGAAATGAATCTAAATCCCTCTTTTCCCAATCCGGCTCCTCTTTTCTCTTTGAGTACATACAATTTGCTGAGAAATAACTCATCGCCCGACTGCTTTATTGCGAAGTAACCTGATGGTTCTGACTGATGATACAGAATATAATATTCATAGTGCTCGTTATTAATCTGGTTTTCAATTGCACCTGGTGATTGAAATGTAGACACCATATAATTGACCTGTTCCTGTCCAATGATCGGGACATAATGCTCATTCCAAATTTTAACTGCCAGATCTGCTGTGATGAGGATATCTTCGTATGATATAACCTTTTCAATCATTATATTACTGTTTAATAGCGTATTATAGATGTCAAAATTTCCCTTATCAAAGCAACAGAATAGAACTTGTTCGATTTCTGGATTTTCCCCCAGAAAATGCTGAACTGTTTCCAGTGCAATGATTACTGCTTGCTCTTTGGGGAAACCATAAACGCCGGTACTGATATTGGGAAAGGCAATAGTTGAGATATTATTTTCGACAGCAAGCTTAAGACATTGGTGATAACAGGAGGAGAGGAGTTCACTTTCTCCATGTTTGCCATCCCGCCAGACTGGTCCTACAGTATGGATAACATACCTGGCCGGAAGCCGGAATCCTGGTGTAATCTTAGCTTGTCCGGTGCTGCAACCATTGAGCAATTCACACGCCTTTAATAACTCTGATCCTGCAGCCCGGTGAATAGCCCCATCTACTCCGCCGCCGCCCAACAGAGAACGGTTAGCGGCATTTACGATTGCGTCAATATTTAACAGCGTTATATCACCCCGGATAATTTCTATTTTGGACATATTAACTTTAAAATTTAATTTGCCCTGACAGGGTTCAAAACCCTGTCAGGGCAATTATACTAATTTCAAATATACTCAATTTCAGTCAAAACTTTGAGACTCTCCTTCCACCTAAATTAAATATCCTTTCCCGGGATAGTAAAATAAAATGTACTCCCTTTCCCTTCCTGGCTCGTGGCCCATAATTGTCCGCCATGTTTTTCAACAAAATCCTTGCAGATGATCAGTCCTAATCCGGTACTGGCTTCTCCTTCTGTCCCTTTACGGCTGGAACTGACGCCAACGGTGAAAAGATTATCTATCATGGCACTATTCATCCCAATACCTGTATCCTTAACCGATATTTCAATAAAGTTATCCTTCGATTTTATGGCCGAAATAGTTATTTTGCCACCTCTCCCGGTAAATTTAACGCTATTCGAAAAAAGGTTCCGGAGAATCGTTTGAAGCATATTACTGTCTGCAAATACATCTAAATCACCGGATATCATACATAAGATTTCAATTTTCTTAGTTTGGGCTGATTGCAATACCATGGCCAGGCTATCTGCGATAATTGGATTTAAATGGATTACCTCCGGATGAAATAAGATTCTGTTCTGTTGCATAGAAGACCATTGCAACAGGTTCTCAAGTAATCGGTATAAATTAGTTGCTGCATCCCGCATACTGACTGCCATTTTTTGAAGCTCATCCGGCGTTAAAGTGTCTGATTCTTCTGCCATTATTTGTGTAAGTCCTAAAAACCCATTGAAAGGACTACGCAGATCATGTGCGATAATTGAGAAAAATTTGTCTTTCGACTCATTCAGCCTTTGTAGTTCCTCGTTTTTCCTCTTAATTTCTTCTTCTGCCAGTTTACGGTCGGTAATATCGCGGCCGATTCCCAATAGTCCGATAACCTGACCATCTTTGTTGCACATTGGAATCTTAGACGAAAGCAGCCAATGTTTTACTCCACCCAAATCAATCAGTGATTCTTCAACATTGAATACAGCTTTGCCACTTTGCATTACAGCCTGGTCGAGGGCAAAGAATTCCCGGGCAAGTTCAATAGGATAAAAGGCAAAATCATCTTTCCCTATGACTTCACCTTCGGTTTTGGCGCCCATATACCAAAGATCTGTTAAGTTGGCAAGTGTTTTTCGGCAGGCCAGATCCATACAATAGATCGAATCAGGAATATTATCGATAATGGTTCGAAGCAGTAACTTTTCTTCCATTAATGCGTCCTCGAATTTTTTCCGTTCAGAGATATTGCTTACACTGCCAATCAGGGCTATAGGTCTGTTATGATCATCCCATAAAACATTAAACCTATCCTGGAGCCAGAGATATTGACCGTTTTTTTGTCTGAAACGATAGTCAATCTGATTGACTTTCCGGGAGTGATCAGATAGAGCCATGGTTCGCAAGTGATCGGTTTTAGGGATATCATCCTGATGGATTAACCCTTTAACAGTCTCAAGGGGAAAAGTATCCATTTCGTATGGAGTGTAACCCGTGATCCGCTCAAATACCGGACTTAAATAATCGTATTTATTGGTAAGTAAATTTAGTTTATAGGATGCATCCTGCGAATTCTCCAAAACCTCCCGGATACGTTCTTCACTCTCTTTATGTTTTAATGTTAAATTTCCGGCAATTTGTTGGGCCCTGAAACGGGTGTTGAACAACGACACAGAGAGTAAAAATATTAATAGACTGATCAATATTCCGCTGACAGCGACAACTTTGACCAGATTCTGAAAAAAGGGAGTCTGACGGATCGGCTGGGTAAAAAGCAGGATCCATTTAATGTTGTAAGGGGATACTTTTAATGAAAGTGTTCTTGATGGAGAATTGTTGTCAATCAATGCACCATTGCCTTGACTATCATAAAGTAAGGAATGATTTGAAATATCCTGATTATAAATTTGAAGACGTATTCTGTTTTTTTGTTCTGATTCCCACCGGCCTAAGATTCCAAGCATTAAATCGTTCAGGTAAAAAGGGCTGTAAACCCATCCTTTGATTGCAAGGCGACGCTGCCATAAAGTTTTGACCTCTAATCCTTTAGAATAAACCGGGGAATACATTAAAATTCCCTTACGTTGATCTTCAGGGCTGTTCTGTACCAGAGTTACTTTTCCGGTAAGTGTTACCGAGTCTGAATCGCGCGACACCTCCATTGCACTTCTGCGGGTAGAGTCTGAATACATATCATAGCCAAATGCGCGAAGGTTGGCGCCGGAAAATGGCTCAAGATAAATTATCGAAGTAAAGACATCCCGGTTACCTGATGGTTTTACATCGTATCCGGCAAATCCTTCCCTTCGTATTTTTTGAATATGTTGTTGGATTTGATTTTCGGGGATAATAATCGAATAGCCAAGTCCTTTAATTCCCGGCAAATTCAGTTCATATTTAGATCGTTCAATGAATTTTTTCCAGGCTCCACGACTGACGGAATCTGAGGCTTCAAAAAAAGCGGAGCCGGTCAATAAGAGTTGGGCAGTTGTCCGAAGCCTGTTGGCTGTCTTAATCTTAATCTCATTACAAGTTGAAGCAAATTCCCGTTTCGCTTCTGCATCAACCTCATTTTGGGCATAATAGGTCGCTATCCCCGTCAAGATGAGTCCGAGTATTAAAATCACCAAACCCCATATTGCATTTTTCGTGGTTGTCTTTGGACGAAGAATTTTATACCTTTTACTGGTTAAATTCACCATTACGGTTCAGCTTTTTTTGGATTAATTCAACTATTTTCTCTTTTTGAATGGGCTTAAGGATAAAATCATTACAACCTGAATTTAGTGCCTCTTCGCGGTCGCTTGTAAGCGCATGCGCTGTTTGTGCAATTATGACAACTTCCGGATTAAATTGCCGTATTTGTCGGGTCGCAGTATACCCATCCATGTCCGGCATTCTGATATCCATAAGAACCAAGTCGATATCCGGATTGTCCCTGCAGGTTTCCACTGCCTCGACCCCTGTTCGCACGATTAAAAGCTCCCTGTAAAGTGTTTTAATAATTATCGAGAGGAGCATTGAAGATGCCTCGTCATCTTCGGCGAGTAATATTTTCAGTAATTCAGGCTTCTTTTCAGGTCCATTTGAAGATGAATTATTCAATATTATATTGTCTTTATATTCAGTTTGGTAGGGGATTGTAAAACGGAATACTGACCCAACTCCCAATTTGCTCTCGACCCCAATAGTTCCCCCCAGCATCTCTGCAAAAGCTTTGGCGATTGTCGTTCCTAGACCGGAACCTTCAAATTGGCGGGTATTTGAACTATCCGCCTGGATGAATGGCTCAAATATAGTCTGAAGTTTATTCTCAGGAATACCAATCCCGGTATCTGTAATGGAAAATTCCAATTCGGTGCAATTTGAAATGTCGTATCCCGTATCTTTCAATCGAATGGCCAGTTCTACGGAACCTTCCTTTGTGAATTTTACGGCATTACTTAACAATTTATTCAAAATCCTGATTAATTTTAAGCGATCGGTAAATATATTAGTCACCTTTTCCGGTAATTCATTACGAACCGTTAATATCAATCCTTTCATCTTGGCATCGGTTTTAAACAGGTCAATGACCTCTTCTATAACCCAGGGAATACTGAAATCTGATTTATTTAAGCGGATTTGTCCCGTCTGAATTTGTGAAAGTTCTGTGATATCATTGATCGTATTCATCAGTCTGAATGCACTTTCATTAATTATATCAGTGTATTCTTTCCGTTCGGAAGTGGTGAGATCGTCATTTTGCAGGATAGAAAGAAACCCAAGAATTCCGTTAAACGGGGTTCGTATTTCGTGGGATATATTATTCAGAAATGCAGTTTTAAGGTTGTCGTTTTCCTCTGCTTTCTCTTTGGCCTTAAGTAGTTCTTCATTGATAATCTTTATAGGCGTGATATCGGTTTTGATGGCGACAAAGTGAGATATTTTGTTGGTCTCATTGTAAATCGGAGAGATAACCGCTTTTTCCCAATACAGCTCTCCGTTCTTTTTCCTGTTATAAAATTCACCTTCCCACGTTTGACCCGATTTAATGGTATTCCAGAAAGATTGATAAAACTCCCTGGAATGATACCCTGACTTCAGAACTCTTGGATTTTGACCAATATATTCTTTCTGAGTGTATCCGGTAAGCTCTGAGAAAAAAGGATTAGCAAATTCAATCAGTCCATCGTTGTCCGTAATCACCACTGATACCTTTGCGTTCTCGATCGCTTTTTGCAACTTCCTGACATTTTCCTCGGCCTGTTTGCGCCGCGTGATATCTCTCATCGACCCATCAATATGATCAGGCTTGCCGTCGTTATCAAGACTTAGCCGTGCATTAACTGAAACAACCTTTATCAGGCCGGTTTTAGTTTTTAATTGCAGTTCAAAATCATTGACTGCTCCTTTTTCCCTGATGGTATTTAAAAATTGAGTCCGCTCATCAGACTTGTAATAAAAGCGCTCTACCTGGCAACCGATTAGTTCAGCGGAGTCAAATTCAGAAAGATCTTTGATGGATGGGCTTATTTCAACAATAATTCCCTGATTATCGATTTGATAATAAACATCCTGCATATTCTCCAGAACGGAACGATATTTTTTTTCCTTTTCCTTTAGCGATTTTTCTGCCTGCCTGACCAGGGTGATATCAACTGCAGTTATAAGGCATTGGTCCCCATTTGGATCAGCGAGTCCGGTCAGGTAGACATGAGTTGGTAATTCGTCAGGAATGGAAAGAGTTATTTCACAAGATTCCTTGACCTTGCTGTCAAATACTTTCCCGAGAAAGTTGTTGAAAACTGATCGTGTATCGTCGGATACAAAAAAACCGAACCTGCTGTTTTGCAAATGTGAACGATTTTTTCCAAGCATCTCTGCTCCGTAAAGGTTAGTCTCAATAATTTCACCTTGCCTGGAAAGGGTATAATAGCCTGAAGGGGAGAAATCGTAAAGATTAGAATATTTCGTGGCGACAGTTTCAACTTCGTAAAGTGCGCGTTTGAGCTCATTGTTCTGCATTTCCAATTCAATGCGATACACCTCAACCTCGTGCAAGAGTTTTTCTACTTCTTCCTTTTCCGACAAATTTAGGGGTTTAAACGCAGAAGGGGAAGCCTGCTGCAGGATTGATGAGTCTGACAATTGATTGGTTGATAGGTTGACAGGATCCTGACAACCTTCAGCCTTCTCTGCTTTGCCGACATTCCTTTTATTCAAAAAATCTTCTGCTTTTTGGCGGATGATAGAGGCCTTTGGTTTGATCCCGTTTCTCATATTCAGCAAATGGTTAATTTCCGATTTTTCCATACGAGCGTTACAAAGTTATGAAAACTATTTAAAAATCATACTTGTCAATTCTCGTCAACTCAGAGAATACCATTACTAAGCAATAATAATTCAATGGGGGTATTAGGGAGAGTAAAATCTGAATGCTAAGTCACTTCTGCAAAAAAAAATGTACATTTTCTACATTAAGTCGCCCAAAGGTCCCAAATTTATGTTTAAATCTCTGTCAGTCAGATTGAAATGCTTTTTTAATTCTTCCATTTTCAGTTCAAGGTTCATGAGGGTTTCGCCAAGTCGTTCAATTTCAGCATCAGTCAGCGATCCGCCATCAACCCTGCGCATAGCCTGTTTTTCGACCAGTTTTCGGATTAGCTCAACCAGAGTGAGCACCAATTTAGCCAGTCCGGAATCGGCATTGTCGGGAGTTAACTTAAGTCTCGATTCATCAACGTGAGTTAGATTCCCGATCTCCTGAGAAAACTCATCGAGTGATCCGGTATTAAAGAGTATTTTATTTTCACTCATGATTCGATTTACTTTATGGTGGTTTCAACAAAGTTATATGGAGGCCAGGGTCCTGTCAATACAAAATTTAGCCCAGAGAATTGTATTTGAAATTCTTCGATTTAATGAATTAAGGGATCTTTTAGACTTTTTCCCAGTAAAATAACAGCATCGATGATCATTGTTTCAGACCCCATTATTCTGAATTTGCTAACTGCATTCAAATGGTCAAGATGTGCGGTTATCCTTGTTATCACTGAATCGACATGGGATAACAGCATCTCTTCCAGTTTTTTATTGACATATTCTCTAAATACCGAAATTTGAGGGTCCGGAGTTTGAGGAATTAGGCGGGCTGTTTTTGCCTCAGATTTTCCGATGAGTTCTTCCTTTAATTTCTCGGAATTGCAAAAAACCTTGAGCCCAAATTCAACCTTGTTTTGAAGATTCAGAAGATTTTTCTCAATTTCGGGATGGTTTCTTTCGAGCATCCGGAGGATGTCACCAGTTGATTCCATCATCGAACCAAACCGCATTGGTAACAGTGTAAAATATTGTGCAAGTGTTTCAATTACCCCGGCATAGGCAATTGCGTTGGAGCTATTGGCAATTAACTCAGTTCTGTTGATATCGGATACGATCGCCATAACTGTTTGAAAGGAAACCGGATATAAACCGGCACCGGAAATACCTTTTATTCCGGTCAACATCGAATCCAGCTCCCCGGAATCATTCTGTACAGATAATATGGCATAGATCAATAATTCCATTTCCTTCATTCTTTCATTTCCTTGATTGCCTTACCGCTTTTTAATTGTTCCATCGTTTCCACAGAGCTCAACATCAGTTTTACCCCTAAATAAACCAGATCAATATCTGCCACTGAAATGACGATATCCCCGGTAAGGATAACTCCTTTATTCAATACCCTGTCGAGCAGTTCAAGGATGTTAATATCTTTTGACTGATCAACAACATTATTATCCATATCTATTTTTCTTTTATCGAAATAAAACTAAACGGTGGCCATGGTCCTGTTGCCTCTATCAAAAAACCAGAGGTGCCATCATTTTTTATCAAAGTGTCGCCAACTATTTTAAAATCAACTACTTTATCTTTCCTGACTAAAAAAGTGGCATTGAGGATCATGGTATCCTCCCGCCCGGTAAACTCTTTCGGCAGGAGATTATTCAGGCTGGTCGATTCACTCAGGCTACTAAATTCATCAAAATACTTTTGTCCATAATTCTTGCTTATCCGGTCCATTTCATTTTCAATCAGATCGGTTTTCTTCCTCTTTAAAAGGTAAGCTTTACCCGGAGAACTCTGCAGGATCTGTTTTTCCAAAGCGGCTGCGTCCTCACTTAATTCATCAATTTGGTTACTCAGTATCATGCGATCGCAATATATTTTGACAGCCCATTCCTCTTTACCTCCGATGAGATTGAAATTTTCTGCCAGCGAACTGGAATAATCGGATATGAATTTTTTTAAACTATCCTCTGCCAAAAAGATAGTCCCGAATTTAAACGGAATCACTGAAGCTTTTACCATTATTCCAATGATTACCTCTACCTGTTCCCGGGCGTTGGCTTCCAGCCAGGGCAGATCAGATAATTGCTTTTTGAAATTTTCCTCGGAGAAATCGTTTACTGAAACATTACGGACCACTGCATAATAGTTATCAACAAGAACCGTTCTTAATCCTTGAATATCTGTAATATGCATAATATCAGGTAATTTATTGACCAAGCAATAAACATAAATCAGTTCATCGTTCATTTGCTTCCGGTTTAAAGTAATTACTCTGATGTGAAATCAATACCTTCAAAGGAGTTCAGGCGTTCGAAGGCCGTAATTTCAAGATTATCATCCATCTTAATAGAATAAGAGAGTCTGACTTGTTTGGGAGGGAGGTTCCGATTTTAGAAATGAATCGTCTTCATACACCTCTGCCACAGCATTCCAGGTGTCCTGGACTTTCCCTATTTTTATAACCGTCACATCGTAGCAGTTA
>Ga0316230_1004396_pt1 | contig 10338 bp, 7 predicted proteins | sample TBH18025metaG_FD_206004 | JGI IMG/M metagenome (GOLD analysis project Ga0316230, IMG submission 206004) | Freshwater microbial communities from Trout Bog Lake, Wisconsin, USA - TBH18025 | ecosystem: Environmental > Aquatic > Freshwater > Lake > Hypolimnion/Profundal zone | place: USA: Wisconsin...
AACAGCTACGGCGACTTCCGGGACCTGGTGATCCTGGAGCAGCCGGACCCGGACCATTACCTGACCCCGGCCGGGCCCAGGCGGTTCGAGCACCTCTCTGAGACCATCCGCGTGCGGGGCGGGGCGGACGTGAAGCTGGACCTGCTGGAGACCCTCTGGGGCCCGGTGGTGGACACCGACCACAAGGGCCGGCGGCGCGCCCTGCGCTGGGCGGCGCACGACCCCGAGGCGGTGGACTTCAGGGCCGGCCTGGAGACCGCCGGGTCCGTGGCGGAGGCCATGGCGGCGGCCAACCGCTGCGGACTCCCCGCCCAGAATTTCGTCTGCGCCGACGCGGACGGCCACATCGGCTGGACCATCATGGGCCGGATCCCCCGGCGGGTGGGCTTCGACGGGCGGCTCCCGGCCTCCTGGGCCGACGGCGCCAGGCGCTGGGACGGCTGGCTCGCGCCGGAGGCGTATCCGAGGATCGTCGACCCCCCCGGCGGCCAGCTGTGGACCGCCAACGCCCGGACCGTGGACGGCGCCTGGCTGGCCAGGCTGGGGGACGGAGGCTACGACCTGGGCGCCCGGGCGCGCCAGATCCGGGACGACCTGAGCGCCCTGAAGGGCGCCCGGGAGCGGGACATGCTGGCGGTGCAGCTGGACGACCGCGCCCTGTTCCTGGCCCGCTGGCGCAGGCTGCTGCTGGACACCCTGGGCCCGGACGCGGTGCGCGGCCATGCCCGGCGGGCCGAGCTGCGCCGGCTGGTGGCCGGCTGGGGCGGGCGGGCCGACCCGGATTCGGCCGGCTACCGGCTGGTGCGCGGATTCCGCATCGTGCTCCAGGGGATGCTGGCCGAGCCCTTCGAGCGGGCCTACCGGCTGAACTCCGACCGGCGCTTCAAGGTGGGCTTCGTGGGCCAGAGCGAGGGCCCGCTGTGGGCCCTGGTGAGCCAGCGGCCGGCGCACCTGCTGGACCCCCGCTACCGGGACTGGGACGCCCAGCTGCTGGCGGCGGTGGACGGCGTCATCGCGCAGTTGACCCGGGACGGCACGCCGCTGTCCCAGTGCACCTGGGGCCGGCTCAATTCGCCCAGGGTCCAGCACCCGCTGTCCCGGGCGCTGCCCTTCCTGTCCCGCTGGCTGGACATGCCGACCCTGCCCATCCCCGGCGACAGCTTCATGCCCCGGGTGCAGGACCGCCAGTTCGGCGCTTCGGAGCGGCTGGCGGTCTCCCCCGGGCACGAGGCCGACGGCTACTTCATGATGCCCTGCGGCCAGAGCGGCCACCCGCTGTCGCCCAACTACGGCGACGGGCACCGGGACTGGGTGGCGGGCCGCCCCGGGCCGTTCCTGCCGGGGCCGCCGGCGCACACGCTGACGCTGACGCCTACCAGGGCAGTTCCAGGGCCTTCGTGAGGAACGCCATCAGCGGCAGCATCCGGCGGCACTCTCCGGTGAACCGCTCCAGGAAGTCCGGGGCGCACACTTCCCGCTCGGTGAGCGGGGTGTGGGTGTAGAAGTCCTTGAGCTTGAGGTCCTCGGCGCAGGGATGGCCGGGGTCGAAGCCCGGCGGCACGCGCTTGAGGGCCTCCCCGGCCACTTCCAGGCCGGCCGCCTGCAGGGCCTTCCAGGCCCGGGCGCGGGCGACGATGCTCTCCCGCACCTTGCGCAGCGAGTCCGGGTCGGGGTGCCACAACCCCGCGCTGGCGAAGCAGCCGCCCGGCTCCAGGTGCAGGTAGAAGCCGGGGGAGTGCACGTCCCTGCTGCAGTCCCGGTGCCGGAACTGGGCGCCCACGTTGGTCTTGTAAGGGTCCTTGTCGTGGGAGAAGCGGGTGTCGCGGTTGATCCGGAACATGGAGCCGCCGCTGCCCCGGGGGTCGGCCAGGTAGTGCTTGTTGAGGCCGGCCAGGGGCTCGGCGAAGGCCATCACGAAGCCCAGCATGGGCATCTTCACGTCGGCCTCGTAGCGGTCCCGGTTGGCCTGGAACCACTCCCGGCTGTTGTCGGCCTTGAGCTCGCGCAGGAACCTGAACAGGGCCGGGCTGAAGCAGGGCTGCCCGCTTCCGGTTGCTGTGCGCTGGGCCATGGGGCGCCTCCGGTTCCTGGTCGTGGATGCTGCATTGTAGCCTATGCTGGAAGGCGTGGTGACCACGGGCGCAGGCACAGACCAGGTTCGCGGGCCGGCCAGGCCGCCGGCGGAGCCCACCTGGATCGAGCTGGACCTCGCCGCCGTCGCCCGCAACTGCGCGGAGGTCATCGGCGACACCGGCACGGCGCTCATGGCCGTGGTGAAGGGCGATGCCTACGGCCACGGGGCGGTGCGGGTCGGCCGGGCGGCGCTGGAAGGCGGCGCCGCCTGGCTGGGGGTGGCCCGCTATGGCGAGGCGCGGGTCCTGCGCGCGGCCGGGCTCCGGGCGCCGGTGCTGGTCCTGGGCATGGCCACCGCGGACGAGGTGGACGAGGCCATCGCCGCGGAGGTCACCCTGACCCTGCACAGCCCCTCGGCGCTGGAGCTGTACGCCGCCCGGGCCCGCGCCTGCGGGCGGGCGCCGGCGGTCCACCTGAAGCTGGACACCGGCCTGGGCCGGCTGGGGGTGCTGGCCGAAGAGGCCGTCCCCTTCGCCCGCCAGGCGCTGGCGGCCGGGCTCCGGCTGGACGGGATGTTCAGCCACCTGGCCGCCGCCGAGCGGAGCCACCCGCTCAACCAGCTCCAGCTGGAGCGCTTCCGCCTGGCGGTCCAGGCCATGGAGGCGGCCGGCCTGCGCCCGCGCTGGGTGCACCTGGCCAACTCCGCCGCGGCCTTCTTCCTGCCGGAGGCCCGCCACGACCTGGTCCGGGTGGGGAACCTCCTGCTGGGCATCCGCATCCGGGCCGACCTGCCGCTGGACCCCAAGTACCGCCCGGCGCTGGCCTGGAAGGCCCGGCTGGCCTCGTGCCGGAAGCTGCCGGCCGGATGGGGCGTGGGCTACGGGCAGACCTGCCTCGCCAGCGGAGACGAGTTCATCGGGGTGGTGCCGGTGGGCTACGGCGACGGGCTCCGGCAGACGCCGGGCAACCGGGTGCTCATCGGCGGGGCCAGCTGCCCGGTGCTTGGCCGGCTCTGCCTGGACCAGCTCATGGTCCGCCTGCCGCGCCCCTTCCCGGAAGGGGAGGAGGTGGTGATCATCGGCGCCCAGGGCGGCGCCGCCATCGGCCTGCACGACCTGGCCGCCCTCTACGGCACCTCGCAGGTGGACATCGCCACCCACCTGCACGCGCGGATTCCTCGTTATTGACGGAGGCCCACCATGGAGCGCAGGCGCGTCGGCATCCTGCTGTTCAACGACATCGAAGTGCTGGACTTCTGCGGCCCCTTCGAGGTCTTCTCGGTGGCGCGCCTGGACGAGGCGCTGCGCCGCCAGGAGCCTTCGCCGTTCGAGGTCCTGCTGGTGGCCGAGACCCTGGCCCCGGTCACCACCGCCGGCGGCATGCGGGTGCTGCCCGCCACGGCCTTCGCCGACTGCCCGCCGCTGGACCTCCTGCTGGTGCCGGGCGGCATGGGCACCCGCAGGGAGATGCACAACGAGGCGGTGCTGGCGTTCGTGCGCGACCGGGCCGCCCGGGCCGAGCTGGTGGCCTCGGTCTGCACCGGCGCGCTCATCCTGGGCAGGGCCGGGCTGCTGGCCGGCCTGCGGGCCACCACCCACTGGCGCTCCCTGGACCTGCTCCGGGAGCTGTGCCCGGACGTCCAGGTGGACGGCGCCTCCCAGGTGGTGGACCAGGGCCGGGTCATGACCTCGGCGGGGATCGCCGCGGGCATCGACCTGGCGCTGATGATCGTGCGCCGCTGGCACGGCGAGGCCGTGGCCCGGGCCGCGGCCCGGCACATGGAATATCCGTTCCCGGAGGGCCATGCGCGCAGGGTCGCCATCGAGGGCCGGGGAACTTTTACTTGACCTGAAATTTTCAATAAGCCAACGTGATACCGACGCCATCTTGTTGAATTCAAATGCAACGGATGCCATGCCGGGGGTGTGCCGTGTCGTTCCTGAAGAACATGAAGATCTGGAAACGCCTGACCCTGGGCTTCGGCTCCCTGGCGCTGGCGCTGCTGGTGATCTCCGGCGCCTCCTGGTGGGGCCTGCGGGTGCTGAGCGGCGCCCGGGCCGAGGTGGGGCGGGAAATGCACAAATCAGTGGTCACCCACGAGATGGTCGGCGCCATCGGGGAGATCAACCTGACCATCTGGGAACTCATCGGCGAGAAGACCCCCATGGGCAAGCAGTCCAAGAAGGACAAGCTCGCTGAACTGCGGGGGAGATACAAGAAGGCCATTGAGGAATTGAAGGCCTCCGCCAGCCCGGCCGACCTGGACCTGCTCCACCAGATCGAAGAGACCCTGGTTTCCGGCCGGGCCGTGAACACCCAGGTGCAGGAATGGGCCACCACCGGCAAGGAGGCCGAGGCGGCCGCCAAATACCTGGCCGAGGGCGGCCTGATCAAGGCCAAGGTGGAGGCCGCCTGCGACCGCTACCTGGCCTACCGGGACGGCATCACCCAGGCGGTCGCGCTGAAGGCGGACGCCGCCCAGACCCGGGTGCAGTGGGCGGTGGGCATCCCGCTGATGGCGGGCCTGGCGCTGGCGGTGCTGCTGGGGATCGCCATCACCCGCATCTACCTGGACGACATCCACCGCCTCCTGGGGGCCACCCAGATGCTCGCCCGGGGGGATTTCTCCTACGAGGTGAAAGGCGAGAGCGTGGAGCGCAAGGACGAGTACGGCGAACTGGCCCGGGCCTACCGGACCATGATCAGCGAGATCCGGGAGATGCTCCGGGAACTCTCCGGCGGGGTGCAGACCCTGGCCTCCTCCGCCACCGAGCTGTCGGCCTCCGCGGAAGAGATGGCCGCCACCACCCAGTCCATCGCCCAGATCACCGACAGCCAGCGGGCCGGGTCGGAGCAGGCCGCCGCGGCGGTGGAGGAGCTTTCCGCCTCCATCGACGAAGTGAGCCGGGGCGCCCAGGACACCCTCAAGCTCATGGAGAACGCCCTGGGCGCCACCCAGCGGGGCGACGAGGCCGGGAGCGCCACCCAGGAAGCCATGAAGGGCGTCACCAGCACCGCCGAGCGGATCGCCTCCGCCATCAACGTCATCACCGAGATCGCCAACCAGACCAACCTGCTGTCCCTGAACGCCGCCATCGAGGCGGCCAAGGCCGGCGACCAGGGCAAGGGCTTCGCGGTGGTGGCCGAGGAGGTCCGCAAACTGGCCGAGCGCAGCGGGACCTCCGCCAAGGACATCGCCCAGCACATCCAGGCCGCCCGGCGCGCGGTGGGCGAGGGCACCGCCACCGTGGCCACCACCGTGGACCTGCTCAAGCAGATCCGCTCGAGCCTGGAGCAGTTCGCCGTGCAGACCCGCCAGGTGACCTCGGCCACCGTAGAGCAGAGCCGGGCCGGCGCCGAGGTGGCCCGCCGGGTGGAGCAGAACGTCCAGGAGACCGCGGCCACCGCCGCCGCCACCGCCCAGATGTCCTCCACCACCCACGAGATCTCCCGGACCGCCGCGGAACTGGCCAAGGTGGCCGACAACCTGCAGTCCCTGGTTCAGCGGTTCAAGCTTTAGCCTCTGGAAACCACGCAGGTGGTTGCCATGGAGCGCCATTTGGCCGGCATTCTGCAAAAACCCTGATGAAACCCGACCATCCCAGGAAGCCTCACCTGACCAGGAAGCCTTATGCGGAAGTGTCCAGGTATCACCTGCCTTGGTGGCATCCGCCGCAACGCCCTCCTGCTGTTCCTATGTTGCTTGAGCATTTCTCTCGCCGCTCAGGGAAGGCCATCCACCGAGGAAGGGCTTGCGGACAAGCGGATCCTGATTCTCACCTCGTATGGGGCTGAGCGCCCAGGCGTGGAGACCCTTCTTCGTGGGTTCATCTCCGCGCTGGAGGTTGGTGGTATCAGCGTGGACCAGGTATTCACCGAGAACCTGGACCTGGAACGTGCCAATGATGAAGGATTCCGCAGAAGCCTCTCAGAGACTCTCCGGCGAAAATACAGTAAAAAGAAAATCGACCTGGTCTATGTCCTGGAACAACCGGCGCTGGATTATCTGCTCCAAGAACTCGCAGGGATCACTCAGGGCTTGCCGATCATTGTCGTCCGGGCCAACTTGCCAGATCAGATCAAGGACTCCTCGAGCCACTTCGTCCGCCAGCTGATCGAGTACGATCTTGCGGGCACCCTTCACCGGGCCATGGAGTTGTTTCCCCAGACCCGCCGAGTCCTGTTCATCGCCGGGAACCCAGAAAGCGACCAAGAGGTTTTGGCCAAGGCTACCGCCGCCATGGGTCCCTGGAAAGATAAGGTGGCCGTGCAGGACACGGTGGCGATGACCATCGACCAGGTGAAGGCCGAGATAAGAAACCCTCCCCCAGGCACCATCATCATGGTCCTCCCCTTCAACCGGGACGCCGCAGGCCACACCGCCGTCCAGATGGAGATCGCCTTCATGGTTTCGGCCACTGCCGGGGCCCCAGTGTTCACGCTCTGGCAGAATGTGGTGGGCAGGGGTGCAGTCGGTGGGAGCGTTACCGATTTTGCCGATGTTGGACGCCAGGCGGGGCAGTTTTCTCTCGATCTTATGACGGGACGCGTCACATTGACCCAAGGGGTGACAGACCTCCGATCGAGGGGGATCTCCCAGTTCGACTGGGGCCAGATCGAACGTTGGCATGGAAGCTTTGAGAATCTTCCGAAGGAGAGCCTCTTTATCAATCGGCCCGTCACGCTTTGGGACCGCTACCGGCGGCCCCTCATCGTGACGGCCGTTTTCTTGTTGGCGCAGACCATGTTCATTGCGCTTCTTCTGTGGGAACGGCACCTCAAGAACATCGCCCAGATGAGTCTCCGCGAAAGCGAGGGGCGGTTCCGTGTTCTGGTTGAACAGGCCCCTGAGGCCATCATTGTATTTGACCAGACCGATTGCCGATTATTGGATGTCAACGCCAACGCGGAGCGTCTCTTTGGGGCAAGTCGGGAAACCCTCCTGGAATCAGGGATCCTTCCCTTCTACTCAAAGGACCAGCAGGATGGTCAACCTCCATCCGAAACCTTTATGAAGAATGCGGAACTTTCTCTACTTAACAAACAAGTTATCTTTGAAAGAACAATACATAACGCGAATGGTTTAGACCTTCTCTGCGAAGTGAGGTTGGTCCATCTGCCCTCCACTGGGCACTCTTTGATTCGAGGAAGTTTTATTGATATTACTGAACGCAAAAAGGCGGAAGAAGCCCTTCGTCTTTCTGAGGAAAAATTTTCCATAATATATAATATAACTCCAGATGCGATCTGTCTGACCAACATTGACAACGGCATTATGATTGAAGTCAATCCGAGCTTCGAAAAAATGTTCGGCTATGGCCGCAAAGAGCTCATTGGCAATTCAACTCTTCTCGAAAATCTAGATTTGTGGGTAAACAGGGAAGACCGTGACCGGCTTACGGCCAAGATTAAGGAATTCCATGAAGTTCATGAATTTGAGGCACCCATGCGGCGCAAGGGCGGGATTATTTTTTATGCCATTATAACGACTACGATTGTCGATTTGCAAGGAGATAATTGCGCACTTTCCATTTGTCGAGATATTTCGGATCGTAAGGCGGCGGAGATAAAAATTTGCCAACTTAACGAGGATTTGGAACAACGGGTCAAAGAGCGTACTGCCCAGTTTGAAGCAGCCAACAAAGAGTTGGAGGCATTCAGCTACTCCGTATCCCACGATCTCCGGGCGCCCCTCCGGAGCATTGATGGGTACAGCCAGGCACTCATAGAGGACTACCAGGACCGACTTGATGAAGATGGCAAACGCTCGCTCATCAGGATTCGCTCAGGGACGCAGCGCATGGGAAATCTCATCGATAACCTGCTGAAGTTGTCCAAAACCAACCGCAGCGAACTGACGGTATCAGATTGTGACCTGTCAAGGCTATCCAGCCGGATTGCAGGTGATCAGGCCAACCTCAATTCGGGGCGTAGGGTCGAGGTATTCATTCAGCCGGGGATGTTGGTGCAGGCCGACTACAACCTGATGCAGGTTTTACTGGAGAACCTGCTTGGCAATGCCTTGAAGTACACCTCCAAGACCCAGGATCCAAGGATAGAAGTGGGCGAGACAGTCTCCCCCGGTGGGGAACGGACCTTCTTCGTCCGGGACAACGGGGCTGGATTCGACATGGCCCATGCCGACAAGCTCTTCAACGCCTTTCAGCGGCTGCATGAAACCTCTGATTTTGAGGGCACCGGCATCGGCCTGGCCATCGTCCAGCGCGTCATCCACCGGCATGGGGGACGGATCTGGGCGGATGCGAAGCCGGGAGAAGGGGCGACATTCTTCTTCACCCTCCCAGAGTCAAAACCCGCTTAGTTAAGAAGGATTACCATCCGTTGTGCCTCGAATCGGAGCTTGTCACAGGTCGGGAAGAAAATGAATACCATTCGCCCAGGAGGTCATGTGAATCAATCTCGCCAGATTATATTGAGGCTCTACATTACGGGCCAGACGTCAACCTCGCGCATCGCACTGGCCAACCTCAAGAAATTGATAGATGAGGAACTCCTAGGCATGTATGAACTCCAAGTCATTGACGTTCTCCAGAATCCACAGTTGGCGGAGGAGGACAAAATCTTGGCGACACCCACATTGATAAAGGTACTCCCACCTCCCATCCGCAAGATCATCGGGGATCTCTCTGACGGCGAAAAAGTATTGCTAGGCTTGGATTTGACAGTGAGATGAGCGTGCTTGCCAAAGGAGTTGCCAATGAAGAGAAAAGGGATCACTCAGGATGGGCCTGTTCATGGGTTGCCGCGAATAGCGACAGGGATTAAAGGATTTGATGAATTCTTGGGCGGAGGCTTGCCCAGGGGGAGGGCGACCCTGGTTTCCGGATCAACCGGTACGGGCAAGACCGTATTTTTGAGTAGTTTTCTTTACTATGGCATCAAGGAGCAAGGGGAAAACGGGGTCTTCGTAACCTTCGAGGAGACGCCAGCGGACATTTTATTGAACGTGAAAGGATTCGGGTGGGAATTTGAACCCCTTATTCAAGAAAGTCGACTCACTTTCGTGGACGCTTCCCCCACTGATGAAGTCGTGGAAGCCGGGGTAAAATACAATCTTTCGCCCCTGCTTCAGCGGATCGGCCACGCCATCAAGAAAGTTGCTGCGAAAAGAGTCGTCATTGACGGCCTCGATGGCCTTTTTGCAAGGTTCTCCAATAAGGAAGTTGTGAGGGCAACCCTGTACGCCCTCGCCATGGATCTGAAAAGCATCGGTGTGACTGCGCTCATTTCGGCGGAACGTTCCGAGGCAGGTGCGGGGCTTTCCCGCTACGGGGCCATGGACTTCGTGTCCGATGGCGTCATTGAGCTGGATCTGATCTCCGGGCAGCAGCAATTCATCAGGACCATGTCCATCCGGAAACTCAGGGGCTGTGAATACCGCAGCGGTGTGGTGGAGTATTCAATTTCTCATCGTGGTATCGAGATCTACCCGAAGATCGACACAGAGAGTCTGGTGGCCCTGACCGATTTCAGCGTAAGGAGAAAGTTCGGCATCACCCAGCTGGATCGGATGCTCGGAGGCGGCGTCCCCCAGGGGCATGTGGTCCTTTTGTCGGGCAACACCGGCACCGGCAAGACGACCTTCGGGATGCAGTTCATCGTGGAGGGCAATCGGACCGGCGAGAAAGCTGTCTTCGTGGCTCTGGAGGAATCCATCACCCAGATAAAGAAGACGGCCGTGGAGCACGGCTGGGATTTCGACAAGCCGGAGCAGGAAGGCAAACTGAGTTTCGTGACCACAGGACTCATTGATATCAGCCCCGACCGGCTGCTCTACCAGATCGTCAACGCCGTTGACCGCATCGGGGCGACCCGCCTTGTGGTCGATTCCGTGTCCAGCCTGATGTCCGCCACCATGAGTGAAGAGCAGGTGCGCCAGTTCCTGATCCAGCTTTCCGCCTTCCTGAAGCGAAAAGGGGTCACCTGTGTGATGAATTATCTTTGTTCGGCCAATTTTGGCGCCATGAAGGGCCAGTTGCTGAGCAACATCATGAGCAATGAGATGCGGCTGAGTTCCATCACCGATGGACTCATCATGCTGCTCTATGTGGAGCGGGGCCAAAGTGTCCGGAAGCTCCTGAATGTCCTTAAATTGCGTGGGAGTGTCCACAGCAAGGAAGTTTTCCGTTACGAGATCCGAAAAGGAAAGATAGTGATTCAGGGGAAATACGAGGAGTAGCCCGTGACCCAGGAAAGAGGCGGACCCACCAGCGGAGTGGATGCACCCGTGGGATCTTTTCTCGT
>Ga0316230_1004400_pt1 | contig 10332 bp, 5 predicted proteins | sample TBH18025metaG_FD_206004 | JGI IMG/M metagenome (GOLD analysis project Ga0316230, IMG submission 206004) | Freshwater microbial communities from Trout Bog Lake, Wisconsin, USA - TBH18025 | ecosystem: Environmental > Aquatic > Freshwater > Lake > Hypolimnion/Profundal zone | place: USA: Wisconsin...
ATCAACGATTCCCTCATGGATCTGGGGGAATTCGTCGGCACCGATTGCTCCTTCCTGTTCAGGTACGACTTCCCAGCCGGGTCCTGTTCCAACACCCACGAGTGGTGCGCCCCCGGAATCGAACAGGGAATTGGCCTGCGGCAAGGGGTCTCCATGGACGGCCTTGGGCCGTGGATCGACGCCCACCAGCGGGGCGAGCTGGTGCATATCCCAGAGGTGCGCGACCTGGGTCCCTGCCGCCTGCGGGACCTCCTGGCGCTCCGGGGCATCCGCAGTGTGCTGACGGTGCCGCTCATGGAATCCCGGGATTGCACCGGTTTCGTCGGCTTCGCCTCCATCCGCCAGTCCCATGCCTACACGCCCAACGAACAGCATCTGCTTTCTCTGTTCTCCAGGATGCTGGTCAGCATCCGGCAGCGCGGACGCGCCGAAGAGGCGCTGGTGGCGGCCAACCGTTCACTGGAAGCGACCACCCTCCAGGCCCGCGCCCTGGCCACCGAGGCCAAGGCGGCCAGCCGCGCCAAGTCGGAGTTCTTGGCCAACATGAGTCACGAGATCAGGACCCCGATGAACGGGGTACTGGGGATGGCGGAACTGCTGGCCGGGACGGCCCTGACCACTGAACAGCACAACTTCGTGGAGACCATCATCCGCTCCGGGGGCGGCCTGCTGTCCCTGCTCAACGACATCCTGGATTTCTCTAAACTGGAAGCGGGCCAACTGCGCCTGGAGACCACCGTCTTCAACCTCGAGACAGCGGTGTATAACACTGTCGACCTGTTCCACAAAAAGGCTGAGGGTCGCCCGCTGGAATTCCTTGTGGACTTCGACCCCGCCAATCCCGCCCTGGTCGTGGGCGATCCCGGCCGGCTTGGGCAGATCCTGAACAACCTCCTGAGCAATGCATTGAAGTTCACAGAGAAGGGATTCATCCTCCTCAACGTGCGCTCAATCGATCTTGCTCCGGCACAAATCCATCTCCTGGTGACGGTGCGCGATACCGGCATCGGCATCTCCCCGGATCGGCTGGCCAAACTTTTCCAGCCGTTCGTCCAGGCCGATGCCTCCACCGCCAGGCGCTTCGGCGGCTCCGGTCTCGGGCTTACGATCGTCAAGCGGCTGGCGGAGGCCATGGGCGGCCGGGTCCGGATGGAAAGCGAGGCCGGAGTGGGGACGACCTGCACCGTGGAACTGGAACTGGGCGTCAAATCCGATTCGGGCGCCAATGAGGTGTGCAGGTCGGTTCTCAAGGGCACCCGGATCCTGCTGGTCGACGATCTGCCCCTCAATTTTCGCCTGCTCTCCCGCCAACTTCGCTTTCATGAGGTCCTGACCACCCAGGCCGCCACCGGCGCACAGGCGCTGGAACTAATCCAGGCGGCCACAGACCGGGGCGAGCCCTTCGACGCGGCGGTGGTGGACCTGGTGATGCCCCCGATGCATGGGGACGAACTCGGGCGGGCGATCCGCAGCGACCCCCGGTGCCGGGCCATGGCGCTGCTGGCGTTGACCCACACTGGGGTGGAGGGCGATGCTCTGAGGCTGGCCGAGATCGGCTTCGATGCCTACCTGGTAAAGCCGGTGCGGGGGGAACAACTGGTCCAGGCTATCACCATCGCCATGGACAGGGCCCGGGCGGCCGGGGAGACCAAACCCGGGATGATCACCCGCTTCAGTCTGCCCAGCGCGGGCATGCAGGTGCCGCTGCCGGAAAACCTGAATTTGGATGGCCGGATCCTGGTGGTGGAGGACCAGGAAACCAACCAGATCCTCGCCAGGAATTTCCTTGAGAGCGCCGGGGTTCAGGTCTCGGTGGCCGCCAACGGGATCGAGGCCCTGGCTGCCATCTCCCGGGAAAGCTTCGACTTGGTGCTGATGGATTGCCAGATGCCAGAGATGGACGGATTCGAGGCCAGTGAACGGATCCGGGCCACGGAAATTGGGACCGGGCGGCATCTGCCCATCATCGCTATGACCGCCAACGCCATGGCCGGCGACCGGGAGCGCTGCCTGAATTCGGGAATGGACGATTATCTGACCAAGCCGGTCATGCGCATGACCCTGCTGGCGGGCGTCGCCAAATGGCTGCAGGCGCGCCCCGGCGCCCCGGACCCTCGCCTGCGGCCTGACCGGCCGGATGGCGACCAGACGCCGGCGGCGGCCCCGATGGACGTTCATCTGGAACCTTTCAAAGTGCTGGAGGGGGTGCTGGACCTTCCGGCTGCCCTGAACCGCTGTTCCGGCAATCCCGTCCTGCTGGCCCGCCTGCTGCAGACCTTCCTCCAGGGCGGCGACACGGTCCAGCGGATCAAGGAGGCGCTGGCCGACAGCGACCGCCCTGTCGCCGCACGGGAGGCCCACGGGCTGAAGGGGGTGACGGCCATGCTGGAAGCGAAGACGATCGTTACCGTAGCCGCTCGGCTGGAGGACCTGCTCCGGGATCCCCTGGGCGATCCTGGAGAAACGCTGGTTGAATTGGAAGTTCTCCATGGCGCCTTCCTGGATCGGCTGGCCACCTGGTCCAGACAGGCGGATCTTGGCGGCGCGCCCGGTACCCTGGCCGAGCCGGGCCCCGAACCTTCTAGAGATCTCCACCAGACACTTCTCAACCTCGACGCCCACCTGGCCCGGAACAGCTTTGGGGCCACCAAGGACCTGCACACCCTCGCAGACCTCGAAACTCCGACGGGCCTGCGGGCCGAGTTGCCGGCCATGGCGGCGCTGGTCGCACGCATGGCCTTCCGCGAGGCCCGCCAACGTCTTCGTCCTTTCCTTGCCACTCAAGCGGACCTTTCCTGAGGAGTATTTATGAACGACCGGCCGAGAGCAGCCCGAGATCGCCAAGTCATCCTAGTGGTCGACGATGCCCCCGAAATCCTCGAATGCGTCCACGGGCTGTTCGCCGCGGAGGCCGACGTGCTGTTCGCCACCAGTGGCCAGGAAGCCATGGAATTGGCTTACATCCACCCTCCAGACCTGATTCTGATGGACATCGTCATGCCCGGAATGGATGGTTACGAGACCTGCCGGCGGTTCCGGGAGCAGGCTTCCAGCGCCGATCTGCCGCTGATCTTCCTGACCGCCCTGGGGGCCGAAGAGGATGAAGCCAAGGGTCTGGCCCTGGGCGCCATCGACTTTATCCACAAGCCGTTCAACCCTGAGATCCTCCAGGCCAAGGTCCGCAATCATCTGCTCGCCAAGGTCCAGCAGGACATTTACAAAAGCCAGGCCCTCAGGGACCAACTCACGGGACTGCCCAACCGCCGGCATTTCGACGACACCCTCATCAAGGAGTGGGAGCGCGGGGTGCGGGGTTGTACCGAACTGGCGTTCCTCATGATCGATGTGGACCGTTTCAAGGCTTACAACGATCACCTGGGCCACCTGGAAGGCGACCGCTGCCTGGCGCAGGTGGCTGCTGCAATGGAAGCCGCCTTGCCCCGCCGGATCGACTTCCTGGCCCGCTATGGCGGCGAGGAGTTCGCGGCCATTCTGCCGGCCACCAGCCTGCTAGGCGCCCTGAGGGTGGGCGAGACACTGCGTGCGGCTGTGGAAGCCCTGGAGATTCCAGCCCCGTTCCTGCCCGCCGGCCGGCTGACCGTGAGCGTGGGGGCGGCCTCCCTGGTTCCGACTTTGCGGGACCAGGTGGAGACCCTGGCGGTCAGGGCGGACAAGGGCCTGTACAACGCCAAGCGCGATGGCCGGAACCGCGTGGGGGTTGAGGACATCGGCTTCCGGATCCAGCCTGGACCCCTGGCGCCCCGGGAGGCGATCGCCTCGCCCGAACCCCCGGACCAACCTCTCATCCTGCTGGTGGACGACGACGCCCGGATGCGGCTGCTCATGGAAGCCCGCCTGGCCACCATGGGGACCAGGATCGCTACCTTCCCGGAGGCCGGATCGGCCTCTACCCTGCTGTCCCGGCAGACTCCTGACCTGATCCTCAGTGACGTGGTGATGCCGGGCATGGACGGCTTCGAATTCTGCCGCCAATGCAAACTGGACTCCCAGCTCACCGGGGTCCCCTTCGTCCTGCTCACGGCGGTCTCCCGGAACCTGCGGGAGCGGGCGCTGGGCGCGGGGGCCGACGATTACCTGTCGAAGATGGAAATGGAGCAAGTGTTTCGAATGCGGGTACGAACCCACCTGGAACTGGGCCTCAACCGGGCGTCCGAAACGGTGCCGGCCGGGGCACAGGTCCTGCTCCTGACCCGGGCCACCCTAGTGCACCAGGTGATCGCCACCCAGATGGAGGCGGCCGGCATCGGGCTGCGAACCGCCTCCGACTGGGCAGCCGTCCTCGAGGCGCTAGCCGGGGCCGGGGCGGACACGCTGGTCCTGGATGCGGCGATGCTGACGGACCTGCCGCCCCAGTGGTTCGACCGGCTGCGGGACATGCCGGCGGGCCTGAACCTGCCCATCCTGGCCCTGGCTTCGCCCCAGGAAGATGAGTTTTTGCTGAAGATCGAGCACGAACTGCAGGATCGGTCGGCCAAACCCCTCGAGGCCCGCGAGGTCCGGCACCGCCTGCTCCTGATGTTGCGGCTGGCCCAAGCCAGGAGGGGCGCGACACTGGCCCGCTGACAACTGGGAGGGACGGGGTTTGGGCGCTATCCGGGCGGAAGGGTTCTAGAATCTCGATTTCGAGGTTTTCTCGATCCCAGCCATGCTGCCGTTGACGCACCAGCAGCATTTATAGGGTCGCCGACAAGCAGGGCTGGCGGATGGAACCGTCCATGCCATTCAGGGCCGCCCCGCTTCACGGGCGTCCGCCCAGGGACTGGCCAGCCAGGTCCGGAGGGCCGCCTTGCGCGCCGCGTTGCGCTGCTCGGGGATCGTACGGCTGTAGCCGCTGGCCAGGGAGTCCTCCCGGTTGAATGAAGGCTTCGTTCGCAGCCGAAGGAGGATCGCGCCGGTAGCCTGATCGAATCGGGATTTGGCTAGCGGATCTCGCAGATATTTGGCTCCTTGGTGATGGCGGTGTTGTCACACCGGCCCCATAACCAAGGAGGTACTACCTGAGCCACAGCTGTGCTTTGGCGCGAGTCGAGTCTGATCTTAGGATGGCCGGGCGTGCCAAGGGAACCCTTCAGCAGTATGTGGCGTCCACCCTCTCGATCAGAACCGAATAGCTAAGCGAAGGGAACTCCCTTCGCAATCTTTCATGCTGCCAAGAATGGCCTGAACACCTCACCCTTCCGCCGGGCAAGTTCGTCGAAAAATGCCTTCAGCTCCGCCCCCGATGCCTTCTGAAGATAGGCCATGCACCTGTCCATGGCTCCCAGTGGCACCTTCGATTCCTGGCCAACCCGCAACAGCCAAGCGGAACGCTTCGGACTGAGACTAAAACCGGTCGGCGAGCCATCAAAAGCCTGGTCCTGCATTGATGCCGATGACAGGGGCGATGGCGTCTCTGCCTCCAAAACAGCGGACTCCTTTGCTACCGGCACCGCCTGCACGATCGGCACCCCAACCAGTTCCGGGAAGTCCTCGATGTCCTGGGTGAAGATGTCGCTGGCCCCGGTTGCCATGAGCACCGCCGACACGAAGGCCCGCTTCTCGGCCATCTTCTGAACCGTGTTCCGGATATCGAACAGGGACAGGCTGCGGTATTTCGCTTCCCGGTTGTTGCAGCGGGCCGAGCAGCGGCTGAGGATCTCGCCCACGGGGCCTTGGATGGTGCAGGTGGCCTCGACCTCGAAGAAGCCGACACAGGTGCCGGTCACGATGGTCCTGTCCCTTCTGGTGCCGGTGTAGGCCCATTCCGCTGCCGGATCATCGATCGTGACCCGGCTCTCCAGGATTGGCGCCAGGCGGAAGGTCATGCACAACACCTCTGCTCCGGCCTTCCACAAGGACACCTTGGGTGTCCCGGGGATGGTGCCGAAGTGGGTGCCCTCCTTCATGACACCGCGCATGACTTCCTGCACGGCATGGGTGCGCTTGCGGATCTCGGCCAGGCCGAAGGGGGGCATGGCCGAAGGGATGACCGCCGGCGTGGGCGGCAGGGTTACGACGGCATTGATTGGCATGGGATGGCTCCTTTTGACGCGGTGACGCGGAGGTTGGTGAAGGTGGCGGTCTTCAAGTAGCGGGCGTGGATCTCAGGCGCATCCCTGAGGAGTGCCTTACTGTCGAAGCTGGTGCGGGTAGAGGTGACCATCTGCAGCACACCCCCGTCCAGGACTACCCGGTTGATCAGGTAGCCGGAGAGGGTGGTCTTGATCAGTTCCCGGAGTGCCGTAGTGCGCTCCTGGATGGGCTCCAGTTCGCGTTCGAGGGTGTTCAGTTCCTCCATCTGGCATTCGAGTTGGAGGCGGACAACCTCGGCAACCTCACCGCTTTCCCCGGCCTTGCGAAGGTCCAGAAATACGCCGCAGTTAACCGCGTAGGGGCAGGTATGGCAAAACCCTCTTTCGGGCTCACCGGGTAATTCGTTTCGAATATTATATGTTAAAATATCCATTGCTCTGGCCGCCCTGCCCTCAAGTTGGGCATAGTGCTCCGGGTCGAACCGGACGGTGAATGTGGTCATTTCCGCGAGGTTCTCTCTGGACACCAGCACGACAAGCGCCCACGTCAATCCCGGCGACAGGCCCATCTGGGCCTGCACCTGGTCAAGGTATTGGGTAGGAAGGCCGTTGTTCTGGTAACGCTTGAATGTCGCGGCGCCGGCGGTCTTCACTTCAAGGACGCCGTCGCCGTCTAGCCCAGCGATCCCGGCGAGGACGGTCCCATCAGGATGGGCGACCAGGGGTATGGTGGGATGCTTGAATTCCAACTGTGCCCTCCCCGTATTGCGGAGGCGGCCATTCAGGGCGATGCGCACCAGCTGCACGACTTCGTTCTCCATGGCCTTGCCGGCCAGCATCCTTCCCATCGATGCCTGGTCGAAAGGTTCTGGATTGAGCTTGCTGAGGACAACGCGGCGCAGACACGAGCCGATCTCGGAGGCGCCGATGTATTTGGTTCGATCGCCAAGGCGGGCGTTCTGTTCTAGTCTGGATTGCAGCGCGATCTGCATTCCGGCTGGGTCTACGATGGGTATGATCATTGCTTGCTCCAAGAAAAATGCCGGTCGCGGAGACCGGCTTGGTTGTTGGGGGGATTGGAACATCAGGGGTTCGATTGGATAGACATGGGCCCACGGCATCCCCCTGGGATCCGCTACTCCGCGACCAGTGAGTAGTGGTGAGGTTCTGCGGGTAGCGGCAAGGTAGCGGTAGCGGATTGGCTCCGCGACCGCATGGTGCTGGCCGTGGCCAGGTAGCGCATGAAGACGCTACCCGCTACCGATCCGCGACCTCTAACTCACTGCAAACACGGAAAGATAGCGGAGTAGCGGATCCAGGAGGGGTGCGAGGGGGGCTTCCCCTACTTGCTCACCATGGCCATTGCTTCGTCGAAGGCGCGCTGCTTGAAGTCCGAGGCGCTGCCGAACAGGATACTGTTCGTCCTGCGGGTTTCGTCCGCGGCCTGCCCCTTGGCCTTCATGTCGTAGTCGGCGAACTCGACCATGGCGTTGAGCGCCCACCAGGCCGTACCAGTAACGCCGGGCAGGTCCACACCCTTGCCGAAGGCCAGGCGCCCCTCGATCAGCTTGATCTTGTTCTCCATCATAGTACGGGCCCGGCCGTCGGGTACGTTGAGCGGGTAGCCGACCATGCGCTCGAGGTATTCGTCGATCCAGATGTCGTCGACCCTGACACTAGCCAGCTTGCTGAACCGGTCGCCGACGATGTCGAAGTGCTCCTTGTAGCGCAGGAGGACCATGGCTGCCATCTCCAGTTTCTGGCGCATGTTGCTGGTGTGACGGATGGCGATGACCCCGGTGGATCCTTTCATGGCGAGGTTGAACGTGTTTTCGCAGACGACCCTCACGGAGGTCATCCTGACCTCGGTCTTCATGGTGCCGTCGTGGGAGGTCGTGCCGAGGAGGAACTGCTCCACGCCGTCTCCGACCAAGGGATAGAACACCTCGGGCAGCTTGGCAAGCATCCAGACCTTCTCACCCTTGCCGATGGCGCCGGCGGTCTGGAGCTTGCCGCCGGATTCCTTGAGAAGAACGTCGAAGAAGTCGAACGCCTCCTGGTTTTGGAGGACCTCGTAGCCGTCACCGACGACCCCGAGCACGTCCTGGGTGTGGCCGTTGATGGTGGCGAAGGCTTCGGTGGGTTCGACGACGCCGCGGCCCAGTTCAGGGCGAAGGCGGTAGAGCTGCTCCTTGAGGACGGGGTAGTCCAGCCTTGCTGCGGCGATGGCTTCGGCGCTCGTGAACTCTTCCTCGAACTGGACCCCGAGCTTGTGCCAGGGGCGCTGGCCGGTGAACGCGAGGGTGTTGTGGTAAAGGTTGTGCATGATGGTTCCTTTCGAGAAATGGAAATGCCCCGGCTGGGAGGGGCGTGACAGGGATACCGATTACCCCAGAGCGACGGCGGGGACAGCTGTCCGCCCTGGATCCGCTCCACCTGCACCACTGGCATGAAGTCGCCCGGGTCACCCTTGTGCAACGAGGGGTGCTGGTCTTTCGGCCTGGAGGGGGTTGGGCACTTGAAATCCAGCCAACCATTGACCTCGGAACGGTTGGTATTGCTGTGTGGGCAATTAGTTGCGTTAATTTGGCATTGTTGATGATTGCTCCCAATTAAGAAACAGCATTGCGCCTTCCATAACATCATTCCTTTTCCTGCCAAATGCGGATGAGGGCGGAAATGAGCAAGGCGACTGCCACGGCAATTTCTTCCATGTGGACCTCCGGACATGAAAAGGCCCCGCGTTGGCAGGGCTGGGTCGGGTGGATGACGGGGCGACCGGATCAGTCTTCGAGACACCATTCGAGGGCGACCCTGAGGATGACTGATGCGATGAGGGGGATAGGGTTCACGGATGCCTCCAGAAATGGAGAAAGGCCAGCCGGAATGGCTGGCCTTTCTTGTTCCATTGTTCTTATAACAAATAGTGGTGCGGTTTTGCGGCGATTGGATGCAGAGATGGTTGAATCAGGCCTGCTTGGGTATCTTCAGCGGTTTGACCTTCTGTTTGGCCTCATCTTCTCGGGCTTGGCAGTAAATTGCCCAGGTCTCCATTAGTTTCCTGCGCTTTTCTGGCACGGTTGAGCGCGAATAGGCGGCCTCCGCCTTATCCTTGAGTTGGTGGGCGAGCGCGTGCTCTATGATTTCTCTGGGAAAATTCGTCTGTTCCGCGGCCCAATCCCTGAAGGTGGATCGGAACCCATGGACGGTGATCTCGCTGCGTAACATTCTCTTCAAGACTGCTGCCATTGCCATATTTGAGAGTGGAGCGCCCTCCTTGCCCCCGGGGAAAAGATACGGCCCACTTCTGGTTAACCACAACTCTTTAACGATCTCGCTTGCCCGGCCGGATAGCGGGACCGTGTGTTCCTTTCCTGCCTTCATTCGCTCAACCGGGATCGTCCACATGAGCTTCTCCTTATCGAATTCATTCCACTCGGCGGCGATCACTTCTCCGGTCCTGGCGGCGGCCAATATCGTGAATTCCAAGGCCAAGGCCGCGATACCGGATTGCCCGTGCAGGGAGGCCATGAACTCACCAATTTCCGCGTAGGGAAGGGCGGGGTGGTGTTCCTCCTTCTGTACTTTTGATGGTTTTGGTAAGAGGTGATCAAGATGTCCCCGCCAACGGGCCGGGTTTTCTCCGGAGCGGTATCCACTCACCGTGGCCCAGGCCAGCACGGATTCGATTCGTTGACGGACCCGGGAGGCGGTCTCATTCTTCGTCGTCCAGATAGGGTCAAGGACCTTTCGGACCAACGGGAGATCGATGGCTGTCACGGGCAAGGACCCGATCAACGGTGATGCATAGGTTGCCAAAGTGTTCGTCCATTGCGCCGCGTGCTTCTCGTTCTTCCAACCGGCGCGCATGTCCGAGATGCAGGCGGCAGCCGCCTGATCGAAGGTCATTTCCTTGGCAGATTCTGCCTTCAAGGCAGTTCGCTTCGCTTCCCTCTCTGCCTTGGGATCCTTGCCCTCGCGAAGCATGCCCCGGAGTTCAGCAGCTTTCTCACGAGCTTTTTCAAGGGAGACATCGGAAAGGGGGCCCAAGCCAAGCTCCCGAAGTTTTCCGCTGGCGCGGTCCCTGTACCTGAAGGTCCAAGACTTCGTCACCCTTGCGGCCGAGGTCCTTTTCCCTTCATGGCCCTCCACCTGCTTGCGTTCTGTCACCTGCAAGTAGAGGCCGCCGCCATCCAGAAGGTAACCCCGCTTCGCATGCTTTCCTACTTTTACAGCGCTGAGCCTGTTGAGCGTCCTGTCCATGTGCCGCCTCTGAGCGTGGGGAACGGATGACCTGATA
>Ga0316230_1004402_pt1 | contig 10331 bp, 17 predicted proteins | sample TBH18025metaG_FD_206004 | JGI IMG/M metagenome (GOLD analysis project Ga0316230, IMG submission 206004) | Freshwater microbial communities from Trout Bog Lake, Wisconsin, USA - TBH18025 | ecosystem: Environmental > Aquatic > Freshwater > Lake > Hypolimnion/Profundal zone | place: USA: Wisconsin...
GGTTGATATTGCCAATCCACCCAATATCGCTCCAGGAGTTGCACAGGCATGATCCAACCATTCCTTCAGAATGGATATTGATAGTATCCCAAGGGGCTGAACAATATTTTGGCATCAAGTATTTATGAGACCATTTTTGAGCTTGACAAATAAGTATTTTGAATGTATAATGTTACTATACAATTAAGAAAGTGACACGATGACAACAGCTACTACAAGTTCAGAAAAGAAAAAACGCATTGGTATCAAAACAGATTCCCAAATTGATTCCCAAGTACGTGAAAAAATCATTGGTGCTCGTATTGCATTACTATTAAAGGCACCGTTCTTTGGTAACCTAGCCACAAGACTTAAGATAGAAAATGCTGACGATTGGTGCCCGACTGCGGCAACTGATGGACGTAAACTATACTATAACACTGAATTCCTTAAGAAAATGCCTGCTAAACAATTAGAATTCCTAATTGGGCATGAGGTATTACATTTAGTCTATGACCATATGGGACGTAATGGTGATAGAGATCGTCGTTTATTCAACTGTGCGGCAGACTATTGCGTTAATCAAGATCTGTTAGACCAAAAGATTGGTGAAAAGATTCCAGTGGGGTTATACGATACAAAATATCGTGGCTGGTCGGCTGAGGAAGTCTATGACGACCTATATAAAAATGCTGACAAAATTTCCATTGAAGATCTAGAAGAAATGTTGCTGGATGAACACTTAGATGGTGATGCCAGTGACAACGGTGATGGTGAAGGTGAAGAACGAGAAGGTAAAGGTTCAGGACGTCCTAAACTCACTGAAGAAGAAAAGAAACAGATCCGCGATGAGATTAAAGAAGCAGTAATAACTGCGGCACAGACTGTTGGCGCAGGCAATTTACCCAGTGGTGTAAAACGCTTGATCAAAGACCTAACAGAGCCTCAACTCAATTGGAGAGAGTTGCTACAACAACAGATCCAAAGCACTATCCGTGCTGACTACAGTTGGACACGTCCAAGCCGTAGAGGTTGGCACGTTGATGCTGTATTACCAGGTAATGATCTAGAAAAAGAAATCGATATCTGTGTAGCCATTGATGCATCAGGTAGTATGAGTGATGATATGCTCAAAGACATACTCAGTGAAGTTAAGGGCATCATGCAGAGCTATAACAGTTTCAACCTACATCTTTGGTCATTTGATACAGAAGTGTATGGTGCAACTGTATTCACTGCTGAAAATATCGATGAGATCATGGATTGGGAAGTCCAAGGTGGTGGTGGTACTATGTTTGAAGCCAATTGGCAGTATATGGTAGATAATGACATAGCACCTAAGAAGTTTGTCATGTTCACAGATGGATACCCAGGTGACGGTTGGGGTGATGAAAACTACTGTGATACTCTGTTTGTTATCCACGGTTCAACTACTATTACTGCACCATTTGGATTGACTGCTTATTATGATTTAGATAAAGGCACCAAACGCTAGTGCTCAAATTAGGTGAGGTCAATCCTTTAAATGTACATGGGTTGAGGCAGTTAATGCACTGCCCACCTCACTTTGAACGTGTAGAATTTTTACCAGTCGTAACTAATAAAGAAATTTCAGATTGGATATTTGAAAATCTTCAAGGACGTTTCTACATAGGTAATGTAGATACACCACAACAACGTCACGCCTTAGTGGCTTTTGAGCTGGCCAGTGAAGCTAGCTATTTCAGTTTACTCCTTCCACAGATTAATACCTTCTAAGAAATTTTTCCATCCCTCGCGTAGCTGTTAAATAAAATTGTCCCCTAAGGAGAATTTATATAATGGCAAAGAAAGATCAACAAACAACGGCACCTGAAGCACCAGCTCAAGCGCCACAACCAGCTCAACAACCAGCACCTAGTCTTACCTTACAAGACTTAGTGTTAGTAGCACAAATCATCCAACTGACTTCACAACGCGGTGCGTTTAAAGCTGAAGAATTAGCAGATGTTGGTGGTTTATACAACAAATTAATTGCATTTTTGCAAGCATCAGGAGCATTAACACCTCCATCAGCAGCACCAACAGAGGAAACAAACTAAAATGATTAAACACGTAGGTAAACACAATCAACGTAGAGTTGCTATTGTATATAGAAAAGTTCCAGGTGATGATCACATGTGTCTAGTGGTATATCCAGATACATTACCATCAATGATCCATGATGAAACTATGAAATGTTTAGAAAGCGCAGTAGGACAATCAGCCAAAGAACTAGCAGATGCACTATTCCGTACTACAATGGCTGACGGTGAGAATGCCCTTGGTACATTACATAGAAAAGGTTATTTGAAAAAAGTTCCTTGTAATCAAGTTATTGTAACAGCTAGCAAGAACAGTACTTGCAGATTAGATCAATTAAATGAATTAGTTGATAAGATCGATGCAGGTGGTGAAGCTGCAGAAGAACTAGCTAACATTGAAAAGAATCGTGGTATCCGCGGTGCTAATCCAAATGTAGTAGAAGGTCGTGAAGTTGGTCAACCAAGAACACCATTGAAAACCACATCAGCTGACATGTCAGGTGATGTTGCTCCAAGTGGCGTATTAAGTGACAGTGACTTGGCTAACATGAACCTAACACAAGCTCAACAGATGGAAGCACAGGCTAAGACATTATTAGCAGAAGCTGCACGTTTAAAAGAAGAAGCTAAATCATTAACTCCAGCGAAACCAGCAAAGGCTAAGAATGTCGCAAAACCCAAAGCTACCAAAAAAGCCACAGCGTAATAGTAAAAAAATCACGCTGAATCACGCCAAGCGTTGGAAAGACATCGTTGAAGATGTAGACAAGAGAGAGGTACCTATCACTATACTACAAGAGATCGTAGTTAAATTAGTTGATGGTACCAACATCTCAATCGATGTTAAAAAGTTACTAATAGAAGGCATGGATCCTAATGAAATAGAAGAAATGCTGGATCTGAAATTCAACGAACTAGATGCTTATATTCAAAATGTAGATTTCTTGATTGATATAGAAAAAGTAGTCAGCGCAGTCCAACCAGAAACAGACAAGGTACTGAAAGGCCTATGATTTGTAGCATACTAGCCGCAACAAACTTAGGTGGAATAGGCAACAGAGGTACCTTGCCTTGGCCCAAGCATAAACAAGATATGGCATGGTTCCGTGAACATACATTGAACAATGTAGTAGTCATGGGCCGCCGTACTTGGGATGATCCGTTAATGCCCAAACCACTCTCAGAGCGTATCAACTGTGTATTCAGTAATAACAATCTGGATAGCTTTGATGCACGTCGACTATCAGGAGATACTGTAGAACAAGTAAAGAAACTACAGGAACAATTTCCTAATCGTAAAGTATTCGTTATTGGTGGGCGTGAGCTATATGAAGTTACGGAATCTATCGTAGAACGTGTATATCTTACTCGTATGAAAGGAGCATGGTTTACTGATACTCGTATTGATTTAGAAAAGTATTTGGCTTGTTTCCGCATCAAAACAGTGCGCCCAGGTACAAACTGCACCTATGAAATTTGGGATCGCGTGTTATTCTAGTTGACAAACGATAAAAAACCAGCTATAATAGTATTATATGGTTACTAATATCATCCAAAAATCAAAGCACCAATGGCAGTCCAAATTAGAGAATTTCCATAGGGTACGTTTCTTTACCACCCAACTAGAAATAGATGAGATGTTCACTATCACCAAAGCTGACAAGTTCCATAAGGTAGCAGACGCATTCAAAGAAACACCACAGTATCGGTGGGTAGAAGAAAATGATGTTACACTAGGTTGGATGGAAGATGACAGTTATCTAGCCTGGAAGAAACAGATAATCATCTATGGTGATCTGACAGAAGCACAGTATGTAGACTACGCATTGAGATTTTTCAAGCATAGGACAGATTGGAAATGATAGAATACGAACAACAGGACCTAGATTTAGCCAAACGAATAATTAGTCTTGGATTTCTTATGGATCTAGACAAAAAAACATTAGAACCTTCTGAAGAAAACATCGTAGACGTCGCTAAAAATTATTATATTGTGAGGTTAAGAACATACGATCCTCTAATTGGTGGCCATCTATGAGAATAGTTTTAGTATTGTTATTAGCACTTCCTTTAACTGTTTTAGCCATGTGTGAGCGTGAAGAAACTCTATATGCTAACAGCGTGAGTCTACACATTAAAACAAAAGAACTACATGAGGCGAGTAAACGTTTATTTGAACAAAAGAAATTATCAGCAGAAGAAATGGTTAAAAGTTTTACTTTGGTCAATAGATCATTTGATATGGTGATCAAATCACAGCATCTTTATTATGAATGTCAAGCGAGGACTATGGTATGAAAATTTATATCAGCAAGTACAGAGATCATTGGGTAAGCCCTTATAAGATCTGCGAACGGATCTGTTGGTGGCGTGAGATTGACTACGATGAGCCTTGGGTTCAGCATGTTAATAAAGTATTGGATCCCGTCATGGGCTTATGGCGTGATTTCTTGGACCTCGTGCATCCACGCATTGAATATGTTAAAATTGACCATTGGGATACTTGGAGCATGGATTCAACTCTGAGTCCTATCATCTTACCTATGCTTCGTCAATTAAAAAAAGACAAACATGGTGCTCCTAACACAGATGATGAAGATGTACCATCTAACCTACGCAGTACTACCAAAGCCGCCCAAAAGGCCAAGAAAGAAAAATGGGACACAGATGGTAATCATTTTGCTCGTTGGGATTGGATCATGGATGAAATGATCTGGGCGTTTGAACAATTAGTTATGGATGATTGGGAGGCACAGTTCCACTCAGGGGTGCATGATACCATATGGGTACCTAGCAAAGAACTTGATGCCAAAGGTAAACCTGTAACTTATCAAATGAAAAAAGGTCCAAAGGATACATGGAAGTGGGATAAGAAAGGTTGGACCAAACACAGTGCCCGCATTGACAATGGCCTAAGATTGTTTGGCAAATATTTCCGTTCGTTATGGGATTGAGAGTTTATCTTAAACAGTTACCACCAGAACATGAACTAAGAAACCAACCATTGAAAGGTTCGTTTTATCATGCTACTGATGGCAAGTTCAGTCGTGAAGTATTCCCTAGCTATGGTATTGCTAATAAAACCTATAATGATCTAGGTCCAGCTTGGACTGATAATGAAGAATTTTATTTTGTGATAGCTGATGAAAATCACAGTACATAAGATCGCCATGGGTGACGTTGAGGATCCTGAGCTGTATGCCGCGGCTCCTATCATGGAATGGGAAAAGAGTGAAAAAGGACAGTGGCTACATGAACATAGTCGTCAGCAAATAGAATACATAGTCCGCCCTAATCAAGAAACCTATGGGTGGATGGTGATCATATTTGCGTGGTTAGAAGAGCAAGACATAACTTATTATCGTTTAAAATGGGGAGAATGAAATGGCATACGATATATTAAAAGCCGCATTAGAAAAAAAGAAAGCTGCAAATGCACCACAGAAGAAAGGCAGCAAAGTAGACACTAAAGGTCCCGGTGTGCATTCACAGGTAACTTCAAACAAACCTGCTAAGAAGTCAGCTGGCCGCGGACGTTAATGAAATTCTTAGTCACAGGTGGCGCAGGTTTTATTGGGCACAATGTCGTTCGCTTGCTTGAACAGCAAGGACACGAATGCACCATCATCGACACCTGCACTGACTATGGATACATATCAAATGTAAATTATCTGGTAGATGCTAGGCTTAAGAGAATTACTAGCAAACTACGCAAGATAGACATCCGTGAAACAACCTATATAGATACTATCATGCGTGTGGCTAAGATTGACTGTGTCATTCATCTAGCCAGTTACCCAAGGCAAAAGGCAGTCGAAGCAGATCCTATCCTAGCTGGTGATGTCATGACCAATGGGCTGGTTAATCTATTAGAATTAAGCAAGAAAAACGATGTTAAGAAGTTTGTTTATGTCAGTTCTAGCATGGTTTATGGTGACTTTGAGTCTGATGTATTAGAAGCCATGCCCTGTAAGCCACAAGGGCAATATGGTATCATGAAATACATGGGCGAGAAATTAGTAGAAGACTATTATCGTAGGGGCTACTTTAATTTTGTAACAGTGCGACCCAGTGCTGTCTACGGTGAGTATGATGTTGAGGATCGCGTAGTCAGCAAGTTCTTAGGTTTGGCATTGCGTGGTGAAACACTGAGAGTTGATGGTGCAGATCAAGTGTTAGATTTCACGCATGTAGATGACACAGCACAAGGTATTGTCTTAGCAGCGACCTTAAACAGTGCTAATAATAAAATTTACAATATCACACGTTCAGATCAACAGCAATATACCCTCGCTGATGCGGCTAAACTTGCTATTGATATCGTAGGTCAAGGTTCGATCGAACAAGCACCAAGGAATGTGTTATTCCCACGTCGTGGTAGGCTCAGCATCATGCGAGCACAGCGTGATCTTGGTTATACTCCATTGGTGGATATAGAACAAGGTTTCCAGAGATATTATGATTGGCTCACCCAAAATTCCATTCTTTGGCGTAGATAGACAGTATCAAAATCTACGTGAAGAGATCCTAGACTTTACTGATAAAGCCTATGCATCTGGACATGTCATTGATGGCAAGTATACTAAACAGTTTGAAAAAACTATCGCTAAGATGACTGAACGCAAGTATGCAGTTTCAGTTGGTAGTTGTACACAGGCATTGATATTTGCCTTGCGTTCCATTGAAGACTTTGGCGTACACCATAAAGTCCTAATCCCAGCACAGAGCTTTATTGCCACAGTTAATGCAGTATTAGAAGCAGGATATGATCCCGTGTTCTGTGATGTTGACGGCTCTACTGGACTTATGGATCTAAACAAGATTCCTGTGAGTGCAGATGAGATTGGCGCCATCATGTATGTTAATCTATTTGGTAATGTACTGGATCAGGATCGTCTGATATCTTATATGGAAATGTTCAGTGAACGCAAGATTCCTGTGATTGAAGATGCCGCACAATCATTTGGAGCCTACTATCGTGGTGTGCCTAGTGGCAAGCTAGGTGATGTCAGTTGCCTGAGTTTTGATCCTACTAAAAACCTAAACAACTATGGATCAGGTGGTATGATACTTACAGATGATCCTGCTGTTTATGAGTCAGTCAGCGACATGCGTGACAATGGTAAATTCAGTGATCATATAGCCAGTGGAACTAACAGCAAGATGAGTGAAGCAGACTGCGCACAACTGTTGGTCAAATTAAAATACTTTGACGGTTGGCAAAAGCGTCGTACAGAAATAGCAGAATATTACACAGAAGAATTAGATGGTTGGGTTAGTATTCCTCCTGTGGATGCAAATGTAGAACATGCTTGGAGCAAATATATCATACATCATAGTTCTAGATCAAGTCTATATACTGATTTATTGAACATGGGAGTTGAAACTCGTATCAATTACGAAACTCCATTACACTTACAACCAGTATCATTCCAATATGAATTTGGCAAGTATGATACTGCTGAAATGCTAGAAGGTGCTGAGAACTTTAGTCGTACTTGTTTGAGTTTACCTATCTATCCAGAATTAGAAGACTACGAAGTTGAGTATGTAGTTGATAGTATTAAACAGAATATTTCTTAGCATAATATTCTCGCAACCAGGCCCATTCAAAGCTCCGCATTAGCTCCGTGTAATCTCCCGCAACTTGCTCGTAATATCCAACAGCATCATGTGCGCCTTTGATCGACCATCCAGCACAGAACCCATTGGCTTTAGTTAACCAAGTGTCTAGTCGATACTCACTTTCAATACTGCCAGTTTTCACCATGTCATCTTTGAGCTTGATACATTCACGGAAAGCAGTGCGCCAAGTTAATTCATTGGTAGTATTGTAGTGTGCTACGGCACTGACCACAGGAACAACAGCATGGGCACGGCTCAGTGTAAAGTCTAGGCCCCAATCATCTGTAGACAATACCAACTGCCGGTTGTAAGCTATCACTCCCATGTGTCCATATTCTAGGCCATTGACAGGATTACGGCTATGGAAAATATAGTGTTTAGGTTCTTGTAACCAATCTGGTTGCCATGCCCAATCAAATTCTGGTACAACTTCCAATTTAGCAAACACAGCCCAGAACCAAGGTGTGCTGCTCAATTCAGCGGCGGCTTTATATGCTGCCGCACGCCCATTGACATCTTTAACACGTTTAACATCTTGCCCACAGGTTGCAACCAAATGTTCATACCAACGTTCTGCTTCAGGTTCGCCATTGCTGATATAGATAATATCCAGCAATGTAGGTGTCAAATATGCTTGTTTTTGCTTGATAATGTATGGATAATCATAGATTTGAGACACTAAATGTGCCTGAACGTCACGTGGGGCTATACTGATACTACCTGTGTCATTAAAACTATAAAAGGCACGTTTATTCCATAGTAGAGGATCAAATTCTACGGGTTGGTTTATACAAAGATACGGTGCATTAAATTGTGCATCAATGATAGTTTGTGTTATGTTTTCAGAATCTGATACTAATACAGGCCATGGTAATCTAGGCACACCTTGTTCATGCCAATTAACATCTTTATACCATTCTAGTAATTCAATATCTTGTTGTTTACGAAATTGACTTGCACTGATTAAAAATGTATCACCAAACTTTTCTGTGCCACTAGCCCAGCAGTGTAATTGATCAGGCCCCCAAAAGGCAATTACTTGATTAAAATCAAAATTACTGTAATCACAACAACTGGCAATAACCCAAACAGCAGGTGTAGTAGCTTTTGTTATACAACGTTTGATTGTATCTAAATGATTGTCGTAGTATCTAACAGTTTGACTATTTGATAACTGTTGTAGTTGGCTAATATTATCATCATGTCCGCCCATGTTCATAATAAAGATGTCATTTGGTAATCTTGGTATTCCATCACTATGCCAGTTAATATCTTTATACCATTCTAATAATTTTATATTTTGCTGCTTACGGAATTCAGTCACTGATATCAGGAATGTATCACCAAACTTTTCTGTACCACTGGCCCAACAATGTATCTGATAGGCTTCCCATGGTCTTGCACGATAATCAAAATCAAATGCAGTATAATCACAACAACTACTAATAATCCAGGCAAATGGGGTCCTAGCTCGTGCGATACAGCGGCGTACAGTATCTAAATGATTGTCGTAATATCTGACTATCTTAGCATGTGGGAAACGTATTTGGAGATTTTGGACATTAGCATCGTGTCCACCCATGTCCATGATGAATATATCATACATTATTTGATTCTCTGCCAGAGTTTTTCATGTAGAAAATGTAATACCATCATTATAGCATTAAATCCAAGAGCTTCTTTTATTCCAAGAAAGAATAAACTAACACCCATCACCAGAAGTCTATAGCTGATAGATTTGTATAAAGCTCGTTTAGTTGAAGGCAACATTATATCAACATATAGATTAAATCTGCTAGTGTGGCACTCCAACTGTCACTGGCAAATGCATCTATCCTAATATCATATTCCTCTTCTGCTGGCTTTTCAAATAACTTGTTGGTATCTTTATAACGACCTTTTTTAATAGTATCCATCCATACAACAAAATCAGCGGCAAATACTTCACGCAATTCTCGAGTAGGACATACGAAGTCACAGATTGTGATAAATCCTGCGTCAACGGATTTATCAGCAATAGCACGCATACGTCGTGCCTGACGCAAGCGTCCTTCTGGTGAAAAATCCCAATCATCACATTCCTTGCGAACTTCATCAGCATTGATCCATTCTGCAGGATGATTTTTACAAATTTCGTTGAATAATTTTTCAGCCAAAGTAGTTTTGCCACTACCTGGTAGTCCCATAATCAGTATCTTCATGATATGACTCGTACTCCATATTGTTGTTCAAAACGGTCAGCGTCCTGACGGTCATTGACCATTGGCTCACCGCGTATGTTAAGACTAGTATTTAACAGCATAGGACATCCAGTCCATTCAAACCATGCTTCTAATAGTTGGCGGATACCTGACGGACAATCTTTGCTGACAGTCTGTACACGGCTAGTTCTATCAGCATGGACTATTGCTGGATATTTTTTGGGTTCCTTGCAGTGGGCAACAACCTGCATATAAGGACTGGTTTTAAATCCCATTGGCATGTCAAAATATTCTTCTACACATTCTTCTAATATAACAGGAGCAAATGGGCGGAATTGTTGACGTTGTTTGATAGCATTTACACGATCTTTAATATCAGAACCTCTGGGATCTGCTAATAAACTTCTATTGCCCAATGCCCTAGGTCCAAACTCAGCACGCCCACTAGCAACACCTACTATTT
>Ga0316230_1004404_pt1 | contig 10331 bp, 12 predicted proteins | sample TBH18025metaG_FD_206004 | JGI IMG/M metagenome (GOLD analysis project Ga0316230, IMG submission 206004) | Freshwater microbial communities from Trout Bog Lake, Wisconsin, USA - TBH18025 | ecosystem: Environmental > Aquatic > Freshwater > Lake > Hypolimnion/Profundal zone | place: USA: Wisconsin...
CTGCCGCTCCCTAGCGAGGAAAAGCGCATTATGATTAAATCCTAAATAACTTGTCTCAAAATAGTGCGTCTATTTTAACTGCTCAAACATCAATGCCATAATACGGTTAGCAGTACTTGTATTTACCTGATTTCCTTCTTTATCAATCACAGCCACAATGGTACTGTTTTCTTGACCCGCATCAGACACTTTTACGCGATATTGTTTTTCTGGATTAGTTTTTTTCTTCTCATCTACACTCCAAAATTTCAATTTATCAAGCATGCCCTTATCTTCTGCTTTTGGCTCTACAACGGCTTCTTGTTTTTTGCTGTCACCCCAGAATTTTAAGCTGTCCAAAAAACCTTTCTTTTCTTTAGGCGTATCATCAATGTCTACGTCTGCATATCGAACAAAGAAAATTCCTTTTGAACGATCTTTATCTTCAATCACAAAGCCAACCCGATCTAAAGCCAAACCTACACGACGCCATGCGCGATCAAATGGATCACTTAATAATAAAGTTGAACTGCCATCAGCTTGTTTGATTACTTCAGCCCGCTGTAATACTGCAGCAGAAGCAACAATAGATTGTGACTTCTTCTCTTCCACGCCCAACTTCACCATCAGGCGACGCAATAACTCCGTATCCAACTCAACATATTGAGAGTCGGCTTCTTTTCCGCCCTTAGCATCTGAGGGCTTTTGCTCAACACTTAAATTATCAGGTTTGCCCGATACAGAGCGGTGGCTCATGTAAATTTCAGTTGTATTTGCCTCGCTACCTCGATCAAGACGAGTACGGAATTTTTTCTTATCTGCAAAACCGGATAACTTATCTAACCACCGATCAAATTTATCACCCAAATCTCCAACTTCTTTTTTATTAATCGCTTCTGCATCTATCCACTCAGTTTCCATAATGCCTAACTGAGTATTTTCTACACGTACAGCAAAACCCATATCAGTCCAGAAACTATGGATTACTGGCCATATTTTCTCCACTGGCGCATTTACCACTAACCATGTTTGGCCACCGGCTTTTTCTAACCGGACGCCTTCTGGCGTTGCTAGCACTTTCTCTACAGGAGCCTCTTGCACTTCTTGACCTTGACTATAACTAGAATAACTTGTGCTACCAGGCACTGAATAAGCATCACTTGTCGGGCTTACTGTAAGATCTGGCGGGACTTCTAAAGGACGCACTCGGCCAGCGCCTTTATAATCAGGAGTATTGTCAATAAAAGGAATGGAATCACAAGCGCTTAAACCAGCAAGTAATATCAAGCAAACTGCTGTTCTTTTTATACCAGAAAGCTTAACTTTGGATGGGTAAGTATTAATTTTTTTCATTCAGACCTCTTAAGAAAATACGTTAGATTGCAAGCAATATGCATTTATAAAATATCAGCGTCCTCTGACGCACTTTGCAACACAGGATGATACTGTGCTGACAAATTGACCAGTGGCAATCGAATACCAGTTTTAATCAAACCCATTTGAGCTAACACCCACTTCACGGGAATCGGATTCGCCTCAACAAATAACTTTTGATGCAATCCAAATATTTTCGCATTAATACCACGCGCTGTCACCACATCTCCAGCCTTAGCGGCCACACACATTTCGTGCATTAATTTTGGCACAACATTAGCCGTTACAGAAATTACACCACTGCCACCTAAAAGCATTAAGGAAAGGGCTGTCGCATCATCTCCGCTATACACAGCAAAATCAGCTGGCGCACGCAATAATAACTCTGTACCTCGTTCAATACCGCCCGTAGCATCTTTAATTCCAACTATATTAGGATGTGTCGCCAATCTTAGCGTAGTCTCGTTACTGATATCACATGCTGTACGCCCAGGAACGTTATAAAGTATTTGTGGAATGTTAACGGCATCTGCGACAGCGATAAAATGTTGATATAGGCCTTCCTGAGTTGGCTTATTGTAATAAGGAGCCACTAATAAACAAGCATCTACGCCAAGCTCTTGGGCTTTTTGTGTTAAGAAAATGGCCTCTTTAGTAGAGTTGGCACCCGTCCCAGCAATTACTGGGATACGACCATTAACTTGGCTAACAGCAGTTTTAATTAACAAACAATGTTCATCAAAGTCTACCGTAGGTGATTCACCCGTGGTGCCGACGATCACAATGCCATCGCTACCCTGTTCAACATGGAAATCAATTAATGCACGTAAAGAGGGTATGTCTAACTGCCCGTCCTCAAACATCGGCGTAACAATAGCGACTAAACTACCTTGCAACATAGCTTACCTAAACATTTTATAATCTTGCATTTTAACTTAAAAAATTACAAATAAATACCGCTTAAATCTAAACTTACAAAGTACATTCTTTCATTAATAGCAGCCAGTTATTCAGGTCTCCCTATTATTGAAATTATTCATTAGTTATGAATATAATAATCGAGCAATACCGTTTTATTCCGGCCTAACTTGCAAAATTATCCAACCCTAAACGCGTTATAATTACAAAGTAAATTCACTTTTATCGCTGATTTTTTAAAGACTCTTTTGCCATGCATTTTGATTTTGGCCATTACATGATGATTTTAATTAGCACAGTGCTTGTAAATAACATTTTGCTTTTTAAAACCCTTAAACTTTGTCCATTTATGGGTGTTTCTACAAAACTAGATGCCTCTATCGGCATGGCCGGGGCGATGGGCTTTGTGCTTAGCATAGGTTCCATGACTAGTTGGGGGATCAATTATTACTTACTTGAGCCTAATCATTTAGAGTATCTTCGTACACTTTCCTTTATCGTCATCATCGCAGGTGTGGTTCAGTTTACCGAAATGTTGATTGAAAAGAATTTTCCGCCATTACATCAAGCTTTAGGTGTATTACTTCCCCTAATCATTACCAACTGTGTTGTTCTAGGCATCCCATTATTTAACGCCCAAACTAGCCACAGCTTGGTCGAATCAATTCTTTATGGCATGGGTGGCGCCATAGGCTTTTTTTTAGTACTCGTTCTATTCGCCTCATTACGTGAACGCTTAGAGGCAGCCGATGTTCCAATCTCACTTAAAGGATCGGCCATTACTCTTGTAACTGCGGCACTCATGAGCTTAGCCTTTATGGGCTTTTCTAGCCTTGATAAATATTAGCTGTTGCCATAACCACGCATGCTGAATTATTTACTTTTATGTTAACCTCGCTCTTAATATTGCTAGTTCTAGGGCTTTTTCTTGGTCTGGTTTTAGACGCTTCTGCCTTAGTATCTAAACTCGAAGGTGACCCCTTAGTCGTGCGAATTGATGCAATTTTGCCCCAAACCCAATGCCGTCAATGTGGCTATTCAGGCTGTAAGCCTTATGCACAGGCAATCGCTGATGGCGATGCATATATCAACCAATGCCCGCCAGGGGGTGATGCTGGCATTCATGCTTTGTCTGATTTAACGGGCTTAGACTACAAACCACTTAATGTCGAGCATGGTCTTACAAAACCTAAATCAGTAGCCTTTATTGATGAGTCTTTATGTATAGGATGTACTTTGTGCATTCAGGCCTGTCCAGTTGATGCCATTTTGGGGGCTTCAAAGCAGATGCATACCATTATTGCAACAGAGTGCACTGGTTGCGAACTATGCCTACCACCTTGTCCAGTCGACTGTATCGAGATGTTGACCATTCTAGAAACACCCGAAAACTGGCGATGGAAATACCCGATAACCCCAATTATGACTGACATTTTTAATTCAGATGCTTCTTCGGTATGAGTGGGATTATTCAGTTTGTTAGGCACTTTATGCAGGAAAAGCCGGATCCTACTCCATTAAGTCACCTATTTAAGTTTAACGGAGGCATTCATCCACCTCAGCATAAGGCTGAGTCAACACTTAAGCCTATCGGAAAATTACAGTTACCAGAAAAACTGACACTGCCATTAAGACATCATATTGGCAATTTTCCTAATATTAAGGTGCAAGTTGGTGATTATGTTTTAAAAGGTCAAATGCTAGTAGAAGCTGAAGACATGATTTCTCCTGCTATCCATGCACCGACATCTGGGATTATCAGCGCCATTGACGAGCAATTAATTCCACACCCTTCTGGATTGCCTGAGCTGTGTATTACCCTAACCCCGGATGGCAAAGAAACTTGGATCAAGTTACAAAGCACTGACTGGCGTAATGCCGATAAGAATCAGTTGCTGAGTAACTTACGCAACTCTGGCATCGTTGACCTTGGGGGCGCGACTTTTCCTACCCATATTAAAGTACCCACTAATGGCTCGGCCAATGTGCACACTCTTATTATTAATGCGGCAGAATCAGAACCTTACATTACTTGCGATGACATGTTAATGCGGGAACGCGCTGATGAAATCATTCAAGGCATCTACATAATGGAATACATACTAGGTGCTAAAAAGAGCATCATTGGGATAGAGGATAACAAAGCTGAAGCAATCAAGGCTATAACTAATGCCTGCAGCGCAGCTGATCAAAGTAAAATTGAAGTAAAGGTATTACCAACCCTATACCCAAGCGGAGATGCACGTAGGCTAATCTACTTATTATTAGGCAAAGAAATTCCTCATGACAAGCGATCAACAGATGAAGGCATTCAGGTATTTAATGTCGCAACAGCACTCGCCACTTATCGTTTCTTTGCATTTGGAGAACCCTCAATTTGTCGTATTGTTACCATGACTGGTAATGTAGAAAGCCCGCAGAATTTTGAGGTCTTATTCGGCACTCCTTTAGAGTCTCTAGTTCAAGCTGCAGGTGGAGCTAAATTAAGTACCCAGCATTTCATTATGGGTGGCTCTATGATGGGATTTAACATCCCCAATACTCAAGTGCCCATTATCAAAGCCACTCAATGTATTATTGCTTCTTCACCTGATCTATTTGCTGAGCCACCAGCGGCTATGCCTTGTATACGTTGTGCACGTTGCGCTGATGTCTGCCCAGTTAACTTACAACCGCAAGAACTTTACTGGTTTGCAAAATCCAATAATTTTGAAAATGCGCGTAAGTATGATTTATTCGACTGTATAGAATGTGGTTGTTGCACTTACGTCTGCCCAAGCAATATTCCCTTAGTACAATATTACCGCTATGCCAAAAGCGAAATTATTGCTGAAGATCAATCAGCCAATGCCGCTAACTTAGCGCGTGAGCGTAATGACTTTAGATTAGCGCGCATAGAGCGAGACAAAATTGAACACGCGCAACAACATGCAGCGCGCGCACGACAGGCTAAAGAGAGTAAGACAGTTACAATTAACGATGATGGCACGCAATCAACGACATCTTCAACTTTTAAGGAACCGACCACCATAGACAATAAGGCTGCCTTTAATGCAGCCATTGAGCGATCAAAATGATAAAACTAGCTTCTCCTTCGAATGGACTGATGCCAAGAAATATTGATAAAGTTAGCAGTACCGTTCAGGCTGATATTACTGGTATTAATAAACTGCGCCACGAGACGATAAAATCCGTAGATTCAAACATGCCAACTAAGTAATGCATTTAAACTTGAAGGATAAGCGCTTGTTCAAATCGCCCTATGTAACAGATACAGCTAGCGTGACTAGCATTATGTTTAAAGTGTTACTGGCCTTATTACCAGGCATAGTTGCCAATGTATGGGTCTATGGAGGTGGCATTCTCGTTACACTAACGCTTGCCACAATTGCGGCTGTAGCGGCCGAAGCGGCATTACTTAAAATACGTCATCGCCTACTTAAACCATATCTATTCGACATGAGTGCAGTAGTGACTGCTTGGCTTCTGGCTCTCTCCTTGCCACCCATAGTACCTTGGTGGGTTATAGTGGTCGGCATTTTCTTTGCAATTGTAATCGCTAAACAATTATATGGTGGCATCGGATACAATCCATTCAACCCTGCTATGGTCGGTTACGCCGTGTTACTGATTACATTTCCGCTGATTATGACCAGATGGCCTGCACCTCTAAGCTTGGCTCAAGTGCCACTAAATTTTACGGATCAACTTCATTATATTTTCAGCCAGATATTACCAAGTGATGTAAAAGTCGACTCTATTACCTGGGCCAGCCCTCTCGACCATCTTAAATCTCAACTGATGCAAAAAAATGAAGTAACTGGCATCATGAAAGCGTCTGTGTTTAGTGCATCGAGAGTATACGGCTCTGAACTGATCACTGGCGGCTACTTGCTTGGTGGCTTGTATTTACTGCAACAACGCATTATTAGCTGGCACTTACCAACTGCGTTTCTAACCACAATTAGCATAATTTCTTTAGTTTTTTATATTGGCAACCCAGCGCAATTTGCTAACCCGACGTTCGATTTAATGAATGGTACATTCATGTTATGTGCATTCTTTATCATTACTGACCCCGTTAGTGGGCCTACCACCCCGCATGGTAAATTATATTTTGCCGCAGGTGCTGGCATACTTACTTACTTAATTCGAGCCTATGGCGGTTACCCAAATAGCATAGCTTTTGCAGTTTTGATCATGAATATGTGCGTGCCGTTGATTGATTCGATGACACAACCCCGAGTATTTGGTCATAAAAGCAGGTAGGTTGGGCTATGACAGAAACTATAATTAAATAGTGAATCTTTAACAAAAACATCAGCTAAATTTGGCAAGTGAAAAAAGATAATAATGAATTCATATTTTATAAGTTTAAAATGGCATCATTCAATTCAGTATTGCCTGCTCAAATGTGGCGAGATGAAAAATGAGTAGTTTATAAAAAGAAATTACTATTAACGGTCTGCGGCAACGGAACTCTGGTTGGATCCATTTACTAGGACAATGTCCACCCAGACTGTTACCACCAGGGCGGTCAATGGTTTGAGCTTATGCATCGCCACCGCTTTAATCATGGTAGCTTCCAATGGTTTAGTATTCCCTCTGTGTAAGTGGGTACCTACTCAAGTTAGAATGCTAGTATTTATCTTGGTGTTTGCTACGCTAGTCAGTATTATTGACATGTCAATTAATCTCTTCATTTACCCTTTAAATAAGGTACTTGGAATCCTAATTCTATCAATTGTGGTTAACAGTATAGTGTTAGCGCATGTAGAATCTTTTGCAGCTAAAAGTGAGAAAGTGAGAAAGTGCCTTCAATGTTTTCTGGTCTAGATTTAGGATTTTGTCCTACCGCCAAACAATTTGTAGTGACCGTCATTCCTGATTACCATGGATTTCTTCTTACCATATTGCCGCTTGGCGCCTTTTTAGGCTTAGGCTCTTTAGTCGCCTCCGCAATTGGATTAAAATCCCTAATTGCGCTAAAGACAATGTCGCAATACCTTTACTAAAAGTTACACCAAGTCATTAACCAATTATGAATGCAGATAAACGATTAGCCATATTCAAACGTCTAAGTCTAGCGATTCAAAATCCTAGTACCGAGCTAAAACATAGCAGTACTTTTGAATTACTAATTTCGGTCATCTTGTCAGCACAAGCTACAGACAAAGGCGTCAATCAAGCCACTGAGAAGCTATACCAAGTGGCAAATACCCCAGAAAGCATCCTTGCACTTGGTGTACATGGCTTAGAGAGCTACATTAACAGCATAGGTCTCTATCACGCTAAAGCCAAAAATGTACTAGCCACTTGCCAGATGTTAATCACCTACCATAACTCCCAGGTTCCCAATACCCGTGAAGCTTTAGAAGCCTTACCTGGGGTTGGACGTAAAACCGCCAATGTAATTTTAAATACTGCATTTGGCCAACCCACAATTGCCGTAGATACCCATCTATTTAGATTAGGAAACCGTATCAATCTAGCCAAAGGTAAAACAGTGTTAGAAGTTGAAAAGAAATATCTCAAGACTATCCCGACAGAGTTTTTGCAAAACGCCCATCATTTACTGATTTTGCATGGACGTTATACCTGTAAGGCGCGTAAACCAAATTGCAGCCAATGTTGTATTGAGGATCTCTGCGAATTTTCATCTAAAGAATATAATGCTGTTTAATCCTACCGTCAAAAAACTGAGCTTAGAAGCACACTATGAGTTTATATAACCCAAGTCGCGATCAAGCGCGACAATTCTTATTTGATACTTGGAAAAAATTTAGACTTCAAGTAGTACTTACTGACTTGGAAAAAATTGCGGTGGAAGTGATGCAAATGCATCCAGAATACCATGCCATATTAGAAGCCCCAGAGCGCTACATGCATGAGCAGTATTTCCCAGAAATGGGTACGACCAACCCGTTTTTGCATATCAGCTTGCATTTATCACTGATTGAACAGATTAGTATTAACCAACCTACAGGCATTACGAAAATTTACGCCCAACTTCGACAACAACATAACGACAGCCACTTGGCTCAGCATGATATATTAGATTGTTTAGCTGAAACCATGTGGCAAGCACAGCGCAACAACAGCGGGTTAGATTCAGAGCATTATATAAGCTTGCTTGAGAAAAAATTAGCCTAATCTAATCAATCGTCGAAGCTGGCAGATTGGCGATGTGCCAGCGTTGTCAGCAAATCTTTCTGGGCAGTAGTTCCCATATCCCACCATGCTTGTATTTCCTCTATTGTACGGTAGCAACCTTGACAAATACCACTTAACTCGTCCACGGCGCATACGCCAATACAAGGTGATTTAACTTCTGATGATGTGTTGTCTGCCATATTCACAAATCCGCTAACGTTAGCTTAAAGCACCATGACATTGCTTGTATTTTTTACCAGAACCACAGGGACAGCTGTCATTTCGACCAATCTTAATACCCTCACGAATGATCGGCTTTGTGCTTAACTCATCATCGGCATCAGTTATTACACCCAGCGCCTCCTCATAATCTGCATGCTGATACTGCACATTTTCAACTTCTACTGGCTTATCTACCGCCTCTACATCAGCTTCCGTTTTGACTTGAACCAGCATTGTGACTTTAGTCACTTCGCTTTTCACAGTATTAAGTAAACCTTCAAACAGCTCAAATGCCTCACGTTTATACTCCTGCTTAGGATTTTTTTGAGCATAAGAGCGTAAATGGATACCTTGACGCAAATGATCTAATGCGGCTAGATGCTCACGCCAATGGTTGTCCAAAGCCTGAAGCATGACTGAACGCTCGAATTGGCGCATTACGTCATGACTGGCTACCTCTTCTTTGGCAGCATAAGCCCTATCCGAGGCTTCAAAAATACGTTCCCGCAAAGTCTCTTCATGCAAATCAGGATTATCTTCCAGCATTTTTTGCAATTCAATCGTTAATCCAGCTTCTGTTTTAAGTTCTTTTTCTAAGCTTGGTACATCCCATAACTCCTCAACACTATTCGGCGGAATGTGAGAAGCAATCATGCTGGCGAGTACATCCTCACGCATAGCTTTAATGGTTTCACCTACATCAGTTGCTTCTAGCAATTCATTACGTTGCTCATAGATCACTTTACGTTGATCGTTAGCCACATCGTCGTATTCAAGCAACTGTTTACGAATATCAAAGTTACGGCCCTCAACTTTACGTTGTGCATTTTCGATGGCACGTGTCACCCATGGATGCTCAATTGCCTCACCATCTGGCATATTAAGTTTTTCCATAATTGCTGACACTCGATCTGAAGCAAAAATACGTAACAACTGATCTTCCAAGGATAGATAAAAACGACTAGATCCAGCATCTCCTTGACGTCCTGAACGACCACGTAATTGATTATCTACACGACGTGATTCATGACGTTCAGTACCAATAATATGCAAACCTCCAGCAGCTAACACACTGTCATGGCGCAGTTGCCATTCGGCTTTAATTTCTGCGCAACGGGCCACTTTTTGTTCAGTTGTCAGTGTTTCATTCGCTTCTATCAAGGCGACTTCAGGCTCAGGATTGCCACCCAACACAATATCGGTACCACGACCAGCCATATTAGTCGCAATGGTAATCACACCTGGACGACCCGCTTGCACAATGATATGTGCTTCACGTTCATGCTGCTTAGCATTAAGCACTTGATGATCTAATTTAGCTTCCGTCAATAATTTGGAAATAAGCTCTGAATTTTCAATTGAGGTCGTCCCTACCAACACTGGCTGACCACGTTTCTTACAATCAATAATATCTACAATTACTGCCTCATATTTCTCACGTGCAGTACGATATACTTTATCCATATTATCTTTACGCTGCATAGGGCGGTGCGTAGGGATAACCACAGTTTCTAAGTTGTAAATCTGATTAAACTCATAAGCTTCAGTATCCGCTGTTCCGGTCATACCAGATAGCTTGGCATACATACGGAAGAAGTTCTGGAAAGTAATTGAAGCGAGAGTTTGATTCTCTTTCTGAATCTCCACTCCCTCTTTAGCCTCAACAGCTTGATGTAAGCCATCAG
>Ga0316230_1004418_pt1 | contig 10313 bp, 4 predicted proteins | sample TBH18025metaG_FD_206004 | JGI IMG/M metagenome (GOLD analysis project Ga0316230, IMG submission 206004) | Freshwater microbial communities from Trout Bog Lake, Wisconsin, USA - TBH18025 | ecosystem: Environmental > Aquatic > Freshwater > Lake > Hypolimnion/Profundal zone | place: USA: Wisconsin...
GCTGGTGGTGTTCGATCGCCGCACCACGGGGATCGACCAGTTTCGCGAACTCGCCTACGAAGTGCATCGGCGAGGCGCCCGGTTGTTCCTGGACATTGTGATCAACCATACCGGCTGGGGCTCGCGCCTCCAGGAAGACCATCCCGAGTGGTTCCTGCGCCAGCCGGATGGGCTGTTTGCCAGTCCCGGGGCCTGGGGCACCACCTGGGAGGACCTGGTGGAACTCCAGCATGTCAATGTGGATTTGTGGGACCAGTTGGCCGGGATGTTCCTGACCTGGTGCCGCCGCGGAGTGGACGGGTTCCGCTGCGACGCCGGCTACAAAGTGCCGATGCCGGCGTGGCAATACATTGTCGCCCGCGTGCAGCAGGAGTTTCCGCAGACACTCTTCCTCCTCGAGGGCCTCGGCGGGGCCTGGGACGCCACCGAGTCCCTGCTCACCGACGGCGGGATGCAGTGGGCCTACTCCGAGTTGTTCCAGAACTACTCGCCGCAACAGGTGGCCGGCTACCTCGACCATAGCTTTCAGCAGAGTGCGCGGGTCGGGTTGCTGGTCCATTACAGTGAGACGCACGATAACGAGCGCTTGGCGGCCCGGGGCCGTGCCTGGTCCCTCTTGCGCAACCGGCTTTGCGCGCTCTCGAGTGTGAGTGGCGGTTTCGGCTTCACCGCCGGTGTGGAATGGCTGGCCACCGAGAAGATCCGCGTCCACGGCTCAACCGGGATGGCTTGGGACAACCTGGAAAACCTGGTGCCGGAACTGGCCCGGCTCAATGCGCTGTTGGCGGACCACCCGGGCTTTTTCGACGGCGCGCATTGCTCCCGCATCAGTGCCGTCGAGTCCCCGGTCTGGGCGCTGCGGCGCGATTCGGCCGAGGGTTGTGACACCGTCCTGGTACTGGTGAATACCGACGTCGATCACGCCCGGGCGCTCGCCTTGAACCGCGAGGGCGTCGCCCGATGCCAGGCCACCCCGGACAAAGCGGGCCAGGCCGGCCAACCACTCCCGGCCCTGGCGGAATGGGCTGACCTGCTGGGGCAACCGGCGCCGGTCATCACTCCGGACGGCCGGGGCGGCTTGGCGATCGCCTTGCCTCCGGGCGGGGCGTTTTGCCTGGCCCCGACCGCCACGCCGCGCGGCCTCCATGGCGTGGCCTATCGCCTGGCGCGAGCGCGAGCGGCCTGGGCGATAACCGCCATGAACCAACTCCAACTCCTCGAATCGGTCGACGGTCTCGCCTGGCCCACCCTCGCGGCCGCAGTGGAGCATTCCCCGGCGGATTTCCTGGCGACCGTGTCACACCTGGCACGCGGCGTCGCTCCCGAAACTCCGGGCGACCAGGCCCCCGCCACTCCGGCTCGGGACGGTGCCTGGATCGAAGAACTGGCGCGCGGTTCGGTGCCCGCCGCGCACCGTGGCACAGTCTTCCCGAACGTGGTCCTTTGGGAGTTGGCCGACTTGCGGCGCGTGACCCTGGTTCCGCCTGGACACTGGCTGCTGATACAGGAACCCGCCCCTTTCCGGGCGACGCTGGATTTGCTGGACGGCACACCGGTGCTCAACGTGGAGTCGATTCCGGTAGCGGCCGGTCACGTGGCCTGTTTTGCCCCGCTGGCGGCGAAGTTCCAGCCTCCGACCCCGGAGGTTGGTCCGGCGCTGGACGCTCAACTGCGACTCGAGCGCTACGGAGCGGGACAGACTGAGGTGAGCGCGGCCATCCGGTTCCTGACCCAGGAGCCTGCTCCGCGCTCCTCGGCTTCGACCGCGGCCTGCTCCGCGCTCCCCGTCCACCCCACGGACCTCGTCCTGCTCACCAACGGCCGCGGTGGCATGGCCCGGCTTTGTGTGGATCTGGGGCGGGTCAATTCCAAGTACGACTGCGTGCTGGGGGCCAACCTCCACCCAACGCTCCCGGTCAACCGCCACGTCCTGGCCAAACGCATCCGCGTCTGGATCAACGCCGATGGTTTTATTTCCCCACTCGATTATCAGAACCTGGCCGGCTTTGAGGTCGGCCCGCCGGCGGTCTGGAGGTTCGTCGCCCTTGCCGGGGACGGCCGCCGCGCCGAGATTCGGATGACGGCGGACATGCTCGAGGGGCGCAACACGACCATTTTTCATTTCGCACGGCCCACCGTTTCTGAGGCGGCGGGCAAACCGCTCCCCGACTTGGCGGATGTCCGCCTCACCATTCGCGTGGACATCGAAGACCGCGATTTTCACTCCGAAACCCGGCGCAACAGCGGGGCCGAGCACCACTTTTCCTCGAACCTCCATCGGTTGGGCGGCTCGGCCTCGCCCCAGCCCGGCTTCGCCTTCACGCCGGCCGCCGACCGCCGCCTGCGGGTCTTCGCGGATCGCGGGGAATATCATGCGGCGCCGGAATGGGGCGAGCGCATCCCCCACCCGGTCGAACAGAGCCGCGGCCAAACCGGTTCGGGCGATGCCTACAGCCCGGGGTGGTTCGACGTGCCCATGGCCAAAGGCGCCTCCGCCACACTGGTGGTGACGGCCGATCCGAGCGACCCGAACGCGGAGGAAATCGAGCGCGCGACGGCTCCGGTGGAATGTCCGCCCGGCACGGCGGCGCCCTTTGCGGCGGCGGACCTCTTCGGGCAGCAACTCCTGCGCGCCGCCGGCGCTTACCTGGTGCGGCGCGGCCCCGGCAAGACCGTGATCGCCGGCTACCCCTGGTTTCTGGACTGGGGACGTGACACCTTCATCGCCGCGCGGGGCCTCCTGGCCGCCGGCCGCGTCGAGGAGGTGAAACAGTTGGCAGTCACCTTCGCCCGCTTCGAACAGAACGGCACCCTGCCGAACACCATCTTCGGGGAAGACGCCTCGAACCGCGACACCTCCGACGCCCCGCTGTGGTTCGGGGTTGTTTGCCACGAGATCGCCGCGCTCGAGGGCGACGGTTTCTATCAAACGCGGGTTGGCCGGGGAGACGCCACCATCGGCGAGGTGTTGGGAAGCATCGGCACACACTACGCCAAGGGCACTCCCAACGGCATCCACATGGACCCCGCCTCGGCCTTGATCTGGAGCCCGAAACACTTCACCTGGATGGACACCAACTACCCGGCCTGCACGCCGCGCGAGGGCTACCCGGTCGAGATCCAGGCCCTCTGGATTCGTCTGCTGCGCCAACTGGAAGGTCTCGGCGCCCGGGCTCACCACGATCGCTGGCATGACTTGGCCGATCGGGCTTTGAAGTCCCTCGAGGCCCTTTTCTGGCGGGAAGGGCCCGGCTGGTACGCCGACCTGCTGGGCGGCCCGGCCGGCCGGCCGGCGGCCAAGGCGGTGGCGGATGACGCCTTGCGCAGCAACTGCCTCTTCCCGATCAGCCTGGGCCTGGCCACCGGCCCGCGGGCCCAACGCTGCGTTTCGGCCGCCGCCCGCTATCTCGTCGTACCCGGCGCGCTACGCTCGCTGGCGCCCCTGCCGGTCTCCGTCCCCCTCCCCAACTACGGCAGCGGCGGGCGCCTCCTGAACAATCCGGCCGAACCCTACTGGGGCCATTACGAAGGCGACGAAGACACGCGCCGGAAGCCCGCCTATCACAACGGCACGGCGTGGACCTGGACGTTCCCCGTGTTTTGTGAGGCCCTCGCGTGCGCCTGGGACTGGTCGCCCCCCGCCGTGGCCGCCGCCCGCGCCTATCTCGGGAGCATGGACCGGCTGCTCGCCGAGGGCTGCCTGGGACAGATCCCGGAAGTGGTGGATGGCGACGCCCCGCACACCCAGCGCGGCTGCGACGCCCAGGCCTGGGGGGTCACCGAAGCCTTGCGCGTGTGGCAACGGCTGGCCCAGCGGCCCCGCGCCGCTGAGCTATGAAGCCACCATCGCGGTGGTTCGCCGTGGCCGGTTAGTGGTAGGAAACACGGTAAAACCGACGCGCAGCATCAACGGCGTTCACCTCTTCATATTCAAAGGTCCCGTCGGCCCCGGCCACGATCGTTGCGAGGGGCGTGAATGCCTGGTTCAAATCCGCCGTCATGTAAACCGTATGACTTCGGTTGGGAACCCCCCGGCATTGCAGCACCACATGTCCGTTGGTCTGCACGGAGATGGACGTGACAGATATCTGCGGTGGCATCGTCATCAGTTGTTGGATTTCCGCCGGGGAGAGCGCCCGATTGTAGAGGTAAACATCATCCAGCAGCCCGCCAAAATTCAAGTGCCAGCCGTCGTCCCTCCAGGTTGAATTCCCCATCATCAAACCAGACGATCCCAGCACGGTATTGACGGCGATGTTGATTGTCGCAACGTCGAGCTGTCCGTTCAGGTAAAGTCTGGTCGTGCTGCCGTCATAGGTCATCGCCACATGAGTCCATTGCCCGGCGGGCAGAGCCTCCGGCGTGCTTCCGGCGCAGTCATTTTGATAGCTGCTGCTTCCGCCCCAGGTATCGAAGAAGAGGCGTTTGTAGAAAATATCTCCGCCCCGCTCTAAGGAACACCACACGCCATTCGCCCACCCGGCACCATAACTGAAAAGCGCTTGATAGGCTGGGCCTGCCAGCTCCATGTCGGACCATTTGGCCCAGAGAGCGATGGTGCGCGGGTTGTTGCCAATGGGCACGCTCACAGGGGTGGCGACCTGCAAGTAATCGAGGGTGGTGCCGCTCAGACTGATGGCCCCGCCGAACTTGCCCGCGCGAGTCCAACTGGCGTTGCCCATGAGGGTGGCATCGTTTCCCGTGCCGGACGTGTCGTAAGCCGTTTGACCTGTGCCTTCATCGAAGGTCCAATGCCCTATCATCCCCGAGAGGACGTCCGCACGGGCGTTGAGAAGTGGGACTGCCAAGAATACGCTGCCGACGAGGACCAACCGCCTTAGTGATGTTTTCATGTCTTTGTGGTTGTGATTGGGTTCCGCAGGTTCAACGCCTCACGATCTATGGGGCTCGCCAACGCGGCCTAGACCGCGCTCACCGGCGGCGGACCGATGACGTCCGATATGAAACCGGGACGGAATCGCGCTGTCCAGTGAAAGTGTCGGGTTAGACCTTTCCTGGTTCATGCAGATGTCTCCTTCCTGTCACCTTTTCCGCCCACCACCAAGCAAGCGCCACCAGATACCCCAGCACGACGCTCCAACCCTCGGCCAGCAACAAAAGCGGCAGACGCATCGGACGAGTGTCCTGCCAAAGCCCGAAGAATCCGGCCATCGGTGCATTTAGGATCACCAGAAACCGGTGCATGGCCGAGAGCCACCAGGGAGGTGGTGCCTCGGACGAAGTTGTGATTACGTCTGCCACCGTCAAGCCCAGAACCATCCCCCCAAGGAATGCGCAAAACACAAAGTGGACGCCCGCACCGAGAAGCGCCCGAACGTGGAGGACAGAAGTGTCACGCATATGGTCAACGTAGAAAGCTGAGCCACCGCCGACTCGCGACGTGAACCGCGACAGCGGAACGGCCAGCGCCAACGGCGGTTGGCTCCGGCGACTTGTTAGGCATCGTCATTCGATCTTGGATTCCAATGTAACCAATCAACAACTCTCGAAATCAAATAGTAAACCGCCTCCGTCGCGCCGCGTGATGACTCACCCTTCTGGTCAAGCTCTCTAGCACACGCTAAAATCTCATCAAACGACCACCGAATCTTTTCAAGCTGCTCCGAAGTGAACCGGCTCTCTGTCGTCAAATGCTCTCGGAGCGTATCCAAATACTCGAAATAATCCTTCTCTTTCCAGTTGCATCCGCCATTACCGTTCATCTCGTGGTCAATCCGACTCATGGCGTCGAGAAGCTGCTCCTGTGGCGAGTCTCCAACCGCGAACTGCTCGCCAAGCTCACGCAACAATCGGCGATACTCGGCCTGATAGTCAGCCTCGGTCATCTGCTTCGGTTTATGTTTGAAAAGGCCGAACATACGCAACGATGCCTAACTACTGATTCAACGAACGGCCGGTTCGTTGATCCAGAAACTTGGGTGCTTTACACAAGTTACTCACCGTCATCGTAATATGGGGAGAATCAGCCCGACGTCAACCCTGAACCAGGGATACTCTCGACCATGGGGGCATCTCACCTTGGTCGACCGGCTCCCCCGCTCATTAACACCCCGCTTCCAGCGGGGTGTTACCCAGCCAAACCGGTGTTGTCAACCGCTTCAGCGGTTTTCCCCTACAAAACTGAGATGCGCCTCTCGACCATGCGACGATAACGGGAAAGGTGCCGCAAGGGGCCGGGAGCATTGGGGCGAGCGCCTGCGTGCAGGCGGGCTACGGGTTCGGTGCCAACCCCCTCGTAGTCGAGTTCTGCCTCGGCTCCGGGAAGGCGATCCGGCTTAACTCCGGGAGGATCCGGGCGCGCTTTTTCCCTTTTCCCTTTTCCTTTTTGGCTTAACAATGGGGAATATGAAATCGAGCGATCTTCTGAAACCGTGGCGCGGGTTGGTTTTGTCTCTCGCGATATTCGCCGTCTCAACCCTGGCCGGACGGTGCGCCCCCGGCCTCAACGCCGGGGACTTGCGTTGTGAATATGGGCGAAACCCAACGGCCGTCGGCGAAACCCAACCACGGCTGAGTTGGGTGGTCGAGGCGGGCAATGACCGGCGGGGTGTGGTTCAGGCCGCCTACCAGGTGTTGGTGGCGGACAGCCTCCAGTCGCTCAAGCTCGACCGGGGCGAGGTGTGGGACAGCGGCAAGGTGAGCAGCGACCAATCAATCCAGGTTCCCTATGCCGGCAAGGCGCTGGCCTCGGGGCAGACTTGCTATTGGAAGGTGAAGCTCTGGGACCAGGAGGGCCATGCCTCGGCGTGGAGCGCGCCGGCCCAGTGGACGATGGGGTTGCTCCGCGCGTCCGACTGGCAGGCCAAGTGGATCGGCTACCAGGCTCCCGCCCCAGGCGCCGCCGCCGCCGACCTCAAGCCGTGGCTGAGCCTCGACGGCTGCTCCTGGGTCTGGGCCAATGAGGCCAAGGCTGGCGACCAGCCCGCCGGCAAGGCGTATCTCCGCAAGGTGATCGAGATCCCCGCCGGACGGACTCTGCGCCAGGCCGCCTTCCTGCTGACCGCGGACGACGAATTCCGCCTGTTCGTGAACGGTCATTCCGCGGGCGAGGGCACGACCTGGAGGACGGTTTTCAACCTCGAGGTCACCGGCCGGATGCAGCCGGGCGCCAACGTCCTGGCCATCGAAGCCACCAATGGTGGCGACACCCCCTCACCGGCCGGTGTGATCGGCCGCCTGGTCCTCCTCTTCGCCAGCGGCGAACCGATGATCGTCGCGGTCGACTCGAGTTGGCTGACCTCGCGCCAGGCCGGCGGGGACTGGAAATCCGCCCAGTTCGACGCCGCCGCCTGGAAGCCGGCTTCACCGGTCGCGGCCTATGGCGCTTCTCCATGGGGCAAGGTCAAGACGAGCTCCGAGACCGTGGATCCGGCCCCGTTCTTCCGCAAAGCCTTCACGGTGGCCAAACCGATTAAGCACGCCTCGATTTATGCCTCGGCGCTGGGCGTCTATGAGTTGCACCTCAACGGCAAGCCGGTGGACAACGACCTGCTCTCGCCCGGGTGGACGGACTACCGCAAGCGCGTCCACTACCTGGGCTACGACGTCACCCGCCAACTCAAGCAGGGCTCCAATGTGATCGGCGCCATCCTCGGCGATGGCTGGTACGCGGGCTACCTGGCCTTCACCGAGCACCGCCATTATTACGGCGACAAAACCCGCTTCATCGCCCAGTTGCAGATCCAGTACGAAGACGGCTCCAGCGAGGTTATCGGGACCGATGAAAGCTGGAAGGCGACCACGGGCCCGATCCTGGAAGGCGATCTACTCATGGGCTGCGTGTATGACGCGCGCAAGGAACTGCCGGCCTGGGACGCCGCCGCCGGCGCCGACGCCAATTGGACGCCCGCCACGGTGGACGCGACGGTGAAGGCGAACCTCGAGGCCCACCCCGGCACTCCGATTCGACGCATGCTGGAAGTGACCGCCAAGCGCATGACCGAACCGCAGCCGGGCGTCTATGTGTTCGATCTCGGCCAGAACATGGTGGGCCACATTCGCCTGCTGGCCAGGGGTGAGGCGGGACGAAAGGTGGTGGTGCGCCATGTCGAGATGCTCAAGCCGGATGGCATGGTCTACACGGACAACCTGCGCGCCGCCAAGGCTACCGACACCTTCTATCTCGCCGGCGGACCGCAGCGCGCCTACGAGCCCTACTTCACTTTTCATGGCTTCCAATACGTCGAGATCACGGGCCTGGACTACAAACCCGACATCAAGGACGTGGTCGGCATCGTGACCTACTCGGACCTACCGCAGACCGCGTGGTTCGAGTGCTCGGAGCCGCTGGTCAACAAGCTCACCCTCAATTCACTCTGGGGCCAGCGCGGGAATTTCCTGGATGTGCCGACCGATTGTCCCCAGCGGGACGAGCGGGCCGGTTGGACCGGCGACGCCCAGGTCTTCATGAAAACCGCCTGTCTGAACCTGGACGCCCCGGCCTTTTACACAAAGTGGCTCACGGACCTCTGCGAGGATTCGCAACGGGCGGACGGCGGCTTTGGCGATGTCGCCCCCCATATCAGCATCGTCGGCTACGGCAACACCGGGTGGTCCGATTCCGGCCCCATCTGCAACTGGCGGATGTTCGAGATGTACGGCGACACCCGCGTGCTGCAACGCCATTACGACGCCCTGGTTCGCCATAGTGATTATCTGGCCAAGACCAGCAAAGGGCTGGTCCGCGGCACACTGTCCTACGGCGACTGGCTGCGCCTGGCCGGTCCCCAGCATTCGGACGTCATCGGCACCGCCTATTATTTCTACACCAGCCGGGTCATGGCGCGCATCGCCGAGGCGCTCGGCAAAACCCAGGATGCCGCCAAATACACCAAGCTGGCCGAGGACATTCGCGGTGTGTTCGTGAAGAACTATCTCAAGCCCGACGGACGCATCATCGACGGCAAGAACGAAACCGGCCAGACCTTTTATGCCTTGGCCTTTGGGCTCGAGCTGGTGCCGGCGGAGTTGAAAGACCAGGTGGCCGCGCGCTTTGTCGAGTCCATCGCCAAGGAGCACGACCACTTGGCGACTGGTTTCCTGGGCACGCCCTTCGTTCTGTTCGCCCTCCAAAAGGCCGGCCATCCCGAGTTGGCTTACAAACTGGTGCTCAACAAGACCTATCCCTCCTGGCTGCAGCAAGTCATTTGGGGATCCACCACCATGTGGGAACGCTGGGATGGCTGGCGACCCGACAAAGGCTTCCAGGACGCGGGAATGAACTCCTTCAACCATTACTGGCTGGGGTGCGTCAGCGAATGGCTCATTACCCAGGCCGCCGGCATCGACACCGATGGCCCGGCCTATAAACGGATCACCATCCATCCCGAGATCGTCCCGGCCGCAAACGGGTTTACCTGGGTCAAGTCCTCCTACCAGTCGCTGCGCGGCAAAGTGGCCAGCGCGTGGAAGGTCGACAACGGCCGGTTCCAACTCGAGGTCACCATCCCGGCCAACTCGACGGCGGCGGTGTATGTGCCCGCCGCGGCGGCGGGGAACGTCACGGAGGGCGGCCAACCCGCCACCCAGGCCAAAGGGGTCAAATTCCTCCGCCAGGAAGGCGGCTTGGCGGTGTTCGAAGTCGGCTCGGGGCATTACCAGTTCGAGGCCAAATGACCTCGTGAAGCATGGCGGCAAACGGGCGGCGGTTTTGGCTGCCGTCCTCCTCTCGGCCGGCCTAGTGGTCTTGCTTTCCACCGGCCAGGCTCGGTCCAGGCTGCCGACGGGCAGCGGTGCGGCAAAAGTGGCCTTGGGCGACAGCCACGGCGTCATCCTGGCGTCGGACGGCAGCTTGTGGGTCTGGGGAGAATCATGGTCCGGTTGGCCGGTGCTGGGGTTGGGCCAGGTCGAAACCACGGCCCGCCTGCGGCGTCTGGGCACGGATACCAACTGGGCGGATGTGGCCACCAGTGGCTCGCACACACTCGCCCTGAAAACCGATGGCACCCTCTGGGCCTGGGGGGAAAACTACCGATGGCAGATCGGCGACGGCACCACCACGCCGCGTCCGACGCCGGTCCGGTCGGCCCCGGGCAACGATTGGAAGCAAGTGGCCACGGGGATTCACTGCCTGGGCCTGAAGAAACACGGGACGTTGTGGGCCTGGGGTGATAATTGGTCCGGCGTCCTCGGAAACGGCACGACCAGCAATAGCACGGTCCCCGTACAAGTCGGCCTGTCCACCAACTGGGTAAAGGTCTGGGCGAATAATATCGAGAACATCGGCCTGCAGTCCGACGGCAGCCTTTGGTTTTGGGGCCACCGCTACCTCCAGTTTGGGCCCAAGGGAGAGA
>Ga0316230_1004421_pt1 | contig 10304 bp, 6 predicted proteins | sample TBH18025metaG_FD_206004 | JGI IMG/M metagenome (GOLD analysis project Ga0316230, IMG submission 206004) | Freshwater microbial communities from Trout Bog Lake, Wisconsin, USA - TBH18025 | ecosystem: Environmental > Aquatic > Freshwater > Lake > Hypolimnion/Profundal zone | place: USA: Wisconsin...
TACTAATATATTCAATAAATATACAAAAGACAGTAATTTAATAGACACAGTTGTTGTAAAGATAATTGTTAATAGAGATGGCAATGTAATATCTGCCGAACCTCAGTTGTTTTTTGATATAAATAAAAATTATAAACATTAATAAATATAAAAAAATATTCGCATGAAAAAAATCTTATTTTTAGTGATTATCTCGACTTTGTTGATTTCTTGTAAAAAAAACACAAAGGTCGAAAACGTAGAACGTGGTTTTTATTATTGGAAAGAGAATGTGCTGGGAGATGACAACGTTAAGCAATTAAAAAAACTAAATGTTAAAAAACTGTATCTTAAACTTTTTGAAGTTGATTATAGTGAAGCCCGTGGCAATTTCCCATTTTGTAAAAATAAACCAAATTTTTACGAATTTAAAGAACTCGATTCAATTAATATTATACCAACAGTATTTATTAAAAATGATATTTTTCAGTATAATGATGAAAAGTCGCTCGACAAACTTGCTGACAACATCGTTTTTTTAATAAATAAACATAGTTATTATGAAAATTATAATAACACTAAAGATAAAATTTTTGACTTTGATGAAATTCAGATAGATTGTGACTGGACAAAATCAACAAAAGAAAAATATTTTTATCTGCTCAAAAAAATAAAAGAACTTTCGAATAAAAAATTAAGTTGTACTTTGCGATTATACCCTTACAAGTATCCGGATATTATGGGAGTGCCGCCGGTTGATAAAGCTACTTTGATGTGTTATAATCTGATAAAACCACTATCTCAACAAAATAAAAATTCTATTTTAGATATTGAGGAGTTGAAAAAATATTTGAACGAGAAAAAATCATATCCTTTGCATTTAGATATCGTTTTACCAACATTTTATTGGACTCAACTTTATCAAAACAATCAATTTGTTCAACTGATTGATTTAAGCACGAACGAAGTGAAAAGTTTTGCAAAATCAGTAAAACCATTATGGTATGAAGTTGAAAGAGACACAAGTATTAATTACAGAACCTATTTAAAAGCAGGTGATCAGTTAAAATGCGAAGATGTTTCGGCAACTACTATAAACGAAGCTATTGATGTAATAAAAAAACATGTCATTTTAGACAAGAGTATTACTATAAGTTTATTTGATTTAGATATAAGTACTTTTAATCAATATTCCAATGAAGAAATTTCTAATTTTTACAATCATTTTACTAAGTAGTTTTAGTAAAATATTTTCGTGTGGTTTTGATCCTTATGGTGAAGATCTGAGATATTCATTGTTTTTGCCTGAATATTTCGAATATAAAGATTTTACTGCCTTTAATTATAATACAAATTCATTTGGGTTTGATTATGAATATAAGAATCAGTATGAGTCAAATGTTTATGATTGGTATAATTATGTCAATAAAAAAGTGTCGTTAGATGCTATTAATGAATGCATGAATACGTTGAAATATACCGATATAAATGCTACTTCAACAAATGAGTTTGTACAATATTTATATAAAAACAAACTTAATAGTGCTGTTCAATATTTAATAATTGCCAAACAATGTGAAGATTTTAATAATTTTGATCGTGACGATTTATGGGAAAGAAACAGTTCATTTCAACTTAATATATCTAGTCTTTTAACTACTTTAAATAAATTGATCGATACTGAAAAAAGTGATTATTTTAAACGAAAATATGCGTTTTTAACTATTAGAACAGCATATTATGAAAGTAATAATACATTAATTAAAAATTTATTTGAAAAACATTTTTCAAAAGGTAAAAAAGACTACCTTTATTATTGGGCATTATTTTTTAATTCATTTCAAAATGAAAATCCAAATGATATTGCAAATGTTATGGTGAATTCAGTTGAAAAAAAATACGCTTGTTATTACTATTTTCATGAACACTTTAAACTGAAAGAAGCACTTCAGAAAGCACAATCTAAAGATGATATAGCTAATTTATATGCATTCGCCTCCTTACAACGCTTAGAACCTAATTTAGATTATCTTAGAAAAATATATGAAAACAGTAATAAGTCCAGAATACTAGGTTTTTTACTTCTAAGAGAAATTAATAAAATTGAAGATTGGGTTTATACACCCTATTATACCAATTATTTACCTTCAATGGAATATGCAGAATATTGGTGGGCTAATAAAAAACATGAAAAAGAAACGACGACAAATTTAAGATTACGTTCAGAAAAAGATAGGCTATATGCAAATGAAGTACTCAATTTTATTAATTCTATTGATTTTTCAAAAATAAAAGATGTATCACTTTGGAAAGCAGCTCAAATACAGTTGCTATTTATTACAAAAAATTATGATGAGTGTTTAAATAAAATTAAAGTTTTTGAAAAACAATATGCAAAAGAAAAGGTTTATAATCAAATAGAAAAGATAAAAGCACTCTGCTTGATTTCAAATCAGGAAGTACGTAAGGCGAAAATCACAAAGGAAGCAAAGGCAATTATTTTAAAATACTTAACTGATGAGCATTTCATGTTCTCAATTGGCAGAGAATTAGAATTTAGACGTAATCTTCCGGATGGTTTAGCACTTATTGCTTACGGGAATAAAAATAAAAATATAGATATAGATTTAGAAAGAGATAATACCTATTTTAATAATTCTGTTTATTGGCAAGGAAACAGATTAAAAAATTCAGGCAACTTGAAATATTTCTCTGAATATTTTGATTATTTAGATTTTGTATACAGTGCTGATGAGTTGCAAATTATAATTAATAAATTAAACACAAAACCTGAAGATGAATTTAATAAAATAATTTACAGTCAATTATTAGACGATAAAAATTATCTTAAAGATTTATTAGGGACAAAATATATAAGAGAAAATAGATTGAACGAAGCTGTGAAAACCTTTGAATCTTTAGGACAAACTTATTGGGATGAAAATTACAATTCCTGGGAAAGAGATAAATTTGAAGACTACTATACTTTTGATATGAATCCTTTTTATGATATTAAACACACCTTTTCATTTATTCCCCATATAGAAAAATATATTGTCACTAAACTTACTGTTACGCAACATTTAATTAAATACTTAAACCTTGCAACGAATCCCAGAACAGAAGAAAGAGATTACTATTATTTTCTTGTTGCTAATTGTTATTTAAACATGACGCAATATGGTCATTCATGGATGATGCGCCGATATAATACAACTTCAAATTATAATGAAGGAAACAATGAATCTTATTTAGATGAAATTGAATATAGGAATGGCAATTTAGCTCAAAAATATTTTCAATTAGCTTTCGATAATGCAAAAACAGATATGTTTAAAGCTTTGTGTTTAAGGATGGAAGATTATGCAAAAGAAAATATAAATACTAAATTCAAAAAACTTAAAACATTTTATCCACAATATTATAATGATTTATCTTCATGTATAAATCTGGAAGAATATTTTAAGAATAGACGATAATAATTAAAAAAACCGTTAGCGGTAGCATATAAAAGTTCGGCTTAGCAAGGACGCTTCGTTGAACTTAACAAGGTGTCACGCCTTATAACAATAATCAATTATCCCAACAGTCCTAATCGTCCACCGTTATATTTGCATCATGGGCATTTCGGCTTCACTCCTTCCATTTTTCTTCCATCTAACAAAAACATCAACAACAAGGTCACAGAGCGGAGTCAGAAACCGCCAAAAGCAGTAGAACTAACAATAGAAGAAGGGGAAGAATCAATTATAAATAACGAATTATAAATTCATAGTTGTTGTCGTAGAATGGTGTAAGGAGAGTTGGGATGAGGTTAGAATGCAATTAATATTCTAAGTATTCTTATAATTAAGTTTAACTTACTTTAACATTAATCATGCAATTTAAGAGTGCAATATCAGTTATAAAATAGTTATAAATTTGTAACTATTATTTAAATCATAAAAAGCATTTTATTACATAAATATCTTAAAATGAAAAAAAGAAAAAGACGGATCTTAACTTTATTTGCAGTATTAATAGGTTTGTCGGTCAATGCCCAGCAGGTATGGACTCTACAGGCATGTTTTGATACCGCTTATAAAAAGAATATCTCCCTTAATCAGGAACAGTTGAGCAGTGACATAAATAACATTAATCTTACTAAATCGAAAGCTGCCGTTTATCCAAATCTTAATCTTAGTGATGTGCATAGTTTTACAGCCGGTCATGTGTACGATCCTTATACTGCGCAATATAATCCATATCATAATACCGAAAATACACTTGCTTTAAATAGTCAGGTTACACTTTTTAATGGTTATCTCTTATTAAATACTGTAAAGCAAAGTAAACTTAATTATCAGGCAGGTGAGTTGGATGTGCAGAAGATAAAGAATGATATAATGCTTAATGTTCTTGCTGGATATATGCAAGTGCTAATGGATTACGAAGCTATTGAAGTTGCCAATGCTCAGGTGGAAGCTACAACAACTCAAATGGAACAAATGGAGAAGTATGTTAAGTTTGGGAAAAGTGCAGAGTTAAGCCTATTGCAGATACAAACACAATTGGCTTCAGATAAACTTACTAAAGTGAATGCCGAAAGTCAATTGCAATTGGATAAGGTTACATTAATGCAACTTATGGATGTTCCGGTAAGGAGTGATTTTGATATTGAGAGACTGAAACTAAAAGATATGTTCCCCGAGATACCATTGACGACCGAAGAAATTAATAAGGTTTCTTTAAGTTTCCTTCCTCAGATTAAGAGCGCTATGTTGAAGACTGATGCTGCACTTTATAGTTTAAAAATGGCTCAAAGTGGAGTGTTGCCTAAATTAACTATGGGCGGTGCATTGCAGACAGGTTATACTAATTCGCTGTCTTCTGATGAGTTTAAAAACAATTTCGTACAAGCCTTAAATTTAACATTATCAATACCTATTTTTAATAATCTTCAGGTTAGAAGTAATGTTGATGTTGCAAAAATAAACTTACTGAACATACAACTGAATGAACAACAAACAAAAAATGACGTTAGGAAAAGCATAGAAACAGCCTATACGAACGAAATATCAGCAGGTAAAAAACTAATGGCAACAGAAGAACAAATGGCTTTGGAAACAAGAACTTATAACGATATGGAAAAGAAATTTGTTGTTGGAGCTATAGATGCCACAACTTTTTTAATCGAAAAGAATAATTACAATAAAGTATCAATGTCGTTGATACAAGCAAAATATGATTATGTATTAAAAATAAAAATGGTTGATTTCTATTTAAACAAACCTTTAACTTTTAAATAAATGAAGAAGAAAACAGTTATAATTATCTCCATAGTAGCAATAGTTGTTATATTAGCAGGGATTTACATTTTTAAACTAAAAAATAAAACTGAAATAACATACTGGAGAAGCGTTCAGGTTGAAAGAGGTGACGTAAACGTAATAGTTACTGCCACAGGGACTATGGCAGCTGATACTTCAGTAGATGTCGGAGTGCAGGTTTCTGGAACGGTAGCTAAAATAAACGCTGATTTCAATAGTATCGTCAGAAAAGGGCAAATAATCGCAGTATTAGATACAACTCTTTATTATGCTGCCGTAATTGATGCAAAAGCAACATTACAAAGAGCAAAGTTAGCAGTTGATGAAACCAAGAGGGAATTTGACCGAGCTAAGAACTTGTTTGATAATAAGGTTGCAGCTCAGGCAGATTATGATCAGGCAATGACAAACTATCAAACTGCTGAAGGTAATTTTGTATCAGCACAGGCTCAATTGGATAAAGCTGTGATAAATCTTCAGTATTGCACGATAAAGGCTCCGATTAGTGGAATGGTTATTGCCCGTAATGTGCAGGTTGGTAATATGGTTATAGCCAGCATGAGCAGTCCTGTTCTTTATACAATTGCTTATGACCAAACAAGAATGCAAGTTCAGGTTGATGTTGATGAAGCTGATATAGGTCAGATTAAAGTTGGTCAACAGGCAAAATTTACTGTTGATGCTTATCCTAATGATATCTTTATTGGTGAAGTTACGCAGATAAGACACCAACCGATAATGGTTCAAAATGTTGTTAATTATGTAGTAATAATAGAAGTTTCTAATCCGGATATGAAGTTAATGCCAGGACTTACTGCTAATTCCAATATTTCTATACAGGAACGCAAAGATGTATTAAAGATACCGTCTATTGCATTTTCGTTTACTCCACCGGTTGAATACATTCAGAAATCTATACTTCTTCCAGATACAACTAAGAAGTTTTGGTTAAAAAAACTAAGACAAATTGACGAAGTTAAGAAACAACAGATTGTTGAACATAATGTAACAACTGGTTATCTATGGATTAAAAGAGGAATTGATATTTTTCCTGTTTTGGTTACAAGAGGGCTTAACGATGGTTCTTTTACAGAGTTAAGTGGAGATATAAAAGAAGGTGATGAGGTAGTTACAGGTGTTAATCATTCACCAAATGCTAAAGAACCTACGGCAGTCAAGAGCCCATTTACGCCTTCATTCCCTTCTCAAAAGAAAAAGTAATATGACTACCGAAACTTTAATATCAATCAAGGATCTGGTTAAAACCTATCGTACCGGCGATGTGGAGGTGCATGCGGTTAACTCTATCTCTGTTAACATAAATAAAGGCGACTTTGTAGCTATATTGGGCGCAAGTGGTTCGGGCAAATCAACGTTTATGAATATACTTGGTTGTCTGGATATACCAACAAGTGGCGAATATTTAATGGATGGAGTGGATGTTCCAAGTCGTGGACGGAACGAATTAGCGGAACTAAGGAACAGTAAACTTGGATTTGTTTTTCAATCTTTCAATCTTTTAGCAAGAACTTCCGCATTGGAAAACGTAGAATTACCAATGTTATATAACAATAAAATGGATGCTAAGCATCGTAAGGTAAAAGCAATTGAAGCTCTGAGATCAGTTGGTCTTGCTGAACGTGCACACTCTATGCCTAATCAGTTGTCAGGAGGACAACAGCAGAGAGTAGCTATTGCCCGTGCTTTAGTAAATGATCCTGTGATAATAATGGCAGATGAACCTACAGGGAATCTCGATTCGCGTACAAGCTATGAGATTATGGAGATATTCCAGAAAATGAATGAGAAAGGAATTACTATCGTAATGGTAACCCATGAACCTGATATTGCACAGTTTGCCAAGAGTAATATTGTTTTTAAAGATGGAAAGATCATTGCTAATGAAATAGTGCCGATACGTAAGAATGCAACTGAAGAATTAAAGAATTTACCAGCTATAACCGATATAATTTCAGCAACATGAGAGTAAGCAATTTATTAAAAGTAGCCTATCGTTCACTTAACAGAAATAAGCTCAGAACTTTTCTTACTATGTTAGGTATAATCATAGGTGTAGCCTCTGTTATCGCTATGTTGGCTATTGGTGAAGGTTCAAATCAAAACATTAAAGCATCTATTGCCAGCTTGGGAACAAATACTATTATGGTATTTCCTGGCTCTAACAGTCAGGGAGGAGTACGAGGGGGCGCTTCTTCTATACAAACAATAAAATTAGAAGATGTTGATGCCATTTCATCTCATTGCGATCTCGTTAATCATGTTTCACCTGTTGATCAAAAAAGAGTTCAGGTAATTTATGGTTCTCAAAACTGGAACACAATGGTTATGGGAGTTAGAAATGATTATTTAACCATCCGCTCACTTACCATTTCTAAAGGGAGTTGTTTTACCCCTGCAGATGACCGTGCTGCCGCTAAAGTTTGTTTAGTAGGTTTAACTGTTGTTACTAATTTATTTGGTGATGAAAATGTTGACCCTTCAGGACAAATTATACGTGTAAATAGTATTCCTACAAAGATTATCGGAGTACTTTCAAAGATGGGGCAAAATACTTTCGGACAGGATCAGGATGATATTATTATTGTTCCTTTTTCAACAGTTCAGAAGCGAATGATGTCTTCATCAACTTATGTTAACAGCATACTTGCTTCTGCTGTTTCAGAAGATCAAATAGCAGATGCTACAGATGAGATATCAAGTCTTTTGAGGCAGAATCATAAACTTGCTCCTTCTGATGAAAATGATTTTACAGTTCGTACCCAATCGGATATTAGCAATATATTTGGTTCTATTTCTAAAGTTATGACAATACTATTGGCTAGTATTGCAAGTATTTCGTTAGTTGTAGGTGGTATAGGTATTATGAATATAATGTTGGTATCAGTTACCGAACGTACGCGTGAAATCGGGATACGTATGGCTATTGGTGCAAAAGGGAGAGATGTATTAATTCAGTTTATGATCGAATCAATAGTTATTAGTTTCTTAGGTGGATTGATTGGAATTATTCTGGGAATTGTTGTTTCGGAAGTAGTAGCTAAGTTTGGTGGATGGCCAACAGTTATTACACCTTCTTCAATTGTTTTATCTTTTATATTTTCCGCAGCAATTGGACTATTCTTTGGATGGTATCCTGCTCGTAAAGCGGCAGCACTTAATCCAATTGATGCGTTGCGATACGAGTAATTAAATAAATAAAAGACCTGATTCCATTAGTTTGGAATCAGGTCTTTTTATTCTGATAGATTAAAATAATTTATGATTGTTGTTATCTTTAATTTAAAATGCTGTTGTTCGTTAATGTAAAACGAACCCGTAGTATATAGTTTCTGATACTAAATTAAATTATGTCCAATAGCTCCATTTACTGTATTACTCCCATCCCATTGGAAATGGCTTGAGATAGATCTATCTAGGTCTTAGTTTTATAACTTTAAAAGCCAAAAATAATCGTTTTTAAAATTAGCTCTTAGCTCTACTAGAAGTGAGAAGTCTTCAAATACAATTTCCGTTGCACAAGTCCCATCCGCGAAAACACAAATACCATCTTCTTTTTCACAAATGCAATCCTCAATACAATATACACACTTATCGTTCTAATTATTATTACTTTTATATTGATAACCTCCAATCAACTTCCATCATTCTCCATATTCCTACAAATAAATGGACTCTTAAATAACACTTTTAGTAATATATTTTAATAAACAACCATATTGAAGGTCGCAAACTTTAATTCTTTCAAAGCAATCAATTTATTTAGCATCCTAAAAGTCTAAATGCCTACAGTCTAAAAGCTATTTCATTACTAAATTCATAAATCATAACTTATAATTCATAATTATTTTATACTTTTGCATGCTTTTCTAAAAGCAGCTAATAAATAGTAATGAAGAAGTATAACGAATACAAGCAACTAAACCTTACTCAACTGGGCAAAGACGTGCTTAAAGGTTGGGAAGAGAACAAAATTTTTGAAAAGAGCCTCGACTATCGCGAAGGCTGCGAACCTTACGTTTTCTTTGAAGGACCTCCTTCAGCTAACGGAAAACCCGGAATTCACCATGTAATGGCTCGAGCTATTAAGGACATCTTTTGCAGATACAAGACTCAAAAAGGTTTCTATGTACGACGAAAAGCCGGATGGGATACTCATGGTTTGCCTATCGAAATAGCTGTTGAAAAAACTCTTGGCATCACTAAAGAAGATATCGGCAAATCTATCTCCGTTGACGACTATAATAAACAATGTAAGGAAGAGGTGATGAAATATAAAGACCTATGGGATGATCTTACGCGTAAGATTGGCTATTGGGTTGACCTAAGTGATCCTTATATTACCTTCGAGAATAAATATATCGAAAGTGTCTGGTATCTTTTAAGTGAATTGTATAAAAAGGGTCTGCTTTATAAAGGTTACACCATTCAACCGTATTCACCAGCGGCAGGTACGGGTTTAAGTACTCACGAATTGAATCAGCCGGGATGTTATCGCAATGTAAAAGACAACACAGCTGTAGCACAGTTTAAGATAATTAAAGATGATAAATCCGAAAAACTTTTTAGTGATCTGCATGGTGACCTTTTCTTTATGGCTTGGACAACCACTCCATGGACTTTGCCTTCGAATACTGCTTTAGCTGTTGGCAAGAATATAGAATATGTAAAAGTTAAGACATATAATCCTTACACTAACCTGCCTATCACAGTTATATTAGGCAAAGATCTTATAGGAAAGTACTTCCCTGAAAAGAATGCTGAACTAAAGTTAGATGAATACAATGCCGGCGATAAGAACATCCCCTTTATTATCTGCGAAAGCTATAAAGGCTCTGAACTTAACGGCATGCGTTACGAGCAGTTGATGCCTTATGCTCAACCTGAAGAGGGTGATGCTTTCAGGGTTGTAATTGGTGATTTTGTTACCACTGAAGATGGAACCGGTATCGTTCATATAGCTCCAAGTTTTGGTGCTGACGACTTTCGCGTTGCCAA
>Ga0316230_1004426_pt1 | contig 10296 bp, 6 predicted proteins | sample TBH18025metaG_FD_206004 | JGI IMG/M metagenome (GOLD analysis project Ga0316230, IMG submission 206004) | Freshwater microbial communities from Trout Bog Lake, Wisconsin, USA - TBH18025 | ecosystem: Environmental > Aquatic > Freshwater > Lake > Hypolimnion/Profundal zone | place: USA: Wisconsin...
GTAAACTTTTTATCAGGATAAGCACTAACATTAAAAGCTATTTCCTGATCCTTTTTTATGCCTGAAACGTACTTTTCGGGAACAGATATTCTGAGACGCAAGACTGATTCATTCTTTATAACCAACATCGCCTGAGTATTTCTTTCGGATGGACCAACAAAAGCTCCCGGTGAAATATTTCTTTCCGTAATAACTCCATCAAATGGAGCAGTTATTTTAAGATAACTTACTAATTCCTGAAGAGAGTGGTAATTTGCTTCAGAAGCAATATAACCTAAGCTATCAGAAATAACAGTTGACCGTTCTAAATCTAAATCATAAGGCGAAACTGCACCTTGAGTTTTATTGGTTTGCAACAGACGGATGTATTTCCCTTTACTATTTAAGAATACTGCCTCTGTAGCTTTGTATTTTGAATAGCCTTCATTTAGCTTACTACTTAATTCAGGGGCTTCCAGTTCAGCTATAAGTTGTCCTTTAGTTACTTTATCACCAATATCAACTTTTATTGTTTTGACATAACTATTTACTTTAGGATAAATGCCGGTTTCATAATAACCGGTTAGTTCGCCTGGTAACGATATTTTAACTAAAGGTTGACCTTCTTCTGCCTTAATAGTTTTATAGCTTACTTCCTTCTTGTCATCCTTTTTATTTTTGTCGCTACCGCATGAATAAAGTAAAATAATAGTTAATATCGGTAATAATATTTTAATGTATTTTTTCATTGTTTTTAATTAAATTGAGTTACTTAATTCTAAGTTTATACTTCTTGGATCTCCATTATCATAAAACTCACTATTAGCATCTTCGGGGTCTAAAGAAACAGATTTAAAAGTAGTTTTTTTCTGAACACCGGCAAATACAACAGGTAATACAAGAAGAGCAGCAAAAGTTGAGGCGATCAAACCTCCTATAACAGCTCTTCCTAATGGAGCGGATTGTTCTCCGCCTTCACTCATCCCACTAGCCATAGGTATCATACCGGCAATCATAGCAACAGTAGTCATTAAAATAGGACGTAAACGAACTGCACCAGATACACGTGCTGCTTTTGAAGCATCTTTGTATTCTATTCTTAAAGTTTCGGCATTGGTAACCAACAGTACCGCATTAGCAACAGATATACCAACCGACATTATAATACCCATATAGGATTGAAGATTTAACGTCCCTCCGGTTATCAATAATAATAACATTGAGCCTGCCAATACAGCAGGAATAGTTACTAATACCACAAATGCTACTTTAAAAGATTGATAATTGGCAGCAAGTATCAACAAGATAACGATAATAGCCAAAAGCAATCCGGATTGTAAACTACTTAATGTTTCTTCAAGCAATTTAGCCAAGCCTTTTACTTCAACAGTTGCTCCTTTTGGTTTTTCACCTATTGATTTTATTGCTTTATTCACAAAGTCAGTTGCTGTACCTAAATCTTTTTTAAATATATTAGCCGAGACTGTAACTATTCTTCTTGGTCCTGTACGATCATATTCAGCAGGAACGTTTTCTTGAGTTATAGTTGCTAAATCTCCGATAGTAGGTCTTAACTGACCTTTTATTAATGGTATATTTTCTATATCCTGAACAGAAGACATTTTATATTCCGGAAGCTGAACCTGCACCTGATAAGCAAATCCACTCTTAGTATCCAGCCAGAGATTCTTAGCTGTAAAACGACTTGAAGAAGTTGCTGCTACCAATGATTTGGATATTTCATTTGCATTTAAACCAAACTGAGCAGCCTTTTCACGATTAATATCTATAGAAAGAGAAGGATAGTTGAGAGGTTGATTGATCCTTATATCTCTTAAGAACGTAATCTTATGAAGTTCTGTTTCCAGCTTTTTAGCATAATCATTTGCTTCCATCAGATTCTTTGAAGCCACAATTACTTCTATTGGAGTATTAGCTCCCTGACTCATTATTTTATCCGTTAATTCAATCGGTTCAAAGGAAATTTTCATTGCAGGTAAATCCTTCTTTACCTCATCACGAATTTTATCTTTTAATTCATCCAATGATTTAACAGTATAGTTCTCGCCTAAGTTAACCTGTAGGATAGCTTCCTGTGGACCACTGTTGAATATATAAAGAGCGTTAGTTCCATAACTTGATGGTGTCATCCCGACAAAAGCAGAAGTGATGTCAACATTATCTTCACCAACTATCTTTTTAATAATATTGATAGTAGACTTAACGGCATCTTCCGTTCTTTCGATTCGTAAACCTTCAGCTCCTATCAATCTTAATTGAAATTGTTTGGAATGTTCTGCTTTTGGTAAAATATCTTTCCCTATTAAAAGAAAACAAATAATAATAGTTCCAAAAGCTGCGGTCAGGTATATAGAAATAGTTCGTTTACGTTTAGACATTAGTCTATCCAGCAACTTAAGATAACGAAGTTTGAACTTCTCAAACCCTTTTACTTCCTTTTTGTGTTTGTTCTCATAATTTTCATAAGCTGTTTCCTGTTCGCTTGATAAATCTTTTTCTATTTCCAATTCATGTGTGGAAGGGTGTTCATGTTTTTTCAACCACCAGTTTGCAACAACAGGAACAAATGTTTGTGAAAGTATATAAGATGCTATCATTGCAAAACCAACCGACAGCGATAGTGGTAAGAACATTCCTTTAGGCACACCGTTCATTAAAAATGCGGGTGCAAATACTGCAAGAATACAAAAGGTAATTAGCAATAAAGGGAAAGATACTTCTTTAGACGCATCGAAAATAGCACGGGGTTTGGCTTTACCCATTTCCAGATGCTGATGAATATTTTCAATAGCAACTGTAGATTGATCAACAAGAATACCGATAGCAAGAGCAAGTCCTGACAAAGTCATTATATTAATTGTTTGCCCAAATAGATTGAGCAACATAATAGCAGATAATATTGAGATAGGAATGGTGCAAATTACAACCAACGAACTTCTGAAATCGCGGAGAAACAGAAATACCATGAGTCCTGTTAGTAATGCACCCAATATTCCTTCGGTTGCTAAGCTTTTTACTGCCTGAATAACATAAACAGACTGGTCAAATTCATATTTTAACTGTATATAATCGGGCAATAACGATTGCATCTCCGGTATTTTTGCTTTCAAAGCATTTACTACATTCATTGTTGAGGCATCAGCAGTCTTGGTAACCGGAATATATACAGAACGTTTGCCATTAACTAAAGCATAGCCAACCGTAACATCTGCTGCATCTTCTACAGTGGCAACATCACGAAGGAAAACAGTAGGTCCGGCACCTTTCCGTAAAGGAATATTCAAAAACTCTTCAGGTGTTTTGATAACAGAATTGTTCTGAGCCATCACATTGTAATCACCTATTCTAACATTGCCGGCTGGAGATATTTGATTGTTATCAACAACTGACTTCACAATTTCATCAGGAGTTAATTTATAGCTGGTCATCAGATCAGGGTTTACCTTTACTATAATAGTTCGTTCGTTCCCTCCGAAAGGTGGTGGTGCAGAAGCTCCCGGTATCTGCGAGAACAATGGTCTTATACGTGTTGATGCCATATCCTGCATTTCATTCAAAGATGCTTTCTGACTACTGAACACTAATTCGCCAACAGGCAAACTGGATGCATCAAATCTTACAACTGTCGGCGGTACAGTTCCCGGGGGCATATAACTCATTACACGGTTAACCTGATTGGCTACTTCGCCTGATACCTGTGCCATGTTTACGTTTTCATAAAAGGTGCATTTAACCAGACAAAGTCCTTGTACATTCTTAACTTCTATGTCTTTTATACCTGTTACGTAAAGTAATTGATTCTGATAACGGGTAGCAATAAAACCTTCCATCTGGCTTGGTGCCATCCCTCCATAAGGTTGTGCTATATAGATGGTAGGCAGATTTAATTTAGGAAAGATATCTATAGGTATGCTTAGCAAAGCAATTACTGAAAAAACTATTACGCCAAGTATTGCTACTATAATAGTTATTGGATTTCTTAATGCAGCTCTTATCATTTACTATTATTATTTAATATTTTGGATAAACAGGTCTAAATTTCCTGAAGTTGCAGCCACTAACAGTAAAGATAGCCACGTATTGCCATTAGCAACAGCCAAATCAACTTCCGAACGATTTAGCAATGCATAAGTCTGGGTAAGTTCGATGATAGTATTTAAACCGTTATCATATCTTGCTTTAGATTGACTAAAAGCATCAGAAGCAGCTCTAAGTTGTATAGGTGCTTCACCGGCTATCTCCTTTGAGTTGATATAACGCAAGTTCACTTTTGCCAGTTCCCCATCCAATTGTAATTTTTGTTGATTGTAATTTTCCTCTGCTTCCTTCATCAGATACAATTGTTTTCGACCTTCTATCTGATTCCTGTAACTATTAGTTATATTCCAAACGGTTGATATTCCCACAAAGTAATCGTAAGCACGAAATGAAACTCCATCACTAAAAGTTTTATTATAAATAAAGCCTCCATCGCTGTTAAGCTTATCTGCAATGCCCGAACCACTTGCAAAGGTAGCTCCAAGCAATGATATAGACGGCAATGCACTTCTTTTAACAGCGGTTATCTTTAAACGATTGTAATCAATAATAGAACGGTAGTAATTTAAAAGCGGATTTGCATTTACTTTATTCTCTAATGTTATATTCTGTGGCGTTTTTGATAAGAAAACGGAAGTATCTAAAACCAGATTATTAGCATCTGAAAGACCTAGCATCTCTTTTAGGTTTATTTTTTGTTCTTTAGCCTGTCTCTGGCTTTCCAACAACAACATATAAGCTTTAGAATACTCAGCATTTACTAACGAACTGTCGACTCCCGATTTTAAACCTGAATTAGTGTAGGCAATTACTACTTTTCTTAGTGCACTTACTCTGTCGAGATTGGATTGTTGCGATTGTACTATCCCATCAAACAATATTGCGGTTATATAGGCATCACATACCTTTATCTGATGTTGAAATACCTCATTATCGTAGTCTGATTGAGATCTGTTGGTGTCGGCTTTTGCCAAAGCTATCTGCGATTTTACTTTGCCAAAGGTAAATACTTTCCAGTTTATAAGAGCTGTAGCATAGCTCGACCATACCATATCGCCGGCATTGGTAGCATTGTTTTTTATACCACCTCCAATGCCGAACACCGTTCCCTCGTTAGAGAATGTAGTTCCTCTTATCTGGTTGGAAGTAGAATTTAATACCTGTCCCTGAACAATCAGATCGGGAAGAAAGCTCGAGCGGGCTGAAGATAAGCCGATATTTGCAGCCATCTTCTGTGCTTCCTTTGCTTTGATAGCCGGATAATTTTGCTTAGCCATTTCAAGAGCTTCTTTTAAGCTAAGCTTAACATCATCCTTTTGGCAAAAGACCTGATTAATACTTACTGAACAAAAGATAACAAACCATAAGAATGATTTCATCTAACTATTTTTTAATTATTGTTAATTGTAGTAACGAAGTACTGAATTAATAATTATACTCAAATATTAATATAAAGTTAAATCTTATTAAAACTATCAGGTAAGTCGTATAATTAAAATAAAAGAATACTTTAATAACAAAGATAAATGGATTTCCCTTTTATTAAAATCATATTTTTAAAATTAATTCTATTCCAGAATCAACAAAACCTTACCAATATTAATTGATAAAGTTACTTTGGAGGTCATCTCTACTCCGCTTGATAATCGAATATAGTAGCTTGCTGATTTTGGGAGTTGGATTTGTTTTTTTATGTATCCGATAAGCAGTTTGAAATCCCTAACCCAAAAGGCTACCACTTAGCGGTTCTAAACCGCATAGTGCTTATTTTGACTTGTATTTACATTTCATTTTTTCATAATTTAGGTTTTATAGGATTCATAACATTAATCGATCCCGGAAAATAATGGATTATATATCAGTTTATTTTTCTTTTTGAACTTAATTAATGTAATTGTCTTTTCTCCTGTATTATACTTTATTGTTAATTCCTTTACTTTTAGATTCCTTTTATTAAAATGGAAACTATAATATCTTGGGAAAATCGATAGATATATGGATGTTTCTTTTGTTTTTTTCATAAAATGTAAATCCCAACGCAATGCTCCCATATCTCTTTCTTCTAAATCCCATATAACATTGGCTTTTAATAATGAATCGTGCTCATCGTAGAACATAAATTTATTTAAATCCAAAGGAATAAAATAACTATTCGACTTCATTTTCATATTTACATAAAAGCCACGATGAGAAGGATATAAATAATTTAATATTACGAATGGATTTGGAATAACCGGAACATAAAGAGGACCCCATAAGAAAACTCTACCGGGTTTAAATGCAGTGCAAAAAATAATTGACAAAGTATCATCATTATATTCTCCTGCTTTTGTTGTTAAGTTAAAATAATGATAATTAAAACAAGTTTTACAGTCTGTATCTTTTGATGGATTGCTGGGTTCCATTACTGCAACTTTAGTAATAAACGAACAATTATACATATTGACAACCAATAAACAAATTATCATAAATTGAAAAATGTATTTTATTGTTTTCATTTCATTCTTTTTTGTTATTGATTAAAAGATTTTACAAACTTAAACATTTTTCATCAATACAAAGACTTTTTAATACAATATTTCTTCAAGTATTTTTATTTCCCCTTTCAACTATTCAAAATCATTAACCAAAAAAGCATACTTTTTAGCCTTAATTATTGCCTTTTTATTTATAAATAAATTTTAATTTTTTAAAATTGTACAACACTATTATTAAGATACATGCAAAATCACCTTCTTTTTTTTATTTCCATTACTCAATGGCATACAGCGTTTAATACACATTTCTCAAAAGACATTAGTAGCTCCATCCAACACCTTAGTAGCTCCATCCAACACCTTAAAAACTTCATCCAACATCTTAGTAGCTCCATCCAACATCTTAATAGTTTCATCCAACACCTTAGTAGCTCCATCCAACACATTAATATCTTCATCCAACACCTTAGTAGATTCATCCAACACCTTAGCAGCTCCATCCAACACCTTAAAAACTATATCCAACATCTTAATAAGTACATCTACTTCTACTTTTTCTCCGTAAATGCAATAAACGACAGTATAAACATCTTTATAATCACTATTATAGGCTGTATTTTATTAAAATTTCACATTTATACCTAAATCTTTTATTTTATGATAAAAATTATACTTGTAAGCAACAAAAAAACCATGAACAATAACTAAATTATTCATGGTTTTTATTAAAAATTTCTTTTTAATACCCTATATTAATGTTTAAATAGTAGGTGGATTATTTGGTTCAACTATAGGTTCAACAGGAGTCACTACACTTTCATCAGATGCTACTTTAGGTTCATCATCTATAGCTATAGTTTCTTCAGTAGTAGTCGGAACTACCTTTGCAGGTGTGCCGCCTCTTAATATACTCAACGTATGTGCATACGAAAATAATTGTCGCTTTACAGGATCTTTCTTAAAAATATTTGCTGCCACCTTGCAAACACTCATTACTTCATCATAAGCATCATTAAAGTCAATTACTTTATCCTCTGTAACCTTCTTTTTAGCACCCTTCAATCCCTCCTGTATTACATTAGCAGCAGGCACAGCCCCAGCCAATGTCATTATTGCAGTAATATTGGCAACATTGCCACCGGCAGCTATAATTTCATCCTGCAAATCAACAAGCATATTTGTTTTAAACCGCTCCAGCAAGCTTACCAGATTGCTTTCACCTTTAGTTATTGCACCTTTAAAAAACGAATTAAACCCTAAGGTTGTAAAAATTTCATCTAATCTTGGTTTATTTTTACGGAAATCTTCCTCTGTTTGAATTTTAAAAGAACTAAGCCTGTCCTTTGCCTGTTGGTCAAGCTTTTTAACAACTGCTGTTTGCTCTCTCTGCAAAAGGCTGCGGTCTTCGCCAACCATCGAACCTAAAAAACCTGTTAGCCTTCCCTTTAAAGTAGTAAAATAAAGATCTGTCCACAAAGGACGTTCAATCACAAGCTCAGTTAAATATTCTTCAGCATGCCCGATGATAACTAAGCCACAAGTAACTACTTCTGGCACTCTCCCTTTTGTATGCAACGTTTCAGTAGCTTTTTTTGCCATGATAATCGTATTAAGTATTTAAATCGAAACCTAGAAAGAATTCGAAGATTCTCGCAATGGAACTGCAAAAGTAATAAATTAATTAACAATAGTGAATTATTAATTATAAATAAAAAAAATTCTTTTTATAATAAGTCTAATAAAGTTGATAATCAAGCATCCAATTTATTTCTATAAAAATAAGTCATCGAATGATGATTTTATCTAATTTTGCATCTTAATTTCTTAAATCAAATTTAAACATATTTCTATGAAAAAGTATTTATTAATTTCGCTAATTGCGATATTTATTTCCGCATTAGCACCAGTAAAAGCCCAGTTTACAATATCTGGCGAAATAAGAGAAAAGGCTCTGTATATGGATGGCTACAAACTATTAAGAGATTCATCCAAAGTTCCATTCGGACTTGTTATTCAAAGAAGCAGGCTTAATCTGGATTATAAAAAAGACAAGCTTTCTTTTTATTTCTCTGTTCAGGATGTTCGTTCATGGGGTCAAACTTCACCAACTGACTATAATAATAACGTAGGTTTATTTGAAGCTTGGGCTAAATACGATATTACCGAACAATTGTCAGTTAAATTCGGTCGACAACAAATTAAATACGATGATGAACGTTTGTTATGTTCATCATTATGGCCGGATGCAGGTTCAGCTCACGACCTTGCTTTATTTCAATATAACGACAAAGCTTCTTCTACTCGGGTTGATTATGGTATAGCTATGAATAACGATTCTTCTTCTATCAATTATCTTGATAGTTATAATGTGAAAGCTTATAAATACCTTTCTTTTTTATGGCTTAATCGTAAGTTTATTGATAACACATTAGACATTTCGTTTATGTCAATTTTGGATGTTAATCAACGTACTAAACAAATTAATAATTTTGAGAACAGATATACACTCGGTCCAAATGTCAACTATAAAATCGATAAATTCAGAGCAGGAGGAACTTTCTATTATCAAACAGGATCAATAGCAAGTGGGCAAGAAGTTAGAGCTATGTTTTATTCGGCAAATGTAGCTTATAGATTTTGTAAAAAAGCTGAATTAATGATTGCCTACGATCATTATTCAGGTACTGATTTCTCAGATACAACAAGTGCAAAGACTAAATCTACTTCTTTCGATAAACTATATGGATCAACACATAGGGTACTTGGATATATGGATTATTTCCTTGGTACTAATTCTGACATAACCAATGGAGCAGGTATAAATGATCTATATGCCCGACTTAATATAGACCCTAACGAATTAAATAACTTAGAAATAACTGTACATTCTTTTAGATTAGACAAAGCATATCTGCCGGTAAGTTTAGCGTTGCCTGTACCTTCCACAACAACTATCGTTAACAAATGCTATCAATTAGATAAGAACCTCGGTACTGAATTTGATTTTGTTTATACTTATAAACCTTCTAATGTAATAAATTTAAGTTTAGGATATTGCTTTATGCTTAAAACAAATACTTTGGAATATATAAGTAAGATTGCTCAAAACAAATCTAAATTCCCACAGTTTGCTTATTTAATGTTTTCTTTTACTCCTACTTTTTTTACTAATAATGTTAAGAAGTAGATTTTTATTTTTTTTAGCCATTACAAATGAAAAGAATCTGAATATTTGAAATAATAATATAAAAAGATACCTGTTATTACACTCAAATTAATTAATTTTGCAGCACAAAACAAATCAATCTAATTTATACAAATTAAATCAATCATGATAGAGAAAATATTGGTAACAGGGTCATCCGGACAAATAGGATCAGAACTTGTACTTGCTCTTCGCAACATTTATGGCAAAGACAATGTGATTGCATCTGATAAATGCGCTAATACAAATGAAAAGCTTAAAGATTCAGGTACATTCGAACAATTAGATGTTACGGATAGAAATCATATAAATGCTGTTGTTGAAAAGCATAAAGTAAATGCAATAGTACATTTAGCTGCTATTCTTTCGGCTGTTGGCGAAAAGAAACCTATGCTAGCCTGGGATGTTAATATCAATGGGACATTAAATATCTTTGAAATCGCTCGCGAGCGAAAGATGGAACGTGTTCTTGTGCCAAGCTCTATAGCTGCATTCGGACCAAGTACTCCTATTGTTAATACTCCTCAGGAAACTATTCTCCGCCCTACCACCATGTATGGAATTACTAAGGTTGCA
>Ga0316230_1004427_pt1 | contig 10296 bp, 5 predicted proteins | sample TBH18025metaG_FD_206004 | JGI IMG/M metagenome (GOLD analysis project Ga0316230, IMG submission 206004) | Freshwater microbial communities from Trout Bog Lake, Wisconsin, USA - TBH18025 | ecosystem: Environmental > Aquatic > Freshwater > Lake > Hypolimnion/Profundal zone | place: USA: Wisconsin...
TCCTGCTGGAGGCCGCCTCCCTGGCTGACTTCCAGGCGGCCATCCCGGCCCTGAAGGGCAGGATCCTGCTGTTGGGCGCCTGGCCCAAGCCCGACGAGGCCCAGAAGAAGGACCGGCTCGGCTTCCGCAAGGCGATCCGGGAGGCGATGGACCAGGGTCACTTCCCCGTCGTGCTCATGCCCTCCGGCAAGAAGAACGATCTGCTCAACATGACCGGCAGCCCCAACCCCGGGTGGTCCGCCGGCAACAGCCCGAGGGCCTTCCTGGCCGAGGAACACGCCAGCCTGCTCAAGCGCCTCATCCGGCGCCAGCAGCATCCCCGCATCGAGGTGGAGCTGGGCGGGGCCCTCTCCGCCCAGCCGGTGCAGGCCTACAACGTGGTGGCCGACCTTCCCGGCACGGACAAGGCCGACGAACTGGTGATCGTCGGCGGCCACCTGGACAGCTGGGACCTGGGCACCGGCGCCACGGACAACGGCACCGGCAGCGTGGCGTGCATGGAGGTCCTGAGGGCCCTGGCCGCCCTCAAGCTGAAGCCCCGGCGCACCCTGCGGGTCGTGCTGTTCAGCGGCGAGGAGGAGGGGCTGATGGGCTCCGACGCCTACGTCAAGGCCCACCCCGAGGAACTGGCGAAGATCCAGGCCGTGTTCATCGACGACATGGGCACCGGCCGGATCACCGGCTGGCCCGACATGGGCAAGGAGGCGCACCGGGCCTTCCTGGCCAAGGCCATGGCCCCCGTCAACAACCTGGGCTGCGTCACCCTCGGCACCTTCACCGGGGCGGCCGACACCGACCACTGGGCCTTCCACAAGGCGGGCGTGCCGGCCTTCCCCGCCATCCAGGACGAGGTGGACTACATGACCGCCACCCACCACAGCCAGGTGGACACCTTCGACCACGTCGTCCCCGAGGACCTGATCCAGACCTGCCAGGTGATGACCGCCATGGCCTGGGACACCCTGAACTGCCCGGACCGCCTGGTCCACGGAGAGCAGTAGGCCTACTCGCCGAGCGGGGGGGGTTCCTCCGCGGACCGTCGCCGGACCCCCCGGAACAGCAGCGCCAGGGGCACGCAGACCAGGGCGAGCACGCCCAGCATCCGGAAGTTGTCCACGTAGGCCGACAGCGAGGCCTGTCGCTGGACCAGGCCGTCCAGCAGCCCCAGGGCCTTGGCGTGGGCGGCGGTGGGGCTGGCCCCGGCCAGGAACAGCCGTCCCTCGAAGCCGTGGAGCCGCTGGGCCATGGCGGCGCTGCCGGGGGTGACGTCGGCCATCAGGTAGCTGCGGTGGGTCTGGGTGCCCCGCACCAGGAAGGTCATGATGGAGGCGATGCCGATGCTGCCGCCGAGGTTGCGCATGAGGTTGTAGATGCCCGCCGCGTTGCCGACCTCCTCCTTGGCCAGCTTGCCCATGGCCATGGTCGTCAGGGGCACGAAGATGCAGCCGGTGGCGAAGCCGTTGAGCAGGTTGGGCACGATGACCGAGCCCATGGAGAGCTCCAGGTTGACGTGGCTGAGGAGGAAGGCCGACAGGCTCAGGATCCCGAAGCCGCAGGCCAGCAGGATCCGGCTGTCCACGCGGTTGACCAGCCTGCCCACGACCACCATGGCCAGGATCGACCCGAGCCCCCGGGGGCTCACGGCCAGCCCGCTGTTCAGGGCCGGATAGCCCATCAGGGTCTGGAGGAACAGCGGCAGCATGGCGGTGAAGCCGTACAGGACGAAGCCGTAGATCCCCGTGATCAGCGTCCCCACGCCGAAATTGAGGTTGCCCAGGACCCGCAGGTTCACGATGGGCTCGGGATGGTCCGCCTCCCGCCAGAGGAAGGCGAGGAAGGCCAGCGCCGCCAGCGCCGTGAGCCCGCAGATCCAGGGCGAGCCGAACCAGTCCAGCTCCTGCCCCTTGTCCAGCACCAGCTGCGCGGCGCCGATCCAGACCGCCATCAGGGCGAAGCCGAGGTAGTCGATGCTGCCCGTGAAGGCGGTCCTCAGGTACGGCGGGTCCACGATGTACTTCCGGGCCATGGACAGCGCCGCGATGCCGACGGGCAGGTTGATGAAGAAGATCCACCGCCAGGAGTAGCCGTCCGTGATCCAGCCGCCCAGGGTGGGCCCGATCACCGGGGCGACCACGATCCCGACCCCGTAGACCGCCATGGCCGTGCCGTGCTGCTTCTTCGGGAAGCTCTCCAGGAGGATCGCCTGGGACAGGGGCAGCATGCCCCCGCCGCCGATGCCCTGCAGGATCCGGGCGGCGATGAGCATGGGCATGCTGGTGGCCAGGCCGCACAGCATGGAGGCCAGGGTGAACGCCAGGATCGAGGCCATGAGCAGCCGCTTGCGCCCCATGCGCCGGGTGATCCAGGAGGTGGTGGGCAGCATGATGGCGTTGGAGACCAGGTAGCTCGTGAGCACCCAGGTGGCTTCGTCCGTGGCGGCCGAGAGGTTGCCGGCGATGTGGGGCAGCGCCACGTTGGCCACCGAGGAGTCCAGCACGACCATGAAGGTGGCCAGCATCACGGACGCCGCGATCATCCAGAGCCGGGCCTGGGAAACGGGCTCCGGGGCCCCCGGAGGCCCGGGCGATGGAGGTTCCTCGGCTTGCATGGGACGCCTCTGGAAGTGCGCGGTGCGCTATCCCATTGTTTCCGGATTTGGCCCGGGAAGGGAACTTTCAGCCGAGCAAAGGCTCCTTCAGGCCGGCACCGGCGGCTCAACCACGGCTTCCCCGAAGACCAGCGCGGCCGCCTCCTCCATGAAGGGCCTGGCGGCGTCCTGATACCTCGCCTTGCGCGCCCGGATGGCGTTGACCAGCTCCAGTCCCGTTTCCGAGCAGGGCGGGAAGTCGATGGGCGACGTGCCCAGCGGCGTGACCCGTTGCCCGAACCGGATGACGTGCGCGGCCCAGGTCAGCCCGCCGCCGAAGCTCGGCAGCAGGAGCAGCGCGCCCGGCTTCACGCGGCCCTCCTCGAGGGCCTCCACCATGGCCACGGGCAGGGTCGCCGCCGACATGTTGCCGTAGCGGTGCACGTTCACGAAGACCTTGTCCCGGTCGATCCCCAGGCGCTTGCCCAGGGCGTCGATGATGCGCAGGTTGGCCTGGTGGGGAATGACCAGGTCGATGTCCTCGAGGCCCTTGCCGCAGAGGGCCAGGGCCTCCAGGCTGGCGCCGGCCATGCCCAGGATGGCGCGCTTGAAGATCTCCTGCCCGTCGAAGTTCCAGTGGCTGAAGCCGGTGGGGATGCCGGCGTTGGCGTAGCGCTGGCCAACGCCGCGCAGGGCCAGGATGTCCCGGCTCTCGGCGAAGCAGCCCAGCCGCTCGGCCAGGACCCCCTCCTCGCGGTCCGTGGCCTCCAGCACCACGGCCGCGCAGCCGTCCCCGAACAGCACGGCCACGTTGCGGTTGTCCCAGTCCATGACCCGGCTCACCAGCTCGGCGCCGATGACGAGGGCCTTGCGCATGACGCCCGTGCGGATCATGGCGTTGGCGGTGGACAGGGCGTAGGAGAAGCTGGTGCAGGCCGTGTTGACGTCCATGGCCGCGGCGTTGACCGTGCCCAGGCGCCGGGAGACGGCCGAGGCCATGTTCGGACAGACGTCCTCGGCCAGGGTGCAGCCCATGATCACCAGATCGATCTCCGCGGGTTCCAGACCGGCGGCGGCCAGGGCCCGGGCGCAGGCCACCTCCGCCATCCCGGCGACGGACACGTGGGAGACGCGGCGTTCCTTCATGCCCGTCCGGCTCACGATCCAGGCGTCGTCGGTGGGCAGGAACGTGGACAGGTCGGCGTTGGTCAATACCGCGGGCGACATGCCCTTGCCCCACCCCGTCAGCGCGGCGTGCACCGGCCCGCTCAACGCCGGCCTCCGGCCGCCGGACGCGGCTCCATAAGGTGCCTGGAAGGATGGATCGACATGATGGCTCCGCAACGATCCGCCTAGTCTGATCGAATTCGCCGCCCGGGGCTACTGGGGTTTCGGGGCCGTCCACGCGCCCGGGTCGCCGGGGTCCTTCAGGTTCCACCCGCCGCCCAGCGCCTTGTATAGCTGCACGGTGTTCACGAGCCTGGACAGCCGCACCTGGGCCAGGCTGTTCTGGGCCGGGAACAGGTGCTGCTGGGCCTCCAGCACCTCGACGTAGCTGGACAGCCCGGTGGTGTACCGCTCCGTGGCCATGCGCACCGCGGCCTGGTAGGCGGCCACGGAACGGGCCTTCTGCGTCTCCAGCTCGGCCAGCTTCTGGCTGTCGCTGAGCAGGGTGGCGAGCTCCCGGAAGGTCCCGGCCACGGTGGCCTCGTAGTGGGCCCTGGCCTGCTCCCACTGGGCAACGGCCGCCGCCTTCTGGTCCTTGAGCTTCAGCCCCTGGAAGGGCGCGAAGTTCAGGGCGGGCCCCAGGCTCCAGTCCTTGCCGAAGCCGAACAGCTGGTTGGCTTCCGGCGAGATCCCGCCCAGCAGACCGGTGAGGCTGAGGGTCGGGAAGTAGTTGGCCTGGGCCACGCCCACCAGGGCGTTGGCGGCCACCAGCTCCTGCTCCGCCTCGCGGACGTCGGGACGGCGCTCCAGCAGGGCCGAGGGCAGACCCGAGGGAACCTTCGGAGGCAGGGGCTGGGCCTGCAGCCCGGAGCCCCTGGGAATGGGCCCAGGCGCGCGTCCCACCAGGAAGGACAGGAGGTTCTCCTGGGCCGCGACCTGCCGCTCCAGGTCGGGGATGGCGCCCGCGGCGTCGGCCAGGGCGGCCTCGGCCCGGGCCGTCTCCAGGCCGGAGGAGGCGCCGCCCTCGAAGCGGCGGTTGAAGAGGTCGTAGGTCTCCTGGAAGGCCCGGGTCGTGTCCCTGGCGATCTCGAGCCGGGCGTCCAGCTCCCTCAGCTCGAAGTAGGCCTGGGCCACCTGGGCGGCCGTGGCCAGGTAGACGCCGCGGCGGATGTCCCGGGAACCCAGGTAGGCGGCCAGGGACGCCTCGTTCAGCCGGCGCAGGCGGCCCCACAGGTCCAGCTCCCACGAGAACCCGGCCTGGGCGTAGACCTGGCTGCCGGTCTTGCCGCCGCCGGGCACGTAGTCGGAGTTGCGGCCCCGGCTGAAGCCGCCGCCCACGTTGAGGGTGGGGAGGTAGGCGCTGCTCTGGATCCCGGCCCGGGCGCGGTACTCGTCCACCCGCGCCACGGCGGTGCGCACATCGTAGTTCTGGGCCAGGGCCCGGCCGATGAGGTCCTTCAGGACGGGATCGCTGAACACCTCCCACCACGGCTGGTCCGCGAAGGACACCGCCTCGGCCTGGGCCTGGTTGCGGAAGACAGCCGTCACCTCCACCTGCGGGCGCTTGTAGTTGGGACCCATCTCGCAGCCGACGCCGAGGACCAGGAAGGGCAGAACCCATCGTTTCGAAGCCGCGCGCACCATCCTGGGAATCCTCCGAGCCAGCGGTAGAACGGGCGTCCTCACTGGCATTGACCATGAATACAAAAACCAAAAATACATTATCATTGGAATGACAAGATTATTCCATTCTTCCGAATTCAAGCGTGGGGCCCGGCCAATGTGGATTGTAGCTTTAGCGCTCAGACGACCCTACACGTTCATCGTGATGGCCATCTCCATCCTGCTCCTCATGGTGGCCACGGTCCTGCGGACGCCCACGGACATCTTCCCCGAGATCAACATCCCGGTGGTCTCCGTGATCTGGTTCTACTCCGGCATGTCGCCCCAGGACATGGCCGACCGCATCGTGGCCAACTCCGAGCGCGGCATCACCACCACAGTTAACGACATCGAGCACATGGAGAGCAGCTCCGTCTACGGCCTGGGCGTCATCAAGGTGTTCTTCCGACCGGGCACCAGCGTCCAGGGCGCCATCGCCCAGATCACGGCGGTCTCCCAGTCCACCGTGCGCAGCCTGCCCCCCGGCACCACGCCGCCCCTGATCATCTCCTACAACGCCTCCACCACCCCGATCCTGCAGCTGGGCCTGAGCAGCAAGACCCTGCCCGAGCAGCAGCTGTTCGACCTGGGCCAGAACTTCCTGCGCACCTACCTGGCCACCGTCCCGGGCGCGGCCACCCCCTACCCCTACGGCGGCAAGATCCGCCAGATCCAGGTGGACCTGGACAAGACCCGGCTCCAGGCCTATGGGCTGCAGCCCCTGGACATCGTGAACGCCGTCAACGCCCAGAACCTGGTGCTGCCCAGCGGCACTATCAAGATGGGCTCCCTGGAATACAGCGTCGAGATGAACGGGACCCCGCAGTCCATCGCGGAACTCAACGACCTGCCGGTGAAGACGACCGGAGGCACCACCCTCTACCTGCGCGACGTCGCCCACGTCCGGGACGCCTTCTCGCCGCAGACCAACATCGTGCGGGCCGACGGCAACCGCGGGGCCCTGATGTCGATCTACAAGAACGGCAACGCCTCGACCCTCGACATCGTCGCGGGCGTCAAGGGCATCGTGGCCAAGGCCACCCAGGCCCTGCCGCCGGCCCTGAAGGTCACGTCCCTGTTCGACCAGTCCCTGTTCGTGCGGGCCTCCATCGAAGGGGTGATGCGGGAAGGGCTCATCGCGGCCGCCCTCACGGCGGCGATGATCCTGCTGTTCCTGGGCGACTGGCGGCCGACGGTCGTCATCGCGATCTCCATCCCGCTGTCCATCTTCGTGTCCATCATCCTGCTGAGCATGATCGGGCAGACCATCAACATCATGACCCTGGGCGGCCTGGCCCTCGCGGTGGGCATCCTGGTGGACGACGCCACGGTGGAGATCGAGAACATCGAGCGCAACCTGGCCATGGGCAAGGAGATGAAGCAGGCCATCCTGGACGGCGCCCAGCAGATCGCGGTGCCCGCCTTCGTCTCCACGCTCTGCATCTGCATCGTGTTCGTGCCCATGTTCTTCCTGTCGGGCGTGGCCAAGTTCCTGTTCGTGCCCCTGGCCGAGGCGGTGAGCTTCGCCATGCTGGCCAGCTACTTCCTCTCCCGGACCCTGATCCCGACCCTGGTGATGTACATCATGCGCGGCCACGAGCACAAGGCCGCGGTGCCCAGGTCCGCCCTGGGCCGGTTCCAGCGGCGCTTCGAGGAAGGGTTCGAGACCTTCCGCCGGGGCTACGAGCAGCTGCTGGAGACCACCCTGGCCCACCGCGCGGTCTTCGCGCAGGGCTTCCTCGCCTTCTGCATCCTGTCCCTCGGGCTGTTCTACTTCCTCGGCCAGGACTTCTTCCCCCAGGTGGACGCCGGCCAGTTGCGCCTGCACGTGCGGGCCCGGCCGGGCCTGCGGGTGGAGGAGACCGCGCGCCTGTGCGACCAGGTCGAGAAGGTGCTGCGCGAGGAGATCCCCCGGGAACAGCTCGAGACGATCCTGGACAACATCGGCCTGCCCAACTCCGGCATCAACCAGTCCTACAGCTCCAACGGCACGATCGGCACCGCCGACGCCGAGCTCCTCATCGCCCTGGACCCCGAGCACCACACGCCCACCGCCGACCTCACGCGCCGGCTGCGGGAGGTCCTGCCCCGGCGCTTCCCGGGGGTGGAGTTCTTCTTCCAGCCCGCCGACATCGTCACCCAGATCCTGAACTTCGGCCTGCCGGCCCCCCTCGACGTGCAGGTCATGGGGCCTGACATGCGGGGCAACTACGCCATCGCCCAGCAGATCGCCAACCGGATGCGGCACATCCCGGGCACGGCCGACGTCCACGTCCAGCAGCAGCTCTCCCTGCCCACCCTGCACATGGAGATCGACCGCAGCCGGGTCGCCCAGGTCGGCCTGACGGCGCAGAACGTGGCCCAGAGCGTGCTGGTGTCCCTGAGCGGCTCGTTCCAGACCGCCCCGAACTTCTGGCTGAGCCCGAAGAACGGCGTCACCTACCAGATGGCGGTGCAGGCGCCGCAGTACACCATGGCCAGCCTGCAGGACCTGATGGCCGTGCCGGTGGCGGGCGCGCAGGGCCCCCAGCTGCTGGGCAACCTCGTGCAGGTCACCCCCTCCACCCGGGCGGCCACGGTGAGCCACTGGAACGTGGCCCCCGTCATCGACGTCTACGCCTCCACCCAGGACCGGGACCTGGGCTCCGTGGCCTCGGCCACCGACAAGGTCATCCGGTCCTTCGACGGCCACCTGCCCCGCGGCACCACCCTCGTGGTCCGGGGCCAGGCGGCCACCATGCGTTCGTCCTTCATCGGCCTGGGCGTGGGCCTCATCGGCGCCATCGTGCTGGTTTATCTCCTCATTGTCGTCAACTTCCAGTCCTGGCTGGACCCCTTCATCATCATTACGGCCCTGCCGGGGGCCCTGGCCGGCATCTGCTGGTTCCTGCTGCTGACCCGGACGACCCTGAGCGTGCCGTCCCTGACGGGGGCGGTCATGTGCATGGGGGTGGCCACGGCCAACTCCATCCTGATGGTCAGCTTCGCCCGGGAGCAGATGGACGAGGGGCTCCCGGCCCTGCAGGCCGCCGTCTCCGCGGGCTACACCCGCATGCGGCCCGTGCTGATGACGGCCCTGGCCATGATCATCGGCATGGTGCCCATGGCCCTCGGGCTGGGCGAGGGCGGCGAGCAGAACGCGCCCCTGGGCCGGGCCGTGATCGGCGGCCTGCTGTTCGCCACGGTGGCCACGCTGTTCTTCGTGCCGGCCGTCTTCACCATCTTCCACGGGCGCCGGGAAGCCAAACGGGCCAAAGCGGAATAGTTCGAGTTTCCAGTTCGGGGTAGAGCATGAGCGAAAAAGACAATCCTCCCATCGAGCCAGGCGCGGGGCACCACGGCCTGAGCCCCCGGCAGCAGCGCGACCTGGAGATCCATGAACTCCAGAAGCACGCCCGCTTCTCGATGCCGGGCATCGAGGCGCCGCCCGAGCTGCCCCCGGCCCCGCCGCGCAAGGCCCTGGCCCTGGTGGGCGGGTTCCTGGCGCTGCTGCTGGTGGCCGGCGGCCTCACCCTGACCTCCCAGGTCATGCATGCCCGCAGCCTGGCCCTGAGCACGGAACGCGACGCGGTGCCCACCGTGGCCGTCACCAACCCCGCCCTGGAAAGCCCGGACGAGGACCTGACCCTGCCGGCCTCCCTGCAGGCCTTCGAGGAGGCCCCGATCTACGCCCGCACCAGCGGCTACCTCCTGCGCTGGTACAAGGACATCGGCAGCAAGGTGAAGCAGGGCGACCTGCTGGCGGACCTCGACACGCCGGAAGTGGACCAGGAGCTGAACCAGGCCCGGGCCGCCCGGGAGCAGAGCCGGGCCCAGCTCGAGCTCGCCCGGACCAGCGCCGAGCGCTGGGAGAAGCTGCTGAAGACCCACTCCGTCTCGGCCCAGGAAGCCGATCAGCAGACCAGCGCCTACCGGCAGGCCCAGGCCGGCCTGGCCGCGGCCGACGCCAGCGTGCGCCGGCTTGAGGAGACCGAAGGCTTCAAGAAGGTCCGCGCCCCCTTCACGGGCGTGCTCACCAGGCGCAACGTGGATCCGGGCGCGCTCATCAACGCCGGGTCCGGCACGCCGGGCCGGGAACTCTTCGACCTGGCCCGGGTGGATCCCCTGCGGGTCTTCACCAGCGTGCCGCAGGCCTACGCCCCCTACATCAAGGTCGGCGCCCGGGCCGTCATCACGCTGCAGGAGTATCCCGGCCAGAAGTTCGTCGGCGCCGTCACCCGCACCGCCGAGGCCATCGATCCCGCCACCCGCACCCTGGTCACGGAAGTGGACCTGCCCAACCCCGACGGCAGGCTCCTGCCCGGCTCCTTCGGCCAGGCGCACTTCACCGCCGGCTCGGGGGTGAACAAGGTGACGATCCCCGTGAACACCCTCCTCTTCCGCGCCGAGGGCCCCCGGGTCGCGGTCGTCGCCGACGGCAAGGTGAGCCTGCGGCCCATCAGCATCGGCCGGGACTACGGCACCAGCCTGGAGATCCTGGGGGGCCTGTCGTCCTCGGACCGGATCGTGGTCAACCCCTCGGACTCCCTGGAGGACGGCCAGAAGGTACTCGCCGAACAGCTTGCGGCGGAGGCGCCCCGGAAGTAGGGCAGCTACCCTTGCCACCGCCGGAACTTCGAGAATTCCATCCCGAACTCCGCCATCACCTTCCCCACCAGGTGGTGCTCCATGGCCTCCACCGTCGGGTTCGCCCCGTGGTAGGCCGTCATGACCGGCGGCATGATCACGACGCCCATGCTGGCCAGTTCGACCATGTTCTTCAGGTGGACCAGGCTCAGGGGGGTCTCCCGGGCCAGCAGCACCAGCTTGCGGCGCTCCTTGAGGGTGACGTCCGCCGCCCGCAGGAGCAGGTTCTCGGAATAGCCGTGGGCGATGCCGGC
>Ga0316230_1004434_pt1 | contig 10287 bp, 6 predicted proteins | sample TBH18025metaG_FD_206004 | JGI IMG/M metagenome (GOLD analysis project Ga0316230, IMG submission 206004) | Freshwater microbial communities from Trout Bog Lake, Wisconsin, USA - TBH18025 | ecosystem: Environmental > Aquatic > Freshwater > Lake > Hypolimnion/Profundal zone | place: USA: Wisconsin...
AACTCTGGATGTATTATTAGACCATTTAAATAATAGTATAAAGGTTTCCGGAACTGATGATGATATGTATGCTAAATATGTGAGAAATCCTCGTATAGGTGATGAGATGATTAAGCCTTATAAAGAGTATTTTCAGAAGAAGTTAGGTGCAAATAAGTTTAAGGATGCTAATCAAATAGTGCAATGGATTAAAACTAACATTAAAGTGGATGCAAAAGCCAACTATTACAGAGTTCCAATAACTCCTAAGGGTGTTTTTGATATTAAGGTAAGTGATGCTGCTTCACGCGATATGCTTTTTGTAGGTATCTGCCGAAGTTTTGGCATCTGTGCAAGGTTAGAACCTGCTACTAAAGTTCCACAATACTACACCTGGAATGGTTGGAAGACTATTGTGTTTGAAAAACAAATCACCAAAGATATTCCTAAAGCTACTTTAACTTTACAAAACAACCCTGCAAATGGAAATATTACACCAGAGTATTCAACTCATTATAGTATTGAGAAATTTAATGATGGCAAGTATATTACTTTGGATTATGAAGAAGATGCTCACCTGAAAACCTTCCCTTGCATGATAAACGTAGATGCCGGAGATTATATGTTGGTTACAGGTAGCCGTTTACCTGATGGTACCGTTATGGCAATGCTTAAATTCTTTAAGTTGTTACCTGATCAGAAGATGAATCTGAGTATTACTTTGCGTAAATCAAAAGCAGAGCATAAAATAATAGGTAAATTAAGCGATAATTATAGTTTTATTGATGTAAAAACTAATAAAACTGTTATAATTAAAGATATTAATAACAAGAAGAATACTATACTTCTTTGGGTTGAAGTTGATAAAGAACCTACCCGTCATGCGGTGCTTGACATTGCTAAGCTAAAAGCTAACTTTGATAAGTGGGATGGTAACTTTGCTGCAATCTTTAATAAGAATAGTCAGCCTGATGTGACTAAGCTTAATGGTTTACCTCAGCAGACTGTTTATTTTATTGATAAGAATGATGTTTTAAAAGAAATAGAAAAGACAACTAATCAAAAGCTAAGTAATAACCTCCCTGTTTTTGTTGTATTAAACGAAAAAGGAGAGATTATATATTTATCTAACGGTTATAAAATAGGGGCTGGGGAGATGTTGCTTAAATTGTTCTAATATTATCTCAACAATAAAGATAAATAAAAGAGTCCCGAATGATCGGGACTCTTTTTTATTGTTATTAATCAACCGTTATTTCATTAATAAAGATCCAGGCTTTACCACCTGCTCCCGGATGATCACTCGGGCAAGTTCTTCTGTTCTTAGCAACAAAGCGTACATAGCGAGTTTGCATTGGTTCTATGTCTTTTGTAAATGTATTTACTCCTTTTGCATCTTTCCATTGGTCAGCATTAAACTTCTTTGTGGCTATTTGTTTAAAATGTAGTCCATCAGTAGAAGTTTGAATAAGAATCTCTGTTGGTTCAAAGATCCACGACTTTGCTTCCACTAAATAATTAATTCCAACTGTATGTATGTTAGATAATGCTCCTAGATCAATAGTTCCGACAAAATCAGTTCCTTCAAATCCTAACCATGTTTTATCCTGAAAATTCTTAGTGCCATAGTTAGCATCTGTTAAACTTGCTGCTCCGTTAGCTTTATATTTTTCACTTGGTTTATTCTTTAGTTCAACTGTACTTCCATAAGACAAAGGTATTTTAATCTTTATTGTTTCACCTATTTTATCTTTTCCATAGTAAGCAATGGCTTTAAATTGTGATTGTTTCTTAGTAGTTATTGTTTGATTGAAGATTGGAGACTTCATTGTTGGCTCAGTACCATTTAAAGTATAATGTACTATTAGTTTATCACTTGCTACTTTTGATTTTAATTCAATTAAAAGGTTATCTTTTACTTCATCATATTTGTAAGTGAATTCAGGTGACTCAATAATCTGCGGTTGTCCTTTTATTTCTAAAACTATAACAGAATTAATAGCATCAGGAGCTTTTTCAGGCAAAGATATTTCTAAAGACAATCCTTTCTTTTTGTAAGCAATAGCTTTCTTTTGAGGATCGAACAAAAGGTATGCTTTTACGGGTACATTTATAAGATTATCAATAACTAGTTTCATGCTTGCCGGCCAATCGAAAACATGTAGATACAAACGAGTTCCGTCGGCAATCTCTTTTTGAGTACACTTGCCCCATGTTGATTTAGTAAACGGACTTGCTTTAGTACCATAAATTGACTCGCCATTTATCTTCATCCAATTGCCTATTGCTTTCAATCTTTCAATACTTTGAGGAGGTAGAAGCCCTTCGGAAGTAGGTCCTACATTTAATAAGTAGTTGCCTCCTTTTGAAGCTACATCTACAAGGTTATATAAAAGATCTCTGGTTGATTTCCAGTTATTATCAAACTTATTAAAGCCCCAATGATCGTTCATTGTCATACACGTTTCCCAATCAACACCAGGCAAACCGTTTTCAGGAATCTCTTGTTCTGGCGTGCCATAATCTCCCAACGCTTCTTTGTTTGTGCTTAAGCCACCCATACCATCACGATAAGTATCAATACGATTGTTAATAATAACATCAGGTTTCAGTCCCCTCAAATACGCATATAATTCCTGTGCGTATTTATGTGTCCATGTTGATTCCCATTCGCCATCAAACCAGAGGATACTTATATCACCATAGTTAGTAAGTATTTCTTTTAGTTCATTTTTAAGATAAGCAAAGTACTTATCGTAATCAGCATTACCTACAGGTCGGATAGTTGTTTCCCAATCGCGGCGAGGTAGATAATCAGGGTGATGCCAATCCATGATGGAATGATACCAACAAATCTTCATGTCGTATTTACGACAGGCATCCGAAAGTTCTTTCAATATATCACGTTTAAAAGGAGTGTACATCACATTGAAATCAGTGTATTTAGTATCGAACAAACAAAAACCATCGTGATGTTTTGATGTTAGCACAATGTATTTCATGCCTGCATCTTTTGCATATTTCACCCATTCTTCGGCGTTGAACTTAACAGGATTAAATTGTGTAAGCAACTTTTCGTATTCTGTTACAGGTATCTTTGCTGTTTCTCTAATCCATTCAGCATGGGTCTTTTCTTCACCCCATTGTCCGGCAGGCACTGAATAAAGTCCCCAATGGATAAACATTCCGAATCTGGCATCACGCCACCATTCCATACGTTTATTCTTATCATCTTTTGCTTTTAAATCTTCTTGAGAGAATGCTTTGGAGAAACTAATTATCACAAGCATTGCCAATAAAATGTTCTTAATTTTCATTGCTATTGTTTTTATTATTATGATTGACAAAAATACTAAAATTTAGATAAGATATTTAATAATATCATCTCATTTAATGAGAATAGTTTAATTTTGATGTCAGATAAAGTATAAAATATATTACATTTCCTTTATCTTTTGTTATTTCCCACTTTTCATTTTACTTAACCATAAATAAACTGACCAAATAACTGTGATCGCAAATACTATTAATACCGGCAAATAATAGTTGTGGATTAAGCTATGGAAATGTGCCCCTATTACAATGTATATTGTTGCTATTGCAAGTTTTAATGGGATCAACTCTGCGTTGGTCCAGGTTGTTTTTATTTTAAAGAAATTCATACTTATTGTTTTTTATTGTTACTATAAATATATTTTACAAAGATACTAAAAAGATTGATAGGAAGAATATTTATTTCTCGTTTGTTGATTTAAATAAGCAGCTGTTAATAATTCTTCCATTTACTTACAAATTAATTTGATTTCGGAAAAATGTTAATTATTCCATTAATTCAGCCTTTTATATTATTTGTTAATAAAATAATAAAAATAAATCTTTAAAATAGTTTTTGTATTGAATTAAGTTGTAACTTGCATCCGAATTGAAAAGGATAATATTAATTCTAATAATTGTTATAATGTTCTGATAGAATATCAACCAGCATAACATTAATATTTGCCGACACACTGGGTTGGACAAAATTTAAAATGAAAAAGGTAGTTTTTTCAATCTTAAATACAAACATTTCGCATGCACTATGCCCTTTAATAGCTCATGTATCGCTACTGCGTTTCATATTTTGCATTACAACAAATAGTATTTCCATTAAATTAAATATTTTATTGATTGATTTAGATAATACAACGAATCATTTAAATCAATTCATTATTCACTGTTTTAAAAGCTGTGTTGTGCAAAATTACAAAACAATGCATCTATATCAAAGCTTGATACTGGACAATAAAAGAGACATTTATCAATATCATTCAATCATTCTTAGACGTTATAAATCGTTCCCTAGGTATGCAAGATCCATTCTTGCATGTGTGGGGTATAGTTTTGCATGTGTGGGGGAATATCTCGCTTATGCAGGGAAGCACCTCGCATTTGCGGGAAATAGTCCCATAAGTGATGGGACGTATCTCCAATATGATAGGATGCACCTAGCAAATGCCGGAAAGAGTCCCAAAAGTGATGGGACATATCTTGCATTTGTGGGAAAGTATCTCTCATGTGTGGGCAAGTACCCCAGATATGACGGGATGAATCTCGGTTATGACGGAATGACTTTGCAAAAAGATGGAGCTTATAATTCACATAAAAATAAGAAAAGATAATATAACAATAGGAATAAATTCAATTAAAATTAATAATAAACACAACGTATAATGGCAACACCTAAAAAGTTAATAAAAGAACTAATCTTAATTTCCGGTTTAAGAGGTTTAAATTTTAGTGATTTCATTAAAAGAGTCTTAGGATTATCTAATGCAGCTATCAAAAATCCAACTATAGCTCCAAATCTAGACCCGACTCCGGCAGTTATAAAGGCAAAAGCTGATGCTTTTAACTTGTTGTTGAGTGAAAGAATAGCAATAGCAATAGCATATAAAGCAAAAACAGTATGTATTAATACAGCTAAAAGCGAACTACTTAGACTAATAAATTATAGTTGGGCACATCAGGCTCAAACAGCTGTTGCAGGCAAAGCTGATTTAGCTTCTAAATTAGGATGGTTTGTAAAAGGTATATATACAGGAGAGGCTACAGTAGTAGTGGGTATGGTTAATGATAGTTGTCCTATAATAAACCATGTAGATAATAAAGTGCATTTAGAACATACTGTAAGTATTGTAAACAATTTAACAGGAAAGCCTAAATTAGCAAAGGGTGCTGGACGCATCGAAGTTTATATGCAAATAGGCGGTGATACAGCTCCTAATGATATTTCTAAAATGTCTCATCTAGGTACAGCCACCAGAGGCAAATACCACAAAAAGTTTAATGTAGAAGATTTATACAAACCAGTTTATTATATGGCAGTATATATTAACAAAAAGAATCAAAAAACTATGACACAAAGTCAGGTACACAAGGCTATTATTACTTAGAAATGTTTGGAGGCTTTTTATTATTTAATCTATTTTATAAATGTGTGAAAGAAAAACGTTTAATGTTAATGTGTAATTAATTTTAATAACATTTTCAAATTATTTTCAATCTCTTTCCAACCTTTTTGTACTTTTTCGCCACTTTAGTATATAAATTTATGTGAAAGAAAAAACATTTAATTGCAATTGCAAATAAAATGTATTACTTTTGTAATGCTCTTAATCATAAAAAGACGTTAGCTTAAAAAAAGCCAAGTTCCTACGCCTTATATTAAATATTAATCGCCTCAAGGAATTAGACGAAAATAAATATAATAAAAATGAAAAAGTTTTATCTTCTCTTAATTGCAATCTTTACAATAAGCATTGCAAATGCACAAAATCCTACAGGAACATATACAATTGTTCACCAACGCTGTAACAACGACGGAATAATTGCGGCAACTGTTACATCAGGAATGACACTTCCCCTGACTTTTAAATTTTATACCAATACTATAGTGATTGATTCTAATATTAATTCATTTACAGATACCATATTTAATGTTGCTTCTTCACAATGTTCTGTTTATATTACTGATACCAGCGGACATACACTATGGTTATATCCGTATTTTAATGACCCGTTTACGATAGATTTTCCGTTTTATATAAATCCTATATGTCCGGATACCAATGGAATTGGTTATGTAACTATCAATGGTGGAGCTATTCCTTTTTCGGTGCAATGGTATAATTATGGAAATCCAAACCCCGGTCAATATATAACCGGCAATCCAATTAATTTGCCAATAAATCAAATTTTAGTGTATTCAATTATTGTTACTGACAGTAATGGATGTACTAATCATAACTATATAGATAGTATTTATATAGAACAAATAACAAACATTAATTTTAATTTCACCATTTCATCTGCAAATTGTACGAATGGTTCTGTAACTATCTCAAATATTACTGGAAGTAATCCTCCTTTTACATATCTATGGGATAATGGTGCTACTACTCCGTCAATAAATAATCTTATAAGTGGTTATTATCCTGTAACAGTTACCGATTCTATAGGTTGTGCAAAATATGATTGGGCTTATGTACCACAGGCAATTACAATAACTGTTAATAAAACCGTAACTAATGCAACGTGTCTGCAAAACAATGGAAGTGTAATTACATTTGGTTCGGGAGGAACACCTCCTTATACTTATCATTATGATAACGGTGCAAGCGGACAAACTTTAAGCGGATTAAGCGGAGGCACACAATTATTAGCTACTGTTACGGATGCAAACGGATGCTATGGACAGAGTTATATTTATATTTATTCAAATACTCCTATAAGTACTAGTTATTCCACTACTCCAAGTTCGTGCACTGCTCTTACAGGTACAGCTACTTTAAATATTAGCGGAGGTACTGCTCCTTATTCGGTTGTTTGGAATACCTTTCCTCAGCAAACAGGAATTACATTAAGCAATGTCCCTGCGGGTCAGTATTCATTTAAAGTAACAGATGCAGTAGGATGTGTACAGACAGGAACTGTTAATGTACCGCCACAGAGTACTATTTATGCTTCTATTTCTTCGACTGACTGTACGTGTCCAAATATATTAGGAACAGCTACAGCTAATGTATCGGGGAGCAATCCTCCATTCACTTATGCCTGGAATAATGCTGCCTCTACTCAACATATAATAAATCTTAATGCAGGATATTATTCATGTACTATAACGGATAGTTTAGGTTGTTCAGTAACCAAGAGCGTAGCTATAAATACAATATCACCTATTAATATTGGCTTTACATCTACATCTGCCAGTTGTATCTTTACAAACGATGGCAGCATTCATGCCGTTTCAACAGGAGGTACTGCACCATATACTTATACCTGGAGTACTGGACAAACCACTCAGACTATATCGAATTTACATTATGGATGGTACAATGTGTACGTTCATGATGCCAACGGATGTGTGAATGAAGATGGTGTATATCTTGGATATAATCCGAATAATGACAGTTGCTATTGTAAAGTTACCGGAACTGTTTTTGTTGACCAGAATAGCAATTGTATTTATGATGCAGGCGAACCAACAGTTGAGCATATAATGATACATTGTTCGGGCGAAGGATATTCTTTTACAGATGCTAATGGAATTTATTCTTTTATTGTTCCCAGTGGAAGTTATACCTTGTCTGAATCTGTTCAATATTATTATCCTTTAGCAAGCTGTCAGAATAATAGTATAAACATTAATACTACAGCAGCTTCAGGATGTGTTATAACAAATAATTTTGCTAATATTATTAATCCTATACATGATATTCACCTGATACGAACTGAACAAAATGCACCTGTTCCGGGCAATACCTATTATCAGGAACTCATTATTGAAAACGATGGAACCATAAGCGAATCTAATATTCAAGTAGGTTCAGCACATGATGGGCAATTAATATATAATATTAGTACTCCTAACTTATATACTCAAACAGATCCAATTGGTTATCCTAATTGGTTTAGTATAAATTCGGGATTCCCCGTTTTATCAGCAGGTGCTACACAAACTTTTTTAACAACTTATAATGTCCCAACAAATATTCCATTGGCAACCACAATTAATTTTTATGATTCAACAGCATATATACCCCCAATGAGTAATTGGCTGGCTGATTATACTCCATGGAATAATGTTAGCAACTATCAGGCAATAACTGTTGGTTCATTTGATCCGAATTTCAAAGAAGTTATACCAAAAGGAATTGATAGTTTAGGTTATATAAGTAAAACAGATTCATTACTTACCTATATTATCCATTTTGAGAATACAGGTACTTATAATGCTCAGAATATTATAATAACAGATACTCTTGATAATAATCTAAACTGGACTACTCTACGTCCGGGTTTTTCTGATTATAATTATTCAGCTGAATTAAGTGAGAATGGTGTGTTGAAATTTACTTTCGCAAATATAAATCTGCCACAGAGTAATAGTGCTAATAATACAGGTTTGGTAACTTATTCAATTAAGCTAAATAATAATTTAATTGATGGCACTCAAATAAGAAATAAAGCAGCTATCTTTTTCGATTATAATACTCCTGTTATAACAAATACAACACTTAATACTATTTCAAAATATGTAGGTATTAATGAAATAAATCACAATCAAAATATAATGATTTACCCCAATCCTGCCAAAGACAACTTTACTATAGAAACAAACACTAATATAGAACAAAGAATAGAGATACTTAATCTTATTGGGCAAACTGTTTATATATCTAATATAAAAAATAAAGCAATAGTAAATACTTCCGCACTCGCTAGTGGAGTTTATATTATAAAGCTTTATACAGATAAAGAAACAATTATAAAGAAATTCATAAAACAATAAATCATTATGAAAAAGATAATCATTTTAATAATTGCAATCTTTACAATAAGCATTGTAAATGCACAAACCTTGGTTGACACAAATAAAGTATGGACTGTAGTTGAAAGTATTAATTTGGGTGCTAGTGGAACATCAATTTACAAATTTCAAGGCGATACTATTATAATAGGGAATAATTATAAAAAATTATACTTTACTTCTGATTCCACAATGACAACTTGGTATTATTGTGGAGCCTTCAGAGAAGATTCCACTAAAAAAGTGTATAGGCAGAGCAGCCCGTATGATATTCTTTATTATGATTTTGGTTTAAGTAAAAACGATACTGTAACGGTACATGGTTTATTTTATAACCCTCTGATGGTAGTTGATTCTGTTGATACAGTAACGTTAATAACAGGAGAGAAAAGAAAAGCAATCTATCTTCATGATAGTGTTAATTATTGCAATGACGAATGGATAGATGGAATTGGAAGTATTTTAGGGATACTTAATGTAGATGCATCTTGTGCTATTGATGTATATTATAATTTGAATTGTTTTATTGAAAACGACACCTTAAAATATCACACCTCCTTTTATCCTACATGTTATTATAATACAGAAGGAATAAATGAAAACATTATAAATAATATAGTAACTATTTACCCCAATCCCACCAAAGACAATCTTACAATAGAAACAAACTCTAATACAGCCCAAAAACTAGAGATAACAAACCTTATAGGGCAAACTATATATACATCTTATATAAATAAGAAAGCAACTATTAATACTTCCGTTTTTGCTAAAGGAGTTTATGTACTAAAACTATCATCAGATAAAGAAACAGTAGTAAAGAAATTCATAAAACAATAAATCATCATGAAAAAAATAATCATTTTAATAATTGCAATCTTTACAATAAATGCTGCTAAAGGGCAGCTTGTAAATCAATGGATGTATGGCGATACTGTCAATTGTACAGGATATGGCATTTTAAAAACTCTTGATGGTGGATTTTTACTTCTCGGCAAAAAAAGTTACACCTCCAATAGTTCGACTGATTTTCGCTATATTCTTAAAGCAAACTCAATGGGGGATACTTTGTGGACTAAAACCTTTGAGGTTGATTCAGGCTTGTTTGGAGGTTGTGCTCAAACTTATGACAGTGGTTTTGTTTTTACAGGAACTAGTTGCAATAAATTTATAATATTAAAAGTAAATAAATCGGGCGATTCATTATGGACTCAAACATATAATCTTGGTAATAAAAGCTCACAAGGCATTGAAATTACTGAAGCATACGATCATTCATTGTTGGCATTAGGTGCTAAAATAGATACTTTTGGACAATATTACCCTGATGAACCTATAGGAATACGTACCGATGAATTCGGTAATTTTATAAATTATATTAATGCTGGAGGTGGATCTGGCTTAGCTAGTGGTATTATAGAAACAAAAGACAGCAATTTTATAGTATCATACTTAGAGAT
>Ga0316230_1004455_pt1 | contig 10258 bp, 10 predicted proteins | sample TBH18025metaG_FD_206004 | JGI IMG/M metagenome (GOLD analysis project Ga0316230, IMG submission 206004) | Freshwater microbial communities from Trout Bog Lake, Wisconsin, USA - TBH18025 | ecosystem: Environmental > Aquatic > Freshwater > Lake > Hypolimnion/Profundal zone | place: USA: Wisconsin...
AGTCTGCGCGTTGTGGACCAAAACCCAGCCGTGATACGGGCCGTTGTCGCCATGCGATGAGCGATCATTCGGGATCGAGGCACCGCAGCCTAACCTGGTCATCGGGATGAAGTGGTTGTTGGGGGCTTAGACCGTCCCTTCAGGCGGGCGAGCGCTGCGGGAATGGTGGGGTGAGATTCGCTTCCCAGCAAGAAAACTTGAAGATTCCGGTTGACGCGAGGCTCAAAGTGTACTAGTGTATGCATACACAATGCAATTGCATATTTCAACTGGCGACGGGGTTCCGATTTATTTGCAGATTGCCCAACAGGTCAAGCACCTCGTGGCTTCCGGTCGGCTGGCGCCCGGAGACGAGCTCCCGCCCATCCGCGTGCTGGCCCAACAACTGCTGGTTAACCCCAATACCGTCGCTCGGGCCTATCTGGAATTGGAGCGCGACGGGGTGGTGGTCAAGCGTCATGGGTCGGGCACCTACATTTCCGAGGGTGGCTCCCCGCTGGCGCGGAAAGAGAAGTTGAAGATCCTGGCCCAACGCGCCGATGCCCTCCTGACCGAAGCCGGACATTTGGAAGTTACCCTCGAAGATTTGCTCCAACTCATCCAGGAACGCTACCGGTCCCTGCAACCCTATTTGAATTCATGAATGACGCCATCCTTCCATCGGTGATCGAAATCTCCGGATTGAGCCGGAAATTCGGGGACAAACTCGTCCTCAACCAGGTGTCGTTGCAAGTGCCGCGGGGCCGTGTGTTCGGCCTGGTGGGCGCGAATGGCGCCGGCAAAACCACCTTGATTAAACATATTCTCGGTCTGTTGAAAGCCGAGAGCGGTTCGGTGCGCGTGTTGGGCTTTGACCCGGTCGCCGACCCGGTCGCCGTGCTGAGCCGTACCGGTTTTCTCTCGGAAAACCGCGACCTGCCGCCTTGGATGCGCGTCGATGAATTGCTCCGCTATACGCGGTCCTTTTATCCACGATGGGACTCCGGCTACGCCGAGGAGTTGCGCCGCCAGTTCGGCCTGGAGGGCACGACTAAAATCAAGCACCTCTCGCGTGGTGAGAATGCGAAGGCCGGGCTGTTGCTGGCCCTGGCTTTCCGCCCCGACCTGCTCCTGCTGGATGAACCCAGTTCCGGCCTCGATCCGCTGGTGCGCCGCGATATTCTGGAGGCCATTATCCGAACGGTGGCCGACGAAGGGCGAACGGTGTTCTTCTCGACTCATCTCATGGATGAAGTGGAACGGGTGGCGGACGACATCGCGATGATGTTCGATGGCCGGGTGGCCTTGGAGGGATCGCTCGAGGAGATCAAGCGGGACCATCACCGTCTGGTCTTGCGGTTCGATGCGCCGCCGGCCGCGGTCCCGAAGGTTCCGGGGGTGCTGAGCATCGCCGGCTCGGGGCGGGAGTGGACGGTGATCTGCAACGGCAGCCGCCCGGAGGCGGTGGCCGCCATGGCTCGGCTTGGCGGCCGGGTGGTGGCCGAGGAAACCCCCTCGCTGGACGAGATCTTCGTGGCTCGTGCCGGCGGGAAAATCGCTTGAAAGGAAGCTCATGAATTCTCCCGCGGCAGCTCTGGCTTGGGAAATGTGGCGCCGGCATCAGAAGCGGCTCTTGGCTCTGGGGTTTCTTCTGGCCGCCTTTGCCCTGTTTTACCCCGCCGTATGCGCCCGTCTGGGCCTGAACCTGGATGCCCCGAACGCTCTTGACGAACTCGCCACGACCTTCAGTCACCGGGCGGGCCTGCCTCGCCCGTCCCAGCTCTACCAAATCATGAGCGTGCTAGGGATCCTCTTCGTGCTCCTCGGCCCGGTGACGTGCATGGCGATTAGTCTCTTCTGTGTGATCTGGATCTTCACGCTGGTGCAACTGGATCCCAAGCGAGGGTTTTCCTTCCCCGCCCGGCTCTTCACCCTCCCGCTGTCCACCAGGTTTCTGGCCGCCTGGCTCATGGGCGTCGGGACGGCCACGGTCGTGGCCGTCTATCTCGGCTGGACGCGGCTCGTCCACCTCCCGCATATCAACGTCTTTGACGGTTTTTCGAATGGTCTCGTCTGGGTCACGCTCTTGGTGGTGTCACAGGCGGTGCTCTGGGGGTTGGATGCCTTCCCGGTTGCCCGGGCGTTGATCATGACCGCCGTTGGCTGGGGTTTGGCTTTTCTCGCCGGTCCGGGGCTGGAGAACCATCCACTCCTCGAACGGAACCAGCCGATGGTTCTCTGGGTGCTCCTGTCGGTGGGTTGTGGCGCGGCTTACACCGGACTCGGGAAGATCCGCCAGGGTGCCTGGCAGGGGTGGATCTGGAATTGGCAGTCCGTTTTCCCTGCTGGCGTAGCCTCCCACCGTACGTCGGGTGTATTCCGCTCGCCGGCGCGAGCCCAATTCTGGTTTGAGTGGCGTCGGCAGGGTCGGAAGTTGTTGTTTTGCGTCTGCGCCTTGGGCGGTCTGCCGGTGCTCAGCCTGGTAATCTTTAAGGTAATCGCTCGCCTGGGGCCGCTCAGCCCGCATACCACCTTCGGCCTGGGCTTGTACCTCCTGGCCGTGCCGCTGTTCATCCACTTCTTCCAGGGAGTCGCGCCCGAGCGCGATCTGCCACCGTTCCAGGCCACCCGCCCGCTCTCCGATGGGGAGATAGTCAGGGCGAGATTGGAAGCGGCGGCGCTGAGTACCGCGCTTTCCTGGGCCGCGACCTTGCTCCTGCTCGCGGTCGTCCCGTTTCTGGGGGATGTGCCGTCGGCCATCGACCAAGTCCCGTGGCTCTCGCGGAATCTCTCCAGCATCCAACCCATGCTCCCCGTCATCCTGGTCGCCTTGATCTTCCTGACCTGGCGTTTCATTGCCGCCGACCTGTGGTTTGGGTTGTGCGGCCAAAAACAGGTGGCCGCCGTGCCGGGCGTCAAAATCTATGCTCTCTTGGCCCTCTACGCGCTGTTGTCCTATCTGATGACGGACGCCGGGTTTGAAAGGACGCTCTTCCAGATCCTCCCCTTCGCCCTGGCAGGGTTGCTGGTGTGCAAATTGATCCTGGCACGATGGGCCTTCCGCGTGTCGCTCCAGCGGCAATTACTCACCCGCGCGGCCCTGCTCCAGTACCTGTGCTTCTGGTCGATCTTCGCCGTCGCCTTCGTCGTTCCCGCCGTGCTCCGGTTCCACCGCGAGCGATGGATCACCTCGCTGGTCCTCGGTATCCTCTTGCTGTTGCCACTCGCCCGGATCGCCTTTTCGCCGATCGCCCTGAGCCTCAGCCGGCATCGATGACCCAGGAGTCCGCATCGCCGCCGAGGCAACGCGGCGAACCTCCCTTGGCCGGCGAGCGGGTTCGGGCGGTGGGTGAAGCATCGTCAATGGCGTTCATAGCGCATAATCATGAGAGTCCACCCGGGAGTCTGCCTCAAGCGCATCGTCGGTGGCAAAGCGGAGCCAGCGGCAACTCCCAATAAACCACCCCGGGAAGCGGGTTGGGATAGTACGGCGCGATGCGTTTGAAACCCAGTGATTCGTACAAGTTCATCGCTTCTTTAAGGCGGTCCAAGGTGTCCAGACGCATCGCCTGGTAGCCGAGGTTGACCCCCTCCCGGACGATCGCGCTCGCCAAAGCCCGTCCGAACCCTTCCCCTTGGAATTGGGGTCGAACGAAAAGTCGCTTCATCTCGCAGACATTGGCGCCGAGATTTCTCAAAGCCACACAGCCGGCGATGGCTTGTCCCTGGCGGGCGATCAGCAAGGCGCCTTCCGGCGGCGCGTATTTTCCGGGGAGGCCCGCCAACTCGTCCGCAAAGCCTTGGAAACACAGGTCGACGCCGAGGAGTTCCGCGTACTCCTGGAACAGGCGCCGGACCCCGGCGATCTCCTCGTGGGTGCTTGCGGGGGCGATGGTCATGCCGCAGTCGATCCTCCAGACTCAAGGGAAGCGATCGGTTTCGCGGTAGGCGCCGAGCCCGGCGATGGCCGCCATGATTTCGTCGGCGACTTGTTGGTAAATCTCCTTGAGCCGGGGTTTCGAGCACGAGCGAGCCTCGGCCCGGAGTTGTTCGAACAGCATCGGCGGCCCGAATTTCACGATCACGCGGCGGGGACGGGGCAGGAACCGGTGCCGATTGTAGGCCTCGAACGTGCCAAAGACATGGACCGGGATGACCGGGGCCTGGGACTTGATGACGGTCAACCCGATACCGGAGCGGGCCCGTTGGAGTTGGCCGTCATGGGTCCGGGTTCCCTCGGGAAAAAGGATGATGGCGCCGCCGGCTAGCAGTCGGTCGAGAATGGCGCGCAGACCGGCGGCGCCGCCGCCTTCGCGGTCCACCGGGACGCATTGCCAACTTCGCAGGATGGCGCCCATGACGGGAAAGCGGAAGAGGCTCTCTTTGGCGAGGTAGTTGATGGCGCGCGGGAGCGCCGCCCCCACCAGCGGCGGGTCGATGAAACTGGCGTGGTTCGAGGCCAGGATTACCGGGCCTTGGACCGGCACACGCTCGGCGTTGAAGGCGCGCCAGCCAAAGTAACCGCGGAAGGCCAGGCGGAAGGAGCACCACGCTGCGAAGTAGGAGAGGTTCATCTCGGGCGCTACCTGACCGCCGCCGAGCCGAGTTCGCCCAAACGCTTCTGGACGTCCGCGATGATCAGGCCGCTGGTCTGCGCGGAGGTCATCTGGGAGTTGTTGATCACCTTGGCCCCCAGGGCAATCATCAGTGGCGCCACGGCCCGTTGGCTGTCACGCTGGTCCCGCGCCGCCAGGTTCTCGTTCACCCCATCCGCGGTGCGGCGGCGTGAGCGCTCTTCCAGCGTCGCGTCCAGGTAATACTTGAAGTCGGTTTCCGGGAACACGTTGGTGCCGATGTCGCGTCCCTCCATGACCAGGCTGCCGAACTTGAGGCACTCACGTTGTTTCTTCCGCATCCAGTCGCGCACCTTGGGCACGGCGGCGACATGCGGCACCACGGCGCTGACCTCTTCCGAACGTATCTCTCGCGCCGGGTAGTAACCTTCCACCGTGAGCCGAGCCTGGCCGTCCAGGCATTGGAGTTCGGTCTTCCAGCGACGGCACGCCGCCCCGACCGCCTTGGGGTCCTGCACATCTACCTGCTGCCGGAGACAATACCAAGCCAGCGTCCGGTACATCGCCCCGGTGTCCACATGCACGAAATTGAGGGCCTTGGCGATGAGCTTTGAATTAGTGCTCTTGCCGCTGGCGCTGGTGCCATCGATGGCGACGACGATGGGTGGTGGGGTTTTAGTCGGTGCGTTCATAGGGGAAAACTGAGCTTTCAAGACACTACGATCCGTGGCAGCCGGCGGGAGCCGGCTCAAATCTTCTCCTCCGCCCGGCATCGGCTCCGGTGGCTGCCGAGGTGATCGGGATAGAACTCATTCTCGCTGCCACGAGCGGTGATTCGTCTCGGTTCATTCGGCAAGAAGTTCGTGCGTGGTTAACCGCCTTCCGTCCCGGCCATCGAGCAAGACTGTTCCCAGCCCATGAGGCGGCGGGGCGGCCAGCTTGTGAAAGAAATCCGGGAAGGTCTTCTTCACGCAGGCCGGATCCTTGAGGCGGATCCCGGCTATTCTCAATCCCAGGATGGCGAAGCACATGGCCATGCGGTGGTCGTGGTAGGTTTCAATTTCCGCCCCGTGCAGTGCGGAGGGAAAGACCATCAGCGTGTCTCCCGCCTCGACGACCTTGGCGCCGCAACGGGTCAACTCCGTCCGGAGCGCCGCGACCCGCTCGCATTCCTGCAGCCGGAGGCGCCCGAGATCGGTGAACTCGACAGGCATTCCGGCGAAGGGCGCGAGCACCATGGCCGTCATGATGCTGTCCCCGAGGTCACGATGGCGCGAGATGACCGGGCGCTTGGCCTCGGTCTGAGCTGAGCTTGTCCCCTTCGGTTTGTCCGCGCGATCGCCCAGCACTCGACCCAGGCCCAATCTGAAATCAGCGCCAGCCGGCATCACTTGGGGAAACCGCTCGTCAATCTGCCATCCCGAGACAGGCCAATTAGCCACCGCTACGGCGGAAAAGTGGAGGGTGGACACTTCCGTCCCGAACTGAGCCGAGTACTCCGGCTGCTCCCGCTCGGGGAGCAGGGCCTGGGCGGCCAGAAAATAACTGCCGCTCGAGGCGTCGGCCTCGATCTGGAACTCGCCCCCCTTCCGTGGAAAAGCTTTGATGAGTTCGAGGGTCATCGTCACGTAAGGCGACTCGTCGGCGTTTTGCCCGAGGACCTCGACCCGCCATCCGCCCGCCTCCGCGCACAGCAACAGGGCCGAGGCGAATTGCGAACTCTCCTCGATGCTGACGACGCATCGGCCCGGGGTTGGCCCCGCAAATCGGCCCGGCCCGAGTGGGCCAGGTTTAGCGGGTGGGCGAAACGCTCCGGCCCGGATTTTCGCCGGCAGTTTCTCATGGTGGTTTTCCGATTCCACCTCGTAGCCGAGTTGGCGCAACGCGGCGAACAATTCGGCCTGAGGCCGCTCATGCATGCGCGGCACCCCATGCAGGCGGTAAACGCCTTCTCCCAGGCAAACGAAGGCCGCCAGGAACCGCGCCGCCGTTCCGGCGTTGCCGACGAAAAGCTCCTTCGGTGAAGCCCAGCTCCCCCCGGACGGCACCCGCCCGCCCAGGCCCTCTACGGTAAGGGTGCGGTTGCACCGTTCTCCCGGGTCGGGTTCGACCGCTACGGAGAAGCCAAGGGCTTGCAGGCTCTCGACCATCACCCGCGTATCTTCGCTCCAGAGCGCACCGTGCAGGGTGGTCCGTCCCTCCGCCAGCGCGGCCAGGATCAACGCCCGGTTGGTGACGCTCTTGGAGCCCGGCACGGTGATGCTGGCCTGCACCGGTTGGGAGGCGGGGACGATCTCGATGATCGGCGGCAGTGGCATGCGCGGGGTCTTTCGCTTATTCCGGAGAGGCCGAACCCGCCTTCGCGGCCCATTGGTCGCGCCGGACTTTGGCATCTTCGAAGAATTTGGCCAGGGCGGCAAGGTCCTGTTTCTTCAACGACCGTTGGAACTCCCGCAGCCCGCGCATGAGACCGTCGAGGGCGGTCGCGAGGTTCTCGCGGTTGGCCAGGGCGATGTCCCGCCACATTTCCGGTGAGCCGGACGCGATCCGGGTGGTATCCCGGAACCCATTGGCGCAGAGGGCGGGTTGGTGGGGCGGTTGGTCCGGACCGAGCACGAGGTTGACGAGTTGGGCCGCCACCACATGCGGTAGATGGCTGGAACGGCTAACCAGGGCGTCATGCGCTTCCGGACTCATCTCCAGCACCCGGGCCCCCAGCGCCTGCCACAGCCTTTTCACCTGGCGCGCCGCAGTGGTGTCGGTCTTCGCCGTGGGGGTGAGGACACAGACGGCCTTGGCGAATAAGTCCGCCCGCGCGGCGGCCACCCCGGTCTTTTCCGCCCCCGCCATCGGGTGGCTGCCGACGAAATGGCCCCCGGCCTGGGAAACCCTCAGCTCTAAATCCTCAACCACGCTCCCCTTCACGCTCCCCACGTCCGTGACGATTGCCCCCTTGGCCAGCGCGGACAACATCTGTTCCGCCAGCGAGCGCATCTGGGCCAGGGGTGTGCAGAATACCACCAAGTCGGCTCCGGTGACGGCCTCGATCGGATCACAGGTGGCCTCATCCACGGCCCCGCACCGTTCGCACTCGGCCACGCTGGCCTCCCGCCGGACGAAGCCGGTCACCTTCCCGGCCAGGCCGCGATCCCGCAGGGCCAGTCCTAAGGACCCGCCCAGCAGACCGACGCCGACAATCGTGATTTTCTTAAAGCGCACACGGGAGTTTCAGGTTTCAGACGCCCGGTTTCAAGAATTCTTCGTTGGGGGTTTTATCTTAACGGCCTGCCGAATCGAGCTCTTTTTTCGCCTGGCCGATCAACTCCCAGAGTCGCGTCATCTCCGAGCGGGAGAAGGCCAGGGGGGGCGTATAGGTGCGGGCGTCACGCACCGCAAAGGTAATCGCGCTCGTGCGCCGGTTGCCCAGCACCGCCACCCGAAAACCGCCTCTGGTGGTATAAACGGCGTCGAAGGTATCCAGCGAAGTGACCGCAACGTCTATCTTGCTCAGATACTCCACTCCTTTCAGCAGCCCGTCCAGTTCGTCATAATCAACGAGCATTTTATCCTTGGTTCCGCCACGGACCGTCAGGTCGATGGCCAACCCTTGTTCTTTCCGGGCGGTCGCCGTATCGGTGATCTCCCGGCATCTTACCTCCAAAAGTCCGCTATTCACCGCGAGGGAACCCACTTCGCTGGTGGCTTTGATGATCACCGAGGAGACGTTGGTTTCGAAGGCCTCCAGCTTGGTGGCGGGAACCCAGCCGAAAACATTGGTATCCTGGGCGCTGGACGAAACCGTGAGGACCGCCCAACCGACCAGGGTGAGGCGAAGCAGGTGTCTGGAATTCATGAGTGCATTCCTCCGAAAGCGAGGTTGGGCATGGCGGTCCCGAAACAAACCCGCCGGCTTGGGTAATTCCACCCGGTCGTTGGTCGATTCGGCACCATGCTGATCAGACGCCCCCCCGTCACGGGTATTCACCGCCGCAGGCCGGTGCGCGGGCCGTGCGCCTGGGCCCCAACCAGTCCCTTTAGAAGCATGGGACGTCAGTTCGACCCTGAGTTTGTTCCGGATCGCCGCCAAGGATCCCGCCCCCGAGAGCTTGAGACCGGGCTAGGTGGTCGTGCCGTTCGTTCTTTTTCCTTTCCGCGGGTCACCCGCCGGGGTATTAGTGGCACACACAGCAAATCATTATGAAGAGCATCATTTGCCTTACGGCTTTGGCGGGTTGGCTTCCCCTGGCAACGGGGGCGTCTGCGGATTGGGTGGAGTACGCCGGCCGGGGTGGCCCCGGCGCCGGCAAACATATCGTATTCCTTTCCGGCGATGAAGAATACCGATCCGAGGAGGGACTGCCGATGCTGGCGCGGATCCTGGCTACGCGGCACGGCTTCCAATGCACCGCGCTCTTCGCCATCAACGCGGCCACGCATGAGATCGAGCCGACGATCGTCACCAATATCCCGGGCCTCGAGGCGCTCGACTCGGCCGACCTCTGCATCATGGCGTTGCGGTTCCGTGAGTTGCCCGATGCGCAGATGAAGCACTTCGTCGATTTCTTGAACGCCGGCAAGCCGATCATCGCCCTGCGCACCAGCACCCATTCCTTTCAGTACAAGCTGAACCCCCACAGTCCCTACGCAAAATATGACTGGCAGAGCAAGGATTGGCTGGGCGGGTTTGGCCGGCAGGTCCTGGGCGAGACGTGGGTGGATCACCACGGCAGACACGGCTCCGAGAGCACCCGGGGCGTGATCGAGACCGCGTTGGCCGGGCACCCCGTCTTGAGAGGGGTAGGGGAGATCTGGGGGCCGACGGATGTCTATTCGGTCATCCATTTGCCCGCCGACGCGAAAGTGCTCGTGCGGGGGCAGGTGCTCACCGGCATGAAGCCCAACGACCCGCCCCTCGAGGGCGCCAAGAACCAGCCCATGATGCCGCTCGTGTGGGTCCGAGAGTACACGGGTGAACAGGGCAAACCCTCCAAGATCGTGACGACAACGATGGGGGCGGCCGTGGATCTCCAGAACGAAGGGCTGCGCCGGTTGCTCGTTAACGCGGCTTACTGGGCTGTCGGTCTGGAGGTTCCGGCCCACGCAGCAGTGGATTACGTGGGGGACTACCAGCCCGGTTGGTTTGGTTTCGGCAAATTCAAACCGGGGGTTAAGCCGTCGGATTTGCAAGCCGCACCGGCGGGCCGTTAAGGGGTCGCTCGGATCCTTGACAGCTCGAACCGGTTCTTTCTCACTCAAATGTGTGGCGTGGGTCTCCTGCCTGCGTGGGCTCGGGGAAGAGGTCCGACCACCGTGGGAGGTCCCGCCTCACTAGGATCGAATTATGGCCACTATTCTTAAAACCACACGCTCTCTGGGCCTCGCGCTTGGCTGGTCAGTCGCCATTGGGCTGTCGGGTGGCGCCGGCGCGGCGACCCCCGCCGCTCCATGGAAAGTGGGGGTGCCCATCGTCACCTACTGGGCCGGTCCGGCCATGACGGAGGCCACCGCTCGGCAGATGGCCGAAGGTGGCTGGAACCTCGTCTGGTGTGGTGAGAAAGACCTGGATCTCATCCAGCGTCATGGACTGCGAGGTCAGCTTCAGGATCCTCTCCTCGCCCCGGCGTCCCTCGAAGATCCGGCGCAACGCGAGAAACTGGATTCCTTGATTGATCGGGTGCGGGCGCATCCGGCGCTTTATGCCTATT
>Ga0316230_1004460_pt1 | contig 10253 bp, 15 predicted proteins | sample TBH18025metaG_FD_206004 | JGI IMG/M metagenome (GOLD analysis project Ga0316230, IMG submission 206004) | Freshwater microbial communities from Trout Bog Lake, Wisconsin, USA - TBH18025 | ecosystem: Environmental > Aquatic > Freshwater > Lake > Hypolimnion/Profundal zone | place: USA: Wisconsin...
CACCACGTCCTCGGCCCGCCAGTGGGCGGGCAGGTAGTTCAGGTAGGTGAACTCCCACGGCAGGCGCCCGGGGTTGGCCTTCAGCCAGTCGACGTAGGCGTTGATGCCCTCGACGAAGCGCCGGGTGACCCCCTCCTGCTCCCGGGTGTTGCGGGAACTGTAGATCCGCCACTCGCGGTCCATGTCCCCCCGGTAGAGGAACAGCCGGGCCGCGCGGTCCTGCTCCACGAAGCCCGGGCCGAACACCTCGGCCAGCAGGCCCAGGCCCCGGCGCCGCCACAGATCGATCTGGAACAGGCGGTCCCGGGCGGCGTTGAAACCCTGGGCGAAGAACACGTCCCGCTCGCTGCGCGCGTAGATGTGGGGCACCCCCCAGCGGTCGATGCGGATGTCGGCGGGAGCCTGCAGGCCCGGGACCCGGAGGGTCTCGACGGCGGGCAGCGCCCGGGCGGGCCCCGGCAGGGCCAGGCAGGCCGCGGAGATCGCCGCCACCGTGTTCCGAACGAGAGACCAGACCGATCTTGACCGCATGGCAACCTCCAACCGAAGCGCACAGACCGGCGGAAGGTTGGGGACCTCCCTCGCGCCGGCGCGACCTGATGAATAGGGGAACTCCGGCCACCCTAGCAGAGGCCGGGGAGGCCGGTCAAACGGAAGGCAGGGCGGTCTGCCTTTTGGTGCGCCCAACAGGACTCGAACCTGTGACCTACGGCTTAGAAGGGTGTAGGAGCGAGTTATTAAATATGGGAACAGGGATCTTGCTAAGTGGCATCTAGAAAATTGGTGACTTCCTGGTGACTCATTTCCACCCCGGGAACGGCAAGGCCCATCATTTCGGCCACCCTATCCGCCGCCGCCAGACCGCTGTCGGTGATGAACTCGATGTAGATCATCGTGGTTTCGATCTTCTCATGGCCCAGCCAGACCTGGATGGTGGGGAGTGGCGTGCCGGCCCGGGCGTGGTTGGTGGCGAAGGTGGCCCGCAGCCGGTGCGGAGTCAGCCCGGACATGCCCAGCGTCTTGGCCACCTGGCCGAGCACCTTCTTGGTGAACTGGCCCTCGTGGGGGGCTTCGTCGCCCTCGGGCATGATCAGCCCTTCCTTGCCCGCGGCGGGCCCCAGGTAGTCAAGCAGCCACTTCGGCATGGGAATGAGCCTGACCGCCCCGTTCTTGGTCTTCCCGGCGTAGTAGGTGCGGTTCGTGACGTCGATCCACTCCCAGCGGCTGGCCAGGGCCTCCTTCTCGCGCAGACCTAACCCCAGCATCATGCGGATGGCCAGGAGCACGTGGGGGTTCTTCGGCTTGGCCTTCGGGCTGTGCTTCTTGTCCGTGCCCTTGTAGGGGGCATCCACGGCCGCCAGGAAGGCCGCCGTATCGGCCAGCGGGACCACCCGGCGGGGCACCCGCTGCTCCTGGACCTTGCGCAAGCGGAAGGGGCGGGCAGGGACCGGCCACCTGGTGGACGCCCAGCTCAGGAGCGTCTTGAGTGACTTGATCATGCTGTTGGCGCCGCCGGCCTGGTGCACGCGGCCCGTGGGGCCCGGGTTGTTCAAGTAGAAGGTGCGGGCTTCCTCCACCACCTCGGTGGTGAGCTGGTCCAGCTGCAGCTCCATCAGGTCCGGGAAGTTCAGCCGGATCTTGTCCGCGGTGCCGTCCACGTGCTTATCGGAGAGAACGCCGCGGTTCGCCGCCTCCCAGTCGTCTAGGGCCGCCGCCAGCGTCGGGATGACCGGCTTTGGGGGGGCGCCGCTGGACTTGAACAGCGCTTCATCCCAAAGGCGCTTGGCCTCCTCCTCCGCATCGGCCTTCATGACCTGCTTCGTGGACTTGTGGACGCGGATCCCGCGCACCATGAAGTCGCAGTGCCAGAACTTGCCGACCTTCTTGAGGTTGTAGGGATCAGCCATGGTTCAGACCTTGTAGTTCAGAACATCTTCCAAGGCGGTGCGGATGGCATTGGCGATGTAGACCGCCTGGTCATCGGTCATCTCTCCAAATTTTTCTGACAACTCCGTCAAGCAGTTGTTTAGAACATAGACAGCCAAGGATCTAGACCCTGAAATCACGTTTGGGTCCGAAGAATTTGGGATGTTTTTGACCAACGCTGAAATATTGTCCGCAATCCCTTGAAGCTCTGACTTTTTTTGTGGTGGCCTTACCAGGGTTTGAATCATCGGTTCAATGCCAAATTGCAGCCATTCCCTGCGCACCCCGAGCACGCCGGCCAGGGTGGGCCAGGTGGCGGAAGCTACAGGGTGTCGCTCAAGTTCCCAACGCCCAACTGTGGCCTTCACCACCCCCATGATTCCGGCAAGTTGTTCCTGCGTCATATTCATGCGCGTTCGGGCGAGTTTGAGCCTCGCCCCCCATCCCGCTGAAATTTTTTCTTCGGGCCTTGACATGTTCTCTCCAAAGCGACATCATGTTACTTGAAGGCACACGTTCAATACATTTTGTGTGCCCTTTCCATTATAGATTCGGGCAACTTCATGTCAACGAGGAGAGACACCATGGTTTCACCACCTGGACTTCCACCCCCTGATTCCCTTGAAAATCGCCTACGGCGGGCCCGTCTGCTTCGTGGCCTATCGTCCCTGGAACTGGCTGCCAAAGCGAGGAAGGCCAGGGCCTCCGTCTACCACTGGGAAGGCGGCCGCACCCCGACCATGCGCACCCTTCGGGACCTGGCCTTGGCCTTGGACGTCAACATCGCGTGGCTCCTCGGGGGCGAGGGCCCCATGGACGCGCCCCCCACAACGACGAAGGACCCGATTGCCGTCGAGTCCTTCGATTCTTCCAACCGCGCCCACTAGCCTGGGCACTTCTTAGGAAAGCACTACACATGGACAATATCACTGATAAGTCCGAGCCTGTCAATACCCAAGGGGCAAAAACTGCCCAGCGTGTTCCCAGCGCGGTGGAACCCATCCTGAGCAGCAACAAGGCCAGGGTGGTCGTGGCCCAGCTCAAGGGCTGCAAGAAGGTCGACCAGGCCACCCTGAACCGGCTGGTCAAGCGCGAGGGCCTGCCGAAGCATGACAACCCCTTCGGCGATGGCACCTGGTGCTTCAGGGAGTCCGAGATCCGCGCCTGGTTCGAGGCCAAGATGGCCGCCGGCCAGCCGCTGCCTGGCCCGGGCCGCCCCCGCCGGAAGGTTGCCTAACCATGACCAGAAACTTTGGAGACGCCATGAACGACGATGCCATTTCCGAGATCCTGTCCTCGGCAGAGAAATCCGCCCTCCTCTCCATGTCCCTCCACCAGCTGCTGCGCGACGCCGGGCACGATGCCCTGGCCAAGCTGGCCTGGGTGATCTACCTCGGCTCCAGCCACTCCGCTGCCGTCCTCGCGGAACACTTGGGCGTGGAGCCGCTGGTATGAGCGAACCGAACCCCAACCGCCGCCAGCCGCTGCCCCCTAACTCGGGCTTTGAGCCTCACCGCTCCCTCCAGCCCGATGCGCAGTTCCCCTACCTCATCCAGAGCACGCCAAATATGAACGCCTACGTCTACCCGGGCGCCACGCTGGACAACCTGGAACTGGGCTACTTCCAGGTTCACCGCATCCTGCGCCGGGCGGTGCTCAAGCCGCGGCGGTGCCAGCTGCTCATCCTCCAGGACCGAGAGGGACCGGTGATCTACATCCGGCTGAAGAACGCGCCTGGTGGTCGGGTGCTCCTGCATCCCGATGACGCCGGCACGCCCCTGGCCGCTGCGCTGGGATCGGCGCTGGAGCGGATCGGGTGCCTGAACAAGCTGGGAGTGGCCCCCGCGCCGTTCGACGCTGGGGTGCCGGCGGATTTGCGGGGGTGGCCGGTATGACCGACACCGACCTCCGAACCCGGCTGGAACAACTGCGGGCCCGGGACAACGATTTCCACTTGCTGGTGGGAGCCGTCGCGGCCTACCTGCGGGGCAAGGAGACAAAGCCATGAGCAACCTCCTGCAGCAGCCGGCCACCTGGCCCCACTTGAAATTGAACCCCGAGCCGATGCAGTCCAGCGGCGACCCCGAGAGCGTGGAGCGGCTCTACAGCGAGTGGTTCGTGCCCCAGTCGTGGCCGGAACCGCCCTGTGGCGGGGAGGTGTGAAGTGATGGATTTCAAGGCCATCAATGCCACCGCCCTGGAGCACCTGGACGAGCTGGTCCATGAGATCGACCCGGGCGCCCAGCCCTCTGGCCGGGAATGGCTCCTCCTGAACCCCCGGCGTGCCGACACCCGCCGGAGCTCATTCAAAATTAACCAGGACCTGGGGATCTGGTCCGACTTTGCCAGTGATGACAAGGGCAGCGACGTCGTGAGCTGGTGGGCCCATTGCCGGAACCTCACTCAGGGCGCCGCGGGAAAGGACCTCGCCCAGCGCTTCGATGTGGCGGCCTCCGACAAGCCCGCCAAGCCCTGGAAGGGCCCCAAGCCGGTCCTTGAGTATGTGCCGATGTCCGAGGCCCCGGAGCTGGCCTACGTGGCGCCCAAGGGTGCCTCCATGGTCTGGACTTACCAGGACCAGGAGGGCCGCCCCCTCTTCCAGCGGCCGCGGTTCGAGACGGTGGATAAGGAAGGGAAGCCGGGGAAGGACGTCACCTGGTGGTGCATTTTCCGGATGACAGACGGCCATCTCGAATGGAAGATGCAGGCCCCGCCGGTCCCGCGCCCGCTCTATGGCCTGCCCGACCTCAAGGACGTCAACCGGGACCAGGTGCTCATCGTGGAAGGCGAGAAGGCGGCCGATGCTGCCCGCTCCAGATTCCCCAGGTCCGCGGTGATCACCAGCGGATCGGCCACCAGCGCGCCGGGCACCTCTTGGGAACCCCTCCGCGGCCGCCAGGCGGTGGTCGTCTGGCCCGACCATGACCAGGACGGCCTGAACTACGTTGGCGCCGTGGCGGCCCAGCTCAAGCCCATGGGCATCAGTGTGCGAATGGTGGAGGTGCCCGAGACCTGGCCGGCCAAGTGGGACCTGGCGGACCCGCTCCCGCCCGGGGTGACGCCGGCTGATCTGCAGAACATGATCAACCAGGCCGCGCCCTGGGACGGGCATGAGGAAGAACCGAAGAAGACGGCCCTGATCGACCTGGTGCTTTCGGGCCCCGAGCTGGCGGCCCTGGAGATCCCACCCCGGGACACCATCGTCACCCCGTTCATCGCCACCGGTTCCCTGAACATGGTCTACGCCATCCGTGGCGTCGGGAAGACCTGGTTCGGGATGGAGCTCTGCCACGCCATCGTCAACGGCCAAGACTTCTTCGACTGGCATGTGCCCCTCGCCAGGCGCGTTCTCTTCATTGACGGCGAGATGCCCACGGTGATGCTCCAGGAGCGTTTCAAACTGATCTTCGGCGGCGAGATCCCCGACTACCTCACCATCCTGCCCAGCGAGGCCCTTTGGACGAAGGACAAGCCGCTGAACCTGAACGCGGTGGAGAGCCAAGAGCGGATCCAAAACCTGCTGGACGCCCTGGATGCCCAGGGCCGGAAGCCCGCCCTGATCATCATCGACAACCTGAGCAGCCTGTCCTTCGGCGCCGACGAGAACGACAACAGCGTGCAGGATGCTTTTCTGCGGTGGCTCATGGGCCTGCGGCACCAGGGCTATGCCGTGCTGCTGGTCCACCACGCCGGCAAGGGCGGGGATCAGCGGGGTGCCAGTCGCAGGGAGGACTTCCTGGACACCTCCATCCGCCTGAGCAAGCCCGACATCGAGGGGGGAGAGGGCGCCGCCTTCAAGATCGAGTTCACCAAGGAGCGCGGGGTCAAGGCCGTGCCCGGCTTCCTCACGGTTGCGCTGGAGATTGGGCCCCATGGCGAGTTGATCTGGACCAGGCCCAAGTCGATGCCCGAATACCACCGGGCCCTCCTCCTGATTGACGAGCGGCATCCGGAGAACGTGACCGCGCTCGGGAAGCTTATGGACATCACCCGCCAAGCCGCCAAGAAGCACGTGGACACGCTCGTAAAGAAAGGGCTGCTGAACCTCATGGACATGAGCATCAGCCGAGCCGGCCGTAAGGTCATCACCATCATCACCCAAGGGGAGGCCGCATGAGGAGAAAAATGGGCAACCCTGAAAACCCGCACCACGACTGGATAAGCGCGATAGTGCAACCCTCCGAAAATAGGGTTGCGCCCCCCTCAAAACCACACCACGACTATGTTTGCTCCTTTCGGTCACTTTGTGCCACAACCCTTGCGTTTGAGGGTTGCGCCTGGGAGGGTTGCTATTTCCCAAAAACCGCATCATCACTGGATCTATATAAAGCGCAACCGTTGCGTTTGATGGTTGCGTTTGGTGCCAGCGCAACCCCCGGTGTGTCTTTAGACACCGGAGGGTTGCGCACCCTGGTTGGGAAGGGGTGGAGGAGATGATTCCTTTCGACCCCAACCTGGAGCTCCTGTGCTCCACCCTGACCGCCGAGGATGCCCATGAGCTGCGACAAGAGCGGGCAGGGATCTTCGAATTCGAAGCCAGCATGGACCGGGTGACGGCAGAAGAAATGGCTGGTCTGGGGCCCCCCAGCCCCTCACGCACGCCCCTGCCGAGAATCGAAAGCACAGTGGAGAAACCAGGATGAGCGATGAAATAAGGATAACGATCAAGGAGGCCGCCGCCATGCTGGGCCTGACGCCCGACTACTTCCGCCGGTTCTACTGCGACCCCCGAAACCCAGTGCTGACGCTGCCGAAGCGGTGCACGGCGTCCCGGCCTGGCGCGCGGCGTCCCAACATTATGGTGCTCAAGTCCGAGGTTGACGCTTTGCTGTAGTAAATATATGATTGTGAACGCATTTCCAGTTCATGGAACACAAAGCAGACAAGAATGGTTGGTTTTGATAACGCATCTTCTGTCACCTTCGATTTTTTAAGTCAACGTTCCTATTAAGAATCTTTAGATGTGAATGGCAAGATTATGGAACGCTTTATGAGTCGTCCTGTCGCAAGAAGGGCTCGATTTATTCTTTGTTCATGGGGTTTTGGACGACTTCCAAGACCAGTTGCCCCTCGAAGCGCGGGCCACGGTTTCCTGCTGAATTATGCGAAATGCAGTTAAATACGACCTTTGCAGGGATGCCCTTCTGTATATCACCGATTCTCTGATCATCCCGGCCTTCAGGCCGATGGTAGGGAGAAATCATGGTGAAGATTTTCCGCAGTTCAACGCTGGCCAAGCTGGATGGCCTGGCCAAATTTGGCACCCGTTCCCAAGGGGAAAAAGAGGCCCTCAACAAGCTCTATATGGACGAGCTCCGCGGGAGCCCCCTGGCAAAGCAGCAGCAGGCGCTGTTCCACAACCTCCTCGACAATGCCGCGGAAGAGCTGTGCGAACTGGTCCAGAGCTATCAATCCCTGAACAAGGCGGACCGGCAGAAACTCGCACGGCAGCTCCTCACCCTCAAGACGGCCATGGACGAAATGCAGGAAGACCTGGCCAAGCGCGGCCGCAAGTAGTTCTGTCCACCGCTAAGGGGCCACCATGTCCGATAACAACGAAGTCCAAACCAAGTTCACCGCGGACATAACCAGCCTGCTGAGCGGTATGGGCAAAGCCCAAGATTCGGTCAAAGAAGCCACCGAGGGGATGACCAGCAACATCAGCAAACTGGCCGAAACCTTCGAAAAGATGGGTGCTGCCGCCATCAGCCTGGCGGCGGTGGGCCTCGCCTTCGAGGGCATCAAGAAGGGTGTCGAATACGTCGAGGAGGCCGTCGAGAAGACCAAGGAACTGTCGGAGGCGTTCTTCAACCTCGGCTATGCGACGGGCGCCACCCGGGACCAGATGAACCAGTACACCGCGGCCATCGAGATGAGTGGCGGTTCCACCGAGACCATGCAGAGCCTCTTGGTGGGGATGCAGCGGGGCATCAAGGCCAATTCCGACGTCTTGATCGCCAACGGCGTGGCCGCGAACCAGGCGGCCCTGAATGGGCTCTCCTTCGAGGAATATCTCAAGCGGGTCCACGAGATCGCCGAGAAGATGGCCACGCCGACCGAGCGGGAGCAGTTCCTGATCATGGCGCTGGGCCGTGGCGGTGCGATGGCCGGAGCCATGCTGGGCGAGTTCGTCGAGAACATGGAGAAGGCCAAGGGCACCCAGATCATCACCGACCAGAGCATGGCCCAACTGAAGGAGACCAAGGAGTCCATCGGGGCCCTGAAGATCGCGCAGCAGGAATACGCGGCCACAGTGTCGGGCAGCGCCACCCCCATCGCCAACTTCTTCCGTGATCTGCACACCCACTACCTCCAGGCCATCAACGACTCCAACCGGGCCATGCAGGCCTACCAGGCGGAACGGGCCCTCCTCTCCGGCGCCGATGCGGGGCGGGAAGTCATGCACTCCAAGGGCATGAGTGGGAGCACCGAAGGGCCCGGGGGCCAGAGCCTCGTTACCAAGAAGAACCTGGAAGAGCAGAAGGCGGCAGCGGCCGAGGCGGAACGGCTGCGGAAGGAAGCCGAAGCTGAGGAGCACGATGAGAACTCGCGCCGGGTGGCGGAGCTGCTCTGGGAGGACAACTTCAGGAAGCAGATGCTGGCGCAGCGACTTGCCAACGAGCAGCTGGCGGCCAAGCAGTTCGCGGAGGCCAGCAAGGAGTCCTACCGGGAGATCGTGGCGCAGGCCAAGGACGCCTTGACAGAGCAGAGGGCGGACCTGGACCAGAAGGTGGCCTTCGGGCAGATCACGGGCGCCCAGGAGATCGCCCAGCGCAAGGCCCTGATCGACAAGGAAATGGACATCGTTCTGGCGGCCAAGGACGCCGAAATCGCCGCGGTGAGCGCGAAGGATGCTGATTACATCAACAAAATCCAGAAGCTCTCCAACGAGGGACTGGACATCCAGCGCAAGGCCATCGCCCAGAAGGCGGAGCTGGACCGGCAGGCTGCGGCCAAGCAGATGGCCACCTACGACCAGGTGTTCCAGGCCATGACGTCCGGGTTCGCATCCAGCATCACGGGGCTGATCAAGGGGACGATGAGCTGGGGGCAGGCCATCCAGAACGTGGCCAGTTCGGCGTTGGACGCCATGATCAACATGTTCGTGCAGATCGGGCTGAAACAGGCCGAGACCTGGCTGGCCGGGATGCTGTTCGCGGCGCCAATGAACGCCGCCACGGCAGCCGGCGCGGCGTTCGCCAGCACCTGCGCCATCCCCATCGTCGGCCCGGAGATGGCTCCGGCTGTCGCCGCCGAATCATATGCCCAGGCCCTGGCTGCCGGGGTTTCCTCCGCCGCCGGCGGCTGGGACCGTGTGCCCGCCGACCAGATCGCGCAGATCCACAAGAACGAGATGATCCTGCCCGCCAGCCTGGCTGAAGGCGTGCGGAAGAACTTGGGCGACGGCAACGTCAAGGGCAACGGTAACGGTGGGGGGGACCACTTCCACTTCCACAACCACGCGGTGGACGCCAAGGGATTCGAGGCGATGATCAACCGCAACGACAACCAGGGTGCGCTGATCAGGAGCATGAGGGAAGCCATGCGCAACGGGCGGATGGCATGAGCCGCCAGAAGGGTGCCAGCAAGGCCACTGTCCAGAAACAGGCGCGCCAGGTGCAGGCGCTGAAATTGCGGCAGGCCGGTCTTCACTACTACCAGATCGCCCAGAAGATGGGCGTGGTGACGAGCACCGCTTTCAGGCTGGTGACCGAGGCCCTGGTGGCCACGATCCAGGAGCCGGCGGACGCGGTGCGGGCCCTGGAGATGGAGCGGCTGGACCGGCTCACCCAGGTCCTGGAAAAGCGGATCAAGGACGGCAAGGACGACAAGGCCATCAGCAGCTACATGAAGGTCATGGACCACCGGGCCAAAATCCTGGGCCTGTATGCCCCGGTGACCATCCAGGGCCCGGACGGCGCCCCCCTGCGGTTCGTGGTGGAGCTGCCCCCCCAGGCGCCCACCCTGGCCGACTGGCAGGCCCAGGCCGCCGCGGTGATCGACGTGACGCCGCAGGAGGCTCTCCATGGATAATCGCTTGTTGAGACCGGCCCTGAACGCAATAGCGAAGATGTTTGCGGGGCTGTCGATTCTGGTTGCATTCGCCTTCCTGGCGGGCTTGGCACTCCGGTTCGGGGCCCTGGCCTTCCGGCTGGGCTGGAGGGGATCATGGTGAACAATCGGGCCTGTTTCGAGACCTTCGTGAGCATGGAGCCCACCGCCAAGGGTCGCCCCCGCGTCACCCGTTCCGGCCACGCCTTCACCCCCACCAAGACCGTCCAGGCCGAGCACCGGATCCAGCGCCAGGTCTCCGATGAGTTCCCGTA
>Ga0316230_1004466_pt1 | contig 10246 bp, 9 predicted proteins | sample TBH18025metaG_FD_206004 | JGI IMG/M metagenome (GOLD analysis project Ga0316230, IMG submission 206004) | Freshwater microbial communities from Trout Bog Lake, Wisconsin, USA - TBH18025 | ecosystem: Environmental > Aquatic > Freshwater > Lake > Hypolimnion/Profundal zone | place: USA: Wisconsin...
CCCTGCCTGTGGCGATCGGCGGTTGAAGTCATATGGCGGCGGGCCGACAAGGCTCGCCGCCGCTTTCCAAGGATAAAGGTACACTCCGATGGCAATGAATGTAGGCAGCGGCGGCGAAGGCGAAGTCATGGTGGAGATGAACACCACGCCGCTCATCGACGTGATGCTGGTGCTTCTCACGCTGCTCATCATCACCATTCCGATCCAGACGCACGCCGTGAAGCTGGATATGCCGCAGCCGAACGTCAATCCGCCGCCGGTGCCGCCGGAAACGGTTGATCTGGTGGTCGATTTTGACGGCACCATCACCTGGAACGGCACCACGGTCAGCATCGCGGACCTGGATGGCTATTTCAAGAATGCGGCCGAGAAGGTTCCGCAGCCGGAAATTCACGTCAACCCCAACCGTCTGGCCAAGTATGACCAGGTGGCCGAGGTGCTGGCCCATGCCCAGCGCATCGGCGTCACCCATATTGGTTTCGTGGGCGTTGACCAGTATAACTAGTCCGTGAGGGACATTGTTTCGCGGCTTGGGGGTCGTGGGGCGTGGCCTCACGACCCCCAGTCGTTCCAGAAGTTCAAAGAGGTCTGACCATGCGTAAACTTCGCGCCGCTGCCACGGCGATCCTTCTCGGTACCGCTGCTCTGGGCGCGGGCGCCGCTCTGCAACCTGCCTTCGCGGCTCTCAGCGCAGCTGTCGGCAAGCCCCTGCAGGAGGCGCAAAGCCTGGCCGCCGCCGGCAAATATCGCGAGGCGATGGATCGGGCGAATGCCGCCGCCGCCGCCGCCAAGACGCCGGAAGAACATCAGAAGACCGACCAGATGAAGCAGTATATCGCCGTCAAGTCGGGCGATGCTTCGATCGGCGGCGCTCTTGGCGCCAAGGCCAAGTTCGCCAACGACGCCAGTGCCGGCCGCTGGAAGGACGTCATCGCCGACGGTGATGCGCTGGCGAAGAACAACGCCTTGGACGGCCAGTCCCGTCTGGTCATCGCCCAGGCCTATTACATGCTGCACGACGCCAAGGGCTGCATGGCCTACATCAAGCGCAACGGCCTCGGCGGCGAACAGGCGCTGACCCTGCTGCAGCGCTGCGCCTATGACGCCAATGACGATGTCGCCCAGCGCGAAGCGCTGGAGCAGCTGGTCGCCACCACCGGCAAGCCCGAGCACTGGAAGAACCTGCTGCACCTCTCCGAGCGCGCGCGCGGCATGAAGGACCACAACACGTTGGACATCTATCGCCTCAAGGCGATGACCGGCAACCTGACCACCGCCGACGATGTCATGATCTATGCCCAGCTGGCGCTGCAGATGAAGAGCGCGGCCGAAGCCAAGGCCGTGGTCGAGAAGGGCATCGCCAATAATACGCTGCCCGCCAGCGACCGCACCAACCGCCTGCTCAAGCTGGCGACCGACCGCGCCAACGAGAATGCCGCCAACTTCAGCAAGGCCATGGCCGCCGCCCAGACTCAGCCGGGCGACGCGCTGGTCGCGCTGGGCGAAGACCAGATCGGCCAGGGCAAGGCGAAGGACGCCATCGCCACCATCCAGGCCGGCATCGCCAGGAACCCGAAGGATCCGGCCGAGGCCCAGCTGCGTCTGGGCACCGCCTATCTTGCCGCCGGCCAGAAGGCTGACGCCATCAAGGCGTTCAACGCCGTGAAGGGTGACGAGAAGGCGATGATGGTCGCACACCTTTATTCGCTGGCGGCGCGCAGTGATGTCGGAGCCGCGAAAGCGGACCCCGCCCCGGCGCGGAAAAAGGGCCGCAAGTAGCGGAACGGAAACGAAAACGGAAAAGGGCGCCCCTGTGGCGCCCTTTTTTTACGCTGGCGGCTGCTCTTTTAATTGCCGCTCCGGCTAGCGCCGGCGTTCCTGCAAGGCTGCCAGCAAGTATCCACGCGTGTCGGTATCGGGCGGCGCGGCGACACCGCCTTCACCGGCTTCCAGCTGGCGCAGCGAGAAATTCATCTCAGCCTCATAGGCACGGTCGATCTGGTTGCGCAGGCGTTGCTCGGCCGCATACCAGGCCTGTTTGACGGCGCCATCGCGGCAACTGGCGGCCTCGGCGCCGCTGGCGCCCCAGCGCCGCTCGACGCAATGATACGGATCGAAGGACAGGCGGAACAACCGCTGGCGCGCCTCCTCATAGCCAAGTGTCACCTGGGCGCCGTCGCTGCGGACATAGGACAGGCTGCAACGCGCCGCCGCCGCGTCATAGGCGGCCAGCAGGTCGGCGGGCAGGCTTTGCCCCCGCCAGGCCAGGCGCGGGTCGCCCGCCCGCGCCATGGTGACGAAACGCTCGGCGGTGTCGCGCAGATTCTTGAAGGCGGTCTTGATCCGGGCATCGCGCGACGGGGTGGACCAGGTCTCCCAGTCGCCGTCGGTGCCATAGATATTCACCGGCAATCGCGCCGGCTGGGGCTGGTTCTGCAGTCCGGCCCCGAGGGCGGCGTCCACCGCCTCGGCGCGATAGCCCAGATCGGCGCAGTTCGACGTCACCATGTCGCCGATCTCGCGCACGGGATCGAAGCTGAGGCTGCCGCCGCCCAGCATGGCGCGGACATAGTCGTAATAGCCCAGGGTCTGGCCCCGCAGGCGAAAGACGCCGTCCTTCCAGCTGCCTTCGCCTTTACCGGCGCTGCCGTAATACTGGGCCACGGAAAAACCGGGCAGTTCTTGGTTGGAAGCCAGCGCCACGGCACCACCGAAGAAGACACCGCCCGCCAGCCGGGCGCCTTGCAGGCGCAGCGGCCGCCAGTTCTTGAACCCCGCCCCCATGCCGGGCGAAGCGCGCACAAACCGCAGATCGTAGAAGCCGCGGGTCAGGGAATTGTCGGGATGGGCGTCAATATAGCGGATGCGCCCGTCATGCTCGACGCGGAAGACCACCGCCAGATGGCCGTTGGGATCGTAGATCACCGTGCCCGGCCGGATGTTGGCGGCGTCCAGCGCGGGAGAATAGAAATCCTGCTCCAACGGCGTCTCCAGCTCGGGATCGAGCCGGTAGGTGGCGGAAGAGATGTCGTCGCGCAGCCGCGCCAGCACGGCCAGCCCGTCGGCGCCGCTGGGAACGTCGCGCCGCCGCTCCACCACATTGCCGCGCGCACTATAGCGGACATCGCGGGCGCGGCCGCGTGGAGAGACCTCGCTGACATAGGAAAAGGGCAGGCCCCGCTTCCAGGCGAAATAGAAGCGCAGGAAATAGGGCAGGTCGGCGCAGTCGGCGCGAAAGCTGGCTTGCGCAGGGTCGGAGGCGCGGAAGGGGTTGGCGGGCCCCTTCAGGCAGGTTTCAACGCTGCCGCAGCCGCTGTCGCCGATGGCGGTAATGAATTCGCCGTAAGCCCGCTCGTCGGCCTGCGTCCAGCGATCGGTGCGGATCAGGTACTGGCCGCCGGCGCGGGCGGCCCCGCAATCCGTCAGCACCGTGCCCAGCAACAGCCCCAGTCCGGTCAGAACGTGTTTCCAGCCCATAGCGAAAACTAGCCGGGCGGCCCCATCGGTGCAAAATCCTCTATGACCGGAAGACCAGCAGCCGTGACAGGGTGAAATTGAACACCAGCCCCGACAGCACGCCGCAGGCCTGGGCGACATAGGGGTTGGCCAGCCAGCCCGGGCCATAATGCACCAGGCTCAGCGCCACGCCGTAATTCACCACCGCCCCCAGCAGGTTGGCGCCGACAAAGCGCAGAAATTCCTCGATGACGGGGCGAACGCCATGGGCCCGGCGCGCCGCGAAGGTGAGAGTGCGGTTGCCGGCCCAGGTGAAGCACATGGCGACGAAGATGGCGCCCGCCAACGCCGCATCGACCGCCAGATGAAAGGCGTTGGTGAAAAGGGCCAGCGCCGCGGCATTGACGACATAGCCGGCGCCGCCCACCACCGCGAAGCGGACAAAGGCCTGCCGCCACGCCCAGGCCAACAGGCCCTTCATGGGCCCGCTCACGGGGGGGGCAGATCCTGTGGTCCCGGGATCGCCAGATAGGCCATGCGCTTCTGCTCCCAGCGGCCGCGCGTCACCGTATCCAGGATCAGGCCGCAGGTCAGCGCCAGGAAGGCCAGCAGCATCAGGCCGGTGGCCAGGATGGCGGTGGGCAGGCGCGGGACCTGACCGGTGGAAAGATAGTCGTTGAACACCGGCACTGAAATCGCCAACGAGGCCAGCGCCAGCGCCAGAAACAGCACCGAGAAGAAAATCAGCGGCCGTTCCTCGCGCACCAGATGGCCGATGGTCTTGAGGATACGGAAGCCGTCGCGATAGGTGTTCAGCTTGGAAACCGAGCCCACCGGGCGTTCCTTGTAACGCGTGTCCATTTCCGTCAGCGGCATCATCAGCCGCACTGCATGCACGGTCAGTTCGGTCTCGATGCCGAAGCCTTCGGCGGTGAAGGGAAAGCTCTTGACGAAGCGGCGCGAGAAGACGCGATAGCCCGACAGCATGTCGCCGATCTTCACATTGAACAGCCAGGCGGTGAGGCCGGTCAGCAGCCGGTTGCCCAGCACATGGCCGGGGCGGTAGGCGGCCGCGTCGGTGTGGATGCGGCGGGCGGTCAACAGGTCCGCCCCGTTCGCGATCATGGTCTCGATCATGCGCGGCGCGGCGCCGGCGTCATAGGTGTCGTCGCCGTCCACCAGAACATAGATGTCGGCCTCGATGTCGGCGAACATGCGGCGCACGACATTGCCCTTGCCCTGGCGGCTTTCGTTGCGCACCACGGCGCCCGCGTCGCGGGCCTCCTGCGCGGTGCGGTCGGCCGAGTTGTTGTCATAGACATAGATCACCGCGCCCGGCAGGGCGGCGCGGAAGTCGCGCACCACGGTGGCGATGGCGGCTTGCTCATTGTAGCAGGGCACGAGTACGGCGATGCGCGGGGTCAATTGATTGTCCTGGCCCTATCTTCCCGGGTAAGTGGGCACCATTGGTAGTTCCCCCCAAGATTGGTGTCGAATTGCTGGCATTCCGTCAGGCGGATGGCAAGCCCGTAGTCGGCCACGGATTTCCTTGCCCGCGCCATGTCTCCGGCATCGGAGAGCAGATAGAGCGCCCCGCCCGCATCCAGATGCGCCGCCACCCGTGCCTTCATCTGCCGCGTCAGCAGGCTGTTGTCGCGGGGCTGCACCATCCAGCCATCGATGCGAAGCACCGGAATGACGGGCGGCAGCTGGGTGGCGATGAAGCCCATCGGCGCGTCGCCGGTCATCACCACCATGGTGCGGTCCGGCTGGGCGATGGGCGGCAGCGCCACCTGGATATAGGGATCGTCCAGCGGCGCATGGTCGAGAAAGTCGCTGCGGGCCGTGACCAGGATGGCGAAGCAGCAGGCGCCCAGCGCCAGGTAGCGACCGCGCCGTGCGCCCGGCAATAGGCCCACAGCCACCACGATCAGCAGCGGCGCCAGCATCTCCAACGCCACGATGTAGCGATAGATGGCGAACATGCGCAGCCAGACGAAATAGCTGACGGCGCCGAAGGCCAGCAGCGGCAGCGTGGCGCTGTTGGCGGCCAGCGGGTCGCGGTTCTGGCGGCACAAGGCCCAGACCAAGGCGGCGGCAATGACGGCGAAATAGGCGATCAGGACGCGGATGTCCTGGAACCCCAGATCGTCGGCCACATGCCAGTCGATGGAGAACAGCACCGGGAAGAAAAGCTGCTGCCACCAGGGCCGCCAAGCGGGTACGAAGCGCAGGTCCCGATAGGGCGCGTCCAGCGCCAGCGGCGAGTGCCAGTAATTGTTCCAGTAGGGGAAAAGCGGATTGCCGGTGAGATGCCAGACATGCAGCATCCAGGGCGCCGCGAACAGCGCCGCGCCCAGTACGCCGCCAAGGCCGCCCGCCAGCAGCCGCACCGCGATCTGTCTCCAGCTCCCGCCCAGCGCCAGCAGCGCCGCGGCGAAGCCGGCACAGAACGGCATCTGCGGCAGCTTCAGGCCCATGGCGCAGCCGGTGATGAAGCCCGCCAGTAGCGACAGACCCGCAGCCTTGGCCAAGGGGCCTTCGCGCAGCGTCTCGCGCCGGGTCACCAGAATGGCCAGGCCGATGAAGATCAGCACGCTCATGACGTTGTCGTAGTAGGTGGTGCCGAACTCGGTCAGGGTCAGCGCACCCGCCTGCCCCAGGATCGCCAGCGAACCGGCCCACAACTTGATGTCGGGCACCCGCAGGCTGGACCGCGCCATCAGATAGAGCGGCACCACATTGGCGCCTTGCGCCGCGCCCAGGCAGGCCAGCGCCACCCAGGAACGGAAATGAGTCGCCAGCCAGTAGAAGGGCACGTCGAGATACGGATTGTACCAGCTGGCCTGGTGGGCCACCGCGACGTCGATCGCCAGCCGGTTGTTGAACAGGGCGTAAGGCCCGTACCAGTGATAGTTGCGGAAGTCCCAGCTGGTGTCCTTGCCCAGTATGACGACAAAGGCTGCCCAGAACAGCACGGTGCAGGCGAGGAAGGCGTATTCCCCCGCTGCCAGCGGACCGCGCGATGGAGATGCCTGTTGATCGGCCTCGGATGTCATGGGGTCATTGGGGGGCAGGGCGGGAACTCGAAAGGACAGTCCCTTCTAGCCTGTCCTGTGACCGCCGATAAGCCCTTTCCGACAAAGGGGTTACGGTTCGTCCGGCTCGACCGCAATATTGTTCAGGAACTGCTGGGTGCAGGCCCGCCAGGAGCGGCTTTCCGCGAAAGCGCGGGGGCTGATGGGCCTGGGACCGGTCTTCAGCGCCAGTGCCCCCAGGCAGGCCGTGCGCAGATCCTCGTCCAGCACCGCCACATCGGCGGCGCCGGGCACATCCATCCCCACCACATCGCGGGGCCCTTCCACCGGATAGGCCGCCACCGTCAGCCCGCAGGCCAGGGCTTCCAGCATCACCAGTCCGAACGTGTCGGTGCGGCTGGGAAAAACGAAGACGTCACTGCCGGCATAGGCGCGGGTCAGCTTCTCGCCCGTGAGAGAGCCGAGGAACTTCGCCGCCGGATATTTGCGGGCCAGCATGGCTTTGGCCGGGCCGTCGCCCACCACCACCTTGGTGCCGGGCAGCTCCAGGGCGAGGAAGGCTTCGATGTTTTTCTCGACGGCGACGCGGCCGACAAATATCCAGACCGGGCCTTCATAGGGCAGGCGATGGCCGGGCACGGGATGGAACTTTTCCACATCGACGCCGCGCGACCACAGTTTGAGATGCGCAAAGCCGTGCCCGGCCAGTTCGCGCTTCAGCGTCTGGGTGGCGATCATCACCGCCGTGGCGGGATGGTGGAACCAGCGCAGCCAGCGCCAGACCACATTTTCCGGCACCAGCCGGAAACGGGCATGGATATATTCGGCGAAGCGGGTGTGGAAGGCGGTGGTGAAAGCGATGCCGTGCTTGAGGCAGATGCGCCGCGCCGCCATGCCAAGGCTGCCCTCGGTGGCGATATGCACCGCGTCGGGCGCGAATTCGCGGATCTCGCGGGTCAGGGCGGCGCGCTGGAACAGCGCCAGGCGGATTTCCGGATAGGTGGGCAGCGGGAAGGTGCGCCGGCCCAGCGGCGTCACCATGTGAACGGTATGGCCCAGCACGCCCAGATCCTTGGCCAGGATTTCCAGCGTGCGCACCACGCCATTGACCTGCGGCGCCCAGGCGTCGGTGACGATGAGAATCTTCAAATGCGCCGCCACGCCGGGAACCGGACCGGGCCGCAGCTTCTGGTTTCTACGCGGGTACAAGCGTTCCTTGCGGCGCGGTTTCGGACGCGGGCTCGCCAATGGCGGCCGCAACGTCCAAGGCGCGTCCCGATGAAGGAGACCAGCGCAGAATCTCCATATGTCCCCGCCCATCTTCGACAAGGGCGCTGCAGCTTTCAACCCAGTCTCCATCGTTAAGGTAGAGGACATCGCCGATCCGGCGGATTTCGGCATGGTGGATATGGCCGCAGACCACGCCATCGACGCCGCGCGCGGCCGCTTCCAGGGCCACGGTTTCCTCGAAGGCGGAAATATATTCGACCGCGTTCTTGACCGCATGCTTCAGCCACGCCGACAGCGACCAGTAGGGCAGACCCAGGCGCTTGCGCACCGCGAACAGCAGATCGTTGAACTTCAGCGCCCAGCCATAGGCCCAGTCGCCGAAATGGGCCAACCACTTGGCGAAGTGGATGACGCCGTCGAAGCGGTCGCCATGCAGCACCCACAGGCGCTTGCCGTCGGCGGTTTCGTGGATGGCCTCGTTGATGATCTCGATGCCGCCGAACAGCCGTCCCGCGTAGTCGCGGGCGAATTCGTCATGGTTGCCCGGCACGAAGATGACGCGGGTGCCGCCATCGACCTTGCGCAGAACTTCGTTCACCACCTGCTGTTGCGCCTCGCTCCAGTACCAGCGCCGCTTGAGCTGCCAGCCATCGACGATGTCGCCGACCAGGAACAGCGTCTCGCATTCATTGTGGGCCAGGAAATCGGCCAGGGCCTCGGCCTTGCAACCCGGTGTGCCCAGATGCGTGTCCGAGATGAAGATGGTGCGGTGGCGGCCCTGGCGGGCCCGGTCGATCCGGGGAACGGCGGCGCTGGCCGCTTTCGTCCCCGGTACGGTGGCGTCTAAGACATTCTCAAACCAGGCAATCTCGGCCACCAGGCATCTCCAAGCCTTGTTCGCGCCGCCAGATAGCTGCTTCGCGCGACTCTTTTGTTGCCCCGGCGCGACAGCGTTGTGACTTGGCGGTACCGGTGCATCCACCGGCCGGCAAGCGCGGGAAACCCAGTTATTTTGCACTGCACAAAATGTCGCAGAACGACAAAATAGCCGAGGTTTCAATGTCCTGGTGCGGTTTTTCCGGGATTTCCACGGCGTAAATTTTGACAAAGTGTGTTTTCACGCTTGCGTACAAAGGGCTCTTTCGGCATATTGCTGCAGCGCGGTATTGCGATCCCTGATCGCGAAGCCGCCGCCCTTCCTGGGCGTTTCCTCCCTGAACTTGGCCGCCCTCGTGGCGGCCATTTTTTTGCGCGGGTCTTTGGGCGGCTGTGTGCGTCGCGCAGTCGCTCATGGGCAAGGCCCACACCGCTCCCGCGCTGCTGCTCAGCCACCAAAATCCCTCGCGCAAAACCGCGATCAGTTTTTAGCTTTTCTCCAATTGGTGGTTCACCCACGCCTAAGGGCTATTCCGCCGCGTGGGGCAGGTCGCGCGTGGGCCGCAGCGCGTCGGGTGCTATCCGAACGATCCGGATCAGGGCGGCGGTGAGCTTGCGTTTCACCGCTTCGAAGCTTGGCTTCCGCATGATCTTCTCTTCGTCGAGATACAGGCCGCGATTCACCTCGATCTGCAGCGCATGGCAGCCGCGCGCGGTGCGGCCATAAAGCATGGTGGTATGACCCCCGGCATAGGGTGCGTTGCGCGCCACGCTGAGGCCTTCGCGGCCGAACGCGGCTTCGGCCAGCCGTGACAGTACCGGCGCCGCCGAGGCGCCATAGCGGTCGCCCAGCACAATGTCCGGCGCACCCAGCACCGAAGGCATGGAATGGCAATCCACCACCACAGCCACGCCGAAGCGGGCATAGGTCTCGTCCACCAGCGTCGCCAGCGCGCGGTGATAGGGCTGGTAGAGCTTTTCCAGCCGCAGGGCGGCGTCATCCGGCTTCAGTTTGCCGCGATAGATTTCGGCGCCGTCGCGCACGATGCGGGGAATGACCCCCAGACCTGCGGCGACACGGGCGCTGGGTGTGTCCACGGTCATGCCCAGAGGCCCGGCGAACATGGCGGCGTCGATCTCGCCCATGCCGCGATTGACGTCGAGAAAGGCGCGGGGAAATTCCGCCGCCAGCAGCGGCGCCCCCAGCTCCACCACCTCGGCGAACAGATCTTCGACGAAAGCATCCTCGGATCGGCGCAGCATCAGGCAATCCAGCCGGCTGGCCGCTGCCAGCGTGGCGGGGTAGTGCCGCCCCGAATGCGGCGAGGCGAAGATGAACGGCACGGCCTGGGTCCTGGGCCGGGCCAGCCGGAATGGCCGGGCATACAGCTCGGCCAGATCCTGGCTCGGGTCGAGGTCGGCATCGGTCCGGGGCGGGGGTTCAGCCATGATGCTCAGGGAAACACCAACCGCCTGTTCCCGCAAGGCAACGTCGCGGGATAAGGGATGTTTACCGATTCCCTATTATAGGGTCTATTCGGGGCGGGCAGGGCGTCGCGTCGGCGAAAGCCGGAGCGGCCAAAGAAAAAGACATGGCACATATCCTTTTGGCGGAAGACGATGAATCGCTGCGGCGCTTTCTCAGC